>Ga0326727_10016155_pt1 | contig 15825 bp, 16 predicted proteins | sample MB2enrmetagenome_FD_207643 | JGI IMG/M metagenome (GOLD analysis project Ga0326727, IMG submission 207643) | Lab enriched peat soil microbial communities from McLean, Ithaca, NY, United States - MB29MY | ecosystem: Environmental > Terrestrial > Soil > Wetlands > Peat | place: USA: New York... | reverse complement strand
CCTGGCTAGGTCTACCGCAATTCCCAGCGTTGCGAGAAACTGCTTTTTTACTCCGGGGGGTCTCAGCGACTGAGAGGCTGAGAGAACCCGGGCGGGGTGGACAATGGCATGGAGCGGAACGTTCAGATGTGGATGGGATGTCGGGTCTCATTGACCGGAGGCGTATATGCATACGTCGGAGGGCATGAGGCCCGACAGACCGCCGCAGATGGGCGTTCCGCTCCATGCCATTGTCCGAGCTCAGAAACAGGCCCCCCATACAGAAGACGTACCACACAAACACAATCCTACCTCCGCCGCCGGCCGCCTTGAAAGACGCGGCCTTTTGTGCTAAAGTTGGCCCAGCCGCTATGAAAGAGGGAAAAGTCTATCTGGTGGGTGCGGGTCCCGGTGATATCGGGCTCCTCACCCTCAAGGGCCTTCGGTGCCTCCAAAAAGCCGACGTGATCGTCTACGATTTCCATATCAACCCCCAGGTGCTCAACTACGTCAAGCATGACGCCGAATTCGTCTACGCGGGAAAGAGGGGCGGCCACCATGAGATGGACCAGGAGGAGATCAACCAGGTGCTCGTCGACCGGGCCCGCGGGGGCAAGCTGGTCTGCAGGCTGAAGGGCGGAGACCCCTTCGTCTTCGGCAGGGGCGGCGAGGAGGCGGAGATGCTGTCGCAGGCGGGCATTGCCTTCGACATCGTGCCGGGGGTCAGCTCGGTCGTGGCAGTGCCCGCCTACGCGGGCATCCCCCTGACCCACCGGAACTACGCCTCCGCCTTTGCGGTGATCACGGGCAGCGAGGCTGAGACGAAATCTGAGAGCACCACCTATTGGTCGGGTCTCGCCAAGGCGTACGACACCCTGGTCTTTCTCATGGGCGTCAAGAACATAGAGACCATCGCCCGCAAGCTGATCGAGCACGGCAAGCCCGCGGACACGCCCGCCGCCCTCATCCGCTGGGGCACGAGACCCGAGCAGCGCACGGTGGTCGCCCCCCTGGGGGAGATCGCGGAGAAGGTGCGGGACGGCCGTATCCGCCCTCCGGCGGTCATGGTCGTGGGGGAGGTGGTCAACCTGCGGGAGACGCTCAAATGGTACGAGGAGAAGCCCCTCTTCGGCCACCGGGTGCTCATCACCAGGGAATATGCCCCCGAGTACGAGCCGCTCGAAGAGCTGGGCGCGGAGATCTTCGAGTTCCCCACCATCAGGATCACCCCGCCGGAAAGCTTCCGCGACCTGGACCGCGCCATCGCCGCCATCTCGACCTTTCAGTGGCTCGTCATCACCAGCGGCAATGCCTTCGAATACTTCATGCGGCGGCTCCTGGAAAAGGGCGGGGACATAAGGGACCTGAAGGGGCTGAAGGTCTGTGCCGTCGGCTCGAGGACCGCCGAGACCGTGGAGCGCTACGGCGTGAGGGTGGACATGATCCCCGAAGAATTCAGCGCCGAGGGGCTCGTCGAGGCTTTCGCCGCACTGCGCGAGGAGGGCCTTACGGGGCTCAAGCTGCTTCTGCCGAGAGCGGAAAACGCGCGCGATCTCTTCCCGGAGCGGGTGAGGAGTCTCGGGGGCTTCATCGATACGCCCACGGTCTATCGCGCAACAAGACCGGAGAAGCACGCGAAGCGGCTGCAGCGGTTCATGTCGGAGGGCCGCATATCGCTCGCCACCTTCACGAGCGGGGCCACCTTCAACAACTTCCTCGCCATGCTGGGTGACGAGGGCCGGGCCCTGCTCAAGGACGTCACCCTGGCGGTCATCGGTCCGGTGACAAAGAAGGCGGTGGAAAGGGCGGGGTTGAAGGTCCATATCATGCCCGGGACCGCCACGATCCCCGCCATGGTGGAGGCGATCATAGCGTGGGCTTCGAGGAAAGGGTGATTCCGCTGGAGTTTCCTGAGTTTCTCAGCCACATGTTTAGTCATCCGACGGAAAGTGTGTTGAGAACAATGACCTGCCCAGGCAGGGCGGAGGCGTTTCCGGGAGCGAGCTATGCGGGAGCCTCTCGGAACCCTGCTTAAGGCGGGAGGAGCGGTGCGCGAAGCGCACAAATTCGGATGTGTGAGCGAAACGGGAGATTCAATGCGATATGGCCTTGCCGCGAGTTCCGAATTTGAGCGGAGGGAGCCTTTAGCACGGGTGAGAGGCGGACGCCTTAAGCGAGCGAGTGGAACGCCGGAGTCCTGCCTGGGCAAAAACTCAGGAAACTCCAGCGATGCCCGGACTTCTCCCGGGCATCGGATCAAGGGCTGGGGCTAGTGGCTGAAAAAGGTGCGGAAGCACAGGGCGTGCTCTCCATCGTTATCGTTACCAGGGACACAAGGGAGCTGCTTGCGGGCCTCCTCCGCTCTCTGGAGGCCGACGCACCGATGCGGCCGGCAATGAGGGAAGTGATCGTCGTCGACAACGGATCGACTGACGGGACCGGCGCCATGATCGGCCGGGAATTCCCCCGGGTCTCGTCCCTGGAGAACCCCGAGAACAGGGGCTTCGCTGCCGCAGTCAACAGGGGTTTTCGCCATTCCTCGGGTGAGTTTGTCCTCTTCCTCAATTCGGACACGCGCCTGATCGAGGGCGAGATTGTGAAGATGCTCTCCTTCATGGCGCAGGACCCGTCGATCGGCATCGTGGCGCCCCAGCTCGTGTACGAGGACATGAGGCCCCAGCGCTCTTTTGCCCCCCTGCCCACGCTCGGCGCCGAGCTGGTGCCGAGGCCCCTCAGCGAGGCCCTCTGCCCCCGCCTCCGGACCAAGGGAGGCCCCAGCGCCCTGCCGCGGGATGTGCCGTCGGTCCTGGGCGCGGCCCTGATGGTGAGGAGGGGGCTGCTCCAGCTCCTCGGCGGCTTCGATGAGAGATTTTTCTTCTTTCTGGAAGAGACGGACCTCTGCGTGCGCGCGGCAAGGCAGGGCTCCAGGGTGGTCTTCTTCCCCGGCTCGAAGGTTATCCATCTCCAGGGGCGGACCGTGTCCCGCTCATGGGTCAGGGGCAGGATAGAATACTCGATCTCCCTCTACAAATTCATCCGGAAGTACCACTCGGGGGTCTACTACGACCTGTTCGTCCTCGCGAGGGTATGCAAGGCCCTCTTGTTTTTGCTGCCCGCGACGCTGCTGCCTTTTGTCCTGTGTGGAAAGTCGGTCAGGAAAAGGTACCGCTTCTATGCGCAGCTCCTCTTGTGGCATCTGTGCGGGTGCCCGGACGACGCCGGGCTCCGCGTCAGCTCTCGAGGATAAAGAGCACTTCCAGGGTCACCCTGTACTCGATGATCTTCCCGTCTTCCACCTTTGCGCGCCAGTCCTTCACCTTGATGCCGGTGATGCCCCTCAGGGTCTTTGTGGCCCTCTTGAAGCCGACCATGATCGCATCGTCGAAGCTGCGCGGCGAGCCTGCGATGACATCAGTGACCCGTGCTACCCTTCCTTCCATCTATGCCCCTCCCTTCTGGACTTTTGCACCCCGTCTAACAAGCTAACAGCCTTCCGTGACCTATGTCAATCCATTTTTCGGAGCTTGGCTCCGGTCCCGGACCGGGGCACGTCTTGAGTGCCGGAGCGGCAGCGCCACTATTAATTCCGCCGAAAGCGACTCTCCTGACTCATCACTCCGCCGAAGGCGGCCGCGCCTCTACTCCTGACTCCGGAACTCCTGACTGCTGACTCCGCCGAAGGCGGGAGGCGGCCCTCCGACATTTTTGTGTCCATGACGTCGAAGTTCTCGACATTTGTGTCCGCATTGTGCAACGGGACTGATAAGCATCGTAATAATTTCAATATGTTGCGGAGGGGCTGCTTCCGGCACGCCCGTTGCTTGTCCCTGATCAAAGGCTTCAAGGATGTCTGGAGGAAGATTGATCATGGGTGCGAGACTTTTGACCGGCATCCCCTATAGAGGCATGATAGCGGGTCTCCTGGTGGTGGTTGTGCTTTTGTCGGTTGCGCCGGCCAGGGGTGTCGAGATCAGCCGCCCCGACACCCAGCTGGAGCAGGGCCAGGATGATACCGGCCCGATCGGCCTGATCAACTATCAGTTCATCCTCAGGGTGTCCACGGCGGCGACCTATCTTTCTTGTGAGATTGAAGGGGTCTTCTTGCGGCCGCGCGTCATCTTCAGCCCCGCATACCGGGGACCCCCCCTATCCTTTTGACTCAATCGACCAGGTGATGCACCCCTTCGGCGGGGCAAAGGCGTCGTCGCCTCCCGGCACAAGAGGACCGGAAAAGGTGCGCGAACAAGGTCGGGCCCGAAGCAGCCTTTGGGGCGCTGCGTGAGCCGATACCAGTGCCCCTCCGGGCACGGGAAAGAAGGGACATGAGGTACCGAGGACAGTAAGGAGGTGTTTCATGAGAACGTGCAGTGGCGAAAACCGGCGCATATCTGAGCCGGAAAAACACGAGATAGCCATGACCGACGAGTCGGGTCGGGGGCGCGGTCGATTCTTCGTGATCAGCAAGGTGGTCGAATCACCGGAGACGCTGCAGGGCTGGGTAGAGTGGTTCAGAAACCGCAATATCCCCTGTGCCATCGAGAAGAGACGCGGCGGGGGCTTTATCCTCTGGCGCGAAGGCGAGGAGATCGGGGGAAAGAGTCCCATTCCCCTTGCCGAGTTGAAGAAGAAGAGAATCGTCGGCTCTTTCGGGCTCTAGCCGGCGACTCATCGTCTCGGCGGCCCGGCCCGAATCGGCCATGCCGCCGAGCGAACCCGCCGGGCAAGAAGAGAGGGAATACCAGCAGGATTTGATCGAGGAGGACCTCTATGAACGAATGTTACGCCATGGAAGCATGCATGCTCTCCGAGGGGAGAGCTGACCTTGTGGCCCCGCTCGACGTCGACCGTTTCATCGAAGAGCTGTCCGAGGCCCTGCCGAAGGTTGCGGCGAAAGGGGTGATCCTTCGGCTGAGGGCGACCGGCAGGGACCTCCATGCCGCGGCGGACCGCGAGCAGATGCGTCAGGTCTTCGAGAGCCTCGTCATGTACGGGGGCGATGTCATCGAGGGCAGGGGCACCCTGACCATTGCGGGGAGGTTGCTGCCCATCGAGACGGACGGGAGATACGACGGCAACGGGTGCCTTCTCCTCTCCCTCAGGTGCACGGCAGCAGGGCAGGGAGAAGCCCTCTTCCCGTCGGAGGGCCGGGGAGCGGCAGCCATGGGCAGGCCGCGCCTGACCTTCTCCGCCATCCGCAGGGTCATCGAGAGGCATCACGGCTTCTTCCGGATCTTCATACGGCGGGGCGAGACCGATTTCAACGTCTACCTGCCGCTCCTGCGCTCCCCGTTTTTGCGGGCACCAAGGGCGCCCCGCTCCGATGAACAGCGGGATTATCAGCTCTTTGGACTCTAGAATGACGGCAGAGAATCCCGGCCGCCGGCAGGCTAGTGCCTTGAAAGCTTTTTTGCCGCTGAGACGTGCGCAAAATTGTCGCGGCGTACAACGAGTCTCATGCAGTCGATCTTGCAGAAAGCCGCGGGAATGACCATATTTATCTTGGGGCATGGGCAGACGTGCTCCCAATCTTGACGTGAAAGGACTATACCATGAACCGCCAATCATTCACGCGCTTCACCGTTCCCATCGTCCTGATCCTGCTCATCGTGGCCTGCGGGTCGGCTCAGGGGCCGGATGCCTCCAAGGCCGCCTCTACAGCCCCCGCCTTGATCCGGATCGAACCCAAGGCTGCGGGGGCTGTCGACCTGAGCACGGCCATCGTGCGGGTCGCCAAGCTCGCCATGCCCGCCGTCGTCTACATCGAGGTCACCGAGAGCCGGGAAGTGGAGAACCCTTTCGGGCCTTTTTCGAACGACCCCTTTTTCCGGCGCTTTTTCGGCATTCCCAAGATGCCGCCGAAAATGAAGCGGGAGATCCAAGGCCTGGGCTCCGGGATGATCATCGATGAGCGCGGCTATATCCTCACCAATTACCACGTTGCAGGGACCGCAACGAAGATGGAGGTTACCCTGGCGGACGGCAGCAAGCACCCGGCCACCCTGGTGGGCGGCGATCCGAAAACGGACCTCGCCGTGGTCCGCATCTCGGCAGGCAGGTCCCTTCCCCATGTGACCTTCGGTGATTCCGACGCAGTCGAGGTGGGGGAATGGGTGGTGGCCATCGGCGCGCCGCGGGCCCTGGAGAAGTCGGTCACCCAGGGGATCGTGAGCGCGAAGCATAGGATGGGCATCACCGATCCGAACTCCTACCAGGACTTCCTGCAGGCTGACGCCCCGATCAACCCCGGCAACAGCGGGGGCCCGCTGCTCAACCTCCACGGCCAGGTGATCGGCGTCAATGCGGCAATAGCGAGTCAATCAGGCGGTTTCGAGGGGATCGGCTTTACCATTCCGAGCAGGATCGCCGTGTACGTGGCCAACGCATTGATCAGCCACGGCAAGGTTGAGAGGGGCTGGCTCGGGGTGGCAATCCAGAATCTCACGCCGGAGCTCGCGAAAAAGGCGAACGTGAACACCCTGGAAGGGGCGCTCGTGGCGGAGGTCGTCAAGGGGGGCCCGGCTGAGAAGGGGGGTATGAAGAAGAATGACGTGATCATCGCCTATGGCGGCAAAGAGGTGTCCGATGCCTCGAGCCTCCGGAACGAGGTCGCGGAGACCCCGATCGGCAAGGAGATGAAGGTCACCGTGCTCCGGGGCGGCAAGAAAGAAGACCTCTTCGTCAGGGTCGGGAGCCTGGACGAGGCTGCTACCGTGCTCGCGGGCGTGGTCAAGGAGCGCCTGGGGGTGGATGTGAGGGCCCCTACCAGCAAGGAGGCTGAGAAATACGGCCTGAGTGCGGACCAGGGCGTGGTGGTCACGCGGGTGGATCCCAAGGGGACCCTGGGAGTGGCGGGGTTCGAGGTGGGGGATATCATCGTGGCGCTCAACGATCAGCAGGTGACGGGGGTGGAGAGTCTCGTCGATCAGGTCGAGGCCCTGCCGCCGAAGGAGCGGGTCTCCATCCTTGCCATCGATGCGCGCACCGGCAACAAGGGCCGCGTCCTCGTGGTGGTGCCGTAGGCGGGCAGCGGAATCGGGCGGGTAAATGGCTCGGGTTCGTGGTATCGGACAATGGCATGGAGTGGAATGTCCATCTGCGGCGGTCTGCCGGGCCTCATGCCCTCCGACGTACGTTCAGTACGCCTCCGGCCTATGAGACCCGACAGCCCATCCACATCTGAACGTTCCACTCCATGCCGTCGTCCGGTCAGGCCGTGATTCTCAGCCCGGGAGCTGATAATCCCGGCATCCATCGGAGCACAGCGCCATTGGTGCTTCGCAGATTCCATCCCTGCTCCGCAGGGTAAGAAGTTAGATGTACGGCAGACCTATTGGGCACCAAAGTTGAAACAGCCTACGGGGTGCTGGGACTTCCCGGCAGCTCCGCTGAGCGTGAATGAAAGAAACAAAAATACTTTAAGTGTTCAAAGGAGGGTCACATGAAGAGATCGGTCGTAATGGCGCTTGTAGTGGTGATGGTATCGTTCTTCCTGGTAGGCGTGGTGGTTGCCGAGGAAAAGGGCAAGATGGAGACTGCCTCGGGCAAGGTGACCTCGATAGACCCGCAGGGGAAGGCCATCACCATCAACGCGATGGTCGGGAACCAGGCCCTGGATGTGGGGACGGCCGTGGACAAGGACACGGTGATCAAAGTGGGGGGAAAGACCGCGACCCTCAAGGATATAAAGGTCGGAGATACGGTCACCATCCGCTACTTGAGATCGAACGACCTCTACGCAAAGGAAATCATCAAGAAATAGAACGACGGCCGGGCGCTTTCCCGCAAGCGCGGGGAGCGCCCGCCGCCCCGGCACCGCATACCTAACGCGGGTGTAGCTCGCCGCGTGCTTTTACCTTGCCCAGATGCTGAGGAATTTTTTTCAGCGCATCCCCGATCTCATTCGCCGCCACTCTCAGCTCGTAATTTTTTTGCAGGTTCATCCAAATATCCGGCCCGGTGCCGAACCACCGTCCAAGGCGCAAGGCTGTGTCGCCGCTAATCCCGCGTTTGCCCTTGATGATCTGGGTAAGCCGGTTCGTCGGAACCCCCAGCTCTTTAGCCAGTTCGTTTGCGCTCATCCCGAGAGCCTGCAACTCGTCAGCTAAATGCTCTCCCGGGTGTATGAGAAGCCGTGTCATGGGTTTTCCTCCTAGTGATAATCGACTATTTCCACGTTAAGCGGCCCTGGTGAGCCTTCGGGCCATTCAAAGCAAATCCGCCACTGGTCGTTGATCCTGATGCTGTACTGCCCTTTTCGGTGACCTTTAAGGCCTTCAAGCCGGTTTCCCGGCGTGTTAAGCGCCATGAGGCGATCCGCCGCATGAAGCCGGTCGAGCCGTAACATGGCTTGCCGCTCAAATCCCTGAAATGCTCTAACGCGCTCGCCCTTAAAAAATGAGCCCGTACGTTTATCGCGCAAACTTATAATCATTCACGATCTTATCAGATTATACGTTGGACGTCAAGCGTCTAATGCGCGGCCGCAACCACTCAAAGCCCCTTGGCGGAATCCGTCAACGCCCTGCTGAGGAGAGAAGCTGGCGGGCGAGATCAGTTTCTTTCATAGAGAATTCGGCCGTGCCTGAGGGCACGCGCCACGACGTGACTGCGGCTGTGCCTCCACCGCTCGACCTCTTCGAATGCGTAGACAAGGATATCCTTGGCCACATCGAACCCTGACAAGGCCTGCCACAACTTGGCCATCTCCTTACGGCGGCTGCGGGAGGGGCCGAAGGGCTCGTCTTCTACCACCAGCAAGTCTACGTCGGATGTGGGGTGCGAGTCGTTGCAGGCCCTGGAGCCGAAAAGAACCACCTGCCGGGGGTTTACCGTCTCCACAATCCTCTTTGTCATCTCTTCGAGCAGCTTGTCGGTAACCGGCGCCACCTTCCTTCAGTGTACACTCTCCCCTCTGCCCATTCAAGCAAGAACCGTTGCCACTCCACATCGTTCTTCCCAGATGGGTTGTTTGCAGGCGGACAACGGCACGAAGAACAGAAGCCTTATAGCCCCGGCCCACAGTAAGGATTAGCGTCCGTATTTTCCCGTGACCGTCGCCGATCCCAGCACCTTCCCCTCCAGGGCCTTCTTGAAGGCGGCGAGGGACACGTTCGTCCCCAGATCGAGCTTCGCCACACTCAGGGCGAAGACCGTGACCACGTAAGGGTGGTCGCCGGTCCCCTTCGGCGGCTGCGGCCCTCCGTAGCCGATCTCCCCGAAGGAGTTCTTCAGCTCCATAGCTCCCTGGGGCATCCGCTTCCCCGATGCCCCCTCGTCGAGCGAGGCTGCATTGGCCGGAATGTTGATCACCAGCCAGTGGACCCAGTTCTGGGCCACGGGGTGCGGATCGACCATGGAAAGGGCGAACGATTTTGTTCCGGCAGGCGGGTTCTTCCATGCGAGGGGCATGGAGATGTTTTTTCCACCCGCTCCCGGCATGACGTACTGCATCGGGATCTTTCCGCCGTCTTTGAACGCCGACGATGAAATCTCCATGCCGACACCTCCTTCTAGGTTGACGTGGACGAGGACGAATAGAAAAATCGAGAGAACCGGCCACACTATGCGCGAAGCCTTTTTCATCCTTTGCTCCTTCCTATTCCCGTCTTTTGCCGTGACTCCTGACCCCTGCCGCTCGACTCTGCTCCTGACTCCTCACTCCGCCGAAGGCGGCTCTCCTGCCTGTTGGCTATTGACTTATTGTATGCCTCCCCCGGACGGACCGTCAAGCCGCTCTGTGCGGATTCACCTCGAACGCCGGTGGCGGCAATCCCGGGACCAAAAAAAAGGGCTGCCCCCGTTCTCCAAGGCAGCGGAGGAGCCCGCGATTGCTCTGGCAAAGTCGCCGTAGTGATGCTACATTGAAGAGAGCAGGAGGAAGGCTGCCCAATCGTGCGGATGGCGCCTTCATCTCCCTTCTTCAAGGCAAAAGGAGACGAGATGATCCTCACCGAACCCCTCGGCAAGGCACTCAGGTTTTTCCCTGAAAAACAGGCCATCCTCTGCGGCACCCACAGGCTCACGTACCGAGAGCTCGGAGACCGCATCAACCGCCTCTCCCACGTGCTCTCGCGCCTCCATGCGGCGGGCGGCACCAAGGTCGCTATCCTCCACCCCAACTGCCACCATTTCATCGAGACTTACTACGCCGTTGCCCAGGTCGGCGCGGTCTGCGTTCCCATCAACTACCGTCTCTCCCCCGGCGAGATCCTCTTTATCCTGAAGGACTCCGAATCAAAGGTGCTCATCGCCGACCCCGACTTCTCGGGGGTGGTCGACGCCATCAGGGGCGAGATGGGCGAGATCGGGGCGATCCTCTGGACGGGGGAAGCGCCTCCCCCGAGGGAGGCGAGGGACATGGGCTACGAGGAGGCCCTCTCCGCGGCCGATAAGGTGCCTTTCAAGCACGGCAAGCTCACCGGCGAAGACATCGGCCAGATCTATTACACGAGCGGCACCACGGGCCGGCCCAAGGGCGTCATGCTGTCCCACAAGAACGTCTGCACCCATGCCCTCGGCACCATCGCCGAGCTCCATCTTACCGACGCCGACGTGTGGATCCACGCGGCACCCCTCTTCCACCTCGCCGACGCCTGGGCCACCTGGGCCATCACGTGGGTGGGCGGCACGCACGTCTTTATGCGCGAGTTCGACCCGAAGAGGATCTTCGAGCTCATCCAGCAGGAAAAGGTGACGATCACCAACCTCATCCCGACCATGCTCAACCTTATGGTCAACCACCCTGATGTGGGCCGCTACGATTACCGGAGCCTGCGCGTGCTCCTGAGCGGCGGTGCACCCATCGCCCCCGAGGTGGTGCGGAAGATCGTCGATACCTTCCGCTCGGACTATATACAGACCTATGGGATGACGGAGACCTGTCCCTACCTGACCCTCTCGGTCCTCAAAGAGCACTTGAAGGCCCTACCCCCGGACGAGCAGCTCCGCTTCAAGTCGAAGACGGGGAAGGAGACCATCGCGGTCGAGCTCCGGGTCGTCAACGACCGGGGCCTCGACGTGGCCAGGGATGAGAAGGAGGTGGGAGAGATCATCGTCAAGGGGGACATCGTCACGAAGGGATACTGGAAGCTGCCGGAAGAGACGGAAAAGGCGATCAGGGACGGCTGGCTCTCCACGGGCGATATGGCAGTCATGGACGACGAGGGCTACGTCACCATCGTCGACCGGAAGAAGGACATGATCCTCACCGGCGGGGAGAACGTCTACTCCGTGGAGGTCGAGAACGTGCTCTACATGCATCCCGCCGTGCTCGAATGCGCGGTAGTGGGCGTTCCCGACGCGAAGTGGGGCGAGGCGGTCAAGGCGATCGTCGTCCTCAAGCCGGGTGCCTCTGCCACGGAGGAAGAGATCATCCGGTTCTGCAAGGAGAGGATCGCCCACTACAAGTCCCCCAAGTCAATCGATTTTCTCGATACCCTGCCGCGGACCGGCTCGAACAAGATCCACAAGGCGCTCCTGAGAGGGAAGTACTGGGAGGGTTACGAGCGGAAGGTGCACTAGGGCACGCGCTGCCCGGGGCCCTTCAGGGAGCCTTTTCACCTTTTTCCCGAGAGTTGTGCGGCCCGCTCTAAACCCCGTCGATCTTCATTGCCGGGCTCTCCCTCCTGATGAGCTTCTGGGAGATCGTGACGATGGCCAGAAGGGCGAAGCCGACCGCGTCGCCCATGGGAGAAGGGTAGACGAGGGCGAGTCCCGCGGCGATGAGGATAACCCTTTCAACCATGTTCGCCCGTTTGAAGAACCAGCCGTCCACGCCGGCGGCCAGGCAGAAAATGCCCGCGAAGGCGGTGAAGATGACCCAGAGCATGCTGGGCACGGGGCCCTTCAGGAGCAGCCCGATGCCGCTCGGGTCGAGGACGAAGGTAAAGGGGAAGAGGAAGGCGGGGAGGGTGTACTTCCAGGCCATCATGGTCGTTTTGTAGGGGTTTCCGCCCGTGAGGGCCGCAGCGGCAAAACAGGAGAGCGCCGTGGGGGGCGATACCTCGGAGAGGATCGCATAGTAGAAGATGAACATGTGGGCGGCAAAGTCGGGCACCCCCAGCGAGATAAGCGCCGGGGCGGTGATGACGGCGGCAATGATGTACGAGGCGGTGACGGGCACGGCGAGACCGATGATCCACACGATGCAGGCCGAATAGACCGCGGTGAGCAAGACGCTGTGGCCCGCGTAGTTGAGGATGATCGAGCTGAATTTGAGCCCCAGGCCCGTGAGGCTGACGACCCCCACGATGATGCCTGCCGCAGCGCACGTCGAGGCCACGCCCAGGATCCCGAGGGTGCCCGCCCTGAGCGCGGCGATCAGCTTCTTGGGGCGGAGCGCCGTGTCCTTCCTGATGAAGCTCACGCAAAAGCCGATGACCGTGGCCCAGAACACGGCGTAGATGGGCGTGTAGCCGATTACCATGATCACCACGATGGCGACGAGGGAGACAAAATGGAACCCGTAGAGCCTCGTCAGCTTGCCGAGGGAGTAGGTCCGGTCGAAGGGGATGTCCCTCACCCCGTGTTTCTTCGCGTCGAACTCCACCATGAGGATGATGGACCAGTAGTAGAGGAGCGTGGGGATCACGGCCATCACGATCACGTCGAGGTAGGAGATCTTCAGGAACTCGGCAATGAGAAAGGCCGCCGCGCCGAGGGTCGGGGGGGAGAGTATGGCGCCTATGCCGCCGGCCGAGAGCAAGCCGCCTGCCGTGTCCTTCGAGTACCCCGCCTTGGCGAGCATGGGGTACGCCACTGACCCGAGGGTTACCGTGGTCGCCACGCCGCTGCCTGAGGGGCCGCCCAGGAGGAAAGAGGCAAGGGTCACGGTCCGGCCGGCGCTCGTCGGCTTTCCCCCCATGGCGGCGAAGGAGAAATCGATGAAGAATTTGCCCGCCCCCGAGTATTCGAGGATGGCCCCGTAGATCGTGAAGAGGATGATAAAGGTGGCCGACACATCGATGGGCACGCCGAAGATCCCTTCAAGGGTCATGTACATGTGGCCGACCACCCGGTCGAGGTCGTACCCCCTGTGGGTCCAGGGCGGCGGGAGCCACGGCCCCACGAAGGCGTAAGCGAGGAAGAGCATGACCACGCCCGGCATGATGAGCCCCGTGGTCCTGCGGGACGCCTCGAGCACGAGCACGATGAGGATGACTCCGAAGATCTTGTCCCACATGGTCGGCACGACCGCCCGGTAGATGAACTCGTCGAACTCGGCGAGCATGTAGACGATCACCGCCAGGCCGAGCAGCGCGAGGACCACGTCGTACCAGAGGGGGCGCCCCTTGCGGCCCCCCCTGCGGGCGGGATAGACGAGGAAGGTGAGGAAGAGGACGATGCCCACGTGGATGCCCCTGAGCATCTGCGTGATCACCACGCCCACGGCCGCGTACAGATGGAAGAGGGTCGAAGCGACCGCCACGCACGTGACGAACTTGTCGACCCAGCCCGAGAGCCTCCTCGAAGGCCCCTCCTCCTCTTCGACGTACTTCTCGGCCTCCCTGAGGGCCTCTTCGCTTACGGTGACTTCGCTATCCTGGTCCTTCCGGTCTTCCATGGCATCCCCTTTCCAATCCTTTCACCGGCTTTCAGGCCTGCGGGGTCAATCGCGCTACCTCATCTTCAGCCCCCTCTCCTTGAAATAGCGCAGGGCGCCGGGATGGAAGGGGATGGGCGACCCGCCCGAGGCCTGGTTCTGCAGCGTGATGTAGCTCGCGTCCTTGTGCACGGCCGCGATCTCGCCCTGGTGTTCGAGAAGGACCTTCGTCACATTGTAGGCCACGCTCTCGGGAAGAGCCTCGTGGCAGACGAGGATGTTCCACACCACGGCTATGGAGACCTCTTTCGTCTGGCCCGGATAGGTCTTTGGGGGGATGCGGCCGACCGCGTAAATGGGTCCGTATTTTTTCTGCATCTTCGCCACCAGGTCGCCGTGGGGCACGAGCTTCATGGTCACGCCCGGCGTGGCAGCCAGATCGAGCACGGCAGCGGTGGGCACGCCGCCTACCCAGAGGAAGGCGTCGATCTTTCCGTCCTTCAGGGCGCCCGCCGACTCGGACACGCTCAGCTTGTCGCGCCTCACGTCCCTATCCGGGTTGAGCCCGGCAGCCTCCAGAAGGCGGAGGCCCATGACCTCCGTCCCGCTCCCGGGCGCGCCCGTGGAGACCCTCTTTCCTTTCAGGTCCGCCACCTTCTCTATCCCCTTCCCTTCGAGGGTCACCACGTGCATGTTGTTCGGGTAGAGGGCAAGGATAGTCCGGAGCGGTATCTTCTGGGGGAAGGGCTTCCCTATCCCGTTGTAGGCGTCCCAGGCCGTATCGGCCATGGAGAAGGCTAGGTCCGACTTCCGCCTGCCGATGAGGATGCAGCTGTCCACGGATGCCGCGGTAACCTCCGCCGTCGCCTCCGTGGACGGAATGTATTTGGAGATGACCGCTGCCATGCCTCCGCCCATGGGGTAGTAGACGCCCCCCGTTCCCCCCGTGGCGATGGACAGCCGTTCCATCTTTGCCGCCCAGGCGCACAACACGCCGAAAATAAGGACCAGAGCCGCTGCTGCGAATGCCCTCTTCATGAGAAACCTCCTCGTCCTACCGACAGAATAGAACAAAAGACCAAGGTGCAAAGGTCCTACAGATCGAGACCGAGGCTTCGCATCCACGCGAAGATCCTTTCCTCCTGGCCCGGGGCAAGGCCCAGGGGCGCCGTAACCGTGGCCCCGCATATGCCCAGCTTCTCCAGGCCCAGCTTGATGACCGCCGAGTTCGGCCCGAAGCCGCCCATGAGCGGGATAAGGGACGCCCTTTTCTGGAGGGCCACGGCTTTTTCGAAATCGCGCGCGACGAACGCGTCGTAGACCGAGGCGCAGAGCTTCGGCGCCAGGCTGCAGCCCGCGAAAATGCCCCCCTTTGCGCCGAGCTCGTACGCGGAGAGCCCGAGGGCGGGGTTGCCCGACATGACCGCGAAATCGGCTCCGGCCGTCAGATCGATGGAACGCTGCATGCTCACGAAATCGCCCGCGCTGTCCTTTACGCCGATGATGTTCGGATGGGCCGCCAGTTTCGCGACCGTATCGGGCAACATGGTTATCTTCGTCATCTGGGGGAAGTTGTAGAGGACCACGGGCAGCTCGGAGGCCTCGGCCACCATCTCGTAGTGGCGGATCACCGAGGCCTGGTCGATGGGGAAATAGTAGGGGATGGCCACGAGCACGCCGTCCGCGCCGGTCCGCGCCGCGGCCCTCACCTGCTCGATGGTGCGGCGCGTGCCCGGCTCCCCGCAGCCGATGAGCACGGGGACCCTCCCGTGGACCTCTTCGAGGGCCGCGTCGATCGCGTCCCGCCGCATCGCCTCCGTCATCGCCGGAAACTCGCCGGTCGTGCCCAGGACAAGGACGCCGTGGACGCCACCGGCGAGGCAGTAGCGGACAACCCTGGCCATGGCCGCCCTGTCCACTCGCTCGTCGGCCGTGAGCGGGGTCACCATGGCGGGATAGACACCCTTCAATCTCACGCTTTCTCCCCTCTACCGGTTTTTATTGCCGCCCCCCCGAGCGTAGCCGGATGCACGCTAGAAGACATCGTACTCCTCTTGGGGGTTTGGAGGCAATAAAATTTTACTATCCGCCGGCCGGGCCGCTCAGGCGCGAGGGCCAGGGAGCGAAGCTGCACAACAACTACCCCTCAGTACCTTGATAGCTTGCTGGGCGGCCAACGGCATGTTCGGAAACGTCCATCTGCGGCGGTCTGCCGGGCCTCATGCCCTCCGACGTATGCATATACGCCTACGGTCTACGAGACCCGACATCCCATCCCCACCTGAACGTTCCACGACCATGCCGTC
>Ga0326727_10016154_pt1 | contig 15827 bp, 8 predicted proteins | sample MB2enrmetagenome_FD_207643 | JGI IMG/M metagenome (GOLD analysis project Ga0326727, IMG submission 207643) | Lab enriched peat soil microbial communities from McLean, Ithaca, NY, United States - MB29MY | ecosystem: Environmental > Terrestrial > Soil > Wetlands > Peat | place: USA: New York... | reverse complement strand
GGAAGCCCTCGGCACTGAATTTCTGATCGGAGGCTGCAGAATTGGCAAGTGCATTCGGCAGGTCACAGGTCCACTCACGGTCATGCCACGACAGCTCAGCCTTGAATTCGACGTAGAGCATAAATTCGACTCGGCCTCCCTGAAGTTAACCTCGATGCACGAGGACTCAATATCGCTGCAGGCTGTGTTTACCTACGAACAAGTCGGAGGTAGAACGGCTCTCCGTTAAATTTTGGCGAAAGCAGCTTCAATCTGTGGCTGAGTGGGGCGACAAAACTCTCTTACGCTACCGCGGGAGCCTGTAAGAACTGCAATGCGCGAATCAGGTAGCCCTTTATCTCACGGCGATGGACGACGGCGTCGAGGAAGCCTTTTTCGAGGAGAAACTCGGAGCGCTGAAAGCCTTCGGGGAGTTTCTGGCGGATAGTCTGCTCGATAACTCGCGGGCCGGCGAAGCCGATCAAAGCGCCGGGTTCGGCGATGTTCAAATCGCCGAGCATGGCGAAGCTGGCGGTGACGCCGCCGGTAGTGGGATCGGTGAGGATGCAAATGTACGGCACTTTGGCGTCGTCCAACTGCGCGAGAGCAGTGGAGATTTTCGCCAATTGCATGAGGCTCACCACACCTTCCATCATGCGCGCTCCGCCAGAGGCCGCAACGATGATGAGCGGCTTGCGGGTGAGCCGTGCGCGGTCAACGGCGCGGGCAATGGTCTCGCCCACGACGGCGCCCATGGAGCCGCCGATGAAGCTGTATTCCATGGCGCTGAGCACAACCTGATGCGGGCCGAGCTGGCCGACCGCGTTGAGAATGGCGTCGTCGATACCGGTAGCTTCTTGCGCGGCGCGCAGACGAGCTTTATAGGGCTTGATGTCGGTGAAGTTGAGCGGGTCAGTGGAGCGCAGGCCACCATCGACTAACTCATAGCCTGGCTCGAGCAGGAGATCGATGCGCTGGCGTGCGCCAATTTTGAAGTGGTGCTGGCATTTGGGGCAGACATTCAGGTTGGCCAGCAAATTCGCCTTCCAGATGACCTCGCGGCAACCCACGCACTTGATCCACAGACCCTCGGTGCGCACACGCTTCTCGCCCACACTCGCGGCTCGATGAGAGCCGGGGCCGGACTCGTACTCTCCGCTTTCACGCTTGAACCAGGACATTCGACCTCTCGAAAAACAGGGATCAGGGGTCAGGGAACAGTTTTTTGCTGGCTGGCCGCTGTTAATATTCTATGCCGCGCTGGGCCAGAATTCCCTTCTGGTAGGCGTGCTTCACTTCGCGCATTTCGGTGACCGTGTCGGCGAGCTCGACCAGTAGAGAATGGGCGTTGCGGCCAGTGAGAATGACATGGACCATCTCCGGCCGCTGGCGCAGGGCGTCCGCGACAATAACCGGGTCCAACATGCCGTAGCCGATGGCGTAGTTGATCTCGTCGAGTACGACCATATCCCAATCGCCGGAGTAGATGGCATCGCGCGCTTCAGCCCATGCGGCCTCGACCAGGCGAACATCTTCGGGATCGGTCTCAGCGCCGCCGACCTTCACAAAGCCGCGTCCCATCTGCTTGAGTACGAAGTTATCGCCGAAGGCCTTCACCGCGTCCAGCTCGCCGTAATGCCAGGAGCCTTTGAGGAACTGAATCATGAGCACGCGCATTCCGTTGCCCACGGCGCGCAGGGCCGTGCCCATGGCGGCGGTGGTCTTGCCCTTGCCGGGGCCGGTGTTGATCAAAATCAGTCCTCGTCGCGAATCGGTCATAGTTAGTGGTCAGTGGATAGTGGTCAGTGAACAGTGAATAGTCGCCGACCTCCAGCGTCCATTGTCAACGCTGAGCCAAGAACTGACAACTGATCACTATCCACTGACCACTAACCACTGTTTAGTGTCCGGAGTGATAGGGGTGGCCGGCGAGAATTGTCAATGCGCGATAGAGCTGCTCGGCCATGACGAGACGCGCAAGAGCGTGGGCCATGGTCATGGGCCCCAGCGAGAGCAGCAGTTGAGCGCGAAGACGCGCGGTTTCGGACCATCCGCTGGCGGGCCCGACGACGAAAACAATTTGCTGAGCCCCCTGGTCGCGGCGTTCTCCGAGCCATGCGGCAAAAATTTCTGAGGTCATCTGGCGGCCACGACTGTCGAGCAGGACAGCAACGGCGGGCGTGCGGCCATGGAGACGTTGCAGCCAATCGAGCAGCGCCTGTTCGGTGCGAAAAGCCTCGGCCTTGCAATGCGCGAATGGAGAGCAGCGGCCCAGATAAACGGCGGTAAGCGCATCGAATTCGTCCTTTGCAGCGGGGCGCGCGCCGATGTGGGCCAATGTGAGGTTCATGGGGAGCAGAATACGCCACCGGAGAGGAGAACGCGCCGGATTTGATGCATGGGGCTATTTTGGCGGGGAGTTGGGGGTCTGCCTGTTGGAAGTGTTGGAGTTGTGGGAGTGAATGAGTACGAAAAAGCGGAGCCAGTGTCTATTTTTGGGATTCTTGCTTAGAGCTCTACACATTTTAATAGATTGCGACATGGGTCACAACGGCATATGCGCCATTAAGTCGTTCATTTCCAGCAATCAAGAAAAACTATATACATTTTTTGGATATGGCAATGAACCTGCATTCAAGACCGCCAAGTTGTGCCTCGCCTCCCCGGTCTCGAGTACGCACACTGGCCCCAAAGCGAAGTACAAGAAGCGGATTAGGACTTTCCCCGCGCGGGTTTCTGATTACAACCGAACTTCCTGGAGGAGATCAATGCGATTTACCCGGTTGCAAAGTGTGGCCTCTGCTCTGACGCCAACGTGGTCTTTCTGGCGCAGTGTCGTCATCGCATCAACCATCGTAGCCGCGTGCCTTTGCGCCTCCGCCGCAAACGTCAACGGACGCATCCGAGGCACTGTCACCGACCCGCAAAATGCAGCAATTGCCGGTGCGCATGTTACAGCCACGAACACCGAAACCGGCGTCAAGTACGAAACGGTTTCAGGGGCCGATGGCGGTTATCTGTTTCCCCAACTCCCAATTGGAAAATACTCCGTTTCCGCTACCCAAACGGGCTTTGAGCGCTTCTCCGCGTCAGGTATAGTGCTGAACATCGACCAGGAGTACGTGCAGCCGATTCAGCTGCCGGTTGGTTCCGTATCCACGGTAGTGGAGATTACTTCATCGTCTGTCCAGGTGGATACAAGCGATATGCAGTTCAGTAATATCGTGGACTCCACACAGATGGTGGAACTGCCCCTGATCGGCCGCAACTTTACCGGCCTGGAGTTGACCCTTCCCGGCGTACAGGCTGCCAGCGGCGCCGAGCGCATTGGAGGTAACTCTGTCAACGGCGCCCAGCAGCAGCAGTCGGAGTACCTGATCAACGGCGCCGACACCAATGACATCACCCTCAACACCCAGGTCATTACTCCTATCCTGGACGCAATTGGTGAGTTCAACCTGATTTCCGGCCCGCTGAACGCAGAATATGACCGCAACTCCGGCGGCATTGTCAGCGCATCAATCAAGTCAGGAACCAAGACGTACCATGGCGATGCATTCGAGTTCTACCGCGACACCTTCCTGAACACCAACAACTTCTTCCAGAAGCACACCAGCGGCCCCCAACCCGCAGTCAGCCCCTTCCACCAGAACATCGTGGGCGGCACAGTGGGCGGCCCGGTCGCTCCATTCTTGTCGATCTTAAAGAACAAGCTTTTCGTCTTCGGAGGATTCCAGGCATCCCCGTCGCGCGCGCCACAGGGCACCGGCGGTTCTGCTGTGGTGTATACGACCGCCAATCTTGCCGGAGACTTCTCAGGGGACGTATCCGCGGGAACCCCGGGACACCCGAACCCGAATACGTTCAGTACCAACCCCATTCCCAGCACGATCAGCATTCCGGGTTGCGCGACTCCCGGTGAGACCTGGGTCACATGCCTCGGCGCGACCGGGAAGAACGGTGCTGTGCCGACCAGCGCGTTCAATTCCGTCACGAAGGCGCTGGCGACTAAGTATGTGCCCCCAGCTAACAATGGCACCACCGGCTACACCTTCAACGAGACCACTACCACCACTGCCTACCAGGAAGACGGGCGCATGGATTTTAACCCGAGCCCCAAGGACCAGTTGACCTTTGTTGGCATCTATGTCTTCTCCAATGTAGCCAACACGCTCCCGTTCTCAGGAGCAACTCTGCCGGGCTTTGGAGATGGAAGCGTTAGCCATATACAACAGTACACTTTCGACTACGTCCGCCAGCTGAGCACAACCGCAGTGAACGACTTCGGTATTCACTGGACACGATTCAACTTCAAGTCCGGTACACCACAGCGGGACGAACTGCCTTCAAGCTCAGGTTTCAACATTACGCCTCAGGATCCAACGAACGCAACGCTTCCTCGGCTCGTTGTGGGCACCAGCTGCAGCTTCTTCTGCCTGGGCGGCACGAGCAATGGACCTCAACCGCGCATCGATCAGGTCTACCAGATCGAAGACAATTTCTCGAAGACGATAGGCGGCCACGCACTGAAGTTCGGCTTTGACGGCCGAAAATTTAGTGTTTGGAATATCTTCGACGCCCAAAACAGCGGCCAATACACGTTTAACAACTCGCCCAATCCTTACAGCACCGGCGATGCATCTCTCGATTTCTTGTTGGGCATACCGGGGTCCTATGGTCAGGGAACCGGCTCCATCATTCAGGCGGATGCCTTTCTGACCTACTTTTATGGTCAGGACACTTGGAAGGTCAGCAAAGATTTAACGTTCAACTACGGAGTGGGGTACTCCCTCGATACCCCGCTGCGCAACCACCAGCATAAAGGCGAGGCGGTACCCTGCTTCGTTCTGAATGAGACGTCCAAAATCTTCCCAAACTCGCCGCAGGATCTAGTATTCCCCGGAGACCCTGGCTGCACGAACAGCGGCCAGGCTACCCTGCACCATACCGAAGTGGGCCCTCGCGTAGGCTTCTCGTGGGCTCCTGATCTGGGCAAGATCTCCGGCGGCACGGGGAAGTTCTCCATCCGCGGCGGTTTCGGCATCTACTACGATCGTACCGAGGAAGAGAGCGCGCTGCAGACCCTGAGTTCGCCACCCTTCGGATTTACCACCAATGGCGCGGGCGACTTTGGCGGCGTGCCCCAATTGGTCAATCCATTCGCCGATATCAACGGCGGCCTTACGACTGGAACCGGCGGCACTCCCGGAACAGCATCGGAGACGAACCGTTTCCCGTTTACGCAGCCGGTAGTGGGCTCTCCCGTGAGCTTCGCGAGTTACTTACCAATCCAGGCCATCAGCGGCTTTGGGCCCAGCTTCCGCGCTCCCTATGCGGAAAACTACCAGCTTTCAGTTGAGCGCGAGTTGCCCTCGAAGATCGTCGCGCGCGTCAGCTATGTTGGATCTCAGGGACGGCAGAACCAGATTGCCTATGAGGCGAACTACGAGACGGCGGCAGGACACGCAGAATGCGTGTCAGACCCGACCTGCATCGCAGACCGCAATACCCAGGCAATCAATTACCCTGGAAACAAGTTGGCGAACAGCCCGAATATTGCCTCATTGGGCATGATCGGTTCCGGAGCGAATTCACATTACAACGGGTTGCTGGTCAGCGTAACCAAGGGCGAGTCTCATGGTCTCATCTTCCAGTTGAGCTACACCTGGGCGCACTCCATCGATAGCGGCTCCAGCCTGGAAAACACCGGCTTTGGCAATAGCGGCGAGCGCGGCTACAACCAGTATCAAAAGTCGTTCAATAAGGGCGACTCGACCTCTGATGCACGTCAACGCCTGGTCTTCAGCCCGGTATATACCGTGCCCTTCAAGCACGGCAGCAGTGCTTTCTCGCCGTACAACCTGGCAGTTTCGGGATGGCAGATCAGCGGAATTGTGACGCTGGCGACCGGCTTCCCGTATGACATCTCCTTTAACGGCGGCACATCACGGTCGCTGTGGTGCGATGCCGTAACGGACTACTATGTATGCCCGGACTCTCCCAATCAGACTGGCGCCCTGGTACTCGGGAATCCGCGTATCCGGGATAGCTCATCCGGTCACAGCCAATGGTTCACGAACACATACGGTGCCACGGCAACGTTCACCCCGGAGGTAACTGGATTCTTCGGCAATGTCCGCCGCAATCCCTACCACGGCCCCGGCCTCAACGAAACCGACGCGGTCATCGCAAAGGACTTGCCGTTGGGCACGAATCACAGCCGGTACCTGCAGGTACGCATGGAAAGCGACAACGTCTTCAACCATACGCAATTCAACAATCCGGACGGCAATGTCACAGACCCCACATTCAACCAGATCACCACGGCGGCGCAGTCACGTCGTACGCAGCTGGCAGCGAAGATCGTTTTCTAAAACAAATCGGAGCCATACAGACAGCACCACGGGCGCCCTTCGGGGCGCCCGTGGTTGCAGACAAAACGGCTATGGCGAGAGCGCTGGATCGACAACTAGAACGCACATCGGCTTGAGCCGATAGGACATTCGAAAAGAAGAGGACACTTGACCGCATCAAATATCGCGTTAGCGGGGCAGATTTTAATACGAAGGCTATTTTGACGGGGCGTTTCGGTTCAGCAGTATGAAAGCGTCACATTCTGCTGCCGATATACCCCGGAAGGGGATTTATGCCTATTTTTGGGATTCCTGTTTTAGACTCTACATATTTTCATATATTGTGATTTAGAGCACAATTGCTTGTGCGCAGCTAACTTGTTTATTTTCAGCAACGAATAACTATTTTGGGACAGATTTCCAGAATGGCACTCCACCTGCATGTCTAACGATATGTGGTGCCTCGCCTTCCTGGGAATAAGCCTATATATGCCCACCGAATCGCTGAAGCACAAGAAGTGAATTTGGAAGTCCCCCGAATGGGCTTCTGGTTACAACCGAGTTTCTGGAGGAGATTTCGATGAAACAGTGGTTCAGGTATTATTCAGCTCTTGCGGCGATGGTGCTGCTGATGCTGCTACCTTCATTCGCGCAGCAGAACTCCGTAGTTCGCGGCAGTTTGAGCGGCGTGGTGTTCGACTCGAACGGCGCGGTTTTACCGAATGCAAGTGTCCATATCACCGGACCGCAAGGCAACTATACGGAAAAAACCGACGGCGCTGGCCGCTTCCTGGTCGGAAATCTTGTGCCAGGCGAGTACACCGTCAAAGCGGGAGCGCCGGGCTTCAAGTCCTACGTTTCCGAAAAGAACCTTGTGACTGCCGGAACCACCTCCTCAATTGACATCCACCTTGAAATCGGCGCGGTGACGGACACAGTGCAGGTGGAAGCCGGCGCGGTGCAAATCGACAGCGAGAGCACAGCGCTTAGCACGCCACTGACTGATCAGCTCTACGAATCTCTTCCTCTGGCCCGTAACGTATCGGGCATCTTTGCGCTGGCTCCGGGCGTGGTTTCGGGCGGCGGCACGGACACCCAGAACAACGGCACCAACCCGTCGATCGGCGGCGCATCCGGTCTTGAGAACCTCTACCTGGTGGACGGCGTCAACGTTACCGACCAGGCATTCGGCGGCTTCGGTATGTACAACCGCTACTTTGGTGCTTTGGGCACGGGCGTAAACCTGGCCTTCATCAAGGAAGTCGATATCAAGACGACAGCCTTCGAGCCACAGTACGGCAAGGCTGCCGGCGGCATCATCGAGATCGTGACCAAGTCCGGCTCCAACAAACTCCACGGCGCAATCGCAACCTATTTTGGACCCGGCGGCATGTGGGCGTCGCGTGATCAGACCTGCCTGCTGGGATATACAACGCTCGCTCCGGCTTGTCATTACGCCGCTCCCGCGTACGACGCCTCGGGAGAACTGGGCGGATATATTCCCGGCTTGAAGGACAAGGTGTTCTTCTTTGGCGCCTTCGATCCGGCGGTCTCCGAGGACATCTACGGAGCCCAGCCTGGCCTGCCGCTTGCCGGCAAGAACTATACCCAAACTCTCAACGAGCGGAGCTGGGCCGGCAAAATCAGTTTTCAGCCAACCGGAAAGACTCAGCTTGAAGTCTCGGCGTTCGGCGATCCTTCGTTCAGTGACTCACTCTTGAGCACCTATAGCGCGCCCAATTTTGACGCCCAGGCGGGTCGCTACGACTTCGGCAACATCAACACGGTACTGCGCGTAAACCAGGTCATCACGCCCACCTGGAATGTGAATCTGAGCTACATGTACAACATGGCTCACTTCCACTTCTATCCGAAGATCGACTATTACAACATTGTAGATCGCACCGTCAGTCCGTACGTCAACTACTACGTGGGCGGTTATGAGCCCACCAAGAGCGACGATTACTCGCTCAATCTGGATACCCAGAAGGTGTTTAACTTCCTGGGCCAGCACACGGCTTCGATCGGCTATACGTACGAACACACCAACTTCCTTGACCAGGGTTTGCGCACCGGCGCGCTGTACCCAATTCAGGGCGTCAACGCGGACGGGAACCAGATATTATCGGCAAGCTCCAGCCATCTAGGGGCCATCGGCCAGCCGACCAACTCCACCTTCCGGTTGTATGAGGCGAAGAACGCGGCTGATGCCAGTGGTAATCAGGCAGTCTCGACCACTTGCACTTACTGCGCCAATGACAACGGCAAACCGGTTTATTTGCAGGTGATCCGCGGCACCTACTCGAACACGAGCATTCTTGCCACCTCTCACTATCACGTGGGCTGGGGTAACGACTCCTGGCAGATGGGACGCCACTTCAACGCCGGCCTCGGCCTCCGCTGGGAAGAGCAGTGGTATGCCGGAACTCTCATGAAGTACCTATGGAACGACAACTGGTCTCCCCGTCTGGGCATCAACTGGGATCCCAAGGGCGACAACAGGTCCAAGCTCTTCTTCAACTACGCGCGCTACCAGGCAGTTCTGCCTCTTGACGCCGCCATCCGTCAGCTCGGCAACGAGCAGGACGACACCACCTACTACTTCAAGCCCAAGACAGACGCCAACAACAACATGTCGGTGGATGCCAACGGATCGCCGATCTTCATTGCCGATGCAGCTCACACGCTGAACGGGACTCAGTTGGGCACAGATCCGACCGTTACTACGGGCAGTAATGCGGTATCCTTCGGTGCTCCCAGCTTCGCCTCGTCCACTGGCGAAGGCATTCTGCCCAAAACGAGGATGGAGTACGAAAATGAGTACGTTTTCGGACTCCAGCGCGAAATCGTCCCCGGCACGATGATCGATGTCCGCTACACTGATCGCCGCCTGGGCCGCATTGTTGAAGATATCGGTTCGCAGTCGCCTGAAGGATCGCTCGTCGATCCTAAATACGCCGGCGGCATCGCCAATGTTACTGCCGGTACCGACGACTTCGTGAACGAAAACGAAGTTACCTATACGCCGGCGCAGTTTAGCAATGTAAACACTGATAGCCCGGGCGCCTTTGCGAACATGACCAACGCAAATCCTTATGTTGCCCCAGCTCCGGGTTGCACCTATCAAGTCCTGCTCGACAAGAGCGGCAATCCATACGTGTCCACTAACGACACCACCGTGGCTAACGGCGACTTCTTCAGGCATTCCGACGGCTCGAAATTCAACGGGGCCTGCGTCGTCAATGCAACTACTGGAGCAAAAAATGCTGGTGCAAATGGCTCGGATGGCAAGCCCGACGGCTTCGCCAATCCCACCCGCAAGTACCAGGAGTTTGTCGTCGAGTTTGCCCGCAACATGAAGGACAACTGGCAGGCACGCCTGAACTTCCGCTATGCCCGCCTCTTCGGTAACTACGAAGGCTTCTTCCGCAACGATAACGGCCAGTCGGACCCCGGCATCAGCTCTCTGTTCGACTTCACCAACGGCGCCATCGCTCTTCTCGGCGACCAGACCACACCCGGCCTGCTCAATACCGACCGCCGCATGGTATTCAACGCGGACGTTTCTTACGTGGTAAACGAGAAAACGAAGGTCATCAGCGGAGTGAAGGGCTTGAACGTCGGCATGAACGTGCGCGGCCAGAGCGGCACGCCTCTGAGCGCATATGTCAGCCATCCAATCTACCTGAACACCGGCGAAGTTCCTGTGGGCGGCCGCGGCACCAAGGGCACATTGCCCTCTCGCCGGGATGTCGACCTGCACGCCGATTATCCATGGAAGATTCACGAAAACTGGACGATGAAGTTCGCGTTCGATGCGTTCAACGTGACGAACACGAAGACCACCGCCGGCAGAAACCAGAACCTGGACACCTCACCCGGCGTCTCGAACCCGGACTACAACAAGATCTCCGCTTATCAGGCCCCGTTCTACGCTCGTGCCAGCGTCAAGTTAGTTTTCTGACCTGAACCGAGCTTACGTTACACTGGAGAGGAGGGGATTATCCCTCCTCTCTTTCTTTTCAGGAGTGGTTCCTTGACCCGATTCCGTGTTCCGCTGATTATTGTTCTGGTTTCTTTATTCCTCGTTTCAAGCCTGCCTGCCAACGCCTCGAAAGCCGAAAAAAATCTGACGCCAACCCACCGGCATTGGCTGGACGTGGAAGTTCCCTACATTATCAGCAGCGTTGAGCGGAAACAGTTCCTTGCGCTTACTACAGACAGCGAGCGCGATTCATTCATTACAGCCTTCTGGAAGATACGCAATCCTAATCCAGGCTCCGAGACAAATAGCTATAAGGAAGAGCACTACCGGCGACTGACGTACGCCAATGAGAACTTCGGCATTCGGCGCTACGAGGATGGCTGGCGGACCGACCGCGGAAGGATGTATATCGTTCTCGGAGCCCCGAAGCAGCGCGCCCAATATCATGACGTGGGCAACGTGCGGCCCATGGAGATCTGGTTTTACGAATCGAAAACGCAGGTGCTGCCGCCCTACTTTTATCTTCTCTTCTTTAAACCGAGCGCCAGTGAGGACTTTCGGCTTTATTCGCCGAGGTTCGACGGTCCCGTCAAGTTGTGCAGTACGGGCGAGAGCCGCAACGATCCCGTCATGGCGTTGAGCATTATCAAAAAAGCTCTTGGCGAGGAGGTGGCCAAGACGGCTATTACTCTGCTGCCGAATGAGCATGTGGATATGAGTAGCTTCGACCCGGGCATGGAATCGGACTCGCTGCTGACTTTGATCAACGGCCTGCCGGACAACCCGATTACCAGGGAAAGCCTGGATGCAAACCGCTTGCGTGAACACGTGACGATGAGTGTACTCTCCGGCGAGACGCCGCCGGAGTTGACCTACACGGTAGTCCGTGACGACAAGGGCGCGGAGACCGTTAACTATTTGCTGAAGCTGCCGACGGCTGATCCACAGCTGGTCGGCCCTGGTCCTGATAACACACTCCGATATGATCTTTCGCTCCGGACCTCCGTGTTGACCACTGACGGCAAGTCAGTCTATGAGCAGGAGGACCTTCTCACCGGCAGGTTGACAGAAGCGGCGGCGATGATTGCCAGGCAGAAGAGATTTGCAGCCGAGGGTAGACTTCCCCTGGTTCCCGGCAAATACGTCGTGGTGGCCACTCTCACGAACAATCTGAACCAGGTTGCTACTCGCCAACACGCCCAGGTGACAGCGCCTGAACCGAAGAGCCATGTGATCGGCATCTCTCCGCTGTTGGCTTATGCCGCGCCGGCTGCCACGCCTGATCCAGATGGGACTCTTCCTTTCAGCGCATCAAAGATGCGCTTTACGCCGCGTGCGGCTCAAGCCGCTTATATACGCCAGGGAGAAAAGCTGCCCCTGGTTTTTCAAATTTGGCTCGATCCATGTGCAGCGGTAGGCTGTGCGGGCGCGCCCAAGCTTCACTTGCACTACGTGTTCGGCGCTATCACCGCCTCGCACGATACGCCGGCCGAAGAAGATGAAGAGATCGATTCGAACAACCGCGATGCAGCCGGAAACCTGCTTACCGGGCACACGGTGGACACCTCCAGCCTGACGCCGGGAAGCTACATGCTTGTGGTGAGGGCGAACCAGGACGGCACGCAGCAGTCTGCGTCAGCGTCGATGACCCTGCACGTGGAGCCTGCCGATAGTCATCCTGAGGCGTGGACGGCCTATGGTCCAACGGCGCCCGACGAACACATGATCGATGACCTGAAGCGCGGTCTCTCGGCCGAGGCGCTGGGCGCCGATGCGGAGGCCCAAAGCTTCTATACTAAAGCGCTCGACGAGGGACATGGCGATCTAAGGCCGCTGGACAAACTTGCAGCCCTGCTTTCACGGCTGGGACAAACGCAAGACCTCGCGGCGCTGAGTCAGCAGCCCGTTCTGTCGGAGATCGCGGTTGCTCCCACGACGCTTCTGCCGATTGCACAGGCTCTGACGAAGCGCGGAAACCCGAAAGCGGTGGTGCGTATGCTGGGACAGCAGATCAAACTGCAACCGCCTAATGCCGACCTCTACCGGGCCTTGGCAGATGCTTGTGAGGCGACCGGAGATAAAGGGAGAGCGCGCGACATGCGCGCACTTGCGGACGGAACCAAATAAGACTGCGCGGCAGCTTGCTTGCCCTGGAAAACCCATCCTGGGAAGAACATCCGGCTGGCACAGCACCTTACCTTCCAACCCAAACCAGCTGTAAAAACAGTAGGGGATCCGCGACGGCGGGTCCCCTTTTTCTATTGATTTTCTGAAAGAAGCTGAGGAAGCGCCTTATGCGCTGCGGCACACTGGGCTACTTTCGAGCTGCTGGCTTCTTTGACACGGGCTTTGCGGCTGCCTTCTTTGGTGCAGCCTTGCCTGCCTGCGCCTTCTTTGACACAGATTTCTTTGCCGGTTTCGTCTTTGGTTTCGAGGGAGCTTTGGTAGGTACTGGCTTTGCCTTGACCTTGCCAACAGCCGGCTTCGACTTGGCAGCCACGGGCTTGGCCTTTACTGTGGCCTTTTTGCGCGCGGCGAGGGTTTTGGCGGTGAGGGCGGCCTTCAGCTCGGCGTCGAACTCGGCGGGGGTGAGCGGGCGGGCGGTTTTGCGCAGGCGCTCGATGTCATAGAAAGCACGGCGCTCGACGAGGAAGACGTGGACGACAAAATCCACGTAGTCGAGAAGAATCCACTCGCCGTGGCGGCGGCCCTCGACAGAGTTGGGAACAACGCCATACTCCGTTTTGAGACGGTGCTCGATCTCGTCGGCGATGGCGATGGCCTGGCGGTCGTTGGTGGCGGAAGTGACCAGGAAGAAGTCGGAGAGGCCCGCGTCGATGGGGTCAAGCTCGAGGATGCGGGTGTCAAGGCCCTTCTTGTCTTCACAGACCGCGGCGGCGGCCTGAACGAGGATGCGGGTTTGCTGGTGGTGTTGCGAGCTGGATGCCATTCTTTGCGATCGGTCTCCGAGCTTCATCGTATCTCTTCAATTAGAGAGGGGCAAGTCAGAGGTTGTCCGTCTGCTTGAATAAAGTTCTCCCTCAGGGGCTGATACCTGAGCTCATCTTATGAGGTTTGCGGAACCCTTACGGCTCTATTGCGAGAAAAATAGCCAGAAGGAATGTGGGGCAGAGCATTTTGGGTTAAATGCGGCGAGTTCGCCTCCGCTGTGCGGAGTTCGCGAGTTGGCAGGTTCGCAGGCGGCATCGGTCGACTCAGGTTTCATTCCCTCGCAGGCCGGCAACGCTGATGGACGGTTGATACAAAACTGCGCCGTAACGGAAATCTTCCACAGCTTGTGAAGTGTGTAGCCTTCAATCTGGGCTCATACCGTAGAGACCGTGAGCACGAATGTACTCGGAAACGGTGGCGGGAAGCTGGGCGGGGAGCGGCGTTTGTGTGTCGGAGTCGACTGGCGCGTGGTTGCGGAGCTGGCCCCGAATTTGAGAGGCGCTGATCTCGATGTCGAGGCCGGGAAGCAGGTAGAAGGGGGATTGGTGGCCAGAGGGGTTGCGGAGGATGTGGCGGCGGAGGTCGATTTGCGAATCGGAAGAAGAGCGTACCTCAGGGGCTAAAGCCCGCGTGTCCTGTGTCTGGACTATGTCAGGGCTAAGGCCCTGACATACCATCGTCAAGCCGTCGGGGAGAAAAGGCTTCAAGTCGTCCAGTTGTTCGCCTGGCCGGGAAGCGACGATCAAGGGCGCGACAAAGGGGATCTCGGCGGCGCGATGCCATCGTCGGAGAAGGGCGAAGGCGTCGGCTCCCATAAGGCAAAAGAGAACGCCATCTGGCGGGAGTTGAGCGCGGAGGGCGAGCAGAGTGTCGAATGTGAAGTTGGGGGCGCCGGAGGGCTTAGGCGCATCGGCGAGCGAGACGGCAAAGGCGGGGTCGCCGGCAATGGCGAGACGGGTCATGGCGAGGCGGTGAGCGAAGGAGGCGGTGGAACCATGCGGCTTGAGAGGCTGTTCGCCGACGGGCGCGAAAAGGACAGTGTCGAGGCCGAGCGCAGCCTGGGCAGCACGAGCGACTTCGAGATGGCCGAGGTGAGGCGGATCAAAACTGCCTCCGAAGAAGGCCACACGCGGACGGCCGATGGGTTCGAGGTCCATGTATTTATGGTAGCTTGCGTGGGACGTCAGGGTCTCAGTGACGGAGTATGTGGCTTCCCACCCATTTCGCAAAAAACGCGAAATGGATGGGGCACGGGGCGATTGTGGGTTGTCCGGAGATGTAAAAGCTATAAAGAGCTATAGATAGGCGGAACTGTCCCACCCTAGATCACCCCAACGACGAAGACCTGTCGTTACCACCCCAAGAAGCAAAGAACGTTTCTTGGGGACCCCGGCCGTTGGGGACCCTGAAGCCGCAAAAACAAAGACGCCGCAAGGATGGGGCACCTACGTAAATGCAGGTCGACTTCGTTGCGTTCCACTTAGAATGACAGCATGAATGGGGTAAGCGGAGTTCGAGATCGGGTTCATCGCGGCGCGGGCGTCACGCTGATAAAATTGAAGACAACCAATGTTTAAGAAGAAATATGCGGAATGGATGTACGAGTGGGAGACGCGGCTGACGACGCGCGACGAGAATCGCGTGGTGCGGCCGCTGGAGTGGGGCTTCGAGTGGGTTGAGCCGTTCCTTCGCGAACATGGCTTTGAAGAGGCGTTGTCGGCCGAGGAGATGGCGGGCGACCCCGCGCGTGCAGAGGCCGCGATGGTGCGCGTCAACGAGTTTTTGATACGCAACAGCGACACCTACTTCAGCTACAAACGGCCCACCGACTTCCGGCTGGAAGAACGGTACCCGGAATTGTTTCCGACCAATGTGCGCCCGGAGACACTGGCGCAGGACGCCGCGATCAAGCAGCAGGCGGCCGAGGGAAAGATTCCGGCGGCGCAGTTTTTGCGGTTCACTTCGCCCGAGCAGACGCCGTTTCCTGAAAACGATCTGGTGAATGCGCGCTGGTACCCGGCGTCAGCCCACAAGGATTCCAAGCGGCCCAAGCAGGCGATTGTGGTGATGCCGCAGTGGAATGCGGACGGATTCAGCCACAACTCGCTTTGCACGATCTTCAACAAGATGGGGATTTCGGCGCTCAGGCTTTCCCAGCCTTACCACGACATTCGCCGGCCCGCGGAACTGGAGCGCTCGGACTACGCCGTGAGCGCGAATATCGGCAGAACGATCTCGGCGTGCCGTCAGGCGGTAGTGGATATACGGTGCTGCGTGGATTGGCTGGAGGAGCAGGGGTATGAGCAGTTCGGCGTGCTGGGAACCAGCCTTGGCTCCTGCTACGCCTTTCTGGCCAGCGCGCACGATGCACGGCTGAGAGTGAATGCGTTCAACCACGCGTCCACAGCCTTTGGCGATGTGACCTGGGCCGGGCAAAGCACACGCCACGTGAAGCAGGCGCTGGAGGAGGCCGGACTTGACCAGGACCGGGTTCGGGATTTGTGGGCGGCGGTCAGCCCGTGCAGCTATTACGAGAAGATTGTTCGCCCGGAAGTTGA
>Ga0326727_10016153_pt1 | contig 15827 bp, 12 predicted proteins | sample MB2enrmetagenome_FD_207643 | JGI IMG/M metagenome (GOLD analysis project Ga0326727, IMG submission 207643) | Lab enriched peat soil microbial communities from McLean, Ithaca, NY, United States - MB29MY | ecosystem: Environmental > Terrestrial > Soil > Wetlands > Peat | place: USA: New York... | reverse complement strand
CATTCCCACTAAGAACCGGTCTCACGACTTGGCCCTCGCAGTTTTGAGCCTGCTTCGGCAGAGTGTCCTGCCGCGCGAGCTGATTGTCGTGGACCAGAGCGCCGATCGCACCAGCCGTGACCGCATCGAGCAGATATATGGATCGCTGCCCCCCGAACAGCGGCAGGAGTTGAAACTCTGCTATTTGCACCAGCCAGCGATATCTGGAGCAGCAGCGGCGCGCAATGCAGCCATGGAAATAGCGAGCCGGGAGTTCTGGGTCTTCCTCGATGATGACGTAATCCTGGAGCCCGATTTCCTGGAGCGACTGCTGGACACGTTTTCCATGGAATCGAATGCTGCCGGGGCGGGTGGGGTAATTACGAACTATGGTGAGCGGTCGTGGCTGTTTCGCTTGTTTCACTGGCTGTTCCTGCGCGGGCCGTTCGTCGACGAGCGTCAACACATTTACCTCCGGGCCGACGCGCTGCGCGAGTTCGGGCTCATTCCGGTGACACGTCTGGGTGGAGGCCTGATGGCTTTTCGCGCTTCTGAAGTGGCTACGCTGCGTTTTGACTTGCAATTGTGTGGTGCATCGGAAGGCGAGGATGTGGACTTTTGTGCCCGGCTGCGGGCCCAAGGCGGGAAGCTCTACATCAACCCCCGCGCTCGCCTGGAACACAAAAAGACGGACACCGCGCGCCCCGCTGACCACTGGGTGCGCGCCGAAGTTAGGGGTAAGACGTATCTCTTCCGGCGATGTTGGAGCACGGAATTAGTTAACCGATGCTGTTATTGGTGGCTGATGTTCGGCTATTCTCTCGTCGCGGTCGGGGCTGCTCTGAAATTGCGTTCGCTAATGCCATGGCGCGCATTTCGGGCCGGAATGGCCGACATGAGGAAGATTGAACGATGGCAAAATCCCCTGCAAAAATCAGCCAAATGAACCGTGCTGATGAGGGGCATCGCCCCGCAACGTCCGTCGGGAGGCAGGTCGAATAGATGTTCACCCTTGGAGCTGAGCGGATACACACAGGCTTGACCGTGGAGCTTTGCCAGGATCCAGCGACTTGGACTGCCGCTGTGCTGGCAGTTGGCGGAAATCTGTTCCATACATGGCATTGGGGCGAGTACCGCCAAACGCAGCATTGGAGACCTTGGCGTGTTCTGGTTCGTGAGGACGGCAGGCCCCAAGCGGTACTGCAGCTTCTGGAATTCAGGCGGGCATTCCTGCCGCTGCCCATCTTCTACGGCCCCTCTGGAATTGCCGGTGCGCTCGATCCCAACACCCTCGCTGAGCTGGCATCCTGGCTTAAAGCTTTCCTGCATTCACAACATGGGATCTGTCTGCGGATTGATCCGCCAATCCTCCAGAGTGACGTGGGCGGACAACGAATCCTGGTGGACGCTGGTTTCCGGGCATTGCCGCGGCAATGGTTGCCACTGTTCAGTGACATCCAGCGGTCGGTGATGGTACTTGACCTTAGTCGCCCCGAAGCTGAACTCCTGGCCCACATGCGAACCAGCCATCGTCGCTATATTCGCCACGCATCGGAGAAGAACTTGCGCTTTGAGTCCGGCATTGGCGAACAACAATTGTCTGCCTTCTACGGCTTGGTTTCGGATACTGCGGCAGCCAAGGGATTTGTTCCACCCGATCTAGGGCTCTTGCGGCAACTGATTGAAAAAGTTCTGCGACCCGGGCTGGGCACTGTTCTGGTTGCGCGCCACGAGGATACGCCAATCTCTGCGCTTATGGTGGCCGGCTTTGGAACTACTGCCTATTTGCTTTATGCCGGGTCGGATGCCAAGCAGCGCTCGCTTAACGCCAACGAGCCACTGGAATGGATGGCCATTCAATGGGCTAAGAGCCAGGGTTGTCGTGAATACGATATGGGCGGCATTGGGACTCTGCAGATCCCGCAACAAGGTGATCCTTATCACGGGCTCTACTACTTCAAGTTGGGATTTGGAGCCGAATATCGCGCCTTGGCAGGATATTTCGACTTGGTCAATAACTCCGCTGCATACCAGATGCATCGTTTTCTGGAACTTAAGGGCGCAAAAATAGCCTACCGGATGTTGGCGAGACTGCGTTCCATGCGGGCTGGTCTAACTCGCCGTCAAATGGGGGGATGATCCATTCGTTTGTAGGCCATGGCTCGTACTACCCTGGATATCGAGAACATGTCGCGCTACTGGAGAATCACACAACGCGTTCTCGCCAAGTCCCTGGCCTCCTTCCAGGAGCGGGGTATGGTTGGGACCTGCCGGCATTTGCTATTTAATTTCCCTGAAGTGCTTCACAACTACGTTTCCGGCGACCCGACGGACGACCCCTCCGGCGTTGAATTCGACCGTCTTCACAACACCGATACTGGCGGGAGGATTGAGCTCGTTCACTTCAATATCACCACCCCAAACTTTGCCTACGGGGTGCGCTATCACGGAACCGGACCTGCACTGGCGCGGGAAATGATCGAGCGCTTGGCAATAGAATTCGAAAAGTTTACTTTCGTTGACTTCGGAAGCGGCAAGGGGCGCGTACTCCTGGTGGCTTCTGAATTCCCATTCAGAAAGATCGTTGGAGTGGAATTTGCTCCGGAGCTTTGTGAAATCGCCCGCAACAATATTAAGCGTTTTCAAAATTCGGCGCAGCAATGTACAGATTTCGAAATTCTTTGCCTTGACGCCGTCAGTTATGCCATCCCCGAAACTCCTGCCGTTCTATACTTTTTCAACCCCTTTGGGCGGGAGGTGATGGCGCGGGTCGCAGAGAGTGTCTGTGCTTCCCTGCAGCGGCGCCCTCGTGAAGTCTATGTGATCTACTATAACCCGGTATGCGCTTCTGTTTGGGACGAGACTGGTTTCTTTCAGGAGATCTATAGCGAGGCAGCCTGCCGGACGTATATGTCGAGCCTTTCTGCCAGGAAAGATAATGTTTTCTTGTCCAGAGATGGGATGAAGGAATAATGGAACCGGATCAGTTGGAACAAATGCGTGAGTTTATTTGCAGCAAGATGATCAAGAGGGCGGGGGGCCAGATCGACGTCGATACCAAGCTTGTGTCTTCAGGTTTAGTAGACTCTATGGCCTTGGTGGAAGCCCTGCTAAAGCTGGAAGAGATCACCAGGAAGAGAATTCCCGCTGGTAAGGTTCAACCGCAAGACATGGACACCATCCGCCTGATGTTTGCCACCGCCGACCGGGTGGGCAAACCTCGCCGCTGAGGGCTCGCACAAAGCAATATTTGTCACCAACTGCTTGTCCGGGAGACTGTGGAATAAGCCGGTCTGAAAGGTCGGGTCGCGGGGCTGTTAGTTTTGTCAGTTCCATTCTCTGGCGTTACCCGGTATCGTTCGCTTGCTGAGACCGGTTTTTGCCTCACATTCGCAATAAAAACTAAGGAGCGCTCCGATGAGATTCAAGATGATCGCCTCGTTTCTTGCCCTGGCCTTGATCTGCGCAAGTGCAGCCGGCGCAAAAGATAAGAACGAGGAAAAAAGGGAAAAAACCCGCAAGATGGCGGCCCAAACCCTGCAGGACTTGTACAAACTGCAACCCACCGCTAAGGCGGCTATCGAGAAATCGGCTGGATATGCTGTTTTCAATAACATGGGGACGAACTTGTTGCTGGTGAGCACGGCGCGCGGCGCGGGAATCGCCGTCGATTCCCGGACCAAGCAGGAAACCTTCATGAAGATGGTTTCAGCCGGCGCCGGTCTAGGCATGGGAGTGAAGGATTATCGCGTGATCTTCATATTCGAGAACGATAAGGGGCTGGCGCAATTTCTCAACTCCGGCTGGTCGGGTTCAGGGCAAGCGGACGCTGCGGCCAAGGCGGGCAAGTCGGGCGGGGCTTACTCGGGAGCGGTCGAGGCTGCCCCCGGCGTATGGGTCTACCAGATCACCAAGAATGGCCTCGCGCTCCAGTTGACCCTACAGGGTACGAAGTACTACAAAGACGACGACCTTAATAAGTCGCAGACTGCGGCAACAGGTAAATAAAGCTTCCAGAGAGTTCTCAGTTCCCGGTGCTCGCTTCTCAGTGGCTTCGCAGCCGCTAGCTTGTTGCTTGTAGCTTGACGCTGGTTGCTGGTTTCACTGGAAACCGGAAACTCGAAACTCTGGAGCGTCGCGTCCCTCCGCGGTTCCGATTTGGCTGAGTGCTGAGTGCTGGGTTAAAACCGAGAACTGGGAACTGAGAACTGCTCTAAAACTGCAGGTATACAAAAACGGATTTTTCACTGCTCCAGACGATGGTGATGACCAGCAGAAGCGAATAGTAAGCGGGAGCAAAAAGCCAGCGGAAGCGGTCCACCTCAGGCGGAATCTGCTCCAGAGCATGGCGCAAACCGGCCCACACAAAGTAGCCGGTTACAATCACAAATGTTGTGAAATACAGATTTGGGTCAAGCGCCAGGTGTAAGTACGCGCGGGGCGAAAGGACGGCGCGGTACATCAGCCACGCCTGGCTGACCGTTTGCGCGCGAAACAGGATCCACCCGAGCGAGACTGCTCCAAAGGTCACCGCCCACCCTAAAAAGCTCTCGGCCCACTCCGGCCAGGAAACGTTGAAGCGCCGCACCTGCTGGATCTGCCGGTGGGCTACCAGCAGAAGGCCGTGGTAGAGTCCCCACCCGAGGAACCCCCAGGCGGCGCCATGCCAGATGCCGAAAACCAGCATGGCGATCAACAGTACCGCCTGCCGCCACCAGGACTCCCGGCGCAACACGGCCAGGGGCAAAAACAGGTAGTCGCGGATCCAGAACGACAGCGACATATGCCAGCGCGTCCAAAAGACGGAGGGCGTCGGCGACAGGTAGGGACGGTTGAAATTCTCCTGTAGCCGGATGCCGAACAGTCGCGCGATACCAATCACGATATGCGAATAGCCCGCAAAATCGAAGAAGAGCTGAAATCCGAAGCCGGCTCCCAGTAGCCAGACATCAAATCCTCCCCAGCCTCGGCTTAGCTGATCGAAGCCGGTATCCAATCCTTGCCCGGGCAACAACCCTTTCGCCAGCACCTGGGCCAGAAAGACCTTCATGAAAAGGCCGGTCACAATCCGCTTCCCGCCGGCGCTCAAGTCATCCCAATTGATTCGCGGCGTCGTGCGGAATTGTTCGAGCATGTCGGCTAACCGGCAGATCGGACCCGAAAGCACCGTGGGCCAGAATGCCAGATAGAGGCAAAACTCCACGCCACTCGGCCGCTCTGCCGAATCTTCCTCGCGATAGGTATCGAAAATCGCGCTCAGCGCCTGGAATGTCCAAAACGATATGCCGATCGGCATTCCGAGCCGGCGTACCAACAAGGGCAGGCCGGATGCGCTGGCCGCAGGCAGATACTTGAAGGAGCAGAGCAGCAGGAGATTGAAGCAAATCCCCACCCAGAGCCGGGTCGCCGTGGCGCGCTTCCGCACCCAGAGGCAGAGGGCATAATTGACGATCGAACTGAATATCAGGATGGCCAGGAATCGCAGGCCCCAACTGGCATAAAAAAAATAGCTGGCCGCCAGCAACCACCATTGGCGTTGTCGTACCGGCCGGATAACGGCGCATAGCAGCCACACGACGAGCGCGAATAGGAGGCAGGTCAGGCTTTGAATGTTCATTTCCCGGCCCCCGCCTGCGCCTGCCGCCATGCCGCCATCCTGGGCCTGAGGTCGGCAAAGAGATGTTCGGCCACCATCTTATGGGCCGCGCCGCCGAAGTGCACAAAATCGGGTTCTCCGGCGACGGACCGGTCCAAGGTCAGTTCGTCATGCACGACGTTGCCGTACAACTCTTCCGGAACCAGGTCGGTGTAATCGAAGAAAGCCAGGTGGTGCTTTTCCGCCAGGGCCGTAAGGTCCGTCCGTAGCTGGGCCCGATCGGAGGCCACATACGGTCTGGGCTCCTTCGGGCGCAGCGGGGCCATATAAAGGACCAGATGGATTCGCTCCGCCTCGGCATAGTGCGCCGCCATTTCCAGCACCTCCAGGTTCGCGCGATACATCTCCGCCGGAATGGGCCGGGCCTTCGCAGTGTTGATCCCAAGCAGCCGATTTCGCCAGTCCATAAGCTTGGAATCGAGGGTCTTTTGTACCGCTTCCCGCGCGGCAAACAGAGGCCATTTTGCGGCCAGCCGCTGCAAGCCGCCCTCCAGGCCCGATGCCGGCGCTGAGGTCTTGGCCGGCGGCGACGGCGAAGCCAAAGAAGGCTGCATGTCGGAAATTAACGGCCGCAGAATGCTTCGTGCCCGAGGCAGGTCCGGATTCTGCTCCATCAATTGGCGGAGCTGCCGTTGCAGAGGTCCAGAATGAAACTGCGTGGCCAAATCCTCGCGAATGCCGAGCTTCCGAAATTGTTCCGGCGAGATGGCGAGCAAGGCGATATCGGCTTCTCGCGGGCGTTTTTCCCCCGCCGCGATCAGACGTAGAAGCATTTCCGGCGCGTTCATGCCGTTCAGCGCCCCAAGCCGGACATGAAAGCCGGAAGCGAGCTCGCGGTCTCGCGCCAGCATAAGTTCCAGCCACTGCGCCGACCGAAGGTCGGTGGGAGTTGCCCCCACCACAGTGACTACCTGCGAGTTGCCCAGATAGAGGATCTGTGTACGGCGTCCATCCGCGGCGGCATCGCTATTCAGCACTTCGGCCGCTAAGCGCGCCTCCACTGCATTGAAACCTGCGCTACCCGAAACTGCTTGTGCCAGTGTTGCCTGCGCTCTTTCGGCGGCCGCGATCCTGGCCTGGGTATTGTCGGCCAGGCGAGTGAGCACCTTCCCCAAGAGCAGGACTAGCACAAGTGTCATGCCGAGTCCGTATACCCGCCGGAAGCTGGCAGCGCGCGTTCGCGAGGCCAGCGCCTTCGGCGCGGCGTCGAGGGTCGGTATGGGCGGCGGATTCATGATTGGACGTTCACCGGCCTAGCTTGCAGAAGTTGGCTGAGCGCGCCCCGCCAGACCGCTGGCCATCGACCATTCAGTGGCCGCGTCCTGGGCTGCAAGCTCCGGATGCTCCTTTGTCAGTTTTATCAGCGTAGCCGAGCGCGCCGGCTTGCCGGCGGTGCTCTTGACGATCCATTGCGGCGGCTTCACATAGACCGCGCGCACCGCAATTCCCAGCGCCTTGACCACCTCGCTGCGGATTTCCTGTTCGATTTGCGGCGCCTGCAAAATATCGTCTTGCCGCTCGACCTCAGCCACCACGATGATGTCCTGCGTTCCCAAATCGGCATTGTAGATACCCAGGGCTACGGCCCTGCCGTCGTGAATCAGCGGATGGCTCGTGGCAATCTCTTCCACATCCTGCGGATAGATATTGTGCCCCCCGACAATGATCAAGTCGTTCTTGCGGCCCACAATGTACAATTCACCATCCAGCACAAACCCCAGGTCGCCGGAACGATACCAGCCATTCCGCAATGCCTGGGCGGTTAGATCGGAGCGGTTGTAGTAGCCCGCAAACAAAGACTCCGCCCGGATGAGGATCTCGCCGGCGCAGCCCTCCGGGAGTTGCTCATTGGCGGGAGAGAGAATGCACACCTCAGTTCCCTCCAGACAACGGCCCGACGATACAAACCATATCCCCTCCGCGTCCGTTCCGTCCCACGGCACTGCCCTATGCTCGGTCCGAAACATGGCCGCATCGATGCAAACGCGTTTCGGTGTAACGGAACGATCCGTTCCCGACGTGGTCACGGCGAACACCGTTTCCGCCATGGCATAGCAGCTTTGAACCGTTTCCGGGCGCAACCCGCAACTTGCATAGGTGCGGATAAATTCATCCATGCTGGCGGCCCGCACCGGTTCCGAACAGTTGATCAACTGGCGGATGTGCGACAAATCGAGGCCTGTCCGCTCGTCCTCCGGCACTCGCCGGGCCAGAAACTGAAAAGCGAAATTCGGCAGCCAGGCCAGCGTGCAGCGGTATTGGCACATCAGCCGGAGCATGGTCCCCGGATGCAAAACCCAGTCCATGGGGGACTGCATTACCAAAGGCAAATGGCAGGCCATGGGCAGCATGAAGCAAGCGATCAAGCCCATGTCGTGATAGAGCGGCAACCAACTGTATATCCGGTCGGTTGGGCTCAGGCGCAGGGCGGGAGCCAGCCGCTGGATATGGCGCAACACCGCCGCGTGCGACAGGGCTACCCCTTTCTGTAATCCCGTTGTGCCGGCCGAATGTTGAATGAACGCCACCTGTTCCGGACGCACATCGGGACGTTCGCAATCGCTCTCTGTTCTAGCGGGCAACGAATCCAGGCCGCGCACCACTTGGGTATCGTGGCCGGCGTTCACATGTTGCAGCAGTTCCTCGGGAAAGGAATCGTCGATTACGATAAGCCGCGCCTGCAAGTTCGCGGATACGCCGGCAAGTCCCGTGCGATACTTCGCAGGCTCCACTTTGAAGTTCGGATAGGCGAGGATCGCGGGAACGGCGCCCAGCATCATGGCGCCGGCGAAAGCGGTCATGAGCGGAGTGCCTTGCGGCATGATCAAGATGATCCTGTCTCCGCAACGCACGCTGTGTTTCCGCAACTGAACGGCTTGGGCCTGCGCCCAGCGGCGGAAATTGCCGAAGTTCAACGTTTCTTCGTCGCCCTCGCCATTCCAAACCGTTAGGAAATCAGCTTCGGCAGGCGCTTCCCATAAGGCATCGAGCAGGGTTTGACACGTGCCGGCTGAAGGTACGCTCACAATAGGAAACTCTCGGCCCCAGATGGGGTCAACCGCCATGGATCCAAATAGCAAGCAGCTCTGTGTTTGTTATTTAGCACAAACGGACAGGAATAGCGCTCAAATTCCCGTCCCTGGAAAAAGTTGAGCCGCTTTGCGGCGTGAGTCTGAGCGCAGCGAAGGGGTGAGCCCACAGAGCCTGTCCTGAGCCTGTCGAAGGGCGAAATCCCGATCCCGCCAAGCGGGAGAGGGACCTGCAGACAAATGCGCCCCCTTTTTTGCTTTTAGCTTGCGGCTTGTTGCTTGTTGCCGTTTCCCGTCTGGAAACTGGAAACTGTTCTCCCCGGTTGGCTTGTTGCTTGTGGCTTGTTGCTTGTTGCTGGGGTCCTAGCCCGCGATAGCCCGCCACTCAGGGCAAAAAAAAACCGGCTCGCCGGCCCGTCGCTCTCAATCGGCGACAGATGCGCTTCCTTTTTGCTTTTAGCTTGCGGCTTGTTGCTGTTTTTTCAGTCTGCGAAATTCGTTTCCGAATAGTGACAAATATTTGCACTGTTATGCCGGATAATGGTGTAAGCGACTAATAAATAAGACGCTTAGTTAATAGTCACCGCTTCTCCCGGTGGCAAACAAAGTGCACATTAACGGCTGTCGTTTTCACACTCGTTCACTATGAGCCAACAGGACGCTAGCTTGGCCCTTGAGACCCCTGCCGACCGGCGTCCGCCGCCTGGCCGGACGGGGGCGCTAGCTCTGCGCCACCGTGTGGGCTGGCTGATCTTGGGTGGAACCGTCCTTCTGCTTTACCACAGCGTGCTCTGGCAGCTCGTCGCGCAATGGTGGATTGACGAGAATTACTCGCACGGATTCCTGGTGCCGCTTTTCTCGGCCATCGTGATTTGGGAGAATCGCCATCGCCTTCGCCAAGTCCCGGCCCAACCAACCGGGTGGGGCCTGGGGGTGCTTCTGGTCTCGCTGGGAGTCCTGTTTCTCGGAACGGCGGGAGCGGAATTATTCCTGGCCCGAACCTCGTTGCTGGGAGTGATGGCTGGGCTGGTGCTGTTCTTCAGCGGCTGGCCGATGCTAAGGCAGCTTGCTTACCCACTCGGCGTGCTGCTGTTGATGATCCCTATACCGGCAATTATCTACAATCAGATAGTCTTCCCACTGCAACTGCTCGCTTCGCAACTGGCGACTACCTGCCTGCAGGTATTTCACCTGGTTCCGGTGGTGCGCGAGGGCAACATTCTCATTCTGCCCAGCACGCAACTGGAAGTAGCGGAGGCTTGTAGCGGTATCCGCTCGCTTATGTCCATGCTCACCCTGGGTGTGTTCTACGGCTATTTCGCGGAGAAGAAATACTGGATTCGGATTCTCATCTGTGTAGCCATTGTGCCGATCGCCGTATTCAGCAATGCCCTGCGCGTGATCTTCGCCGCCGTAGCTGCCGAACGTTGGGGTGAATCGGCTACGGAAGGACTCGCGCACCTGACTTCGGGCGTCGTTCTGTTCCTCGTGGCTACGCTTGCCATGATCGGATTCCACCTGCTGCTGCGCGCTGGGGCGCAATTATGGAATCGAAAAGGGGCGCCGGCGTCTGGCGCTTCGTCATCCTTGCAGGTTGCAGCGACCCAGGCCGCAGCAGGCTTTCCGAAGAAACCTACCCTGGCCACGGGCAGGGCGAAGGCGTGGCGGTTGTGGATGGTAGTGGCCATCTTGCTGGTTTGCGGAGCGACCATTCACTACCTCGATCGCGGCCTCGCCAACCTGCCGTTGGCGCAGCCGCTTCACCATGTTCCCGTTGCCATAGCAGGGTGGCAGGGCTTTGATGTTCCACTGGAGCCGCGGATTATAAAGGCGGCGGGAGTGGATGATTATCTGAATCGAGCCTACCACCAGGATTCGGGCGCGGCGTTGGGCTTATATGTTGGGTACTACTCCAGCCAGCGTACCGGCGATGCTATTCATTCTCCCAGGAATTGCCTGCCCGGCGGGGGCTGGCAGCCGGTTTCGGCCAAGTACGTGTCCTTTCGCCGGCCCGATGGCCAAATGGCCCTGATCAACGAATACGTAATCGAGAAACAGGGCCAGCGGGAGATAGTCTTGTATTGGTATCAGTCGCACGGCCGGATCATCGCCAGTGAGTATTGGGCCAAGCTGTACATGGTGTGGGACGCCATGCGCCTGAATCGTACGGATGGCGCTCTGGTGCGGATTGACGCCCCCATGATGGGCTCTGAGGCAGAGGTGCGACAGCGCGCCTTGCAGTTTACAGAAACAGTATTTCCGGCGCTGAATCAGATTATTCCGAAATAGGGTCCGGGTTCGTGGCAGTTTGGAAGGAGGGGGGCGAGAAGGAAATGCCGTTCGCTAAATGGAAGCGGTTGTTGCCGGTTGTGTTGCTGGCGCTCAGTACTGCTTTGGGCATTTCCTGTTCCCGAGACCCGGAAGCGGCCAAAAAGAGCTACCTGCAAAGCGGGCAGGAATTCATGCAGCAGGGCAAATATCGTGAGGCTCAACTCCAATTTCGCAACGCCGTAAAAATCGATCCCCGCTTTGTCGAGGCGTATTTTCGCCTGGCGAAGGCGGAACTGGCGATGGCTCAATGGGGCGACGCCTTTTCGGCCTTGCAGCAAGCCGCCAAAATCGATCCCAACCGCCTCGATGTCCGTTTGAGCTTGGGGCAGCTTTATCTCGCCGCCCACCAATACGATTTGGCGGAAAGCGCCGCCCGCATGGTGCTGGAAAAAACCCCCAACGATGCGATGGCGCTGCAACTGCTGGGCACTTCTTTCATGGGGCAGCAGAAGTATGACGCCGCCTATGCCACCTTTGCCAGAACCAGCGAGTTGAACCCCAATGATGCGATGACGCGCATCAACGTAGGATTGGTGGCCATCACGCTGCGCCGGTATGCGGAAGCGGAGCGAAACTTGCGCCGGGCGGTGGAGCTGGATCCTAAATTAGCGCTGGCTTATACCGATTTGGCGAATCTCTACCGCCTGCAAAAGCAGACCGGCGAGGCGGAGGCGGTTTTGCAACAAGGCATCGCAGCGAATCCGGACGCAATGCCACTCTATTTCTTGCGCGCGGAACTGCTCTATGGGCAGAACCAGGCGAGCGAGGCCGATTCCTTACTGCAAACGCTGGAAGAAAAACCAGGCCAGAAACCACAAGCGTTTTCCGCGATAGGTGATTTCTATTTGAGCCTGCAGAAGCCGGAGCGGGCCCTGGCCATCTACCAGCGGGGACTCGCGGCCAATCCTCAAAATCTGGATTTGAAGATCCGGGTTGCCGAGCTCTACCTCAATACCAACCGGCTTGGCGAAGCGGAGGCCTTGTGTGCGGAAGTCTTAAAGGCGAGCCGCAGACACACCGGCGCTCACGTCTTGCGCGGGCGCATCCTGCTGGCCGAAGGTAAGCTTGACGAGGCCATTAGCGAACTGCAACACCAGATCGCCGATACTCCGGATTCGGCCATGGCGCACTACGTTCTTGGCTTGGCCCATCTGCAAAAAGGTGCCCCGGAACTGGCGATCTCCGATTTCCAGAACGCCACCAGGAACGCCCCGGGCATGCTGGACGCTTGGCTGGCTTTGGCCAACGTGCACTTGTCGCTCAACGACCTCAAGATTGCCAAAGGCTATGCCGAGCGCTGTGTCCGCCTCAGTCCCGGCAGCGTCGCTTCCCGCCGGCTCTTGGGCACGATCTTTGCCCGCAACGGGGATTACGGGTTGGCGCGGGAACAGTTCGCTTATGTGCAGCAACTGGATCCCCGCGATCCCTGGGTGCACGTCGAGCTGGCGAAGTTGCTGCGCGCGCAGAAGCAAACCGCTCCGGCGGAAAAGGAATTCGAAACCGCACTTTCCCTGCGTCCCGACTTTCCCGAGGCCTGGAACCAGTACTTCGACTTGTTAATTGCCACCGGCCAGGTTCCGAAGGCGCTCGCCCGCGCTACCCAGATTGCCAACGCTTATCCGGACAGCGTGCAGGCGCATTTGAGTTTGGGTTCGCTGTATCTTCGGCTGCGGCGATACCCGGAAGCGAAACCGGAACTGCAGCGCGCCATGGAGCTCGATCCGCAGATGGTGCAACCTTACCTGTTGATGGGCTCTGTGGCCCAGCAGCTTCATGAAACCGACTCCGCCATTGCGCGGTACGAAGCTGCTTTGAAGCTTAGGCCAAATTTCCCGCCACTGTTGACCTTGATCGGAAACCTCTATCTGGACAAGGGTGACTTGGTCACCGCCCGCAAGTATTACGAGCAGGCTCTGGCCGCTAATCCCAGCTTTGCCCTGGCCGCCGGCAATCTGGCTTGGGTCTATGTTCTCCAGGGAAGCAATCTGGACGTGGCTCTCAGTCTGGCCCAGAAGGCAAAGCAGTTGATGCCCGAGGTGGATTCGATCGGCGACACGCTGGCCTGGATTTATTACAAGAAAGGCAGCTACGCAAATGCTAAGCTGTTGCTTCAGGATTGTGTGCGCCGATCACCGCAGGAAGCGGGCTATCACTATCATTTGGGTATGGTGCTGATGGCCAGCGGGAACCAGCAAAACGCCCGATCGGAACTCCAGGCGGCCCTGAAGCTGAATCTGCCGCGTGAAGATGCCAACCAGGCGCAACAGGCCTTGGAACAATTGCAGCAATGACACGAGCCGCTAAACACCGATTCATCAATACTTTGACTGGGTTGGGGATTAGCGCATGGGAGCCTCTGCGGCAGGTTGCAACAAGTTGCACACTTCGAGCACGGAAAGGGTGTGCACATGGGTGGATTATTTGTGGGGACATCCAGGGTAAGTAATTAAATACAAATAACTTATGTTGTACAGATCGAAGTTTAATCCTGGAAGGTAGCGTGCTGGAGTAGTGGGGAGCGAAGTGTCCCTGAAAGGGGTTGAATTTCGCCGAACGGAAATTGAGTGACGCGGCGTGTCAGCGTGGGGTATCAAAATGAATAGAATTCACATTTATCTCCTTGGTGCTTTAATGACGATCCTGCTCATGCCCGGGATAGCGATGGCGGACATAGCTCAGATTACGCTCGACACTTCCGAACCCGGTGACATGGTCTTCACCCATACGAGCAGCGGCACGCAAATATCAATCACCGGAACGCTGCCTGGGGGCGGGGTTGGTCTGACCGGGTATGGTTCCGTAGATTTTACGTCGGGCCCACCGCAAACGGGGACCTACACGTTTGCGCTCAGTGGAGCACCGTTGCCGACGCTCGGGTCGCCAACGAATAACGTGTATCCGGTCTCGATGAATGGTTCGACCCTTACTTTCGAGTACTACATCGGAACTTCCTGGAGCACCTCCACCAATGAGTTTGGGGGCACAGTTGTTCTGACCACCGTAACTGACGGTAGCTATACGCCCCAGTTGGATGCGATTCTCACGATAACCAGTAGCGAGGGTATTTTTTCCTCCAGCTGGCTCGTCGGCCAAACCTCCAACATGGATTTCACGCTCAATCTCTGCCCTGCTGGAAAGACGTGTCCTCCAACTAACTACACCAGTGTCGACAGTGTGTATTTGAGCGAGGGAGGTTCGACCTCGGGATTTCTTTCCAGCGGCGAGGTTCTTCCTTCTCCCGTACCTGAGCCGGCAGGTATTGCGCTGTTAGGTTCGGGATTGATTTTGACTGGGAGCCTGGTAAAGACCCGCTGGAGGAAGTAAGGCTTGGCTAAGGGGCGGCGGCCGGCACGGTGCTGGGTTGCTCCGGGGCCATCGGCAACGGTCTACTAAGATGAAACGTCTCGTTTACGTGTTAGCCCTCCTGCTGCTCGCTGGAGCGGTAGTGGTGGGTAAGCGGCTTTACACGTTGCTCTATGCGCCGGAAAGGTTGGAGCTCTCAGTTACGCTGCCTGCCATTCGGGTGTCCCGGGACGTATATCCATACTCAGTGATTCCCGGCGGGGTGTTCGATTCCAGGGAATTGGCCGCTTCCATGAAGCACGATCCTGTGGCCCGGCAACACTACGCCGGTATTCAGCCCGAGCGTCTCTGGCCCACCAGCGCTCACGAATCCATGCAGGTGTATGTCTCCTACCGCAAGGGGGACCAGGTATTTTGGACCGATCACCAGGTCAAAATTGCTGCCGGTGAACTTCTGCTCACCGATGGAACGAACCTGGTTCGGGGACGCTGTGGAAACCGCATCGCCTTCCGGCGGCCTACCCCTTTGCCCAGGACGGCAGTCCCCCCCGAAGGTCCTCCGCCCGACATAGTTTTTGAAACCCCACTTCCTGGCTTGGTGCCGCCCACCATCACCGAACCGCTTCCGCCAGTAGCCGTAGTTGCCCAGAGGACGCCGGAGACTCGCTATACGCCGCCTCCGGTGTGGTGCTGTGCGGCGCGTCAAACTCCGCCCGTGATCCCTGAGCCTGGTACTTTGATTTTAGTCGGAACCGGCTTGGCGACCACCTTGGCGTTCTTCCGCAGACGCCGTTAGCCAACCTTCGACCCCGTCGGCACCAGCGCCGGCCTTCTCTTGGCCTGCTCGCGGCCTGCTTTCGCAGGCGGCTCTGTCTCGTGTAGTGCGTCAGAAATAAGAACATTGCAGGCGTGAGCCATGGGTTTGCGGCGGGAAATCCCAGGAGCCCGCAACGCGGGCGAAAGAAGCTCGACCGATTCTGTCGCCCCCTTCGGGAGCTCGCGGTCTTGGGTGCCTTTACACCCCGGCTTACGCCGCACACCGCTCAGCGGGACCGCCGCCTTCGGCGGCTGATTCAAAACTGCCCATCTGTTTGACGCACTACACTAGGTAGCTGTCGGACGTGAGGGGCGGGTTTAATGGCGCGCGGGAATGCCAGACATCGACGCGCTGGCTAACTGATGCTCTTATACCTTGATTATTCACCAGTGAAGCGGTAATTACGAATGACCGCGCCCACCCCGGCGCCGCCGGAACTTTTCTCGGCACGAACGATGCGGCCCGTGCCTTTAACCCGCATGGGTGCGGTAAGGGTTACTTCGGCCGGCAGTGTAACCACAAAATCAATCTCCGAGCCGACGGTTAGCTCAGAGGGTAGGTAGAGGCAGATACCCCGCTGGCTTATGTCGCGCGTACGCGCTGGGAGGGAACGTCCATTCGCCGGCCTTACCATCACTGGTAGACTGACGTGGAAACGCTTGTCACTTCGTCTTTCTTTCTGCGCTTTCACCATTTCCCCCAAGGAAACCTT
>Ga0326727_10016152_pt1 | contig 15829 bp, 14 predicted proteins | sample MB2enrmetagenome_FD_207643 | JGI IMG/M metagenome (GOLD analysis project Ga0326727, IMG submission 207643) | Lab enriched peat soil microbial communities from McLean, Ithaca, NY, United States - MB29MY | ecosystem: Environmental > Terrestrial > Soil > Wetlands > Peat | place: USA: New York... | reverse complement strand
GGAGCCGTTCTTCGATGTCGACAATGGACGCGGCATGTCGCTTCCCGGCGTCGAATACATCATCTATGTGGAGAAGCCGGGCCCGGTGGATGTGCACCTGGACGAGAAGCACACCTATGACGTTGCGTGGATCAATCCCGCCGATGGCGAGCGGCAAAAGATGAAGGATCTCAAGGGTGACGAGTTCATCGGATCGCCGCCCGATAATGCGCACGATTGGGTACTGCACATTTCACGCGAGGGGCACAAAGGGGGGATGCTCAAGAGCTACAAATTCGATTCGCGGGAGATCGTCATGCAGGACGTCGAAGGCATTCCCGATAAGGTGCCGTTCGATATCGAGAAGCCGGATAGCGAAGGTTTTTCGATCACCGTGCAGCCGCCCTACAAGGTGAAGGTGAAGAAGGAAACCAAGGCGACCAAGAAGATGATGTACCTGTGGACGGGTGAGGTCACCGCCGATGGGCAAGGCTTCCGTGTTATCGGCACGGGGCCGGAGGGCATCTTCACCATCCCGCAGAATATCGCGCTGCACTATCCCGCGGGGATTCACGTGCGTCTTCTGGGGATGAATGGGTACGGCAAAGTTTACCAGGCCGACCGGAATTACGACCTGAACCGGTGAGCGCCCGCATTCTGGCAGTCGACACTACCGCGGAGTTTGGCAGCATCGCGCTCGGAAACGAGGAGGTGCTGCTCGATGCGCCGGAAGGTTTTGGCGGCTTGATTTTCGATGAGATAGAGCGCCTGCTGCGGCATGCCGGCCGGCGGCTGGAGGATCTGGATGGTTTCGCGGCGGCGTCGGGTCCGGGGTCGTTTACGGGGGTACGGATCGGTCTGGCATGCGTGAAAGGGCTCGCTGAAGCGACCGGGAAAGCGGCATTCGGAATATCGAATCTGGCGGTGCTGGCGCGGTTTGGCTCCGCGGAGAAGCGTGTTCCGATCATCGATGCGCGGCGCGGAGAAGTTTATGCGGGGCTGTACGACGCGCGGGGAAACGCGCTCGCGCCGGAAGTGGTGTGCCCTTTTCCAAAATTGCTGGCGCAGTTGCCGCAGGAACGGGTCGAGTTCATCTGCCAGCCGCTAACCGCGGGGCCTCGTTCGCGGTCCAAAGGAGTCGCCGACTGCGCCGCATCGCCGCGGGTGGGCGTTGCAGTCAGTGGAGAGGATTTTGCTCCGTTTGAAGGGGCTCTGGCGGAGACACCGTTTGCAGGATGTCCCGTGGTGACGGCTCCGCGGGCGCTGGCCGCGATGGTGGCACGGATGGCGATTGAGCGGCTGAATGCTGGAGAATGTGGCGATCCGGCGGGGTTGGATGCGAATTATGTGCGGCGGTCCGATGCGGAGTTGTTGTTCAAGCCTTGGTAGGGCCAGCAAAGTTATCAGGTGTCAGTGATCAGTTTTCAGTCTGCAAAGCGACCCGTGGGGCAGGCCATCGTTTTCGTGGTCTGCCGCATGGCTGCTCCGCAGCCGCTCGAGCCAAAGCCGAGTGGCTGCTCCGCAGCCGGGCAGACCACGAAAAACGATGGTCTGCCCCACGGAAGGCCTATCGTGTGTACGTCAGCGCCAACACCGCATAGGCCGTAGCTGCATCGCTCATGAACTTGCCGATGTCGGTGGAGAGGTCCCGCTGTTTATTTAGCGAGTACGCCAGCCAGCGGCCTTCGTCCGCCTGCTGATTCTTTGTCAGCCACGCCAGGCTGGCATGCAAATGCGAATTGCCTGCCGGGACTCCAGCCTGTTCGAGCACGTAAGCCACCAGGCCGGTGGCGTAACCGTCACTCTTGGTTTCAAGCGGCGTGTTGTCGTGACGCTTCCAGTCGCCGACAAAGGAACTGATGCTGAAGCCGCCGTCAGGCTGCTGGCGGCTGAGGACGCCGTCAACAATGCCGTGCCGTTCGGCGTCAGTGAGAAGCCCGTCCACTTTGGTCGAAGCCCACAACAGCATGACGCGATCATGCAATGTACGCGAGGCGAAATCCTTGCGCAGATACTGCTTCAGCGCATCGAGCCCAGGACGAGCTTCGTTACCGGAGGCGATGGCCGCCAGCGTTGCGCCGTAATACTGCGAATTGCCTTCCCACGGCTGGTTGTGGAATTCCAGCCAGGGAAACGCGCCTTTGGCGTCGCCGGAAGTAATTTGCAGGGCCCACATCTGATCGAGCGCGCGGCGCGCGTCCTCGCCGGCCGCATAGCGCGTCAGGACGAACGCATTGAGAATGGCTTCGGTGCCGCGCGATTCGGACGTCTTGGAATCGGTCTCGGTCTTATTCGGATAGTAGGGCGCGAGTTGATCCCAGGTGCGCACGCGCGAGGTCACATTGTCGATGAGCTTCTGTTCGATGGGTGCGGGCCCCTGCTCGGCCAGAGTCTTGCGCAGGCTGGCGCGCGCGGTGGCGTAAGGCAAAGTCGTGTGACAGGAAACGCAAAAGGTGTTGTGGTCCCGCGCCGCGTTTTTCCAAGTGCTCCACCATTCGATCCGCGAATCCAGATAATTGGCCGCGGATTGGGGATTCCATGCGGGCGCCTGCGCATACAGGCCGGAAGCGAGCGCGGCCAGGGCCGCCATCTTGCACAGCTTGAGCATGCTCTATTTTAGCTGTTCGTGAGGCTTTCCGTACAACTCGCGGTAGATGGCCGCATTGCGCATGACGGCCTGAACGTACTCGTGGGTCTCGTTGAACGGGATGGACTCGACGAACTCGGCCGGCTCGCGATACTGGCCCCAGGTGATCCAAGTGGCCACGCGGGTCTTGCCGGCGTTATAGGAAGCGAGCGTCTCCTCCCACTTCCCTCCCCACTCGTCGAGCAGCATGCGCAGATAGGTGGTTCCCAGGTTGATGTTGATTTCGGGCTTCAGCAGCAGGCCGACGCTGAAAGGTTTGATCCCGTTTTTGCGCGCCAGCAGACGGCCGGTGGAGGGAATGATCTGCGTCAGTCCATAGGCATTGGCGCGGGATCTCACGCTGGGATTGAATTCCGATTCCTGGCGGATGAGTCCCGCGACCATGAAGGGGTCGAGATCGTGCTGTTCGGCGAAATCGTCGAGTGCCGGCCGGAAGGGCAGCGGAAAGAGCAATTGCCAGAAGCGCAGCGGCGCGGCATCGAAGGCCAGGGATAAATAATCCGGGACGGTCGATTTCATCAGGCGCAGGCTTTCCGCGGGAGTGTCGGCGGATTCAGCCATTTCCATGGCGATCAGATGCGGCTCGGCGCCATTCTTCGCGCCGAAGCGCAATTCGTTTTCCGCCCAATCGTTGAAGCCGGCCGTGCGCAGGAGACGCGCCCGATCGATTCGCTCGCTGGTCACGGCATCGGGCGTGGTGACGAACTTGCGCACCGCGGGAAACGCCAGGGTTCCCAGCCACGCCGCGATCTCGGAAGAAGGCGAGGCCGCGGCGATTTCTTTTTCCGCCAGGCGGTCGTGTGCCAGCAGGCCGTAATAATAATGGGCGAACGCTTGCACGATCCCCTCATACCAGGCGCGGGCGGCGGCGAGATCCTTCTTGTCCTCGGCCAGACGGCCCAGGAAGTACATGGCCGCGCTCGCCTTGGAGTCTCCGGGATAGCGGGCCACCTGCTCCCGCATCAGCTCGCCGGCGCCGGGTTTGCGGGAAATGTACGCGTCCCAAGCGATGCGCCAGTGGCTCAGCGCGGTGGAAGCGTCGCTGGGGAAGCTATCGGATGCGGCGCGATACAGCGGTTCGTATTTGTCCGGCTGGTGATCGACCAGGTATTTATTGGCCGCGCTCAGAAGAGCTTTCAACCGCCAGGGAGATTTGGGATCGTGCTTCTCGAGATCGAGGAGCGCTCCATTGACCGTCGATTCGTCGGCCAATCGCCGGCCACATTCCACCAGATACTCGTCGCGTTCGGAAGCAACTTCGGTATGGGGCAGATGCAGGCTTTTGAGGTAACGCATGGCAAGCAGAGCACTGCCTGACCGCAGATCGGCCAATCCGATGCGCACCTGGGCCTGCTCCCGATCCGCTCCGGTCAGTTGAGTGAGCGCGGACTGCAACTCCAGTTTGGCCTTGGCGTACTGACGGGCTTCAATCCAATGAGTGGGCCGTTCAATGAGCTGCTGCGCCGAGGGCAGCGGGAAGTTCTTGCCTAGGGAAGTTTTCAGCCTGGCCAGGGCATCGGCCGCCTTGGCGGCTGCCGGGGTCGCCGGATAGGCGTAGAACACGCGCTGATAGTAGGCCGCGGCTTGGAGTCCTTCGCCTCGCGCCTCGTAGGCGGAGGCGAGAGCCAGGCCGGCGTCGGGTTGAGGCAGGTCTTTGAACATTCCCTGGATGAGTTCCGCCGCTTGTCCAGGGTGATGAGATTTGATGAGCGCGTCGGCGCGCAGCAGTACGGCATGGGAACGGAGAGGAGACGGCAGCCTGTCCCACACGCCCGGCTTCGACAGCGTGGCCGCAGCGGAGTCGTAATCGCTTAATTGAGCTTGGGCGGCGGCCTGGTAGAAGGTGACGTAGTCGGCAATTTTAGGGAGACGCGTAGCGAGGCCGTTGAGGTCGCGCGCGGCGCCGGCGGCGGCGTTGTGCTCGTATTCCACGATGCCCAAAGCGAATTGGGCCAAGGCGCCGTCGTTCGATTTGGCGTGGGCGCGGGCAAATTCGGCGAGGTGGGTCAGGGCGGCGAGCGGCGCTTTGGGCGCGCGGGCGGCGGAGACCATAGGCGCGACGGAATCCTGGGCGGCAGCTGGCATGAACGCCAGCCCCAACAGCAGAAAACATTTAATGGCCGCCGATGAACACCGATGAACGCCGACGAAAGCCTTTCTTAATCCGCGTTCATCTGTGTTCATCGGCGGCTCATAACAACGGGCCAGGATAGTTTGCGCCAAGGAGACGATCGTCATCGTGAGCCAGCGTTCGAAGCAATTCCAGGTGTAAATAATCGACCATGGTTGGGGTCGCGCCAAAATCCTTGTGGTACTCGCCGCGAAGCTTGTCTATTTCTTCGCGCAGCACGCCATAGAGGTCCGATCGGGTGCGTCCATCGCGCACGCGATCCGCCTGATACAGCCGTAGCTCCGCAACTTTGACCCGCGAGAACCGCTGCGCCTGCAGATGTGAACGCTGGACATCCGGCGGAAGGCTGTCCCAAGCGCTCGGTTCGCGGGAGGCTTCCCTGGCGCGGGGCGCCGGCGCGGGCGCAGGTGCAGGGGGAGGAGGCGGTGGCAACAGGATCTCCAGTTTCAACGATGTGGCCTCACACAGACACTCCATGGCGCCGGCATGCACGGTGCCCGCGGCCGCCAGCGCAGCTACTACTTCCTGACGTACTTTCAAGGGGAAGAGGTACGCCGTACCGTTGGGCGCAGCCAGGGTTTCGGCCAGCGGGGCAGACAACTGATCGGGACTTCCTGCCGCGGCCACCGGTTCTTTGGTTTCCAGGAGTGAAGCCATAGCTGGGGACGAGCCGACGGCGAATGCTTGTCCGGTGGCGGCAGTGCCGCGCGACCGAACCATGCTGGCTTGACCGTCCTTTAACGAAAGTACGGTGGCAACCGCACTGAATGCCGACGTTGAATCCACCAAAGCGGCTAATACATCTGGCACACTGGAGCTTTGTGCAATTCGTCGGACGGCTTGGTTTAATGCTTCGGCGGCATCCCGGTAGGCTGAATCGATGGCTTCCTCGACCGCCCCAGGGAGCCCGGCGAGAAGGTCCTTCCACTTAGCGGGCATCCTCCTTCACTATACGACTATGAAGAACTCACTTACAGACAAAACGGCAATTATCACCGGCGGAACGCGCGGAATCGGACGGGCCATCGTCGAAAGGCTGCTCGCCGAAGGCGTGAAAGTGGTGCTTTGCGGCCAATCGGACGAAAGCGCCCAGCGCGCCTGCGAGGAATTGACGGCCCGGCATGCCGGTAGAGTCTTCGCTCGAAAGTGTGACGTTTCGCAGCCGGATGAGGTACACGCGTTAGTTCACTTCGCGGAACAGAAACTGGGCCGGATCGATATCCTGGTCAATAACGCGGGCGTGGGGATGTTTGCTCCTGTCGAACAATTGACGCCCGCCCAATGGCATCGCATGATCGACCTCAATCTTTCAGGTGTGTACTACTGTTGCCACGAAGTTATACCACGAATGAAAGCGGCGGGCGGCGGCTACATTATCAACATCAGCAGCCTCGCCGGCAAGAACCCCTTCGCCGGGGGTGCGGGATACAATGCGTCGAAATTCGGACTCAATGGCTTCACTGAAGCCATGATGCTGGATCACCGCCAGGACAACATACGGGTAAGCTACATCATGCCGGGAAGTGTGGATACGCAATTTTCGCACGGTTCGCCCGCAGCGTGGAAGATAGCGCCTGAGGATATTGCCGAAGTGGTGGTGACGTTGGTGGCTTTGCCCCAACGCACGCTAGTCAGCCGCGTGGAAATTCGTCCGCTCAAACCGCCTAAATAGTTCTAAGACTCGCGTTATGCGTTTGGCACGAAGCGTGCTGGCATGGCAGTTGTGTGGCTAAGTTGGACGTCACTAGAGGGGCCTCCTCAAACCCGAGGCCGGTGGGAGGATAATTCCATGCTGCGGATGAATAAGCGACTAGATCCGGGACAAAGCGGGAGCGAAGCTGAAAAGCTCAACGCGAACTTACACAAGAGAATCGTCGGGCAGGATGAGGCGATCGACCAGATCGTCAACATCTACCAGACGTTTCTAGCCGGCATGAATAGTCCCGGCAGGCCCATTGGCAACTTTCTATTTCTCGGTCCCACCGGCACGGGGAAAACGCGATTGGTAGAGGCACTCGCCGAATCCATGGTGAGCGATGCCAGCGCGGTGATCAAAATCGATTGCGCGGAGTTTCAACATAGCCACGAAATCGCCAAACTGATCGGTTCGCCTCCAGGATACCTGGGCCATCGCGAAACTCATCCGTTGTTAAGCCAGGAGGTGTTGAACCAGTACCACACCGACCGTATGAAGGTGAGCTTCGTTTTGTTTGACGAGATCGAAAAAGCCTCCGACGCGCTCTGGAACCTGCTGCTGGGAATTCTGGACAAAGGCACCCTGACCCTGGGTGACAACCGCCGGGTGGATTTCTCGCGAGCCATGATCTTCATGACCAGCAATCTCGGGGCGGCTGAGATGAGTTCCATTATTAAACCCAAACTGGGATTCGGGGCAGGGGAAACGGAACGGCGCCAGGCAGCCGGCGAGATCGAAGCCGGCATGGAAGGGAAGATCCAGCGCGTAGGTGTGGAAGCGGCTCGCCGCAAGTTCACGCCTGAATTCATGAACCGACTCGACCGCATTGTGGTTTTCCGCCCGCTCAGCACGAGCGACCTCAAGAAGATCCTGTCGATTGAGTTGAATATGCTGCAGCAACGGATTTTCAACTCGGCCCAGACGACTCCGTTCGTATTCAACATGACGGAGCCCGCCAAGGACTTTCTGCTGCGCGAAGGGACTGATCTCAAATATGGCGCCCGCCATCTGAAACGTACTATTGAGCGATCATTGGTCCATCCCCTTTCCAATCTGATCGCATCGGGTCAGGTGCAAAATGGAGACCTGATCCAGGTCGACTTCGACAGTGAACTGGGAATCCTGACCTTCACTAAGGAAGCCGAGAATATTCCCGGCTACGTGATGGTCCAGATGACCGATGTAACCGCGCATGCGCAGGCAGCAGCCGCGGGTATGGCTTGCGAGCCGGAAGTTCCACGCGTGGCCAGCGCCAAGTCTACGCGGCGATCTTAATTAATGAAATAAGTTAGTATTCATTTTAAGTTAAGTTAGTACTCACTAACAAATTCCCGGCATTTTGCTGTTGCGATTCAGTCGCGCACCTGCTAACCTTTTGAGAAATTGCGCAACAGAATTCTGAATCGTAACGGCACAGGTATGCATCGCGTATGGGATTGTAACGGTTCAACGCCTCAACAAAAGACCCTCTTTCGTTGCAATTCGATGAATTTGGAATCCCCCTTAGTAAGTGAACACTTAGTTTCCATCCCGGATTTTGAGGGCGCAAACTGACTCCCGAATTACGCGTCGCCCTTTTCACTGATTCCTTCGCCGAAGCGAACGGTGTCGCAACTGTGAGCCGCGAATTCGCCGCCTACGCATCGCGGCGTGAAGCGGCGTTTTTCCGCGTCCACAGTGGTCCTCGCACGCGGCTGTCCCACCATGAATTCCAGACGACCTTCGAGTTGAAGCGAGGTTTTGCTTCCTTTCGCCTGGATCATGACCTCTACTGCGATCCGCTGCTCAGCCGCTATCGTAATCGGGTACTGGCTGCGATTCGCCCCTTCCAGCCGGATGTAATCCACATTACCGGACCTGGCGACATGGGAATCATGGGCTTCTGGATCGCGCATCTTTTGCAGGTTCCCCTGGTCGCCTCGTGGCACACCAATTTACATGAATATGCGGCGCGCCGACTGGAGAAAAGCCTTTCGTTCCTTCCTGTAAACGCGCAGCGGAAGCTGTCCTTGCTTACCGAGCGGCAGGCTTTGCGCGCCTGCGTGTGGTTCTACCACTATGCCAAATTCACCCTCGCGCCCAACCGGCTGATGGTGGACCTCTTGTGCGAGCGAATCGGCCGGCCGTCGTTTCTGATGCAGCACGGTGTTGACACGCGGGCTTTTTCGCCCGGCCGAAGGAAGCGCCGCGAAGGTCCTTTTCGAATCGGGTACGTAGGACGCCTTACGCCCGAAAAAAATGTCAGGATGATGGCCGATTTGGAGCAATCCCTCATCGCTAGCGGGAAGCGCGATTTTTGCCTCTGTCTGGTGGGCGAGGGCAACGAGAAGACCTGGCTGCGGAACCATCTTCAGTTCGGCGAGTTGCCCGGGGTTCTGCGCGGTGTGGAACTGGCTGAGGCGTTCGCCGACATGGACGTTTTTGTTTTTCCTTCCCGCACGGACACTTTCGGGCTGGTGCTACTCGAAGCCATGTCGTCCGGTGTGCCGGTGATCGCCAGACCCGAAACCGCTCGCCGGGTCGGAATCGACCATGGCGTCACGGGATTTCATGCCGAAGATTTGCAGGCTTTCACACAGAACGTCATTCGCCTGATGGAAGACGGCGGCCTGCGCGCCCGGATCAGCCGGGCGGCGCGCGTCTTCGCCTGTTCCAAATCCTGGGACGGGGTTTTTGACGGAGTGTATCAAACCTACGAAGCAGGTCTGGAAATGATCGGGGCGCGCACCCCGCGGCTTGTGGAGGCTTCCACCGCAAAATGAACCCGCTGGTCTATCTCCTGTTCTCGATGCATACGCTGATGCTCCAGCAGATCCCGGCCGGGACTCCCATTGAGGTGCGCCTGGAGAATTCCGTGGGCTCGTTCGCGAGCAAGGCGGGAGATCCCATCAGCGCGATAGTGATTGCTCCCGTGATCATTCATGACCTCGAAGTGCTTCCTCCGGGCAGCATCTTTTCCGGGAAGGTGAAGAGCGTGACGCGGGTGGGATACGGCGTCCGCCATGAGACCGCTTCTTTGCGCCTCGAATTCAATAAGCTGACCTTGCCGGATGGCGCGATGTTGCCGGCGGCCACGCGACTTGTCCAGGTGGAGAACGGACGCGAAAACGTCACCTCGTCCGGCCTCATCCAGGGCGTACGTTCCACAGGCAGCATCTCCAACCGGGTGGCCGGCTACGTAAAGACCGCGCTGCTTTGGGATGTGCATGCGGAGATGGCCGAATGGGCGATTAAGTCCATGGTGGTTTCCCTCCCCGAGCCGGAGATCTACTATCCCGCGGGCACCGAGCTGAATATCAACCTGACCAAACAGATGACGCTGGTGTCGCCTGCCGAGGCCGATCCCGTCGATGCACTGACGGATGAGCAAATCGAGGAATTGCGCGGGCTGGTCGCGGGTATGCCGATTCGCACCAGCGATCCTTATAACCACCGTCCATCCGACCCGACCAATGTCCTGTTGATCGGTTCTCGTGAAGAGATTTCCCAGGCTTTCCGCGCCGCCGGTTGGAGTGAGGCGCGGCCGGACTCCATTCGCTCGCGCATCGGGACGATCCGCGCGGCAGCCGAGATCCACGGTTTCCGGCAAGCGCCCATGACCTCGCTCCTGCTCAAAGGCGCTGAAGCGGACATGTCGTGGCAGAAGGGGCTGAACGACGTTGCCAAGCGGCACCACATCCGCATCTGGAAGCAGGCTGGAACCTGGAACGGCCAGGAACTCTGGATGGCGGCCGCCACGCGGGACGTCGATTTCGCCTACCTGCGGCCCGGCCAGTACTTCGCCCACGAGATCGATGCCAAGGTGGACGAGGAGCGCGAGAAGGTGGCTTACGACCTGGAGTTTACCTCGTGCGCCAGTCCGCTGATGTGGGTTGCCCGGCAGGGCATGCCGCGCTTCACGCGCAACGGCACGGGCGATCCGATGGGCACCGATACCCGGATGGTGGTGATGCAGTTCAATTCGTGCGCCACGCCGCGGCTTGCCGATGAGTCGGAAGACACCAGGCCGCTGACAGCGCGCGGCAGCAAATGGCAGCGTTTCCTGAGGCGGGAAGTGCTGGTTACGCGCAGTGATTTGTTGCGATCGAATATTTACTACCGTAGCTTCGAAGTTTCACGCTGGGCCTACCGCTATATGCGGTACCGGCAACGCAAGGCGGAAGAAATGCGGTCGCTGCTGGCGACTTATGGGCCGGCGGGTTCGTCCGCACCGGCCCCTCCCCACAACTCCACGCTGACTGTAAAAGCCCTCAGATGAGGACGCTCCACTTAATGGTGGCGGCTGGACTGTGTTGCGCGCTCTCCTTCGGGGCCCAGTTGGACGATATTCTCCACCAAATGGAGGAGCATGACCGCGCCATGTCGGCCTCGCTTGAAGGATACTCCTGCGTGCGGCGTTATGCGCTGGTCAACCAGCGCTTCCGTAAGAAAGCCGAGCTCAACGTGCGGATGACCTATGAGGCTCCCGGCCACAAGAAGTTTGAAGTGCTGTCGGAAGCAGGGTCCGCGGTCCTGCGGCAAAAAGTGTTGCGACCCATGCTGGATGCGGAAACCGAAGCCGGCCGTGATGATGTCCGGCCGCACACGCGCATTGTGGCGTCAAACTATCAATTCAAGCTGCTGGGCGAGCAGTTGCAACAAGGCCGCCGGGCCTATGTTCTGGAAGTGTCTCCCAAAACGCGCAATAAATTCCTGATTCGCGGACGTGTCTGGGTGGATGCGGAGAATTTCGGCATTATTCGGGTGGAAGCGGCCCCCGCGCAGAATCCGTCGATTTTCATTCACGACACCAGAATCGTGCAGCAATCCTCCCGGCACGGCGAGATCTGGCTGCCCCTGTTCAACCATTCGAACACCGATTCGTTCCTTTTCGGCCACACCGAAGTGACCATCGATTCGTCGGATTACAAGATCAGCGAAGGCTCAGTTCACACACTGGACACCGCGCGGTAGCTGGATCAGACTTTCGATCATGCCTTCGCCGCGGCTGCCGTCAATGATGACGCCGGACATGAACCGCCGGATGGACCACGCGGCGTGTACCGAGAAATTGCGGCTGTGCTCGTAGTCAAATGTGCCAATTGCGACCACCAAACCGACGTTCCCCAATTGGATGAGATCCATCGCGCTCTTGCCGCTGTCCTTTTGCTCCCTGGCAAGCCGCACCACCTGGCGCAGATTGCCCTGAAGGAGTTCCTTTTTGCTGTCGCTGATCCGTTGTTCAAGATCCCTGATGCCTTTAACGGATGGGCCTTGAGGTTCTATCCGCTCGATCATTCGCTGGAACTCTTGCCACTGTCGCTCGGTAAATGGAATTTGGTCAATGGCCCGAGAGGTGTTTTCGTACTCGGGATAGGCATGGTACTCCCGCTTCTTAATCTCCGGCGTGCACTCCAATTCGTAGCAACGGACTACCCGCTCTAAACGACGGCGCACCTCGAAGTCATCGAGACGAAAGAGGGCAGGGTCAGCCACTTCGCTCAGTTCCCGCGAAAACCACAATATCTGCTCGGCACACGCGGCCGCGGCCTCGTGGACCAATCGGTGACTACCCAGGATCCGCCGGATGTGCCATTGCGCGGACGAAATGCGCCTGAGTAGACTAGATTCCTCGGCGCGGCTGAGGAGCGGGGGCAGACTGTCGAGATCGGGATCATCGTCGGCCGGCACGACGGCCTTACCGCGCGGCCATCAGCGCGCGCAGCCGGCGAGCCCGTTCCGGAGCCCGCAGTTGGCGCAATGCCTTGGCTTCGATCTGGCGGATGCGCTCGCGGGTGACATCGAACTCCTGGCCGATCTCTTCGAGCGTGTGCTCGCGCTCGCAGCCGATGCCAAACCGCAGCCGGATGACCTTCTCCTCCTTGGGAGAAAGAGTCTTCAGGATGCCGGCGGTTTCGTCGCGGACGTTGGAATCGATCACCGCATCCACCGGAGAGCCCACCCAGCGGTCTTCGATCAGATCGCCCAGCGCGGATTCGCCGTCGCGGCCGACTGGCGTTTCGAGCGACACGGGGTCGCGCGAAATAGTCTTGAGTTTCTGCACCTTTTCCACCGGAATGTCCATGCGGCGGCTGATCTCTTCGTTGGTGGGCGTGCGGCCGAGTTCCTTCTCCAGTTCACGGGACGCGCGCAGGAACTTGTTCATGCTCTCGTTCATGTGAACCGGAATGCGGATGGTGCGCGACTGGTCGGCAATGGCGCGGGTGATCGCCTGGCGGATCCACCACGTCGCGTAGGTCGAGAATTTGTAGCCGCGGCGGTATTCGAACTTGTCGGCGGCGCGCATCAGGCCGATGTTGCCCTCCTGGATCAGGTCCAGAAGATGCAACCCGCGATTGACATATTTCTTGGCCACGGAAACCACCAGGCGGAGGTTGGCTTCCACCAGGTCCTTCTTGGCCCGTTCGGCTTCCTGCTCCCCATGGCGGATGACGGTCAGCGTGTGCTTCAGGTCGGCCAAAGGAGCACCGGCGGTCTGTTCCCGCTTGCGGATCTCTTTCTTGAGTTCGCGCACCCGGGCCTGGGCAATGGGACCGGTCTTGGCCTCGGATTTCTTCAGTTCCCGATCCAGCTGCGTCAGTTCATCGACGGCGCGCTCGATTTCCTTGGAAAAATCCTTCCAGCGGCCCAGCAGAAAGGGCACCCGGCGGATCGCCAGGGAAAGTTCTACTTTGGCGCGCATCCACTTGCCCATCAGCTTCTTGCGGGCTTTTTTGTTGGTCAGCGGAGCCGCTTCGTACTTTTCCTCGACGAGTTGCTGCTTTTTCTGCAGATTGATGAGATCCGCGAACTGCTGGCGCAATTCTTCCTGGCGCTTCAGCAGGGCAGCCCCCGCCCCCTCTTCGAATTCGCCAACATCAACTACGTTTTCCAGCTCTTCGGAACCCTTGCGGATGTGCTCGGCCACTTCCACTACGGCGAGTTGCACCAATGCCGACCGGCTGATGGCCTTCTGCATTCGCAGTTTCCCGCGCTCCATGCGGCGGGCCAGATCAACTTCGCCTTCGCGGGTCAACAGCGGTACCGCGCCCATTTCGCGCAGATACACGCGTACCGGATCGTCGGTATAGATCGATTCTTCGACCTGCTGCTGGGGATGCAAAAAGTCGCCTTCGACGGCTACATCGGCGTCGAAGAACTTAGCTTCTTCATCGAAGTTGATGCCGAGTGGACTCTCGGCCAGAAACTGATCGTCAAAATGATCCATCTTGGACCCACCTCCGCCTCGAATTTACATCTATCTCTTTCATTTTTAAGGATTTGAGGTGCACAGATCGCTTTCGGGTAGCTCGGCAAATCGTGGTGAACGATTGAACGGCAAGTCCAGTTAACACTGGATCAATTGATCATACCACCAAATTAACAATATGTTAAGCCCTATTCTTACTGATGTTTCGCGACCATTTTAGTTTCAGAATCGCGCGTCGAAAATACTCCCAGACTGTTGAACCCGCCTCCCGGCGGGAAGGTGCGTCTAACGTGCGTCAAGGACCCGCCAACTCAGGACGATTTCATGCGCATCAGATTCTTCAACTCGTTGAAAAACGCCTGCTCGTCCTGAAAATCGCGGTACACCGACGCGAAACGCACGTAGGCGATCTTATCGATCTCCCTCAGCCGGTCCATCAGATATTCACCGATGTCGATGGTCGAGATTTCGCGGTCGGCCGAATCCATCACTTTGGACTCCACCTGGTTGACCAGCTCCGAGAGCCGGCCCACACTGATGGGACGTTTCTCGCTGGCCTTTAGTAATCCTCCCAGCACCTTTTGGCGGTCGAATTTCTCCCGCCGGCCATCTTTCTTGATGACCATGTAGGGAACCTCGTCGATACGCTCGTAGGTGGTGAATCGCTTCTCACAGGAGAGGCACTGCCGGCGGCGGCGGACCGAGTCACCCTCCTTACTTTCGCGGGAATCGATTACCCGATCTTCTATGTGCCCGCAAAACGGACAGGTCATCCGGCGTTCCTCACCATTACAATGAACTTATCATGACTAAGCCTCGTTATCTGAAGTGAGGCAACATGGCTACTGCGGTAATGGCGCCCACGACAGGGCTGCTGGTCACAAAAGGAATCGTCAGGAACTGCTTGGATCCGGATCTCAGTCTGGTAGAACGCTGCCTCAGCGGCGACGCGGGCGGTTGGGAGGAGTTGGTTCGCGTTCATACCCGTCGTGTGTATGGCATTTGCTATCGATTTACCGGCAGGGAAGGCGAAGCCCAAGACATGACGCAAGACGTGTTTTTGCGTGTGTTTCGCACCCTGAAGAGCTTCCGCGCGACGGAAGGGTCGTTTACCACCTGGCTGACCCGGATCACGCGTAACCTGCTGATTGACAATTACCGCCGCACCCGGCAGGACCGGGTAACGGATTCGATCGAGGGCCAGCTTCCGCTTCTCGAGCAGTCGATTCCGTCTTCCAGCCGGCCCGAAGGCGCGGTGGTGATGCGGGAAAAAGGAGAGATCCTCCAGGCGGCGCTCGAGAAGCTGTCGCCGGAGCTTCGAGAGACCGTTATTTTGCGCGACTTGCAGGAAATGGAATACCGCGAGATCGCTCAAGTGTTAGAGATTCCGGAAGGGACGGTCAAGTCGCGGCTGAACCGCGGCCGGGCCGAACTGGCCAGGCTTTTAAGAAGGCAACAGGCAGCATTATGAATTGCGCGGACGTCGAGACTTTGTTGTGCGATTACCTCGACGGTACCCTTGCGCCCGAACGGCGCTCCGAACTGGAATCGCACCTGGCAAACTGTGCACTGTGTAAGGATTTTGCCGCGGATGCCGGCGCCGGGCTGGCCTTTCTGGAGCATGTTCCCGACGCCCTTCCGCCGCAGGAACTGGTCACGCGAATTATGTTTCAGGCGCCCGCCGGGGGTCTGCTGCAGTCGCTCGCCGGATCGGGGCGGCCCGGCAGTATCCGGAAATGGCTGCATCGCATGCTGGAGCCGATACTCCAACCCCGGCTGGCTATGGGCGCGATGATGACCATCCTCTCGCTGGGGGTGTTGAGCAAATGGGTTCCGGTGCACGAGCTCAAACCCGAGGACCTGAATCCGCAGCGGGTCTGGGTCAACCTGGAAACCAAAGTAGAAAGGATTTACGACCGTAGCGTGAAAGCCTATCAGAGTATGCGGCTGGTTTACGAAGTCCGCCAGGAACTGCGCGAGTGGCGTGAACAGCAGCAGGAGCAGGAAGCGGCTGCCCCTGTGGAGAGCCGGGAGATCCCGGCGCGAAGTCCCGCCAAAGAGTCAGGAAAGAAGTAAGGATCATGAACCCCACTGCAACCATCATGTGCGCCAACCACCCGGACCTTCCGGTCGCGTCGTTTTGCCGGGTTTGCGGGAAGCCGCTGTGCGCGGCCTGCCGCAGGCCCG
>Ga0326727_10016151_pt1 | contig 15830 bp, 12 predicted proteins | sample MB2enrmetagenome_FD_207643 | JGI IMG/M metagenome (GOLD analysis project Ga0326727, IMG submission 207643) | Lab enriched peat soil microbial communities from McLean, Ithaca, NY, United States - MB29MY | ecosystem: Environmental > Terrestrial > Soil > Wetlands > Peat | place: USA: New York... | reverse complement strand
CGCTCCGTCGTCGAAACCGCCCGCCGGCGCTCCCTGCGCGCCCTCGAAGCCATCCGATTGACCCTCGCCGCAAAGCCCCTCCCTATCCCGGCATGACCGAAGGGACGTGAGCAATTACTACCGTCGCTAGCTGATGGCAAAAATAATCGGTCTCGGTGCGAGTCCAGCCTGAGAATTCGTTCAGACTTTTCTGACAATCGTACATATGGAAGCGTTTGAGAGGCGGCTTGCGCCCGCAAAGTGGCGCGTCGAGGTGCTCTCTCCACATTCCCTCAAGCGACAGCATTTCCGATTCAGTGCCATAGATTCCCGCCACCGCAACTATCTTGGACGGTCCCCACTTGCCGCCCTGATGCGTTCCCGTGTCGTCAAAATAAGCGCTCAACATCACCCGCCAGCCACTCGGACAACCGCGAGGCAGCAAGACCTTGAAAAGGTCGCCGATCGAGACGCGCGCATTCATAGCGCGAATCCCTCAGGGTGGCATTCTACCCCTTGTGGGATGGTATGGGAAGTGTAACTTCGCCCGAAAACGGCGCCGCCCTCGGTCGGTTCGGCCGTCGCCAGGCGTCGGATTTTCACCCCCCCGGCGCTCAGGCGATCTCCACGCCCGCCAGACTGGCGCGCGCCTGCGCGATCGCCTTGGCGAGCACTTCGACGCTCTGCGCGCCGGACACGCCGAAGCGCGAGGCGAAGATGAAGAACGGCACGCCGGTCACGCCGATCGATTGCGCCTGGGCGATCTCCGCCCGCACCGCCTCGACGTCGCGACCGTCGGCGAGCAATTTCGCCACGACTTCGCCGTCCATGCCGCATTCGCGCGCGACTTCCACCAGCGAGGCGCGGTCGCCGACGTCGCGGCCCTCCTCGAAATAGAGGCGGAACAGGCGCTCGACGACCCTGTCCTGCGCGTCCGCGACAGAGGCCCAGCGGATCAGCCGATGCGCGTCGAGCGTATTGGGCGCGCGGGAGATCGCGTCGAAGCGGTAAGCGATGCCGACTTCGGCACCGAGCGCGGTCAGGTGCGCGTGGACTTCGTCGAGCCGCTTGTCGTCGTGGAACTTGTTCCTGAGATAGGCGCGCCGGTCCATGCCGCCGGCGGGAATCGTCGGGTCGAGCTGAAAGGGCCGCCAGCGCACCGCGATTTGTCCGCCGTCGGCGGCTTCAGCGAGCGCCAGCGCCAGCCGCCGCTTGCCGAGATAGCACCAGGGACACACCACGTCGCTGACGACGTCGATGGTCAACGCTTGCTCGTCCGCGCTCATGCGACCTCCAATGCGCCACTATGCCCGCCCGACCGGGCGGGGCGCAACCCCGCGGCGTCCGGATCACGGCGCGGCCCGCCACCACGATTCGATCGCGACGCCGAACAGCGGCGTCTTCTCCGGGCGACCAAGCCCTGAGGAATAGGCGACCCATTGGTCCGGCGCGTAGAACAGCGGCACGATATAGAAGCCCGACAGCAGCACGCGGTCGAGCGCGCGCACCGCGGCGACGAAATCGTCATGGCCGCGCGCCGCGACGACGGCGCCGATCAAAGCGTCGATCGCCGGCGAGGCCGCGCCGCAGATATTGTAGGAGCCCTCCATCGTCGCCGCCGCCGAACTCCAGCGGCCGCGCTGCTCGTTGCCCGGCGAGGGCGAGGCGATCCACGAGCCGATCATCATGTCGAAGTCGAACCGCGCGCGGCGGCGCTGAAATTGCACTTCGTCGACGAGGCGCACGTTCGCCTGGACGCCAATGCGCGCGAGGCTGCGCGAATAGGCGAGGGCGAGGCGCTCCTCCTGGCGGTTCTTGACCAGGATTTCGAAGGCGAGCGGCTCGCCGCGCGCGTTCGACAGCGCGCCGCCGCGCAAGGAATAGCCGGCTTGCGCCAGCAGATCGAGGGCGCGGCGCGCCAGCCCGCGGTCGCGTCCCGAGCCGTCGGAGGCCGGCGGGGCCCACCGCCCCTCCATGACGTCGTCGCGCGCCGCGCCGGGGAAGGGCGCGAGCAGCGCGCGCTCCAACGCCGAAGCCGGCCGCCCGGCCGATGAAAGTTCGCTGTCGTCGAAGAAGCTCAGCGAGCGCTTGTAGACGCCGCCGTAGAGATTGGCGTTGATCCATTCGAAATCGAACATCGTCGCCAGGCCCTCGCGTGCGCGCGGGTCGGAAAAGATCGCCCGGCGCGCGTTGAAGGCGAAGCCGGAAACGCCTTTGGGCAGGCCGTAGGGAAGCGTCAGCTTGAGGATGCGTCCGTCGCGCGCGGCGGGAAAATCATAGCCGCCGAGCCAGCGCGTCGGATCGTCCTCGATGCGGAAATCATAGAGGCCGGCCTTGAAGGCTTCGAACATCGCCGCGGCGTCGCGGTAATAGTCGATGCGGATTTCGTCGAAATTGTACAGCCCGCGCGCAATCGGCAGATCGCGCGCCCAGTAGTTGGGGTCGCGCCGCAGCGCCAGGCGCCGGCCGGGCTCGACCTCCTCGACGCGATAGGGGCCGGAGGCGACGGGGATTTGCAGCGTCTGATCCTCGAAACGCTCGGCGTCGGTATGAGCGCGCGAAAGCACCGGCATGATCGCCAGGATCAGCGGCAGTTCGCGATCGTCGGCGCCGGAAAGATCGAAGCGAACCGTCAGATCGTCGGGGGTCGTGACGCTCTTGACCAGGGCGTAGGCGGCGCGTTGCGAGGGGAGCCCTTTGGCCTTCAGCAGGTTGAAGGAAAAGACGACGTCGGCCGCCGTGATCCTCTCGCCGTCGGAAAAATGAGCCGCCGGGTCGATATGAAAGGCGACGAAATCGCGCGCCTCGTCGGTCTCGATCGAGCGCGCGATGAGGCCGTAAAGGGTGAACGGCTCGTCGGCCGAACGCATCATCAGCGATTGATAGACATTGCCGACGAGGCCTTGCGCCGTCGACAACGCCTTGACGTTGTAAGGATTGAGGCTGTCGAACGCGCCGAGATAGGCCAGCGCCAGGCGCCCGCCCTTCGGCGCGTCGGGATTGACATAGGATAGATGCGCGAAGTCCGGTCCGAGCGCCGGCGCGCCGTGCATGGCGATCGCGTAGGTCGGCGGCGGCTCGTCGGCCCCGGTGGCCCCGCGCGGCGAGGCCGTCGCGATCAGGGCGGCCAGGCAAAGGAGAATCGGCAGGAGTCTCATGCGCCTATCTTAGAGGAGGGGCGCCGGCGGGTCACCGCCGTGGGCGCTCGAGCGCGCCTTAAGAAAAGGGGGGATCGGTTTTCCGATAAAGACGCGCTCCACGAATAACTTTAGCCGATCCCGATGCCAACGAAACGGGATCGGCTCCAAGGGGCGGTCGGGACAAGCGCTCGGCGATCGGCGGGTGTGGCCGCTGGGCCTCTTTCGTCGGCCAAGATGGCGCGGAAGCGAAATTCTTGTTGGATTGTCGGCGCGAATATGGAAAGAGGTCGCCGGCGACGCAAGCGCGGGACGCGCCCCTTTGTAGCCTTATTGTCGCGACAAGGGTCGTCGGCGGCGCGTGCGGCGCAGCGAGGGTTTCTGATCACCGATTGAAAGGACGATCCATGACTTCCCCGTTCGTGCGCTTTGGCGCGTTGACTGTGGCCGCCGGGCTGGTCCTCTCGGCGGGCGGCGCTTTCGCGCAGGCGACGAAGCCCGCCGCGCCGGCGATGCCGGCTCCGGCTCCGGCTCCGGCTCCGGCGGCCCCGGCGCCCGCCGCGCCGCCCACCGGCCCGGTGAGGCTCGAGCTGATCGCCATGCAGGCGCCGTGGACGAAGATTTGCGGCAAGGACCAGGGCTCGGGCAAGGAAGTCTGCTACACCACGCGCGATTTCGGCCAGGCGGCCGACCAGCCGCCGACCCTCGCCATCGCCGTCTATCAGATGGCGAACGAGGAACGGCGCATCGCGCGTTTTCTCCTGCCGGTCGGCCTGTTGCTGCGGCCCGGTTTCCGTCTGGTGATCGACAAGGGCGAGCCGATCGACGGCAAGTTCGCGATCTGCTTCCCCAACGGCTGCTTCGCCGAGGCGGAACTCAACAGCACGACGCTCGGCGCGTTGAAGAAGGCGCAGACCGCCAGCGTCACCGTGCGCAACCAGGCCAATATCGAAGTGACCTTCGATTTGCCGATGAAGGATTTCGCCACGGCGTTCGACGGCCCGGCGGTCGATCCGAAGGTGCTCGAGCAGCAGAACCAGGAATTGCAGAAGCAGCTTGAGGAGAGGGCGCGCCAGCAGCGCGAGAAGCTCGAGCAGCAACAGCAGTTCAGCGCGCCGACCCCCGCCGCGCCGACCCCCGCCCCCTCGGCGCCGGCGAAATAGCGCGCCGCGCCGCGCGCGCGGCTTCGCTCCGTCACGCTCGTCCCCGGATCAAATCCGGGGACGGAAAGACGGTGGCAAATGGCGCGCGACCGCGCTCGCCGGGCGGGACGAACCGGAGCCGGTCAGCTCGCCATCCACTTGCCGCGCATCCGGTAATCGCCGTTTTCGCAGCGCACGAACAATTCCTCCACCCGGGGATGGCGCACCGGTTCGCCGGACTCGTCGGGCAAGAGATTCTGCTCCGAGACGTACGCGACGTATTGGCTCTCGGCGTTTTCGGCGTAGAGGTGGTAGAAGGGCTGGTTCTTGGCCGGGCGCACTTCCTCGGGGATCGCGCGCCACCATGCCTCGGTGTTCGCGAATATCGGGTCGACGTTATAAATAACGCCGCGAAACGGGTGGACGCGGTGCCTGACGACTTGACCGATGCCGAACTTTGCGACGCGGGCTTGCATGGGACGGGGAACGTTATTGGCGCTGGCTTGGTTACGTCGCTCGCCCATCGCTGTCAATTTCTCGTCCCGCTTTACAGACGACGCCGCGCCGCTTCATCCGCCGCCAGGGAGCGCGATGACGGACGGCGCCGACCAGGGTCCGGCGACCACGATCGTCAGCCGCGCGGCGTCGGCTGAAGGCGCGCCCTCGGCGTCGGCCTGGGTCGCCGCCAACCGTGCGTCCAATACGCGCGCCGCAATGTTGATCGAGCCTTCGATGGCGAGCGCGGACCCCGGCCCCTCGACCCGAGCCCCCTCGATTTGAGCGATTCCGCTGGCGACGGCGAATTGAGCGTGGGCGCGGGTGAACGTCGTTTGCCCGATGGCCATGTCGCGGGCGACGTCGACCGGCCGCCTCTGGCTTCGGCGCATCGCTTCCTCGATGCTCACGCCGCCGATGACGCCGGGCTGCAGGTCGAGCGAAGCGGCGCCGGCCAAGGAAGCGACGGAGTCGGCCAGCGTAAAGCCGGTCGATCGCAGCGAAAAGTCAAAGCCGCCGCGTCCCCGGTAGCCGTTCCAGCCGAAGTCGGCAAGAGCGGCGCCGACGTCGGCGTCGGCGAGCGAGCCGGCCAATCGCGTCTCCAGCCCGTCCTCACCGCGCGCGAGCGTAAGCTCGCCCTTCAAGACGCCTTGGAAGGCGGCGGCTTGGAGAAGCTTGGCGGTGAGTTCGCCGTCCTTGCAGATGAGCGAGCCGGCCGCGTCGTCGAGGCGATGGCCGCGCCAATCGGCGTGCGCGGCGGAAATCCGCAAGTCGAGGTCGACGTCGCGCGGCGGCGCGAAGCCGAACGGCTCGGCGCTCCAGGCGCCTCCGTCGTTCACGAGCGTCGGCGGCGCGCCGATCAACGGCTCGATTTTCAGCGAGTCGGCCGCCAGCGTGGCGGAAATCGCCGTCCGGGCGTTTTCGCGCGAAAGGGTCAGCGCGCCCTCAAGCCGCTGCCCGGCGACCTCGAGCCGCGCGTCGCTGAGGGCGAGCGAAGCGCCGTTGGTCTGCGCTTTGCCCTCGAGAGAAAACGCGTCGCCGACGAACAGCGGCACGGGGCCGGCACCGAAAAGGCGCTCCAGCGCCCCGAGCGAGCGGACTTGCGCGGAGACTTCGCCCGCGAACCCCGAGGCGGCGTCGCCGCCCCATGTCCCGTTCAGGGCGAAGGCGAGGGGGCGCGAGGCGATCGCGAGCTTCACGCCGGTCGAGCGTTTTCTCAAGCCTTCCCCCGGGTTGTCGATCTCGCCTTCGATCGTCACGCTTTCGTCGCGCCATGCGCCGGCGAGCGCGAAGCTCATCGGCTTGTCGGCGTCCGGCCAATCGAACGATCCCTCGAAGTTCTCGATCAACGCGTCGAACCGATGGGCGGCGCTCACGATATGCAGCACGCCGCCTTGAAAACGCACGTGCGGCCACAGGGCGAAACGCTCGCCGTTCTCGGCGCCGGACAGGAAGCGCGCTTCAGCGGCGGCGAGCGGCGCCGCGTCGAGATCGATGAACGCGGTCGGATCGCGCAACGTCGCGCCGATGGGAACGAAGCGGCCGCCGAGCAGCCCCCCCAGCGAAAGGGAGAACAGCGCGCTCGGCGCGCTGAGCGCCCTTGTGTCGTTGGGGCCGACCAGTTCGACGCCGCGGACGCGAAGCGTCGGCCAGGGCAGCAACGCCAGCGTCGCGCGAGCCGGGTCGCGCCAATGCAGCCCGAGGCGCGGCGAGATCGCCGAATTGATTTCGGCGCCGACCTTGGCCGGGCCGACCGGCCAGCGATAGGCGCCGCAGGCCAAGACCCCCAGGGCGCAAAGCAAGCCGACCGCCCATTTCACGCCATGGCGCATCCCTTCCGCTCCGACCGTGGCGACGAGGGCGCGTTCGCCCCTCGCGTCGCGGGACTAGCTATAGCGCTTTTTGGCGTTGCGCGCCGGGCGAGCCTCGCCGCCGCGCGCTTGTCAACAAGTCAACGAAGCTCGACAGGCGCCGCTTCGTTAATTGGTCGCCGAGAACGGCGGCGCGGCGGGGCGAATCTCGTTGGCGTCGCGCGATTTGCCGCTGAGCCTCGCCGCCGCCGCGGCGATGCGGGACCGGTCGCCGCCGCTTGAAGCCCGTGCGCTGGCGCGCTCGATCGCCATCAACGTCGCGCGCCGATCGCCGGGCGTCACAGCGGCGGCCAGGGCGGTGAAATCGCCGCGCGTGTACGGCGAATGGCCGGCGCCGTCGAACACGACGAATCCGCCCGAGGTCATTACGGCGTCGCCCTTTCGTAACGTCGGATCCTGCCAATACGGCGGATTTTGTCCGACGGCGCGACGGCAGGCGCACGCGCTGTCCAGGGCGGTTCGGTAGCGCAAAGAGACCGGCAAAACCGTGTAGCGATCGCTTTGCGCATCGATTCCTCCGCTCATTTGATCGACAGCGCGCCCGCTCGAATTGGGCCGCCGTCCTATTTGTTGATTGGGTCCGGACCATACGTCACTGAATGCGCTGCCGCGAAGGCGAGAGCGTCGCGGCGGCGAACCCGTTTGCAGGCGTCAGTCCCGCTTCACGTCGATAGAGAACTGTCCCGGCGTAGTCGTCTTCGTCGCGCAAGTAAGGGTCTTATGCGAAAGCACGCCGCGCCGACGGCGCCTTGGCGGACGCTACTGCAACGTGCTTTCACACGAGAATTCGCCGGGGCTGGTGGACTTTGTCACCCATGTCTCCGACTTGCCCAGGAGCGGCTTCCAATCGCCGGTCGCCAACACGTAATCGTATCGGCCCGTCGACGTCGACCCTGTCACTTTCCCGTCGGTCATGGTCAGCGTCAAGGTTCCGCCCGTTCCTCGAACCACCGCGATAGCGCCAGGTTTGCGGACGACGAGCCGAAAAGTGAGCAAGTTGGCCTTCGGGCCGTCAAACTCATAAGCGGCGTCTCCGGTCGCGACGCCGCCGGCCAAAGGCCCCGATTCAGCGCGGCAATTCCACTGTACAAGGTAGAGCGCGTGACCTTCGCGGTCTCCGATCGGCTCCGGCGCGGCGGCGCCGAAGTTGCGGCAGGCCCACACATTCGTATTGCTGTCTTGCGCGTTTGCGCTCACGACGCCGATCTGCATGATCGTCGCCGCCGCGAGAACGCAGGTTAGAATTCTTAGCGCGCTCATGTTCCCTCTCCTCAACTCACTGAGACGGAGGTTGAGCCGACCTTCAATATCGCGGAAGAACTGCGGCCTGGATTTCCCGCTCCTCCGCGCAGACAACAAGCGTAAGTTGCGCCGCCCCGCTTGCCCTCGACCAGGACGGCCTCATGGCCTCCGTCACTTCAGCTCGGCGCAAAAACAGCGTACAGAAAATTCTGTTTAGAGTCCAACTGAAGCCTGTTGGACCGGCAATTCACATTAGGTCATTCTCGTATATAGGTCGCTTATAATCGCCACGCCGTCAGCTCGGCCAGCCCGCGCCGCGCGCATTGACGTAGACCGCGTACAGCGACGTCGTCGCGCAGATATAGAGCCGATTGCGCTTCGGGCCGCCGAAGCAGACGTTGGCGACCACCTCGGGGACCCTGATCTTGCCGATCAGCGTCCCGTCGGGCGCGTAGACGTGGACGCCGTCCGCCGCCGAAGTCCAGATGTGTCCTTTCGCGTCGACGCGGAAGCCGTCGAACAAGCCCGCGGTGCTGGTCGCGAACAGGTTCGCCGGGCCGATCGAGCGGCCGTCGGCGGCCACTTCCGCCACGCGCAGGCAACTCGGCCCGTTCTTCATGTGGGTCGCGCCGATGTCGGCGATGTAAAGGAGCTTCTCGTCGGGCGAGAAGGCGAGGCCGTTCGGCTTGACGAAGTCGGTCGCTGCGGCCGAGACCTCGCGGCTCGTCGGATCGACGCGATAGACGTTGCTGGCGCCGATCTCCTCGGCCGCCGCGTCGCCTTCGTAATCGGAATCGATGCCGTAGGTCGGATCGGTGAACCAGATCGAACCGTCCGATTTCACCACCACGTCGTTGGGCGAGTTGAGGCGCTTGCCCTCGAAGCGATCGGCCAGGACGAGGCGCGATCCGTCGTGCTCGATGCGCGAAATGCAGCGGCCGCGATGCTCGCAGGAAACGACCCGGCCCTGACGGTCGACGCTGTGGCCGTTGTGGTTGTTGGCGGGCGACAGGAACACCGAGGTCGCGCCGCTCGTCTCGTCGTAGCGCAAGACGCGGTCGTTGGGGATGTCCGACCAGACGAGATACTTGCCGGCGGCGAGATAGGCCGGGCCCTCCGCCCAGCGGCAGCCTGTATAGAGTCTCTCCACATGGACGTTTTCTATCGCCAGCTTGGTGAAACGCTCGTCGAAAATTTCGAATTCCGGCGTGTACATGCGGCCGCCCCGTCGTGGTCTCGCGCCGAAGCGATCGCCTCGCGCCTTGGCGTCGCACTGCTACGCTATTGCGCCGGCGCGGGCAATGGTTCCTGCTCGGGCTCGGGCTCTCGGCCTCGGGTTCGGCGATCGGCTTGGGCGCGCTACTGCGTCGTCCGGCGAGCGCCGAGTCGATCTTGTCGAGGTAATAATAGACGACGGGCGTGATGTAGAGCGTGAGCAATTGCGACACGCAGAGGCCGCCGACGATCGCGACGCCGAGCGGACGGCGCAGCTCCGAGCCGGCGCCGGCGCCGAGCGCGATCGGCAGCGCGCCGAGCAGCGCGGCGAGCGTCGTCATGATGATCGGACGGAAGCGGATAAGCGCCGCTTCGCGGATCGCGCTGAGCGCGTCCATGCCGCCTTCGCGCCGTCGCTGGAGGGCGAAGTCGACCATCATGATCGCGTTTTTCTTGACGATGCCGATCAGCAGCAGAATGCCGATGATCGCGATCACCGACAGATCCATATGGAAGGCGTCGAGCGCCAGCAGCGCGCCGATGCCGGCCGAGGGGAGGCCGGAAAGGATGGTGATCGGATGGATGTAGCTCTCGTAGAGCACGCCGAGCAGGATGTAGATCGTCATCACCGCCGCGAGCAGCAATGCGCCCTGTCCGGCGAGCGCCTGCTCGAACAGTTGCGCGTTGCCGGCGAAGCCGGTGACGATGCTTGCCGGCAGATCGGCTTTGCGCTCGAGCCCGTGAATGGCGTCGATCGCCTGGCCGAGCGACACTTCGGGGGCCAGATTGAACGATATCGTCACCGCCGGCTGCTGCGCCTGGCGATTGATCTGCAGCGGGCCGACCGTGCGCCGCATCGTCGCGACTTCGTCGAGCGGCGCCAGCTGTCCGCCCGGCGTCGACACCCGGATGCGCCCGAGCGCCCCCGGATCGTCCTGGAAATTGTCGCCGGCCTCGAGGATGACCTGGTAGTCGTCGGCTTCGGTGAAGATGGTCGAAATCTGCCGCGTGCCGTAAGCGTTGTAGAGCGCGGTGCGCACTTCGTCGGCGGTGACGCCGAACGCGGCCGCCTTGTCGCGGTCGATGTCGACGCGCAACTGCGGATTGGAGATCTGCAGATCGCTGTTGACGTCGCGCAGGCCCGGCAATTGCGCGATCGCGCGCTCCATCTCCGGCGCCTTGGAATAGAGCGCGTCGATGTCGCCGGACTGAAGCGAATACTGATACTTCGCCCGCGCGATGCGCCCGCCGGTGAAATCGAGATTCTGAACCGGCATCAGAATCGTCCTCATGCCGGGAATGACGGCGGTCGCCGCGCGCAACCGCGACATGATCGTCTCCATCGAGTCGCGCTGCGCCCGGTCTTTCATTTTGATGAACAGGAAGCCCTTGTTGGTCGCGCCGCCGAATCCGACCGCCGACGTCACCGACGCGACCGCCGGGTCGTCCTCGATGAGCCGGCTCACCGTGACCTGACGCGCCGACATTTCGCGGAAGCTGGTGTCGGGTTGCGCCTCGGTGATCCCGCGCAGGAAACCGGTGTCTTCCTCGGGGAAGAAACCCTTGGGGATTCCGGCGTAGAGCGAAACGGCGGCGTAGGCGGTGACGAACGTGGCGAGCAAGGCGAGCAGGCGGTGCCTGAGCACCAAATCGAGCGACGCGCGATAGAAGGTCGCAAGGCCCTCGACCAACGCGTCGGAAAGACGGGTGAGGAGGCCGGCCGCCGCGCCGTGCTTGGGGGCGCTCAGGATGCGCGCGCAGAGCATCGGGGTCAGCGTCAGCGAGACGAAGCCGGAAACGAGAATCGCCACGGTGATCGTGACCGCGAATTCGTGGAATACGCGGCCGACGACGCCGCTCATCAGCAGGACCGGGATGAACACCGCGACCAGCGAGAAGGTGATCGATAGGATGGTGAAGGCGATCTCTTTGGAGCCCTTGAGCGCGGTGTCGAACGGCTTCATGCCGCTTTCGATATGGCGGGTGATGTTCTCCAGCATGACGATCGCGTCGTCGACGACGAAGCCGACCGACAGCGTGATCGCCAGCAGCGAGATGTTGTCGATGGAATAACCGAAAACATACATGAACGCGCAGGCGCCGATCAGCGAAACCGGCAGCGCCAGCGCCGGGATCAGCGTCGCCGACCCGGACTTGAGGAAGACGAAAATCACCAGCACCACCAGCGCGATCGACAGAGCGAGCGTCGATTGCACGTCGACGATCGATTGACGGATCGACAGCGAACGATCGTTGAGGACTTTAACGTCGACGGAGGGCGGCAACTGCGACTGGTAATAGGGTATTTTCGCCTTCACCCCGTCGACGACGTCGACGGTGTTGGCGTCGGATTGCCGGTAGATGCCCAGCACGACCGCCGGATCGCGACCGACCCAGGCCGCGATCTGCTTGTTCTCGACGGAGTCGTAGACTTTGGCGATTTCGTCGAGGCGCACCGGCGCACCGTTGCGCCAGGCGACCACCAGATCATTGTATTCGGCGGCGTGGTCCATCTGGCCGGTGGCGTCGACGGTGACGTTCTGCCTGCGCCCGAGCAGCGCGCCGACCGGCGTCGAGGAATTGGCGACCGCGACGGCGTTGCTGACGGCGTCGAGCGTCAGGCCGCGCGCGGCGGCCGCGTCGGGGTCGACGTCGACGCGCACGGCGAATTTCTGCTGGCCGAACACCAGCACCTGCGCGACGCCGGAGATCTGCGAGATCTGCTGGGCGAAGACCTGTTCGGCGTAATCGTCGACCTTGGACAGCGGCAGGGTCTTGGAGACCAGCGCGATAAACAGAATAGGGCTATCGGCGGGGTTCAATTTCTGGAAACTCGGCGGCGCCGGCAATTGCGGCGGCAGCTTGCGCAGGGTCGCGGAAATGTTCGACTGAACGTCGAGCGCGGCGCCGTCGATGTTGCGATCGAGGTCGAACTGCATGACGATGTTGGTGACGCCGAGGCTCGAGGACGACGTCATCATGGTGATGCCGGGGATCGTCGCGAAGGCGCGCTCCAGCGGCCCGGCGACCGAAGAGGCCATCGTGTCGGCGCTGGCGCCGGGCAGCTGGGCGTTGACGGCTACGGTGGGGAAATCGACGCGCGGCAGCGCCGCCACCGGCAACTGCCGGTAGGCGAAAACGCCGAAGACGATGAACGACAGCATCAACAGCGTCGTCATCACCGGGCGGCGGACGCAGAGCTCGGGAAGGGACATTTAGGTCGCCCCGTTCTGCGCGTTGCGGATCGCCACTTTGGTCCCCTCGATCAGCAGCAGGGCGCCGTCGACGACCACGGTCTCGTCGCCGTTCAGGCCCTTGGCGACGACGGTTTCGCCGTCCTGGGTGCGCGAAACCTCGACCGGCTGAACATGCGCGGCGCCGTCGACCACGGTGAAGACGAAATTGCCGCTTTGCCCGATTTGAATCGCCTCGCGCGGCACGACGATGGTGTTCGGCTCGACGCGCAGCGTCACCGTCAGGTCGCAGAGCTGGCCGGGCCACAGCGTCTCATCGGAATTGTCGAAGATGGCGTGCGCGAGGATCGTGCCGGTGGTCGGATCGACGGAATTGTCGATGAGCGCGAGCCTTCCTGAAACGCTCTTTTTCGACCCCTGCGGCGTCGCCTCGACACGAGCGCCGTTGGCCATCGCCTCGCGCAGCGTCGGCAACAGCGCCTGCTGAACCGAAAAAGTGACGTAGATCGGCGAAATCTGGTTGATGGTCGCGAGCACGCCGGTCGCGCCGTTGTCGGACGCCTTGGCGATGTTGCCCTCTTTGATCGCGACGACGCCGACGCGGCCGGAAATCGGCGCGGCGATCGTGGTCCAACCCAGTTGGACCTGAAGATTGTCGATCGCCGCCTTGTCGGCGAGGATCGCCGCCCGCGCGCTCGCCGCGGCCGTCTTGGCGTTGTCGAGATTGAGCGTCGGGGTGGCCGAACGAGCGACGAGGTCGGTATAGCGGTCGACGTCGCGCGCGGCCTGTTCGAGCTGCGCCTCGTCCTTGGCGAGTTGCGCCTTGGCGCCCGCGAGTTGCGCCGCCGCTTGGCGCGCGTCGAGCTCGATCAGCGTTTCGCCCGCTTTGACGGACGCGCCGTCGGCCACCAGCACTTTCTCCACCGTGGCGTCGAAATGCGTGCGCAGCGCGACGGATGCGATCGCCTGCGCGGCGCCGATTTCGTCGATCCGCCACGGCAGGTCCTTGCGCGCGGCGCGGCCGACGACGACCGACACCGGCGGGCGCGGCGAAGCGGCGGGCGCCGCGGCCGCCGACACGCTGGCCGGCTCGGCCGTCGGCGCGCCGGGCAGCAATTCATGGATTCGCCAGGCCAAGGGCGCCGCCGGGGGCCAAACTTTCTCGACATTGGCCGGGGCGTAGCCCGCGTAGAGCGCCAGAACGACGGCGACCGCCAGGAGGGCGCCGGCGAAGCGACGAAAACCCATGAATGAACGCCTCCTTGCGATCCTCGCCAGCCTTGTCCCGTCCGACCGCTTGCACGCAAAAATCGCGCGGAAGGCGCGCCGGCGGGATCTCCTGAAAGCGGTCCCTAGAGCCAATCGCCTGATTTCTCAAGCAGGGGCGCGCTCACATGGATGTGAACGCGGGACCTCGACGTCGCCGGCGCGCTCGCGACGCGCGCCCGGCGGCGCTCAAAGCTGGCCGCGCAGGCGCTGATACTCGAACTGCACCGCGTCGGCCCCGTAGGCGCGCTCGAGCCGGCGCACGATGAAATGGCCGCGCGCGAGGGTCTGGAAATGCTCGGCGAAGGCGACGTTGACCGCCGCGCCGCCGATCGCGCCGAGAACGGGAACCGCCTGGGCCGCGAGCTTCTCGCTGACGACGACCCCGAATCGCGCCGCGACTTGCGCGATCAGCCGGACGAGAACCGGCGCCGTCTCGTCGGTGAGGCCCCGCTGCGCGATGAACCGGGCGCTCTCGCTGACGGACTTGGCGAACGCGCCGCGGACGGCGAAATAGCCGCCTTCGATCGCCGCTTCGCCGGCCGCCTCGCCGCCGAGCGCGAACACCTCGATGCAGGCCAGAGCCGCTTCCGGGCGCGAGAGGTCCTCGCCCTCTTCGCGTGCGATTTCGGCGATCGAGCGCAGCAGGATCGTGGTCGAAATCGGCAGTTCGATCGCTGCGGAGGCGAGGCCGAAGGCGCCGCCGAGAGCGCCCGAAGCCGCCGCCGCCGCCTTGTGCGCGCCTTTGGCCGCCTTGGCCGGCGACTTGTTGTCGATCGTGCGCAGGGCCAGGCGCAGCGCCGCCTTCAGCGCGCTTTCGGCGGCGCGCGCGATCGTCTGGCGCGCTAAGGGCGGCAGGGCGCGCCCCAGCGCCTCGACCCGGCGCCCGAGCGCGCCGGTCAGGCGCGAGGCGAAGCTGTCGCCGTTGAGGCAGCGCGCGGCGAATTGCAGCTCGCCGAGTTCCTCGGACGACAGAAACGCCGGCATGAAGACATCGCTCATCGCTTCGCCTCGCCATCGGCTTCGCCCGCAACGGCGCGCGGCCGCGGGGCCTCTTTGGCGTCCGCCGAGATATGGGGCGTTTCGCCGAACCGCCAAGGGGCTTCGTTCAGGCGAAGGCCATGATCGCCAGGCTGATGAGCCCCGCCGCCGCGCAATAATAGGAGAACGGCCGCATCGCCTCGAATTCGTGCTTGTGGAAATAGCGCATGAGAAAAGCGAGGCTTGCATAGGCGACAATCCCCGCGACGACGCCGGAGAGGATCGCCGCGCCGCCGAGCGTCGCGCCCTGGCGCAACAGTTTGGGCGCTTCCAGGACCGTCGCGCCGAGAATGATCGGCGTCGCCATCAGGAACGAGAAACGCGCGGAATCCTCGTGCCGCAGCCCCGCCACGACGCCCGCCGCGATCGTCAGGCCCGAGCGGGAGAAGCCGGGGATCAGCGCGAAGCATTGCGCGACGCCGATCGCCAACGCCCCCTTCCAGTTCAATTGGTCGAGGGTCCCGACCGCCTCGCCGGCGATCCGATCGCCGAAATAGAGGACGAAGCCGTTGGCGATGAGAAGGAACGCCGCGATCGCCGGCGTGCCGAAAGCTTCGCTGAGCCTCTTCTCGAAGGCGAATCCGACGACGACCGCCGGGATCGTCGCCAGAACGACGAAGAGGAAAATGCGCCGGTCGGCGGCCGAGCGCGGGCTCGTGCGGATCAGCAGCGATCGCCCGAAGGCGAACCAATCGCGCCAGAAAAAGAGGAACAGCGCGGTCGCTGTGCCCAGATGCATGACGACGAGGTAGGGCAGAAAATCCGGATTCCTAATGATGTCGCCCCACCCCAGGAGGGGCGGCAGGATGACCGCGTGGCCGAGGCTGCTGATCGGAAAAAGCTCGGTGACCCCCTGGAGGACGGCCATGACAATGGCTTGGAACACGGTCAAGGGCGCGCCTCTTCGAGCTGAGGGGAAAGATCGGCAATCCCGGGCGGGACGGCCTCCCATAACTCAATTGGCGATTCGTGTCTCGCCGGCGGCGCGACGCGCGCGCTCGGACTCGACCCTTCCGCCGGACGCGCGGCGAAAAGGACGATGAAAAAAGCGCCGGCGAGGGGTCCTCGCCGGCGCTTTCGAGAAGGCTTTCGCGCCTTGATCGGCTTAGTGGAGGCCGGCTCCGACTTCGGTGAACTCGCTGCTCAGCTTGGTGCCGAGGGCCGACAGAGAACCGATGATGAAGACGGCGATCAGCGAAGCGATCAGCGCGTATTCGATCGCGGTGACGCCGGCCTCGTTGGCGACGA
>Ga0326727_10016150_pt1 | contig 15830 bp, 10 predicted proteins | sample MB2enrmetagenome_FD_207643 | JGI IMG/M metagenome (GOLD analysis project Ga0326727, IMG submission 207643) | Lab enriched peat soil microbial communities from McLean, Ithaca, NY, United States - MB29MY | ecosystem: Environmental > Terrestrial > Soil > Wetlands > Peat | place: USA: New York... | reverse complement strand
GCTCGCCGACTTGCTCACGGGAGTGGAAGACGGCAACTGGGCGGAAGTCGCGGGCATCGTCGAGAAAGTCGAAAGATCGGGCAAACTTGTAGCAGTGACGCTGAGCCGCGGCGCCTACAGATTTCCTGTTTTTGTTCTTGACCCTTCCGAGCGCCTCGCAGCGGCGGCGGACGACACCGTGCGGGTACTCGGCGACTGTGCCGCTATCTTCAACGCCCGGCGCCAGATCGTCGGGATCAAGTTCTTCGTTCCCGGTCCCGAGTACGTCCAAGTCACGGAACGGCCACCGAACGCGGCCACTTCGCCGCCCCGGCGCATTGAGGAGCTGCTGCGTTTCACCCCGGGGGAGAAAACTGGACACCGCGTGCGAGTTCGCGGAATCGTCACGCTCTCGCGTCCTCAAGGACCTACCTATATTGCCGATGCCAGCGGGGGTCTTCCCATCCGCAACCATGGGGAGGTGCACCTGACGCCTGGGGACGTAGTGGATGCGATGGGGTTCCAGCAAGCTGCCAGCTTTGGCCCCGAGTTGCGCGATGCACAGATTCTGCGGATCGCGGGGGGCGGGCGCCCCGTTCCACGGCGCATCACCGTGGAAGAGGCGCTGGAGACCGCGCCCGAAGCCCAACTGGTGGAGATCGACGCAGTTCTGGTGGAACATCTCAGCCTCGGCGCAGGCCACGTGTTGGTGTTGCAGGGGGGCGGGCGGCTCTTCCGGGCGGCCTGGCCGGCCGGGATTGCGCCTCCCTCCATCGACCGGGGCAGCGTCGTCAGGGTCACCGGCATCTGTTCGCTCGAGGAGGAGGAGCGTTTTGGATATGTGGGGGCAGAATCGCTGACGCTGCTGCTGCGGAGCAAAGACGACATCCAGGTGATTAAGCCTGCCGCGTGGTGGACCACCGCACGCCTGGTGATGCTGCTGGTGTGGTTGGCGGCGCTGGCTATCGCGGCGCTCTGCTGGGTTACGTTCTTGCGGCGGCAGGTGAGAATTCAGACGCAAGTGATTCGCGGGAAGCTCGACCAGGAGGCGGCGTTGAAAGATGCGGCCGAGCAAGCCAGCCGCTCCACGAGCGCGTTTCTGGCCAACATGAGCCACGAGATCCGAACTCCGATGAATGGCATTCTGGGTATGAACGAGTTGCTGCTAGCCACCTCGCTCGACCAGCGCCAGCGGCGCTACGCGACGATTGCCCGGGACAGCGCCGATTCGCTGCTCGGCGTTCTGAACGACATCCTGGATTTTTCCAAAATCGAGGCCGGCAGGCTGGTATTGGAGAAGGTGGACTTCGATCTCCGCGGCTTGGTCGAGAGCACCGCGGACCTATTCGCGGCGAAAGCGCAACAAAAAGGCCTGGAGTTGGTCTGTTTCATCGATCCCGAGGTGCCCACGAGCCTGCGGGGCGATCCGGGGCGCCTGCGCCAGACCCTCACCAACCTGGTGGGAAACGCCGTCAAGTTCACCGAAAAGGGCGAGGTTTCCATCGCGGTCGGTCCGGAAGGCGACGGCAGCACCCTGCGATTCGAGGTAAGCGATACCGGGATCGGCATCGGCGAGGCCAGCCGCCACCTGCTCTTTCAGCCCTTCTGCCAGGCCGATTCCTCCACCACGCGCCGCTTTGGCGGCACCGGTCTGGGTCTGTCCATCGTGCAGCGCATTGTCTCCCTGATGGGTGGCCGGGTGGACTTCGAGAGCCAGGAGGGCCGCGGTTCGAAGTTCTGGTTTTCCGTCCCGTTGGAGAAGCAGGAGGCAGCCGCGCATGCCGAGCCGCTCTCGCTCCGCGGCCATTCCGTGCTGGTCTTCAGCTCCAACGCCACCGTGCGCCGCGTTTTGAGCCGGATGCTGACGTCCTGGAAGTGTGAGTTTGAAGAAGCTTCGGATTGGGAGGCGGCACTGGAAAGCCTGCGGCGAGGGGCAGGAGCGCGGTTTGCCGCGGTGCTGGTGGACATTCGTGGAACGGAGGGTGAAGCCGCGGACCTCGCCGCCCGGTTCCGCGGTTCGGAATGGGACGGAATCTCCCGGATCGCCTTGACGCCGCTGGCCAGCGGGGACGAGGACGACTACTGGCGCAGCCTGGGCTTCGCCTCAAGAGTGGCCAAACCGCTCAAGCAGGGGGAATTGGCGACCTGCCTGGCCCACGTTCTCGGCTCGGCCGAAAGACCGGTGCCGGCGGCCTGGAAACGGCCCGAGGCATCGCCGCTTCAGCGCGCCCGGCGCGCCGGTTACCGGCTTCTGGTGGTAGAGGACAATCCGGTCAACCAGTTGGTGGCTCTCAAATTTCTCGAAAGACTGGGGTACCAGGCGGATGTGGCGGCAGATGGCCTCCTCGCTCTTCAGGCCCTGGGGGAGGCCGATTACGATCTGGTCCTGATGGACTGCCAGTTGCCGAACATGGATGGCTATGAAGCCACGCGGCACATCCGCCGGCCCGACAGCCAGGTTCGCGACCACCAGGTCCCCGTCATCGCCATGACAGCCCACGCCATGACCGGCGACGGGGCGAAGTGCCTGGCGAGCGGAATGAACGACTACCTCACCAAACCGTTCAAACAAGCCGACCTGAAAGGCATCTTGGAGAAATGGCTGGCTGTGCGGCCGGCGGCGACGGTCGCCGAGGGGGCGACTGCGGGGGCAGGCTGAGCCCAGCGCCAGGAGGCGCAGTGTCCCCCTGGAGTCCAAACGCCGCAGATATCTGTTTCGCCGGGGTAACCTACCGGCACTCCAGGAGGTCCCGTTCGACACCGACCCGGACAACCCCGCCGGCCGGAAGCAAAACGGTCGAGGAAAGCGCACGTGCGGTGGGCTATGTAGTCGCCTGCCCGGCCCGCTATTGCAGTGCCCTGGCAATCGCCGCTTCCGCCAGGGGGGCCATCAGTTCATACCCTTTGGCGTTGGGATGCAGTCCGTCGCCCGAATACCCATCCTTTAACATGCCCTTCTCGTCCACCAGGGCCGAGTAGTAATCCACATACTCGGCATGGACCTGGGCGGCATACTCGCGCAGCCACGCGTTCAGTCTCAAAATGTCCGCGGGGGGACGCTGTTCGCTCTGCTTCCGGCCGGTGTAATCGCTGATCGGTGTCACGGAACAGAGGATCGCCTTGACCCCGTGCGCGCGGGCCAGGTCCATCATCGCCTGAATGTTCTCCTCGATCATGGTGAGCGTCTCCGGCCCGGTATTGCGGGCGATGTCGTTGGTGCCGGCCAGCAGGATGAATGCCGCGGGCTCGAGATCGATCACGTCCGGGAACATTCGAACCAGCATCTGCGGAGTGGTCTGCCCGCCAATGCCGCGATTCACGTACGGCTTGCCGGGGAACGACTCCGCCAGCTTCCAGATGTCTGTAATGGAGTCGCCGAAGAACACCACACGCTTCGGCTCCGGCGGCTGCGTCTTCAACGCTTCATTGGCGGCATGATAGCGGCCAAGCTGGTTCCAGTCCTGGAGCTGATCGGCGAGAGCCTGCGCCGTCGCGGGCAGGCAGCAGTTGGCCCTGGCAGGCCGGTATTCTTCCACCAACTGGCACTGGGCGGTGCCGGCCACCAGAAGACCCGCGAAGAGCAAACGAAACATGATTCGGTGCATGGATGTTCCCCCTAATAGTGCGTGTGGTTGGCGATCGAGTTTCTGCGGTACTCGGAATCCCGCTTGACGGTCTTGGGCTTCACGTGGCGATACCCGTACACGCGCAGCACCGTGCGGTCATTGGTGATCGCCTGCTCCGCGCCGTTGCCCAGAAAATCGAACATGTGGTAGACGGGGTCTTTGAAGTACAACGTGCACTTGCCGTCGTCCTCCAGCTTGAACTTGTACCAGAAGAATTCCTTTTTCCCGTCGCCGTACCAGTCGCCGCGCACGAAATTCGGGTTGCCGTTGAGCGGATTGCGCGGCCACTTCGATAGCAGGTTGCCCAGGTTGTCGAACCAGTAGAGCTGCGCGCCCAGACCGCCCCGGCCGCCGTAGGTGCGTCCGTTGGCCACCACCTGCGGGGTCTTGCTGCCTTTGAGGATGTAGCCGGCGGTGATCTGCTGCGTGTGGTCGGCCAGGTTCTGCCACAGCAACTCCCCGGTCATCGCGCGGTAGGCCATGGCGCCCATGTCGCTCTGTCCGGTGATCAGCTCCAGCTTGCCGTCGCCATCGATGTCGAAGAATTCCATGGTGTCCATGTGGTCGTGGTTGTCGTCGAAGAGGTCGTAGTTGTTCCAGATGGTGTTCCCCTTGGAGTCCAGGCACAGGTGGCTGATCAGCACCTCGTCGATTCCATCGCCGTTGAGATCGATGGGCCAAATGTAGTGTCCGAAGAAGTCCTTCTTGCGCTGCTCGCTGTGCTGCCAGATCTGCTTCAGCTCGCGGTCGTACGCGGTCAGGCTGATGGTCCCGCCGGAATCCGTGAACACCAGCAGGTTATCGGCATAGCCTGGATGGAATTTGGCGATGGCGGTGCGGAAATTGTTATACACGTGCGGCAGGGGCGGCGTGGGCCACTCCACTTTGCGCTTGATGGCGCCGGTGCGGCCGTCCGCCATCACCAGCCACTCCTTGCCGTCGATGATTCGCCAGTGCACCACCTCGGCGTAACCGTCCTGGTCGAAATCCCAAATCGAGCCCGGCGCTTCGAATTGGCCTCGCAGGCGGGCGCCTTCCGCGGGCGCGTTCCAGTGCCACATCTCCTTGCCGTCGTTGTTGTACATGTAGGCCGAGTAGTCGGAGGTAATCACCAGGAAGTCCGGCTTGCCGTCGCCATCCACGTCTCCGAACTTGATAATGTTGGCCGCTGGAATGGTGTACTCCTTCAGCAGTTCCACCTCTTCGGGAAGCTCCAGCGGCTGGAGTTCCTTCTCCTCGAAATTGGGATTTTTCGAGAGCACCATCACGTTCAACGTGGGCCGCGGGTTGATGGCGGTCAGGCGAATCTCCACCGGGCCCTTCTTCAGTTGGAAGGTGCCGCTGCCCTTCCAGGCGAGCGGCCCGTTGCCGAACACGTCCGCGCCGGTCTGCCCGTCCACCGAGACTTTAAACCCGCTGGCCGCCGTCCCCTGGCTGCGCACGAACAAGCGATAGGCGCCGGCTTCCGGGATAGTCGCTTTGGCCACCGCGTCTTCCTTCGAGACCAGGTCGATGACGCTGTTGTTGAACAGCCAGGCGGTGCTGGCGTTTCCGAAGCCGCCGCCGATGGTGTCGCCTTCCGGAATCTGGTCGTAGAATTCCGAAGCGTCCACCACCACCGCGCCGGGCAACTGGTGCGCGGCGGAGCCGGGCCCCGCCAGCATGGCCGAAGCGCCGGCCGCCAGAAGAATCACCAATACACGGGAATCGATATTTCGAATTTGCATGGCCGATCCGTCATTTGTCCGGGAAAGAGAATGTGGGTCGAATGTCGACGGGGATGTCCGCCGCCGCGCCGAGTGCGCTCTTCAGCTCCGCCGGCATCTTGTCGTATTTCGCGAACCAGGCTTCCGCGCGGTCGCGGTCGCCGGTGGCTTCCGTCTCCAGCAGTTCTCTCGAAAGCTGCGCCAGCGCCGCGGGCATGCGCGCATAGTCGATGGCGTACCGCCCGCCTGCGAACGCCAGCGCGCGCCGCTCCACCAGGTAGTTGAACTCCGCCATTTCCGCCCGGCCGTGCGCTTCGCCCGTCCCGAACCGCAGTGCGCGGAAGAAATCCGCCACGAAGGAAGCGTAGTATTCCTCGATCCGGTCTTTGGGCAGCGCGCCATGGTCCGCCAGCCACGCCAGGCCGAACATCCCCACGGCGTCCGCCTTGGCCTCCTCGAGTCCCGAACACACCGGGCCAAGGGCTTCGCGGATGTCCACCTGCTTGCCGTCTTTGCGGGCGAACGACGGCCCCAGCCCGTGCGCGATCTCATGCAGAACCGTGCCCGTCAGGTATCCCTCGGCCGAGACCTTTTCGGCTTGGCCCGGCTGCATCATCTTCTTTGCAAGAGGCAGGACGATATTCGCGACGCGCGCGTCCATGAAATTCTTGAAGAAGATCTTCTTGCTGCCCTTCTCCTGATGGACTCGCGGATCGTTGGGCAGGTTATCGGCCACGGCCTGGTAGCCGTAGCGCAAATCGCCCGTGCGATACGGCGCGTCCATCACTTCCATGGGGCTGGTGCGGCCGCGCTTGGAGGGACGGTCGGCCCCCTCGAGCGGCAGCGCATCCTGAATGTCCGGCACATACTTCTGGTAGACGGCCAGCTTGCGGCTCTCCTCTTCGTTGCGAATCAGAATGGAAGCGCCGTAAGAGGTCTTCACGCCCAGCAAATCGTCGAGGTAGGTTTCGTAAGGCGCGAAGATGACGTCGACCTTGGGGTCTTTCAGGTCCAGCCAAGCAAGGTCGCTCTGGTAATAGTCGTCGGTGAGCAGCGCGGCGGCACGCATCCGCAGGAAACTCGCAAAGCCGGCATCTCCGCTGAGGGCGGCGGCATCTCGCAGCGCCTTGGCCATCGGATCGAGGAACTGCTTATACTCCACGTGGTACGGCACGGCCACGAGGCGGTCGCCCTCCCATTTAACCACCGTGTAAGGATTGTAGATGGCGGCCCGGTCTTCCGGATGCTTCTGGAGGTACTGATCGAGGCGGGCGCGCGTGAGGTCGTCGGGATACAACTTGTGCCCCGGAAGCATCGGCTCTTCCCCGATGAACGGCCGGTTCTGATCCGCCAGATCCCAGCGGCTGCCCATGATGCCGAGCAGGTCTTTCAGCGTCTGGCTTCGAGTGGTCTTGTAGAGGGCCAGTCCTCCCAGATCGCTCTGCCGCCAGAAAACATCGTCGAGAAGCCGGCAGGCCTCCACCAGCTTTTCCACCATCTGGCGCTCGCGCGCGGAAAGGCCGGAGGAATGGAACGGCATTTCGACGGCCTTCCACCTGGCGAGCCGCTCCGCTTCGTTATGAAAGGGCCGGCCGCCCGCATTCTGCGCGGACATCACCGCGGCATTCGCCAAAAGAGCAATGACGATCGAAACTCGCACGCTCTCTATTATGGCAGCCCGTGGCGGCCGCCCCAACGCCCCCCCAACGGCTGCTCAGGAGGACTTCTTCGGAGCGCGACAGCGCTTGAGACAGGCGATCCCGAAGATCACAGCCCCGCCGAGCGCGCCCATCGCCGGTTCGGGGATCGGATCGATTCTGAAATCGCCTACCCCATCGCCGAATGGAGCGTCTCTGGCAACTATGGTAAGAGAATTTGGGCCAGGTGGGAGCACGACTTGTCCATAGCTCAGGTTGGGATCGCCAAAGCACACCGCCGGATCCACGTAGTCGCTATCCGTAGTCCCGCAGACATACCCGGTGTTCGGCACCGTGGGAGTGGCCAGGATCAGACTCCCAAAGTCATAAACGTTGAAGGAATCGCCCGCGATCGCCACATCGGTGATGGTAAACACCGCTCCTTCAGTGCCCGCCGTGTAAGTCCATGGCGGATCGTCCGTCCACGTGACGTCGTACGGCGGACTAATGGGGCAGAACGCGTATATGTCCGTGCAGCCCGCGGTGGGTACATTGCTGGATGGGCCTGTAGTGCCGTCGTCCCAATAGAACTCGTACCAAATGCCTGAGGACACCGGGCCGGCCCACGCGGAGAACTGAGCAAGACCTAACACCAATGCCAGACACAAAAACGTGTGATTCAGTCGCATACCCTATTCCTCTCCTCCTTTCGAAGGTACCCAATGGATATTCAGAACGTACATGCGGTCAACCGGATCAAACAAGAGTTGCCAGGAATAGCCGGGACCTACACTATCTAGAAATCTTGCCAGGACATTCCGGGCCGGCTCATTACTGGCGCCGTAAGCACCCGAGTGGTGGATAAACGTGTTGAGCGGGGTGGTCCCGATCTCCACTTGCACGCCACCGGTGCTGGTAACTGCTTCCGCAAAAGCACTGAGAAACTCCAGCCCGCGATACTGGCGCGATTCCAGGGTAATCCCCCGATCCAGAACAGGCCGTTGCGGCACGACGCGCTCGGAACCGTCTTTCGCAGCCAGCGGCACGATGTGGATCCGTCCGGAAGCCCCCTCTGCCACCCGGAACATCCCAGGGTTTCCCGCCGACGAATGGGCCACTAACAGATCATTGAGGAGATTGATGCGGTCGACGCCGGACCCACCGCCTGCGCTTGGCGGAATCTCGAAATGGATGGTTCCGGCCTTGGGCACGTAAACGCGAGGAACGGCGGAGCGCATGAAAGATGGCACGCCGGCCAAGTCCGTGCGGACCGTCTCGGTAATATCCTGTATGTCGGAACCCGCCACCCACTCGGGATCTTCGTAGGTTACGACCCAACCAAACCGCTGCTCCAGTGCCTCAGCAGCACCGGCCAGCGGCCGAGGATCGCTCACCTCGATCCGAAACGGTTGCCGCGCCTGCGGTTGCGCGATCGCCACGATACACGCGATTGCTGTCAATAAGACAAGTCTCATGTTCGTCATAGTCCCCCCTCAGCGATTCAATGTGTTGGTGTTGCCAGACCGGGAGCTAGTTACCGATCGCACGTTAATGTTCCCGCCCAGCGTGTTCGTGTTCCCCGTGTTGTTGCCGCCGTACGGGCTGGTTCCCACATTCATATTGATGACCATCCGTTGCTGGAAGTTCGTGCCGCAGGGTGCGCGGCCCCGGTTGCGGTAGTACTGGACCCCATTCAGGAACCAGCCAACATAGTCCGCGCCCCAGACATTGTTGGCGCCGACGGTCCAAGTGCCTCCCGTGAGCGCGTCGAAGACACGGAAGGCGGAGCCGTTGAAGTGGCAAGTGTCGTTGCCGCTGCCGCCGTTATTGGCGACCGGGTTTTGTTCCGTGACAGTGCGCCCGTTGAAGTTGTCGCCGGCTTTGGCGGGAGTCAAAGTCTGGTTCCACATTCCTAACGTGACGCAACTGGCGCCTGCGCCGCACGTCATTCCGGCGTCGAAACCCGCGAATGCGGTAGTTTCGCCGGATGGGACCGCCTGGGCAGATGCAGGCGCCGCTGCCACTAGCGCCCCTACCAGTATCAGGATCGACGCGCTAAGTAAGCGCACACTGCAATCGTTACTCTTCTTCATAGGTAAACGCCCTCCATTTTTTTTGCGGGTCCTCTCCAAAAAGTGCAACTTGGGAGGCATTGTATCACTGGAGAACTGTCAGTTCAAGAAAAAAACCTCAAGTAGCCAGGTGTTCCGTACTAGTACCGACATTTCGGAGCCGGAATGCATACCGGAACCCGTTCTCCGCAATTCCCCGCATCTCCGCTTCGCTGAAGCCGAACTGCCGCGCCGCCAACCGGTATTCGCCTGTCAGAGAGCAGCCGAACATGGCCGGGTCGTCCGTGTTCAATATGATCGGTACACCCGCATCATACAGCCGCCGGAGCGGGTGCTCTTCGAGGCTCTTCACCACGCCAGTCACCATGTTGCTGGTCAGGCAAATCTCCAGCGGGATGTCCTGCTCGCGAAGATGCCGCATCAACTCCGCGTCGCGCGCCGCCGCGATCCCGTGGCCGATGCGCTCCGCTCCCAGCTTCAGCGCGGCCCACACCGATTCCGGCCCCGCACTCTCGCCGGCGTGCGCCACCAGATGCAGCCCCGCGCGCCTGGCGAACGCGAATACCTCCGTGAACCGTTCGATCGGACCGCGCTCTTCGCTGCCCCCGATCCCCAACGCCACCACGCCGCGGTCCATGCGCGCCGCCGCCAGCTCCGCCACCTGTTGGGCCTGCTCCACGCTGAATTGCCGCACGGCGTCCAGGATCCAACGCACCTCCACCGGAGAGCCGGCCGCAGCCCCCCGGACGGCGTCGAAAATCGGCCCGAACTCCTGCCCCTTCCACAGCACCACGCCGGCCGCCAGAGTGATTTCGGCGTAGCGCACGTTTTCGGCCGCCAGCCGCTCCAGCAGCCGCCGTGCGACGAGCGCGTAATCCTCCGGCGTGCGCAACCGTCTTCCCACCGCCCCGAACGCTTTGAGAAAGTCCTCGAAATCCGCGTAGCGGTAGAGCGCGCGGAGTTCTTCGAGCGGCGTCGAGGGGTCGAGTTCATGCAGCGTCTCGGGCTCCGCCGAACCCTCCAGGTGCAGGTGCAGTTCCGCTTTGGGCATTTCCACCAAGAAATCGGCCATACTTGATTATCAGGTTCTCATGACTGCTGAAGAGATTGAAGCGATCGTTGGCGGGTATCACGGGGATGCCTTCCGAATTCTCGGGCCGCACGCCATCCGCAAGAAGGGCGGGCAGGCCCGATGGGAGGTCCGCGCGTTCCTCCCCCAGGCGGAATCGGCCGAGGTCCTGGTTGATGGACGCCGCTGCGCCATGGCCAAGCTGCATGCGCAAGGCTTCTTTTGCGCCACTTTGAACGGCGATCCCCAACCGTACGCGATTTGCGCCCGCCTGTGGGACGGCCGTGAAGCCGCCATTGACGACGCCTACCGCTTCGGCCCGCGGATTTCCGATGCCGACCTCTACCTCCACACCGAGGGCACGCTCCACGAGGCTTGGCGCACCCTCGGCGCGCACATTACCGAGGCCGATGGCGTCCCCGGCGTTCGCTTCGCCGTGTGGGCGCCCAATGCCGAAAGCGTCACCGTCGCCGGCGAGTTCAACGACTGGGACACCCGCCGCCATCCCATGCGCCGCCGCGATGGCGGGGTCTGGGAGATCTTCATCCCCGGCCTCGGCCAGGGAGCGGCGTACAAGTACCACATCCGTTCCCGCTTCGCCGGGTACCAGCAACTCAAGGCCGACCCCTACGCCTTCTACTGCGAGACGCCGCCGAAATCCGCCTCCGTGGTCTGGGACATCGCCCGGTACCAGTGGCAGGATGCCGCCTGGATGGAATCGCGCGGCCAGACCGACTGGCTCAAATCGCCCATCGCCATCTACGAAGTGCACCTGGAATCCTGGCTTCGCGGACCCATGGGCCAGCCGCTCGCCTACCGCGAACTGGCCGTCAAGCTGGTGGAGTACGTGAAGCGGATGGGCTACACGCACATCGAGCTGCTGCCCATCATGGAGTACCCGTTTTCCGGCTCCTGGGGCTACCAGATCACCGGCTACTTCGCGCCCACCTCGCGCTTCGGCACGCCCGACGATTTCAGGTACTTCGTCGATTGCTGCCACCAGGCCGGCATCGGCGTGTTCGTCGATTGGGTCCCCGCGCATTTCCCCAAGGACGCCCACGGCCTGGTCTTCTTCGACGGCACCGCGCTCTACGAGCATGCCGACCCGCGCAAGGGCGAGCAGCACGACTGGGGCACGCTCGTCTTCAACTACGGCCGCAACGAGGTGCGCACGTTCCTCATCTCCAACGCCCTGTTCTGGCTGAAGGAGTACCACATCGACGGCCTGCGCGTCGATGCCGTGGCCTCCATGCTGTATCTCGATTACTCGCGCCAGCCCGGTGAGTGGATCCCCAACCGGTACGGCGGCAACGAGAACCTGGAGGCCATCGACTTCCTCCGCCGCTTTAACGAACTCGCGCATACCGTTCCCGGCGCCATGACCGTGGCCGAGGAATCCACCGCTTTCCCCGGCGTTTCCAAGCCCGTCTACCTCAGCGGACTGGGCTTCACCATGAAGTGGAACATGGGCTGGATGCACGACATGCTGGCCTACTTCGCGAACGATCCCATCTACCGCAAGTTTCATCACAACGACATCACCTTCAGCCTGCTCTACGCCTTCCACGAGAACTTCGTGCTGCCCATCTCGCACGACGAGGTGGTCCACGGCAAGAGCTCGCTGCTGAACAAAATGCCCGGCGACGAGTGGCGTCAGTTCGCCAACGTGCGCGCCTTCCTGGCCTACATGTGGGCCCACCCCGGCAAGAAGCTGCTCTTCATGGGCCAGGAAATCGGCCAGCGCGAGGAGTGGAACTGCGACACGGGCTTGCACTGGGAGCTGCTGGAGTTCGACTGTCACCGCAAGCTACAGACCCTGATGCGCGAGCTCAACCGCCTCTACCGCTCGAACCCCGCGCTTTACCAGGTGGACTTCCACTACAGCGGTTTCGAATGGATAGACTTCCACGACTGGGAAGCCTCCATCATCGCCTTCCTGCGCCGCGCCGAGGACCCCAGCGACTTCATTCTCTTCTGCTGCAACTTCACTCCCATCCCGCGCCAGGGCTACGAGTTCGGCGTGCCGGAAGAGGGCTTCTACGAAGAGATTCTGAACACCGATTCGGAGCTGTTCGGCGGATCGAACATGGGCAACGGCGGCTGCGTTTCTTCGCGCCCCGTGCCCAAGCACAACCGCCCCTACAGCATCGCCGTGACGCTGCCCCCGTTGGCGGTAGTGGCGTTCCGCAAACGCTGAGCCCTCACCCCGGCAACCGGTCAGCGGCGCCGGAAGACGCCCAGCGCGAGCAGACCCATTCCCATCAGGGCGAAGGGCGCCGGCTCGGGAACCGATCCGTCCAGACTGACGTTGTCAACCAGGAACGCGTTTGTTTCCCCGAAGCCTGCAAACCTCATGGCGGAAGGGGCAGTGGCTCCGCTGACGCCCAGGTACCAACCTGTGGGCGAGACGGTTGTAGTCGAGTTGGTCGCCAGATCGGTGAGGGAGACCGATAGGATCTGCTTGGATCCCAGATCGAAGACGGTGGATTCGCGGTACCAGTGGTTCTGGGACAGCCCTGCCCACGCCGTTTGCGCACTCATCGGGTTGCCATTCGAGTCGTATACCCAGTAAATCGTGCTAAAAGTCGAACTTGTGTCCCCGTTATCCCACGCGTCATCGAGAATGAAACCGGGGAAATTAGGGCCAAATACGGAGAAGCCACCGATGTAGTAGTTGCCGTATGTATTACCGGACTGCTGGAGGAGGGGGGCCAGGTTTACGGCGGAGAAGTCAAAGCCCACGCTCCATTCGGAGGATTGCGAAAAGCCGCCAAAGGGGCTGTTCTGCGCACGGGCCACGGAGTCGGCTGTGTGGTCCGTGCCGTGGATAGCCAGGCCGAGGACTTGCGTCCCGCCCCCAGGGTCGCTGGCGATGCCAAGTGCGGCTACCTGCGCATAGGTATAGATGCTTCCCGGCACGGTCCCTGGAACCTGGCTAGTGGGAGGAGTATACCAGCCACCCACGATTCCGTCCGGCCATGTGGGGATCGCGCCGAGGCCATCTGGCGGTTCGAAAGTGGATACGCTTCCAGCAAGAACTGTGGACGCGCTCCATAGGACAAGGAGCAACGCTCCACCCAACGACGCAAAACAATGCCTCGCGACCATCATAAACCTCCAGCTCCGGGAACCACGGCAGAGCAGGTCCCCCGCGTCCCATTTTGCGATTCTAGCGCTTCTGAGACCGGATGTGAAGATATTCGGACCCCAAAATTACTAGAGTGGTACCACTACTATAGTGCATGTCTCCGTAGTAACCTCCCGCGGGCGACCTCTCGGTCCAGACAGGGAAGCCATCGCCAACCGCAAACCAATCGAAACAAAGTGATGCGGCCCCACCGGGACTTCCTGTATAATTGTTCCCATTGACTGGAGGACAAACGGATGCTGGTACGGTTTTCCCGGGTAGTTTCTCTCTTGCTGCTCGCTTTCACGGTTGCCTGCACGCAGGCGCCCCCACCCGATACTCACGACGCCGACGTTCAGGCGCTCAAAGATAGTGAAGCGGCCTGGGCTAAGGCCACGGCGGCCAAGGACTTCGACAAGAGCATGACCTATTATGCCGACGACGCATCGCTGCTGATTGCGAACGCGCCGGCCATTAACGGCAAGGACGCGATTCGAACGGCCATGAAGCCGATGTTCGACGACCCGAATTTCGCGCTTGCCTTCCAGGCTTCGCGCGTCGAGGTTGCCAAGTCCGCCGATCTGGGCTACACCCAAGGCACTTACACCTTGACCATCACGGACCCGAGAACGAAAAAACCCGTCACCGACAAGGGCAAGTACGTGACGGCCTACAAGAAGCAATCCGACGGAACCTGGAAGGCCGTGGCCGATATGGTCAGCTCCGACATACCCTTGCCCGCGCCGGGCAAGAAATAGCGCGCACACGGAAAAAGGGGACAGACGCATTTTCCGCCGGGGAAAATGCGTCTGTCCCCTTTTTCTACTGCACCACCAGCGCCTGCCGCGGAAACGCGAACTTCCGGCCCACTTCGTCGATTACGTTGAGCTGGCACGTGTATCGCCCCGGCGCCAGCCCCTTCAGCGGCACCTGCAACTGCACCGGCACCGCGTTCGGCCGCGTGGCCGCCAACTCCGTGGCCGTCAGCGGAGCGGCCTCGAACGCTTTCGCGCCCTTCTCGTTGAACAGGCTCATGCTCACCGCGATGCGCCGCGCGCGCAGATTCAGCGGGTCCGGCGCCGCATCGTAAACGTCGAACGAGATGGTCATGTTCTGGTCGCGCCGGAATACTTTGGTGATGCTGGGCACCACTTTCTCATCGCCCACCACCAGCGGGTTCGGCCTCGCAGTTCTCCTGGCCGCCCTCTCGTTCTCCGCCGCGCCCACCGCCGCTTTGAACGGTTCCCGCTGGTTGCTCCAGATCACCGAGCTGGTTTTCAGCACGGCCGAATCGGCCACCAGGTCGGGCACCACGAAGCGCATATCGAATGTGCCCATCTTGCCGCTCAGGTTTTCCCTCACCAGAAACTTCATCCGGTATTTGCCCGGCGACAGCGTGAAACCGGCGTCGTAATGGAAGTTCCGGTGGCTCAGTTTGGCGGCCTCGCCCGCTTCGAGCTTCACTTTGATGTAATCCCGCACCGTGCCCACGGCCACTTTGCGGTCGTCCAGGATCTGGCCCAGAAAGTCGAACTCCGTCTCGCCGCCGCCGCGCTTCTGCGCCAGGTCGATCACCGATCCCGGAACCTTCACCGAAACCGGAACGAAGTACGCCGTCGGCGTGATGCGGAAATAGTCCACTTCGACCGCCAGCGGAATATCCGTAACCGGGTCGCCGGCGTTCATGGCCTCTTGCAGTTTCTGTTCCTTATCCTGGCCGTTGAACTTGCCCCACACCTTGTCGGCGTAGTATCCCTGGCGAAATTCCAGCTTGGCCGACTGATTGTTGTTGAGCTTCACCGTGATCTTGCGGTATTTGCCGTCCGTCGCCAGGTTCGTCGAGTAGTAGCCCAGAACGTAGTAGCTGCGGTACTCCTGCTGCGCCTGCACAATGCCGAGCGAAAGCTCGTTGCTGTCCAGAAAGGCCTTCCCGCCGGTGTCCGACGCCAGCGTGGCCAGCGTCTCCTGGGAGTTGTTGATGGCGGCGCGCTGCGAGTTGTATACCGAGCCGTTGAAGATGCCGGTGCCGCGCGAGGCCGCTTTACTGGCGCCGCCTCCCGGAGGATCCGCCATCAGTCCGCGCGCATCGATGGGATAAATCGCCACGTTGGCTTTCGCGGCCGCGTTGATGGAGGCCTCCAGTTGCGCCTGGTTGTCCACCCCCGTCCTGGCGACGCCGCCCGCGAAGTAAATGAGAGCCTTCTTCTCCGGCAATGCCGACAGTTTTTTCGACGCATCCTCGATAGCCGCCAGCTTGCGGTCGGTGTTGTATATGTTGAATTCCGTCTCGTCGGCCACGAATGCCGCGCCGGTGTCTTCTTCGTCGTCGGTGGCCGTGTCCGCGGCGTCCGCCAGCTCGCTCAACTCGCCAATCGGCAGAGAATTGATAATATCCTTCAACTGCGTGCGGTCGGCGGTGAAATCGGTCTTCACCTGGAGCACCGTCGAGTACAGCATGATGGCCACCAGGTCCGCCGTGCTCATCTCGGTGTCGATGAATTTCAGCGCCGCCTCTTGCGCGCGCAACTGCTCGGGAATCCCCATCGACGAAAAATCGAAGAACATCACCATCAGGCGCTTGTCGTGATACTGCACCTTGCCGGGTTCCTCCGTG
>Ga0326727_10016149_pt1 | contig 15830 bp, 8 predicted proteins | sample MB2enrmetagenome_FD_207643 | JGI IMG/M metagenome (GOLD analysis project Ga0326727, IMG submission 207643) | Lab enriched peat soil microbial communities from McLean, Ithaca, NY, United States - MB29MY | ecosystem: Environmental > Terrestrial > Soil > Wetlands > Peat | place: USA: New York... | reverse complement strand
TGCCACGAATGCTCACCGCGATCGAGTATCCTCCCTCCTCAGCTTGAACCTTACTGTAACCCGTCATGCTTCGAATCATATCGTCTCGTCCGTGTTCCGGCAGCGATTCCACGCAGGGGGATCGTCCAAGGGCGGCGTGTGGCCGCCTCGACATCAGGTGGGCTCACCGCTGATCCTGCTATGTTAAGCGCAGCGAAGCATCGCCGCAATGGTTATATGTCGTTGAATTCTTTCACACGTTCGCTTCCGGCGCAAGAGCCAGCTACGGTTCCGCGTCCACAAATTGCAGCTCGTGCAACTTCTGGTACATGCCCCCCCGGCTGACCAGGTCCTCGTGGCTCCCCACCTCCGTGATGGTGCCGTGGTCCAGGACAATAATTCGTTCCGCGCGCCGCACCGTCGAGAGGCGATGGGCAATCACCAGCACGGTGCGGCCCTGCATCAAGTTGGCCAGGGCTCTCTGAACCAGCAGTTCCGATTCCGTATCGAGTTCTGAGGTGGCCTCGTCCAGGATGAGTATGGGTGGGTTCTTCAAAAGCGCGCGCGCAATGGCAATGCGCTGTCGCTGCCCCCCCGAGAGCCGTTGCCCGCGTTCTCCGATCACCGTCTGGTACCCCTCGGGCATTTCCAGGATGAACTCCTCCGCCAAAGCCGCTCGGGCCGCTTCCCGGGCGGCCTCCTCGCCGGCCAGTTGGCTGCCGTAGCAGATGTTATTGTAGACGGTGTCGTTGAAAAGTATGGTCTCCTGGGTGACGATCCCGATTTGGGCGCGAAGTGAATCGAGCTTTAAGTACCGAACGTCATGGCCGTCGATCAGGAGCCTGCCGCGCGTGACGTCAAAGAACCTCGGAATGAGACTGGCCAGCGTGGTCTTACCCGCGCCACTCGAACCCACGATGGCTACGACCTCTCCCTTGCGAATTCGCAGGTCGATGTTGCGCAGCAGCGGCAAAGCCTCTTCGTAGTCGAAATCCACGTTCTCAAACTCAATCTGGCGCTCGAAAGGCGGGAGGGTCGAGGCCCCCGGCTCGTCGTGAATGTCCGGGTGAAGGTCGAGATAGTGAAAGACCTGCTCGGAGGCGCCCACGGCCTGCGCGGCCGCGTTGTGGACGCCGGTCAGCCGCTTGATGGGTTCGTAAGTCTTGATCAGGGCATAGAGAAAGGTCACGAACCCGCCCGTGGTCTGGGCGTGGCGCATGATCTCATTCCGTGCATAAAGTAGAATGCCGGCGACCGTGATGGCGCCCAGGACTTCCATTATCGGCGACGTCGCGGCCTGGGCGCGCACCCAGCGCAAGCTGACGCGCAGCAAGCGGCGCGTGGCGGCCTTGAATTTCTCCACCTCCAAACGTTCCATGCCAAAGGCTTTTACAATGCGAATGCCGGAGAAGGTTTCCTGTAGTACGTTGTTCAATTCCGCCATCTTATCCTGGCTGGATCGGCTGGAGATGCGGATGTAGCGCCCAATGTTGCGAGAGGGAAGCACCACCAAGGGCACCAGGATCAGCGAGCCCAAGGCCAACTTCCAGTCGACATAGAACAGCACTCCGAGCAATCCGACGAGTGTAAAACTCTGCTTCAGGAAATCCGCCGCGGTTTGCGAGACGGCAAACTGGATTCTCTCGATATCGCTAGTAACCGTGGACATCAACCGGCCGGTTGAGGTCCTCGTGAAGAAAGCCATCGACTGCTGGATGATCTTTGAATAGAGCAGGTTCCGGAGATCTCTCACCACGGAATGGCCGATGAAATTGATGAAATAAGTCGCCAGAAACTCGGCCACCCCTTTGATCAATGTCACCGAGACAATAGAGATGGCCACGATGGTCCAGGCATTATGAATCCAGGCCGGGAAGAACGTCTGTAGATAGATTGGCTGGCCTCCGAAAGGCCACTGGAACAAGACAATCTTGCCTGCATCCGTGCCCGGAGCAAGCACGCGGTCAAATGCCGGCTTAATGAGAAACGCCGTCAGCGCCTCACAAGCCCCCACCAAGGCCATCAACAGGAATGCGACCACGAAGCGGAAGGAGTACGGCTTTAGAAAGGCGAGTAGGCGTTGGACTTGGGTCTTCACGTCAAAAGCCCCCGTTCGACCAAGCCCATAGGATGCCCATCACGCAGAAGTTTAACCTCCCAGCGCAACCGAGTCAACCCAAAAGGCTACGAGGAGAGTCGTAACCCAGTTAGATGTGGCCCGGCCATCTTGGCCGTGACCTTGCACGGGCAGAATGCCCATGCCGCCGGAAACGGAGTCACTGCCAGATGGGGGCCGGACTGGGTCTGGGAGGGAATTGCCTCGTTCAATCCGAAACTGGGCTTTGTCTGGCAGGTTTTCCGGAGCGACAAGATGACGCTGCCACAGTAGGCCGGCGGGAAGCGTTTTTTGCATTTTTTGCTTGACAAGCCCGGTTCCCTGTGATAGCCTATAATTGTGGTCATTTTGTGGACACATTGTCGCAAGCGAGCGCCGAGGCGCAAGGGAAAGCGGAACGGTCCCGGCTATGGCGGAATGTAGGGAACTACAAAAAATGAAAAATAGTGGGAACGAAGCTAAGAAGTACCTGAAAACAAAGCACATCACTTTTTTTGATGCTGCAAATTATGCGTGTTTTGCGTACCAATCAACAGCAATTTGACCCCAAACGGACCAAAAACCACCACATTTTGCGAAAACGAAGTCAGGACTTGCAACCCCGGCGCGGCGGCAGGAATGCGACAAATAGTCGGCTAGATGGCCTTGCGACTTACATCGGCATCGCCCTGATCCCCGGTCAGGTGCTTGCACCTCATCGGCAGATGGGAGGCGCTCCTAGGGGCTTGAATTGACCAGGTGGCTGGGGTATTCTGAGATACCGAGCGGGGGTTAGCTCCTGGCTCGGCCTTTTTCTTTCCGGCTTTCTTGCATCCCGCGCTACTGGTAATTCGAAGACTATCGTCGAGCGTTTCAAAGCGGAGGTGATCGTCATGCGACGCGCCCTTGGTTCCTCTGCGAACGTGATTCTGGTGCTGTATCTCGTTTGCGGTGCAGGCTTGCGAGCGCAGCAGTCTCGAGGGAGTTTCACGGGAACTGTCAGCGACACGTCCGGCGGAGTGATCCCGGGCGTTGCGGTGACGGCCACCGAGGTCGACACAGGCATCAGCCAGAACTCCGTGACCCAAGAGGACGGCTCCTACACCATCCCCCTCTTGCCTCCCGGCCGCTACCAACTGAGCGCCCAGAAAGCGGGCTTCGAGAAGACGACGCAAGGCATCATCGTTCTGGCCGTTGACGCCCACCCTAAGATCGACTTCCAATTGCAGGTGGGCTCGCAGGCCACCACCATCGAGGTCCAGTCCAGCGCTCCGGTTTTGGACACTCAAACCTACTCCGTGGGCACGACGGTTGAGCAGACCAAGGTCAGCGAGCTTCCTTTCAACGGCCGCCAGTTCCTCCAGGCCACGCTTTTCACTCCCGGCGTCGTGCCCGGATCGCAGGGTTCGGAGCTGAACGACAATCGAGGCGGCTCCATCAATGTAAACGGTATGCGGGAAAGCATGAACGACTTCCTGCTGGACGGCATGAGCGACACGTCGATTGCCGTCGGCACGTACTCGGCCTCGCCGCCCCTCGATTCGATCGCGGAGTTCCGCATGGAGACGGGAGTCTACGACGCCAAGTTCGGAACCACGGGCGGCGCCCAGGTCAACATGGTGACGAAGTCCGGGACCAACCAGTTCCATGGTTCACTCTACGAATATCTGCGCAACAACGATCTGGACGCTCGGAACTACTTCGAGCCCACCGTGCCCCCATTTCACCGCAACCAATTTGGAGTCAGCCTGGGCGGACCGATTGTGGTCCCGCATATTTATGACGGTCACGACAAAAGCTTCTTTTTCGTTAACTACGAGGGCCTGCAAGACCGTCTCACCTCCTTCAGCCGCGCCCACGTGCCCACGGTCGCGGAGCGGGGCGGTGACTTCTCCGACCTCCAGGCCGCCGATTGCAGCACCCAGACCGTATTGTTGAACCCTCTGTACACTTTAGGCCAAGCCTCGTCTCCTACCATACCGGGCAACAACGTCGCCAACCTGTTCCTCGACCCGGTGGGCCAAGCGATGGTCAACCTCTACCCCAAGCCCAACCTGGCAGCGGGCTGCGGCGGAGAGAACTTCACGGCGCCCGTCCTTACCATCATCAATACCAATAGCTATGTGGGCCGATTCGACCACCGTTTCGGATCAAAGGACAGCATCTTCTACCGGTACAATCTCACCACCGATTCCGAACTGTCGCCCTCGGGGCTACCCACCGGGGTTCCAGGCTACGGCCTCCGCCGGCTGGATTGGTTCACGGCGACGGGAATTGACTGGGTGCACACTTTCTCGCCCACGATTATCAATGAGGCCAAAGTTGACTACAATCGCTGGCAGTATGGCTGGACAGCCGAGGATCAGGGAGACCTGGTCAACCAGCAACTCGGTATTCAAGGCGCGCCCACGGCCCTGCGCGATACCGGTTCTCCCAACATCAGCTTCTCGCCCTACGACGGCCTGGGAGCTTTCACCAGCGCCCCGCAAGCCGGCGCCGTCAACACCTTCGAGTACGCCGATACCTTGACTCAGATTCACGGCAACCACTCGCTGGCGTACGGCGTTCAAATCCGCTCCATCAAGCGTGGCAACTTCTATGAAGACATTGACGCCCGCGATGCGTACAGTTTCAGCGGCGTAGTAACGGGGGGACTCGTCGAGTCAGCCCTTCAGCCGAGCCAGATCGCTCAGGCATGTCCAACGGGGAACTGCACCTTCGGCAATGGTGCGGCGGACGCCTTGCTTGGCCTGCCCACTTCCTGGATTCGCGGCTTTTCAGGTTACATTTCCGGGGCAGGAAGCGAAAACGACTTCTTCGCCCAGGACACCTGGAAGGCGCGCCGCGACCTGACTGTCACGTTCGGCCTGCGCTACGAGTACAACACCCCCATCACCGACAAGGCCAACCACCTTGCCGGTTTCGACTTCAACAAAGGCCAACTGCTGGTGGCCGGAACCACTCTGGCCACGCTGGAGAACTTTGTCGGTACCGCGCCGGCCAATACAGCGTCGGGGTATCCGGTCGGGAACTTTATGGTCTCAGGCCACGAAAACCTCGGCAGCATTGGAGCCAACCGGTCCCTTCAGCATTCCGATCCCCACGACTTTGGGCCCCGCATCGGTTTTGCCTGGCAGCCATTTGACAGCAAGAAGACCGTCCTGAGGGGAGGATACGGCATTTACTACGACCAGATGACCGGCGAACTGTATTTCCAAAAGAGTTTTAACCCGCCGTTCTTCCAGGCCAGCTCGGGCAACCTTGAGGACAATGAGGCGCAGGTGGTGGAAGCGCTGAAAAGCGGTAGCCTGCCGCTGGGCAGCGGCCTTTTCCTTCAGGACCTGTTCACCTCGCCTGCCTTGGCGCCCACGCTGTTCCCCACCCTGAATCCGGTGATTATCAACTTGCACGATTCCACCATTCAACAGTGGTCGTTGGACGTGCAGCGGGAGTTGCCGGCTTCGTGGCTATTGGATATAGGCTACGTCGGGACTCATGGTGTGCACCTGCCCTTCATGTGGGACCCGAATCAGCCGGACAATTCCAATGCCGCCACCTGCCTCAGTAACGGCGGCAGTTGCCCACGCGCTTACCCCGATTACCTGACTATGTCCTACACCGATTCTGTGGGGAAGTCGAGTTACAACTCGCTGCAAGTCAAGGCGGAGAAGCATTACTCGAAAGGCATGGCGGTCATTGGAGCTTACACCTACGCCAAGTCTTTGGACACGAACTCAACCTACTACGGGACTAACGGGACTTCGAACTTTCCCGAGAACTCCTTCGATCGGGCAGCAGAAAAGGGCCGCTCCGACTTCGATTATCGCCAGCGTTTCTCGCTGGCTTACGTCTACGATCTGCCGATCGGTAGCACGATGTGGAAGTCGTCGAACCGGGCAGTGAATTACGCCATCCAGGGTTGGGAAGTAGCAGGCATTGCCATGGTCCAGTCCGGCGCTCCCTTTACGCCCACGGTCGACGGCAACCCGAGCCACAACGTGGACGGCAATGATCGGCCCAACATTGTCTCCGGAGTCTCTTTCTACCCAGCGCATCAGACCGTGCAACAGTGGGTCAACTCCGCAGCCTTTTCGACGCCGGCACAATACACTTACGGCAATGCCGGCCGGGATATCTTGAACGGTCCGGGCGAGGCCGCCTGGGACTTCTCGCTGATCCGGAACTTCAAGCTGGGCGAGTCAAAGAAGCTGGAATTCCGCGCCGAGATGTTTAACATCTTGAATACTGCCAACTTCACCCTACCCAACGGAGACGCCAGTTCCCCTTCCTTCGGCGTGATCGGCAACACCGTCCAGCCCATCGCCGGTCAGGCCTCCGGCGGGCCGGGCGACCCGCGTGAGATCCAGTTCGCGCTGAGACTGACGTGGTGAGGAGCAGGATTCAGGAGTCGGGATTCACGATTCAGGAGTTAGGTTCCTGTCGTTTGTTCCTCCGTGCTCCAAACCGTTATAATGCCTATTTCACGCTGATTGCGGAGGAGGCACGTCGATGCATCTGGCTGAATTCAAAAATGAGCCGCTACGGGACTTTAGAGGCAACCCGGAGCACGAACTGCGGATGAAAGCGGCTCTGGCGGAAGTCGAAGCGCAGTTGGGACGGGAATACGAGCTGGTGATCAACGGGGAACGGATCAAGACTCAGGATAAGTTTTCCTCAACTAACCCTGGCCAGAAAGATCAGGCCGTTGGGGTGGTCTCCAAAGCCGACGCCGGCCTGGCGGAGCGCGCTATTCGCGCGGCGGATGAGGCGTTCAAGACGTGGAGCCGCACAGCCGTAGAGCGGCGCGCAGAACTGGCGCTCGAAACCGCACGGATCATAAGGGAACGCAAGTACCACTACATGGCTTGGATGTGTTACGAGGTAGGCAAAACCTGGGCGGAGGCCGACGCGGACGTAGCCGAGGCCATCGACTTTGCAGAGTTCTACGCCCGCGAAATCCTCCGGCTCGATCCGCCCCAACCTCTCACTTCGGTTCACGGCGAACGGAACTTCCTGCGTTACCTTCCCTTGGGACTAGGGGTCGTAATTCCGCCGTGGAACTTCCCTCTCGCCATCACCACAGGCATGACCTTGGCCTCCGTGGTGGCGGGAAACACCGTGGTCCTGAAACCTTCGAGCGACGCCCCGGTGATCGCGTACAAGCTGTTGGAGGCCTTGGAGGAGGCGGGAATGCCCGCCGGAGTGGTGAACTACCTCCCCGGCCCCGGTGGCACCGTCGGAGACTCGCTCGTGGGACACCCGCGAACCCGGTTTGTAGCGTTTACGGGTTCCAAGGAAGTGGGGCTTCAGGTCAATAATGTTGCGGCCAAGACAGCGCCGGGGCAGATTTGGGTGAAACGCGTAATTGCGGAAATGGGCGGCAAAAACTCCATCGTGGTGGATAGCGAGGCGGATTTGGAAGCGGCGGTGGAAGGCGTCACGGCGTCCGCCTTCGGATACCAGGGCCAGAAATGCTCGGCGTGCTCGCGGGCCATCGTGGTCGAGTCGGTTTATGAGGCCTTTCTCGAGAAACTACAGCGCCGTGTGGCGCAGATTAAAGTCGGCCCGGCCACGCGGCCCGACAGCTACATGGGTCCGGTGATAAACGCCCGGGCAAAGCAGTCCATCCTTGAGTACATCGCGATCGGCAAGAAGGAGGGACGTCTCATTGCCGGCGGGGGTGAAGATCACGGACCGGGCCACTTCATCCAACCCACGGTGATTGCGGACGTCGCCCCCAAGGCACGCCTTGCACAAGAAGAAATCTTCGGCCCGGTGCTGGCGGTCCTCAAGGCCAAGAACTTCGAAGATGCCCTGGAGATCGCCAACAACACCGAGTACGGCCTGACCGGCGCTGTCTACACCAAGAACCGCCAGAAACTGGACAAGGCGGCGGAAGAGTTCTTCGTCGGAAACCTCTACTTCAACCGCAAATGTACCGGCGCCCTGGTGGGCGGCCACCCCTTCGGCGGCTTCAACATGTCCGGCACAGATTCCAAGGCGGGCGGCCGTGACTACCTGCTGCTCTTCACCCAGGCCAAGGTGGTATCCGAAAAGCTCGCGGCGTAGTGGTGTGTCATCCTGCCCCATTCGCCTGTCATTCTGAGCGAAGCGAAGAATCTCAGCAGTTCGTTCGTGCCGAATCGCGAGACGGATCACAATGATTCTTGAACCGAATGGCGCGACGATGGGAGTGCGGGCGAACTGCGGTGATCCTTCGCTTCGCTCAGGATGACAGTCAGCCTTTGTGCTAATATGAACGCCAATGGCAACGCAGGCGGCTGCTCAAAAACTCGGGACAACCAAACACATCTTACGCCATGGCGATGCTCGGAAGTTGGATTGGATAGCATCGGAGTCGATCCACCTGATTCTGACATCGCCACCGTATTGGACGCTGAAAGATTATCCGCACAACGACGGCCAGTTGGGCCTCATTGCCGATTACGACGCATTCCACGACGAGCTCGAGAAGGTCTGGCGCCACTGCTTCCGTGTATTAGTTGCGGGCGGGCGACTGGTCTGTGTTGTGGGGGATGTATGTCTTTCCAGGCGACTCAACGGACGGCATGTCGTAATGCCCATGCACGCGGACATTGTTCTTCGTGCCCGCAAGATCGGATTCGATAATCTTACCCCCATTCTCTGGTACAAAATCGCAAACGCGAACCATGAGGTGGAAAATGGATCGAGCTTTCTCGGCAAGCCCTACGAGCCCAACGCCATCATCAAGAACGATGTTGAGTTTATTCTGATGCTCCGAAAACCAGGTGGGTATCGGCAGCCCAGCGAGGCACAACGAGACGCGTCAAGGCTAACTAAGAAGGAATACCAGGAATGGTTCCAGCAGGTGTGGAGGGGTCTAACAGGTGAATCCACCAAAAACCATCCAGCTCCCTACCCCGCGGAACTGGCGTACCGATTGGTGCGGATGTTCTCTTTTGTGGGCGACACCGTTCTGGACCCGTTCATGGGCACAGGCACAACGTTGGAGGCCGCCGCCAGGTGTGGTCGGAACAGCATTGGCGTCGAGATAGAATCCGCTTACGTAACCATAGCAAAAGAGAGGTTGAAGAGAGAACTCCGTAGCAAGCGAGGTGAGATTCAGAACTCCGTTATCGTCCGGTGAATCTCTTAACCTTGAAGATCTTACATTTTGCGGGTTGACAACCATCAGGTCGGGAGGCTTACATTGGACCGAGTGCCGACACGTTTTACTGTTGCTGATTACTGCGAGGGAATGCGCCGAGACGAAATTGTCGTCAACCAAGACTACCAGCGGAGCGATCAGGTCTGGCCCCAAGTTGCCCGGTCATACCTGATCGAGACGATCCTGAAGGGATTTCCGGTCCCGAAGCTCTACCTGTACCAAGTCACCGACGTTAGAAGCCGAAAAACACTGAAGGAAATAGTCGACGGCCAACAGAGGAGCGCAGCCATATACAGCTTTTACGACGACGTACTCAGGTTGTCAAAGTCTGCCGAGAACGAGGACGTCAGAGGGAGGAAGTATTCGGAGTTGGATGTGGAGTACAAGCACAAGTTCCTCGATTATTCAATCGACGTCGACCTTTTTGTCGCCGCAACACCGTCAGAGGTGGTCGAAGTGTTCCGGCGGATGAATTCATACACGGTGCCTCTGAATCCTGAGGAAAACCGGCACGCTCTGTGGCAGGGGAGATTCAAGTGGTTCATTAACGCCTTGGCGGACCGACTCGAGGCGATCTTCCTTTCAACGGGAATCTTCAAAGAAAAGCAGCTGGTCCGAATGGCGGATAACAAGCTACTCAGTGAACTTTGTCACTCGTTCCTCTACGGAATCCGAACGACAAACAAGAAAACCCTGGACCGACTGTATCAAGATAAGGACGAGGATTTCCGTGAGCGAGACGACTTACGTGAACGGATACTCTCAGCGTTCAAGGTCTTCAGAGCAATGGAGGCGATTCACAATACCGCCTTATCGAAACCCCATATGGCTTACTCCCTCATTCAGGCGATCACGCATTTAGTTAAGCCTGTTCAGACGCTCGAGACTCTATTTGCGTCGCCTGGGTTTAACGCGCTCGACCTAGACGCTGCCATGCCGCGGCTAACCGCGCTCGCCAACGCCGTTGAAAATGGGGAGGAGACCGGGAGATTCGCTAGGTTCGTCAAGGCATCGAGTGAGAAAACGAATGTTGCCTCGACACGCGCCATTCGATTCAAGACCTTCTGCCGCGCCCTTGCAGGTTGAATAGGATTGTGTGCCCCTCACCCCGGTTGGCAAAATTGCAGAGGAGGGCCAGTCGTCGGCTCGCCAGGCTCAGGCGTGTCGCCCACTCGCTCGCCCTGCCGCCAACAGCCGAAAAGGACCGTTTGGCTGCATGGGTGGTCATCGAAGCCCGCAATCTTTGGGCAGAGTTCCTACGAGCCTACTATCTCTCCGGAGCAATACGCACGCGCGCAGTCTCCGGCAAGCCTGTCTTATTCACGATAACGCCTTTTGCTAACGTGGGCGCTGCGCTGCTGCATTCAGTGCTGTTGAAGAATAAGAAGTTTAGCAGACGTGCCGTTCGACGCCGGGACGAACCGACGTGGCATGTCGTGACCGACTACCTTTCACTGTGTAGGAACGTAGGGTTTTCAAACCTAGCGCAGATCGACGGTGCTTTCTCTTATCCGACGGATTTTTTAGAACAACTGACGCCCGTGAGAAATTTCTATGCCCATCGGTGTGATGAGACTTTCCGCAAGGCCGCGCAGGTGGGCATAAAGCTCGGACTGTCCAGCAAACCCGACCTTAGACCAACCCAAGTAATGTGTTCCAAGCTACCTGGCCGCCCGCAGATCGTCATCTCAGATTGGCTTGATGATATCGAAAACGTCATCGGAATGCTGTGTGCATGAAGTCGGCGGCCGGCGCGGCCACAGCCTGCTTTGGGGGGGACTGGAGGGATGGCGCGATGCGGCTGGCGAGGCGCCGGCGCTGCTGTTTCGATGAGGTCTAAATGAATTCAAAAGAGATCTTTCTGCGAATCTGGGAGCGGGAGTTTCAGACGACGGTCAGGGTCTTCAAGGCCTTCTCCGCAGCTCAACTCGAATTCAAGGCGCACGAGCGATCTCGGTCGGTGCCCGATCTGGCGTGGCAATGTGTGATTGATGAGGGAGTGATCGCAAGCACCGAAGCCCGGAACGACCTCAGGAACGTTCCCGCCGGTCCGCCGCCCCCTCCGACGATGGAGGAGATTGTCGCTGCTTATGAGAATGCGCATGCGAAGGCGGTCGCGAAAGTGAGCGGGTTCTCGGAAGAGGAGTTCAACCGAACTGTCTCATGCGTCCTGCCTGGAGGGGAATGGAAGATGCCTCAGCCCGAAGCCTTCTGGGGAAACCTGATGGATGAGGTACACCACAGAGGGCAGCTAACCGTTTACCTGCGCCTGGCTGGGGGAAAGGTGCCGTCCATCTACGGCCCCTCGGGGGATGAGGCGCCACCGGGATTCGCGCCGGAATAAACGGGAACCGACAGCCCTCTGTTTAGCTGTCGAAGTGACCCCTCACCCGTCACGCTCCGCCTGTTGAAGGCGCCGGAGCGTGACACCCTCTCCCCAAGGGAGAGGGCTTTCTGCCGTGTTTCATTGCCCCACACTTGTTGGGTCAAAATCGTTCTGCAAGGCGGCAATTTTAGAGAGCCAGGATTTGTACTGGGCAAGTGAGAAGGGCGGCAGGCCCTGCAGATAGTGATTGACGTAGCGGTGTCCGTTGGCGGTCCACTCCATCAGGAAGAGCCGCTTGCCGGAGTGGAACACGGGGATGCTGCCCAACTCAAGGTTCTCGTTCGCCTTCGACGCGTAGTCGCCTTCCAGCAGAGTCTCACCCGAGTCCGCATCCCAGACGCGGTAATGGCCGCGGGCGTCTTCCCTTGAATCATTGCCGACCACCACGCGGACGCGCCAGTCCTGGGGCTCATTCACCATGAGGCAGACAGGTTGCTGCACGCGGCGAAGGTAGTAGTAAGCGAGCTTCTTGTTGAAGTAGTAGTCCACGATGGCATCGGAAAACTGCGGCCAGCCGTCCATGACATTCCACCAGATCAGGCCGGTGCTGCGCCACTTCTTCAGGCGGGTCATCTCAACGAAGAACTTTTTTGCCTCGGCCTGGGAAACCTGCGAGGCCAAAATGAAGTCCTGTATGTTGTCCGGAATCTCACCGAACAATTCCTTCACCTGGTTAGCCATCAGGTTGATGCGGTACGGGTTTCCCGACATGTCGGTGGAATGAAAGACCCACTGGGGATTGTCTTTCCACGGCCACACGTGGTGTTCGTCCACGAAGCGCTGGATGGAGGAAAGCCCGGGACAGCCGTGGTAGCCGATCTCGCTCACAAAGTGCGCGGTGTGCTGGGTGTAATAAGTACTCTTGAAGTAGTCGCGCGGGCCCCACAGGTGGTCCTCGGGCATGAGCTCCGTTTTCCCGGTGGCAACGACTTCCGGAGCCATGTAGGGAGAGCTGGGAAGATAAGGCCGGTAAGGATCGCACTGGAAGACCACCTGCGGCAAGACCTCCCGCGTGATCTTGTTGTGGGCGGGATCAAGGCCGGAGAAAAAATAAGACTGGTCCGCTTCGTTGTCGCCCGACCAAAGGGCGAGAGAAGGATGGTTGCGCAGCTTTCTCACTACCGAGATGGCTTCGTTTCTCAGAACCGCGAGAAATTCGGGCGTCTGCGGGTAGATCGCGCAGGCCATTGAGAAGTCCTGCCACACCATGATTCCGTTGCGGTCGCAAATATCAAAGAAGGCGTCGTCTTCGTAGACGTTGCCCCCCCAGCTTCGGAGCATGTTGCAACCGAGGTCAATAAAGAGCGCGAGAATCTTCTCGTAACGTCCGGCGTCGCGGCTGTGAAAAGCATCCGCGGGCACCCAATTGGAGCCTTTCACCAGGATGGGCACGCCGTTGACCCTGAAAAGGAACTGGCCGGGCTTTTCGATGCTGGTGATCTCGGTGCGAATCAAATCGATTTTGCGGATTCCCACCTGGTCCTCGCGCGACGCCAGCACTTTTTCGTCCTGCAAGAGTTGGGTCGTCACCTTATAGAGGTTGGGATCGCCGTAGCCCCTGGGCCACCACAAGCGGGGGTCGCGGACCCGGATTTCAAACCTGCCGGCGCTGAATTCCAGCTTGTGAACCTGCGCGAAGGTGGATTCGCCGCAATGGCCCTCGACTCGCAGCCGGAGTTGGGGAAGCAGCGCCAGGTCCGTGCTAAGTTCGAAGGAGACAGCCAGCGTCGCCTCTCCCGGATCAACGGACAGCGTGGTGAAATACATGTCCTCGAGTTCGTGGCGGGCGTGAACGATGAGCTCCACCGGGCGCCAGATGCCGGCCGAGACCGCCCGTGGCATGATGTCCCAGCCGTAAGAGTGCGCGGGCTTCCTGATCCAGACTGCCTCCTGGTTGGTGTTTCCCGCGCTGATGGTGTAAGCCGGGTCGTACCGCTTGGAGGCGGCCTCGATGATGGGTGACCTTAATCTCACTGTAAGGGTGTTTGGCCCGGCAGGGTTCAATTTGCCGGTCACGTCGAAACGCTGCTCGATGAGGGCGTCGGCGGTCTCACCCAGTTCCTTCCCGTTGAGCCAGTACGTGGCAAGACAATCCACGCCGCGGAAGCGCAATTCCACCCGGCGGCCGGCAACGCCCGCCGGGGTTGGAAACTGACGCTGATACCACCACTCGTAGAGTTCGTAGGGCTTCAGCTTGGCGAGGTTGTCGGCGAAGAACAGGTCGGGGGGTAATTCGCCCTTCGCCGACAGGTCGAGTTCGACGTTGCCGGGCACGGTGGCTTCGATCGAGGTTAGTCCTTGGGTCCGGAGCTGGTCGGGATGGGTGATCTGGTATTTGCCTTGGGGAAAATAGAAAAGCTTCCATTTGCCGTCGAGACTTACCCGCATGGTTTCTGAGCCTGGTTGCTCGGCGGCGGGCTTCGCTGCACGCGCCTGGAGCCATGGGATGGTTACAAAAAAACATAACAACAGAATATGCGGCTTAACCTTGATCATGCTTGCTGTCCTCCCGCGGTCGTGCAATCCCTCATAAGAACGAAGATTTATACTACATTCCTCATCTTAGGGGCGGATAAATAAACTCCGGACACGGGACGATGGATTCGCGCTTTCGGGGGTTGAGTGGCACGCGAAAATCTCGGTGTGCTAACCCTTAAGCATTTCCCATTAAGTATTTCGCAATTAAGTATTTCGCACTAGCGTCGATAGATTGAACGTGGTAAATTATGGCAACTCAGGGCGTTTCGAACCGACAGGCTCTGGCGAAAAGTTCGTCCGTGAAGAGTCCGCTTTCTTGGGCGGGGATGAACGTATGCACCTTGCCGCATACGAGAAAGCTGCAACGAAAGGCAACAGCCGAAAAAGGAGAGTTCCATAACATGAAGGTCCTGATGGTTTATCCCGAGTTTCCAGACACTTTCTGGAGCTTTAAACACGCTCTGCCATTCCAGGGAAAGAGGTCGGCGTACCCCCCGCTTGGCTTGTTGACGGTCTCATCGCTTCTTCCCCGCCGCTGGCAAAAGCGTCTCGTGGATATGAATGTCAGGCGACTGAATGACTCCGATCTTGACTGGGCCGACGTGGTTTTCATCAGCGGTATGCTGGTGCAGGGCCCTTCGATAAAGGCGCAGATTGAACGCTGCAAAGCTCGCGGGTTGCGCACCGTGGTGGGCGGCCCCATCGCCAGCGCGAAGGACAGCGCCATCGCGGAAGCGGATCACGTGGTGGAAGGAGAAGCGGAGGAGATCATCCCCGAACTGGCGGCGGACCTCGAAGCCGGCGCGGCGCGCGCGCATTATCTCAGTGCCCAGCTTCCCGACGTCACGCGTGTGCCGCTGCCCGATTTGCAGTTAGCCCAACTGCGGCGGTACAGCTCGATGGCCATACAATACTCGCGCGGTTGCCCGTTCACCTGTGAGTTCTGCGACATCATCGAGATCTACGGGCGCCGCCCGCGCACTAAAACTCCTGACCAGCTCTGCGCCGAACTCGAGCAGCTCTACGCCGTCGGGTGGCGGGGACCGGTGTTCCTGGTGGACGACAACTTTATCGGCAACAAGAAGAACGTGAAGGTGTTGCTGCCGCAACTGGTGAAGTGGATGCGCGACCGCAAATTCCCCTTCTCGCTTTACACCGAGGCTTCGGTAAACTTGGCCGAGGACGAGGAGTTGCTGCGCCTGCTGCGCGAGGCCCACTTCAGCCGGGTCTTCCTGGGCATTGAGACGCCGGTGGCCGAGAGTCTTAAAGAGACGACTAAATTCCAAAACCTGCGCAAAGATCTGCGCGAGAGCGTAAAACTGATCCAGTCTTACGGCATCGAGGTGATGGCAGGTTTCATCGTAGGGTTCGACAATGATCCGGCGAACGTTTTCGAGCGGCAGATTCAATTCATTCGCGAGGCCGCTATCCCCCTCTCCATGGTCGGCCTCCTCACCGCGTTGCCCAACACCCAGTTGTGGAGGCGGCTGAAGACCGAAGGCCGGCTCATAAAACAGAGCCTCGGCAGCAACACCCTCGTGGATCTGAACTTCATCCCCAAGATGGATAAACAGCAGCTCCTCGATGGGTACCAGCGAATCCTGCGAACCATTTACAGCCCCAAGGAGTATTTCGAGCGGGCTTCCGCCTTCCTCTCGCAGCTCGGCGAGGCGGCCCGCCCGCCGGTCGTGTTCTCCGACATCATGGCACTGGGCAGGTCGCTTTGGCGGCAGGGATTTGTC
>Ga0326727_10016148_pt1 | contig 15832 bp, 10 predicted proteins | sample MB2enrmetagenome_FD_207643 | JGI IMG/M metagenome (GOLD analysis project Ga0326727, IMG submission 207643) | Lab enriched peat soil microbial communities from McLean, Ithaca, NY, United States - MB29MY | ecosystem: Environmental > Terrestrial > Soil > Wetlands > Peat | place: USA: New York... | reverse complement strand
CTAGCGGGTTGGATTTGAACTCTACGCCAATGTGTGATTCAAGTAGGTGGCCGCGGAAAGGTTATTAAAAGAGTCTACCCGGACATTGTTTTTCGAACTGTCGGAAAGTTCTATATTTTGTCACCTTTGGATCAAAACACCAATGGGAAGGTTTTCTCAAAAGTTTTACCTTTCGTCCACGACGGTGGGCCATTCGGAACAGTTCCCGAACTTCTGTTTGAGAAGAAAGGGTTAATTCCGGCCCTGCACCAAATGTTGGTTGCCGATCGTAGCTCCATAGAGTAAAATCCTTGTGTGGGCTAAATTACTGACAAGAAAACCAAATCGATAAAGTTAATGTTACCTTTTAAGCCTCATTTTTGTCTCTGGCGTCCGCATACCGGATTTGTTCCTAATTTTCCATTATATTTTATCACATTCAAAATGATGTTAAAGCATCCAGAAGGAATTCCAATCTGTGCGTAACAATCCAGTTGATGTTAGACCATTTTACATAGTCTATTAGCAAATTATTAGCAGAAATTGGCACCTACGTGTCCCTACTATTATTACCAATAGATATTACCAATAGAATTTGTTAATGTACTTGTATCATCCTAATTTAGTGACCTTAACAATCGGGTTATCCATATACTCCCGGATAAACGGCTCTTCAATTGTGGTAATGATGAGTTGCTCAGGAACACCTCGCGTACATGATTGGATAAGAAAGTTAACTAGAGACCATCGGTTTCTGGAATCAAGGTGTTCTAAGGGTTCATCTAAAAGCATAAAATCGACATCTGAAAAGTTTTTACACAACAATATATGTGTCAATATCAAAAGTGCGGTCTTTTCACCTCCGCTAAGTTGAGGGAACTTGAATGGCAAGTGATATCTCTTGTCAATGATATTAAGTTCGCACTTTTCACCCATTTCTACCTCTATTGGGTTATTCATAAAACTGCTCCACATCGTCGATAATTCTTTCATCAATGGAGCAATCATTACGCTTCGTTGTTTTGTCAGACTGTCCTCAACAGACGTTAAAAATATTTGCGAGAGAAATTCGACCTTGGTTGCCGTTATGAGAGATTTATTCATCGTATTGATCTTTGAGGGTTCAATTTTTTCGCTCAACTGTGCTATCTTAGACTTCAATTCTAATAGTTGAACCTCCAATATGTGTCTGGTTTGCTTTAGTTGCGCAATCTGCGTTAAAACTGAGTTTACCTTTTGATCCAAGTTTATTACCTTTTTATTAATCTCATCAGTAGATAAGGTACCTGGTCCATATTTTAAAATATTGTTTACCTTTAACTCCAATGCCCCAAGCATATCTAACTTTTTGCGAACATCTTCTAAATTCCTTTCATTAACTGTGGCTTGTTTTTTTTGCTCACTAAGGTTTATTTGTAATTTTTCTATGGTTTCTTGTGATTCTTTTTCTATTTCTTCGACCATGTGTGAACTCAAGGGGCGTTTGCAGATAGGGCAACTTCTATCGTCATTGTTAGGCAAACGATGGACCAATTGAATAACGGATTTTGCGGATTCTATCAATGCAGAGAAGCCGCCACCCTGTGTCGCTAGCTGATTTCGCTTCTCTGCGTAGTTTTTTAATTCAATCTCAAGGTGATTTCTTTTTTCTTTTAAAACTTGGATTGGATCACTCGAAGCGGTAAATGGCGCGAAGTTCTTCTGCCAATCGTTGATGATCTCATCAATTTGTATCTGTGATTTCTTTTGCAAAGTAACTTCTGAAGACAAGACTCCATATTCTCTGTTTAATCTTTCAATCACATCAGAGGTACTCTTTTGCTCATTTGAGTAAATAATGAGTCGTTTGTTAAGATCTTCGTAATTAATCATATCTTGGTCAGATGCAATTTGAGCTCCACTAATCTGCTTACGTAAATCTCGCGCGATGCTAGAATATTTCTTATACAACCCCCCAAACAGCGACTCAAGATCTTCCATTGAGTCAATTCCTAGTACACTTTCGATGTGTTTTGCCAAACCTTCTCCCGGAGGTTTGTTAATATATTCATAAGTTTCGCCTTCGCTAAGAAATACGTACCTTCCCAAAAAAATGCTTGAAGCATTAAAGAGTTCAAGAATTTTGTCTGTGACGTCTTGCCAATTGGTTGCAATGGTCACCCCATCTGCTTTCAACCATGCTCGGCGATTCGGGCTTATTCTCCGCATAATTTCGTATCGTTGCCCTTCGGCAGAAATAGCAAAAGTCAGATCAATTTCACTTTCTTTTTCAACATTTCTAACCAAGTCAGTTGGATTGACACCGCGGTAGCTCCCATTGTAATCCAGAGTCCCTAAAAAAACGTAACATATAGCGTCTAGTATCGATGTCTTACCTATCCCGTTGGGTCCAGTAATAAAATTAACGCCCTTGTTAAATTGGAGGCTTAATTCCTCATGTCCCTTCCAGTTTATGATATGAATATCGTAGAGCATTTATTCCCCTACTTCTCCGAATCCAAATTTAATGACGCCATTTGTTTGAGTTTTTCTTCAATGCCGTCCAAAGTCAATCTACCTACCCGCACCTCATCAAAAATCTGCTCCAACTCCTTGATATCTTGATTGGTAATCGATTCACTCACTCGTCTGCGGTCTTCAGAACGGCGTGCCTCGCCGGCTGCTTTTATCTTTTCTGTATTTACGAAGAGAGATTCAACAAATAACTGCCTAGGGTCAACTCGAGCGCCTTTTACAGACTCAATTCCCACGGTTTTATACAAATCTGGCATGTGTCTGTCGAAAGCACTCGTTACTGCCTCAAAAAGAGGCTTCAGCGAAGCGATTTCAATAGTAATTAATTGTTTTTCTCTTAGTAAATACTTCTGTAATTGAGCTAAATCCAAAGTAAGAGTTGGGAACCCTTCTACTACCCACGTAACCATAATTTCTTCGGTTTTCGAATTATTTGATAGCACTTCATAATAGTGTTGAAGATCTCGGATTCTCAGCGATATATCTTTTGTCTGTTGATATTTGATTTCAATTTGAATTTCAACATTTTCTTTTCTCAATACAAAGTCGAGGGTAGGTTTAGTCGAACTCTTCTTTGACAAGTTTTCCTCATAGCGCTCTACAGAATTTGGCGCAAGAACTTGTATCCCTTTTGATTCTAACAGGGAAAGCACTAACCTGATTTTACTAAATGCCAATAAATAGGCTTTCATGTCGGTAGCCGTCTTTATTCCCGTCCCGGCTGCAATTTCGTCAAGAAACCGACCGATTTCCTGGCTCTCTCTGTCATTCTGCTGCATAAATATAGCCCTCATTTTGGATGTAATTTTATTGAACGTTTCTAGGCCGGTTTAGGCTTATACTGCAAAGACGTGTCTTTTGCATTCATGGCTTCTTCAATACGCTTCATAACATTCTCTTTACCACCTTGCCCCATTTTGGTGATTTGTCTGTTTACCAACGGATAAAACCACGCATTAAATAAAGCTCTATATTTATCGGAAGGACAACTGCAACAATCGTGAAAACGAGTGATAAAGGTTGCATAAGTGTATAGTAATAACATATCCGTCCTATAATTATTGTTTTGTAACGAGAAGTTAGCCAAATTTGCAAGCATCTCCCAGGGTTTAGTAAAATCGGGGTCATCACTGACTAAAATAGAGTTAATTCCAGTTTGCGCAAGTTTGTAGGCGACTAACATCAGGGATGAGTCGTGGTCATTCAATTGACAACCATTGGCCGATATTAGTTTACGAAATTCATTAATTTCCGCTAACGAAATATCTGATTTGATATTAACATAACTCTGAATAAAACGGTGCAAGATTTCTATTTCTTTATTGTCATACACACTATTCGATAACGTTTTGGGATGTGCGCTATCTCGAAGTTTGTTAATATTCAGTTCTTCGAACCATACCATTTCTGAGACATATAGGTGACCATCTTGGCTACATTTCTTAATTAAATCTAAGTGATCTCCCAAACATGTCTGCACATCTGGTAGTTTTTCAAGCCACGTATTTTTAGCTTTTGTCTCAGAGATTAGATCGATAGTTCCTCCTAATACATATCGAATGACATTTGCATCTATTACGAGGTTACCCCGATTAAGACATTCGGTCTTGGTACATTTCAACATGGCAACATTATACCACTAAATTTATTAACGCTGTTGCTATAAATGATAATCCAGTTAGACGCAAGGTTGAAGTGCTGGCTAGTCTTTCAGACAACAGGATAAACAAAGACAAGACCTGAATTACGTCATGGCCATTAACGTATGATCTGGCGCTCCCCTAAACTTTTAACGGAGAGCAGTGGCAGCAAAACCGCTCTGCTGAATGATTCTATTAACAACAATATCATCGATGAAGCTCAACAAGTTGAGGTGCTCATAATCTTCCTCAGATGCAGCCTCTTTGGCTTCCAGCGCGTAAAACCCTAATCCATATACGAGAAGACCATGCGTGATCTCATGTGCCATCGAACGTTCAATCCGAGGGTCATCAAACGAGATACCGGTTTTTGCTGCTATCCATAGGTATTCGGGGTCCTTTCTGAAGGCAAATTGCACACTAGGACTACCAAAATCATCTACATACTCGAAGTGGGCTTGTCGTTCGGTTTCGTGCTCGACTTTCTGTATGTAGTTCAATAGTTTTTCCGAAAGATTAGCTTTGAATTCCTGACTAACCATTTTGCTTGCTTCCTCAATAATGATGTCCCATCCCAACGAGATATAGGAAGTCATTTTGTAAAATTTCGATTCAAATTCTAGACATTGACCACAACGCCAAAATCGTCATGCAATTTAGATGTGAGATCCATAAATGCTGGTTCATCAACCTGATGAATAGTCCTCGTTAATGATTCTTTTCGTAAGCTGCTTGCCAATAAATTCCGCGGAATGTATTTTTCGATTAGCTGAATATCAGCCTGATGAGTAAATCTCCAATCAAGTCGGTTATTTATATTAAAAGGTCCCTTTATTCTCGCAATACCGTTAACAAATACAGGAGTTGGATGGTTCGCATTATATCCCTTACATATTAATACGAGATCTCCTAGTTTCATGATATCGGTAAATTTCTTTATTGTATCGGCGGCAATTTTACCGTTCTCATCTGGATATGCTGCTTCAGCAATTTTTGCAAGGTTCTCTTTCGAAACTTTAGAAGGGTCAATATTAATGTCTTCCCACCCTATAGAAATGATATTGGCAGCAATAAATTCGTGCCAATGACTATCCCCTCGAGATCCTTCCGTTGTTTTTAAAATCCAATATTGCACGGGGAATTTTAAATTCTTTAGTTCATTATTTTTCTTGTGCCATTTATGAGAGCTGTTATCAAATATCTTCTTTGCAATCGAGAACTGAAAAACACCTTTTTCTGATTGTTTCCAAGTATCGTCTAACCATTGAAAGATGCTAACGAGAATGGGTTGATCTGCATCAATGTTAGAATCGAGGAGAACGCAAGTTTCTTGGTTAGAATATAATCCATTATTCGTCATGTTAGCTGAACCGAGTATAACAAAGGAGCTACCATCTTCACGAGTCCCGTGTATCACTTTCGAATGCAATTTTCCCCGGGGGCAATCTTTAGGTACACATCTTATCGTGGAATTACGCTTTAGGTCATTTAATTTATAAGGGTTATTAATAGTAAAATCGTCTGAAATTAAAAGGGATAATTGGGGTATTTTTCTTAAACTCCTCATAATTGAATCATTGGGAGAAAAATATGCGACGAATATCATAGCTTCTTTTGCTTGGGAAAGATATTCACTGACCGCATTGCCAATTTTACTTATCGAATTGTTAGTCAGTAATTCCATTGCAATATACTCCTTCTTGTCATTTCTCCGCTTTAAAGATGCTTAAGTATTTTGTGATAATTAATTCTGGGGTCAAATGCAACTCTTCTAAAAGCTTTTCGCATTTTTCAACTAAAGTCGCTTTGGGTAAACTTGTTGCAGACAAATCAGCAACAAGTTTTCTCATATTCATAATAAGATAATTGAGTTGATTGATAGTGAGAGCATATGTATCTGCCGCTGTCACTGAATCAGAAGTTACCACATTAGGATGAATAATTATCTTATATCCTTTGTACTCGGGATATTCCTTCTGAAACCAAACGAAAGACTCCAACAACTGTCCATGTTCGGCTTTTGTAAGTGGGTTCGTGGATTTTTTGCGGCTTTTTATTTCGATTATAAATGCGATTTTTTCATTTGTTATCCAAAGAACATCCGGTCCTTTCCCAAAGAGATGATCTGGTCTCTGTGAACTAAACCCCAATATCAGACCCAGCGAATTTATGGATTCTTCAAATTGGTTACTTGTCGATTCAGGAACCAATAAATCAACTACCTCTTCGAAATGTGCAGGATACCCTTTTTTTAGTTCGTAAGTCTCCAACATGTTAATTATATTCTGAGACTGCTTGCTTGGAGAAAACAGTCTGACATAAGGAGGCGCTGTTTTAGGTCTCAATAAGGCACTATTAAAGCTAAAAGCTTGCTGTTGTAAAGTTTCAGACTTCGGAACATTCCCCCACAGAAAGGCGATGCGCGCTGCCAGTTGTAGTAACCACCCCTTTACCCTCGATTCTAATCCTGGATTATCCGAAATAAACTTTTCCACCATATCAATCGCTTTGTCATAGTGACCATCCTTAGTTAATTTAAAAAAGTGTCTTTCTATTTCAGCGGATTTTAAATTCATAAGTTGAGGTTCAATTGAAATTGCAGAATCTGCGACGACCTCGGCATGATACGTGACCCAACTGGTATCTCTATACAGACATTTGGCAATCGTATCTTTAAGTTCCTTTTCATTCCCAATATCGTGACTAATATTAATTCCAAGCTCCAGTTGAGAGCGAGTAGAAGAGGTCATAAGTTTGAGATTAGAAGAGAGACTAATCCATGAAATTAAATTCTTTCCCATTAGCAGCACTATACAGTGATCTCCAGCACCTCTCGTGCCCCTACCCATACCCTGTTCAACACGTTGAGCAAAAGTTGCATTTATTGCCGCGCTCCCTTCAAACACTGTAGCACGATAAATATCATAGAGGTTCGACCCTGTAGGTAATCCATCAATGATTAGGAGACGGCAACTATCACCGACTAGATCGATACCGTCGTAACGATTTGGAAACACAAAAGGTCCGTTATTCTTTCTTTTAACAAGTGCTGCGACACTGTTGCTCACTTCGTCTCCAACCGAGATTTGCGCTGAATCATTCCACTTTTCTGCAGAAATTTTGGATGGAGTTAAAACAACTACCCCAAATTCCTTAGAAATTGATTTTGCAAGCGTCTTACAGATTGTTTCTAAATCTTTTTTAGGAATCTGCATAAGTGCTGGAGCTAAAATCATGCGCTCCCCAACCCCCGCCAATGAACTCGGCGCAATTGGTTTAGATACTGATTCAAGTGATGCGCCAAATGTCCTAATAATTGAGCTGTCATCAGCAACAGTTGCTGACATGTAAATTCTGCGAGGACAATCTGCGAAAGTCGGGAACATATCTATCATAGGGAGCAGTGGTGTTATAGAGAAACTATTACTACTAATTAAAGAATGAGAAATATTAAAACTGTCTCGAACTAATGGCCAAACAAAAGGAAAGTTTTTTGGAGCAATTTCGGACAATATCCTTCTAATTTCTTGAAATTTTAGTAGCCAACTCCAATAAGGAACCTCCAATACTCCTTTGTCCCGATCCGCCACTATGTCATCAAAAGTCCCCTGTCTTCCAATGTCTGCAAAATCGCCACGAAACGTTTGAGTTAATTCGGAATATAAATCCTTAGTTTCACCAAGATTTTCAACGGATACCGTGAACCTATCTCTTATTTCGGAAAAAGCAGTATGAGCATCATCAAGAATAATTCCGTCAAGTTTAATAATGTCTCTCGATCCTCCGGCAACTCCAAACCTTGACATGCCATTAAATAACGCGGCGTAGGTTGATATTAAAACGGCTTGACCACTGAGAAACTTCTCATCCAAATCTTGCCCGGACGAAAATTTAACTGCTGGTATTCCATACTCTTTTGCTTTAGAGATTATTTGATCCACGATTTGATTATTGGGAGAAAGGTATAAAACAGAACCGTGTTTTTCATTTATTATTGATTGTGCTATTAATAACCCAACCAGCGTTTTTCCTCCTCCTGTATTGAGTTTAATAACTAAGTCTTTTTCGTCTCTACGTTTAGACCATTCCTTTAATGCTTCTGCTTGACTGTTCCACAAATCATTAATTTCTGAAGCTCTGGGAAGGCGACGGAATAATTCAATCGGGTCTATTGGTTTTGCTAATGATCTCTGTTTTCTTAACCGTTCAAAATCAACCACTACATTTACTCCTTCGATGTTACCGTTGCCTTTCCTCGATCTTCTTTTATCTGATCATAGACTTCCTTGAGCAGTTTCTTGCCGACCACGGTCTGGAAATCTTTGTCATTCAGATACTTAGCGGTGATTTCCTCGTTTTGGTCCATACGGTCAATGAACAAGCCCTCCAGTGACTTCAGGAACACATAACCGAAGTTTTCCATGCTATTTGCAAGGGCGGCTTGCCGCAAAGATGAATCAGCGACCGCATCTTCTTTGATGGAATCAAAGAAAAGCTGGTCCGCGGGTTTGAAGTCTGTCCCAAACCGATCATTTAAAATATCAATGAGGCGTGAAAGTTCTATTTGCTCACCATGGCTTAACCCAGTTCCAACCTCATCCGGTCCGGATACCTCTCCACCTTTACCAGCTTGCAGGTCAATCGAGCCTTCGCTGATTTTTTGAAGTCGATAATACCGAAGGTTTATTTCTTCATCAAAATTGTAAACATTACCGGTTTTACGTTTTGGAAGTTTGGTTAATAAGAAACGAACATAGGTGTATAGTTTTTCCAGCTCAAAATCGGGGAAGGGGATTACCTGTGACAAAAACGAAAATAGATTCCGATATGCAATAAGCCATGTTCTTATTTCTTCCTGTTTTTCTTCTTCAAGTTTATTAAATCGATTTACCGCCGGATCTATGCAGGCATTCATTTTAGCATGTTCCGCCAAACTTTGAATTTCCCTGGGTTTATAGAACAACTTGGCAAATTCTTCAACCTCGGTTTGGAAATAAATTTGCTCAGCATCCAATTTGGCTTGTAATTCATAAAGTTGTTTAGGTTCTGCCCTTTCCCCTACAGTAGTTTGCTCGTAATATGGTTGAAATGAATCAAGGATTTCCTGTGTATCATTTACAAAGTCCAGTATGAAAGTATCTTCCTTACCCTGGTGGGTTCGGTTCAATCGCGAAAGTGTTTGCACCGCTTGAACCCCGGACAATCGTTTATCTACGTACATTGTATGCAGAAGAGGCTGGTCAAATCCCGTTTGGTATTTCTCAGCTACCAGCAAAACTTGATATTCTTCACTCGCAAATTTATCCGGTAATTCTTTTTCTTTTATGCCGGCGTTCATGCCGACTTCGGTATATTCTTTATCAGGGACATCTTTATCGACCACAGTTCCTGAAAAAGCTACCAATGTCTTAATGCCAGTGTAACCATGCTCCAAAATGTACTTATCGAAAGCCTGCTTATATCGAACCGCATGTAAACGCGATGAAGTCACGACCATAGCTTTGGCCATCCCACCGATTTTATGGCGCGTAAAATGCTGGAAATGCTCAACAATTACTTCTGTTTTCTGAGAAATATTATGTGGGTGAAGACTCATAAACCGGGCTAAGGCTTTGGCGGCTTTCTTTTTTTCAACCTTGGGATCGTCTTTTATCGATTTAACTAACCGATAGTAGGTTTTATAGGTAGTATAATTTTTAAGCACATCTAAAATAAAATGCTCTTCTATTGCCTGTCTCATACTGTATAGATGGAATGGACAAGGCTTGCCATCCGGTCCGGACCGCCCGAAAACTTCCAGAGTACGATATTTGGGGGTAGCCGTGAAAGCAAAAAAACTGATATTGGGTTGCTTACCGCGCTTCAGCATTGTCCGAAGGATATTTTCTTGATAATCCGGCATTTCTTCGGCTTTATATTTTTCCTCGATTTCTTCCTTGACCGCCTGAGCAGATAGAACACTTTTCAGTTCTGTGGCGCTCTCCCCACCCTGGGAGCTGTGCGCTTCATCAATTATAACCGCGTATCTGCGTTTGGGGAGGTCTCCGATTTTATCGGTAACGAAAGGAAATTTTTGAAGCGTGGTAATAACGATGGGAGTGGCTGAACTCAGTGCTTGTGCCAACTGGGTGGAATCTTCATCAATTTTTTGGACAACGCCCTGTTTATGCTCAAACTGATAAATGGTGTTTTGCAGTTGCTGGTCGAGAACTAAGCGATCCGTTACAACTATTACTGAATCGAATACCTTTTCATCATTGGAATTGTAGAGTGAAGCGAGCCGATGTGCCAGCCACGCGATAGAATTACTCTTACCGCTCCCGGCCGAATGTTCCACCAGATAATTCTGACCAACACCTTTAGCTTTGGCATCGGCAATTATTTTCTTGACTGCATCTAACTGGTGATACCGGGGGAAAATCATGGTTTCCCGTTTTACTTTCTTCTCGCCAACTTTCTTCTCTTCAACTTGAAGATGCATGTACTGACCGACGATGTCCAGGAAATTATCGCGCTGCCAGATTTGTTCCCAAAGGTAGGCCGTTTTGTAGCCTGCAGGATTAACCGGATTGCCGGCACCGGTGCCGTCACCTTTATTGAACGGCAGGAAGTAAGTGGATTTACCCATCAGTCGGGTGGTCATATAAACTTCATCAGGGTCAACTGCAAAATGAATGAGCGTTCTCTTTTTAAATTTAAATATCAAATCATTAGGATCACGATCGTTTTTATACTGCTCAATTGCGTTTTGCCAGGTCTGCCCAGTCATCGGATTTTTCAGTTCTGCAGTAGCAACAGGAAGACCGTTCAAGCTCAAAACAACATCTAGCGTGTTATTGAGTTTGTTGCTGTATTTAAGCTGCCTGATTATCGAGAGTTTATTGGCAGCGTAAAGTTCTTTGGTATCCGGATTTAGACCGCTCGCGGGTGCGAAATAAGCTACGTGGAATAATTTACCGAAACATTTAAACCCATGGCGTAAAACCGCCAAGCAACCCTCATGTTCAGAATCGAGGGCGCGGCACAGGTCATCAAGGATAATCTTTTCTGTTTTATCCTTCTGGATACTATTGAGATACGACCATTCCTTCGGCTGGGTGGTTTGAATAAACGCTAATACGGCAATGGGGTCGAATCCGCGTTCGACATCAAAGTTCATTTCGTCGCTTTTTACATAACCAGCTTTAGTTATCAGGTAATTTTCGATGGCGGATTCAAAAGCCAACTCATTGTGTTGACCAGTCATTAATTCACCACCTCGGGGAATCCGTCTGAGAGAAGGATTCCATCGTATCCAATGCTCAATCTTTGTCCATAGTCAGGGCTTATATTTATTTCCTGATTTTGCTCATTTTCATAAAGTGTGCTGGCAACATCTATAGCGGTTTGTGGATTATCAATAATTATTTTAGGTAATCCCACCCAGAGATTCTGATCCAGTTCTTTAATCGCAGCTAATGAATATTGGAGCCCGCGAATTCTTGTTGATTTTACTGAAGAAATATTTACTCGCCTGACAAAAGGTTCATAATAAGCAGGGAAAAATCTCGAATCATTTATATCCCAAGATATTTTCATCTCGGGAGTAGGTTCGGGGTCAATAAGGTCAATCGTTATCGGTTTCCGGAACAATTTTACTACGCTTGCCGAGGCAGTAGCTGGGAGTTTTCCGGAAACATCAGTTAATTTAGAGGCTTGCCTTTTTGCTTGTTCAATCGTATCTTGTGAAATGTTTAAAGATCTTCCCTTAACTTCAATTATGTGCCATAAATATTGACTGTCTCTACCAGCTAGATCACCCCTCTCGTTAGTTCCTGGAGTTTGAATCAAAACGCCCTTTTTAATTAAGCGATCCACATGGCACAACCATGGCACTCTGAGTCTTCGCTCAGCTGTTAGTTTGGTAAGTGCCATACTAAGCCAATAAGTTGCGGTGGCTTTCTCAGTCTGAATTTTATTCTCAAAGGCAGAAGATGTTATTAGTTCTCCATTTATAGAGGTGACAAGTAATCCAGTAACTAAAGATTGAAAAAACTGTGCTCCGAGATAACGCCAACCATAAGCAAGTAAATCAAGATTATCTGAGGCGCCAACAGACATCGCACCCCTAAAAATATCGAGGCTGGAAACATTTGTATACGTTTTACCGTTGACCCAAGAATAGGGGACTTTAAATCTCGATGCATTCACTTCGACAAGAGCCATTTATGCCTCCTGACGCATATCAATTTTACCGGTTACAGCGGCGGAAATAAGCGCGGAGCGATATTCTTGGAGTTTTAAAATAGAGGTATGTATGATTTGTATAGTTTTATCGATTGATATAGTTTCTTTATCCAGAAAATATGCTATACGTTTTTGTTCGTCAAAAGGAGGAAATAAAGCTGGGAAATTTTCTATACTCTCCTGCGAAAGTCCATAAAATGTGGTTCCGCTTTGTTCCCTAAGTATAAAATGCTGGAATACATTTGATGCAAGCAGGTGGTACATGAACCGGGGATAATAAGTTTCCTTGTTAGGTCGAATGATAAGAAGATGGCTATTTAAAGATGCTTTTCCAGGAATTGAAGAGATAAAAGCGAGTTTACCGATGGACCCGTCCTTGGTAATTAGGATATCTCCAACTTTCACGTAAATTTCCGGAGCCATAACATACCGATCTTCAGTTATATGAAAACATGCACTCCAATCGACATCTCCATCTTTAAAATGCATACCGGTTACAAGAAATGGTCCAAAATCAGTAAACTCCTCACTGCGGAGGTTTTGCCACCCTACGCGGCCTTTGATATAAGAATTGTATTTAAGTTTTTGGACTTCCCAATGTTTTGGAACTTCTCCCAACCACTCCACCCCTGAATCCTTCATTTTCGCATTTAGATCAAGTCCTTTTGTAACCACATGGCTGATAAGAGTAGAACGTTTTTCTTGAAGAAGTTGAATCTGGCGCTGTTTTTTTGAGATAAGACTGTCTATATTTTCCGACTTCTCATCGAGATAATCAGCGATGGTTTTTTGTTCCTTGGATGGGGGAACTACTATCATCAAATTGTGAATATGATTTCTATTCAGGGTTCCGACAGCAGTCCCTTCGCTCAAACTCTTTAAATCAATTATTTTCAGGAGATAGTAAACGAATTTAGGGTAAGATTGAAAATATTGTTTTACATATAAAGCTGTGTTATGAGGCCAACAATTATTCTCAAAGTAATTAACCTCTCCCACGCTCCCACTTCTGCCTATAGTAACGGAAGGCCCAAGTGCCGCGTACTGGTTATGATATCCGATAATGCCGTTTGAACCACATACTGGATAAGGACCCTCAACGAAATCTTCAACTGGCAAATCAAATCCTCTTTGTAATAGAAATGCATATTTAAGTCTTTTTGCTTGCCAATGTTCTGGGACATCTCCCAGCCGATTAAGTGTGTTATTTTCTTGGGTAGGAGACGGCTTCAATTTCATCCAGCCATCTCCTTAAGCATAGTGGCAATCTCATGCTCGATATTTTTTAAATCGCTATCAATTTCGTTTAACAGTCGTGGGGGAATATATTGGTAAAAATAGCGGTTAAAATTGATTTCATAACCCACTTTCGTTTTACTCTCGTCAACCCAGGCATCCGGCACATGCGGTAAGACTTCTTTGGCCATGTACTCATCGATGTCTTCTTTTAGGGGAACATTCTCATAATCACGTAATTCAGGGTCAGGTTCTATGTTACCTTTGCTGTCTTTACAGATATCAGCAGTTTCATCTCTTTCAGATAGAGCCATTAGTACGGCGGTAAAAAGGGCCGGGGAGATAAACAAGTCGGCTTTTTTAAACGCGTGCTTCAATAAATTACTGAATTTATCTCGATTTTTCACCATATCGGGAGATTCGAGTTTTTTAAGCACTTTAAGGATATTTTCTTGCTGTTGTTTTCCTTCAGCAATTTCCGTCTCAATGACTTGTTCGTCTTTACGCTTTTTACTAAGGGCAAGATTAATAAACTGGTTGGTCTGCTGCACTTTTAGCAGGCGTTCCTCATTTACCACAAAATTAAGTTTTAAAGGACGTTCTACCGTAATACGGTGATACCCAAAATCGGAATTATCGAATATTTTTACGTGCTCCTGCGTTATAAAATCACCATGCAATCGCGTAATTTCAGCAATATGATTTGGTTTTTTATCTTGTCCGTCGCCAATTTCTTTGCGTTTGTTACCCAGGCTTTTGCGCATTTTAACAAAATAGCCAGTAGCGTCAATCAACTGAATTTTGCCGTGACGCACTTTTTCTTTACGGTTGGTGACCACCCAGACGTAGGTACTGATGCCGGTATTGTAAAAAAGCTGGTCCGGCATGGCAATAATTGCTTCCAGCCAATCGTTTTCAATAATCCACTGACGGATATTGCTCTCTCCTGACCCAGCAGAACCGGTGAATAAGGGGGAACCATTAAAGACGATGCCAATTCTGGTGCCATCATCTTGCGGATTTTTCATTTTGCTTAACATATGCTGAAGAAACAGGAAAGAACCGTCATTGATGCGGGGCAACCCCGCGCCGAAACGACCGCCGTAGCCCTGCTCTGCATATTCTTTTTTGATTTTAGTTTCTTCAGGTTTCCATTCCACACCAAACGGAGGATTTGCCAGCATGTAATCAAATTTTTTGCCAGCCATAAAATCTTCGGTAAAACTATTACCGAAACGTATATTCTCCATACTATGGCCTTTGATCATCATATCCGAACCGCAAATAGCGTAAGCCTGGGGATTATAATCCTGACCGAAGACTTGCAGACTGGCCCCAGAATTGAGTTCTTTTAAATATTCTTCCGCCACGGACAACATACCACCGGTGCCGCACGCAGGATCGTACAGAGTCCTGATTATGCCTTCTTTAGTCAGGATATCATTGTCAGGTGTAAAGAGCAGATTAACCATCAGGCGAATAACTTCACGGGGGGTAAAATAATCTCCGGCTTCTTCGTTGCTGGCTTCGCTAAATCTTCTGATTAATTCTTCAAAGATTTGACCCATTTCATAATTTGAGAGGACATCCGGATGCAAATCAACATCACAAAACTTAGAGAACACGAGGTACAAGCGGTCGGCCTTTTCCAGTTTGGCGATATGTTCTTCAAACCCAAAGTGATCGATAATATCACGTGCCTGGCGGGAAAATCCCTTGATGTATTGAGTTAGATTGGCCGCCAGGTTATCATGGTCGGCTTTCAATTTTTCAAATGTAAATTTGCTGGTATTGTGGAACTGCTGTCCGGCAACTTTATTGAGTATGGGCTCAATATTTTGGATTTTACTACCTTCCAATGTCCTTAACTTGGCCAAGACCGCTTCTTTGGTAGGTTCTAGCACACAATCCAAGCGCCGGAGTGCAGTTAGAGGGAGCATGACATCTTTATATTGATTGGGGCGGTATGGTCCACGTAGCAAATCCGCCACAGACCAGATAAATTCAACTTTGCTTTTGCCGTTTAGAGTATTCAAGATTAGTAGTCCTTTTTTCAATTGAAATTAATTTATTATTGGACGTGACAAAGCTACCAAATGAAATCCTTTTGATGTCGAAAACCGCGTTCTTTGACCCATCACTAACCACATTCTTTGACCCACCCGGGGATTATTAAAGTTGTACTACTTCTACTTTACTGCTGTCAATACCTCCTTTCGCCGGTGCGGCGATAGTTT
>Ga0326727_10016147_pt1 | contig 15832 bp, 9 predicted proteins | sample MB2enrmetagenome_FD_207643 | JGI IMG/M metagenome (GOLD analysis project Ga0326727, IMG submission 207643) | Lab enriched peat soil microbial communities from McLean, Ithaca, NY, United States - MB29MY | ecosystem: Environmental > Terrestrial > Soil > Wetlands > Peat | place: USA: New York... | reverse complement strand
CCAGAAGCCCAATTCAGTTACACGACAAATGCCGGCGCCATCACAATCACTGGTTACACCGGGTCCGGCGGGGCCGTTTACATTCCTCCCATCATTAACGGCCTGACGGTCACCGGCATCGGGGATGAAGCGTTCAATAATTGCACCAAGCTGGCCGGCATCACCATTCCCGACAGCGTCACGAGCATTGGGTACGAGACGTTTGAATACTGCACCGGGCTGACAAACGCCACCATCGGCAACGGCGTCACCAGCATCGGGCAAGGTGCGTTCTATGACTGCTCCAGCCTGGCCAGCCTCACGATTCCCGATAGCGTCACCACCATCGGGGATTATGCGTTCGCTGGCTGCTCCAGCCTGGCCAGCCTCACGATTCCCGACAGCCTCACCACCATCGGGGAATTTGCGTTCAGTGGCTGCTCCAGCCTGACCAGCCTCACGATTCCCGGCGATGTCACCACCATCGGGGAATTTGCGTTCTACGGCTGCACCGGCCTGACCAACGTCACGATTCCCGCCAGCGTCACCAGCATCGGAGACAGTGCGTTCGGATTCTGCAGCGGCCTGACCAACGTCACGATGGCCGACGGCCTCACCAGCATCGGAGAAGGCGCGTTCGAATTCTGTTTCAGCCTGACCAGCGCCGCCATTCCCGCCAGCGTCACCAATATCGGGCTGACTGTTTTCGCTTACTGCCAAAGCCTGACATCGATAACAGTGGATACAAATAATTCGTTCTATAGCAGTGAGAATGGAGTGTTGTTCGACGAGGATCAATTCACGCTTGTTGAATATCCGGGCGGCCTGGCCGGAAGTTACACGATTCCCGGCACTGTCACCAGCATAGGAGATTATGCGTTCGATGGCTGCGCCGGCCTGACCGGTGTCACGATTCCCGTCAGCGTCACCAGCATCGGGGAATTTGCGTTCGGTGGCTGCACCGGCCTGACCAACGTCACGATTCCTGCCAGCGTCACTAATATGGCAGACCATGCTTTCTTTTACTGCACCAGCCTGGCCAGCGTCGCCATTCCCGGCAGTGTCCCCAGCATCGGGGAATTTGCGTTCGGTGGCTGCACCAGCCTGACCAGCGTTGCCATTCCCGCCGGTGTCACCGGCATCGGGAGTGATGCGTTCGAATTCTGCGCCAACTTGACCAGCGTCAGCATTCCCGCCAGTGTCACCAGCATCGGGGAATTTGCGTTCTATTACTGCACCAGCCTGACAGCAATAACGGTGGACACAAATAATTCGCTTTATAGCAGTGTGAATGGAGTATTGTTCGACAAGAGTCAATTCACGCTTCTCGAATATCCGGGCGGCCTGGCCGGAAGTTACACGATTCCCGGCACTGTCACCAGCATAGGGGATTATGCGTTCGATGGCTGCGCCAACCTGACCGGCGTCACGATTCCCAACAGCGTTACCGACATCGGGGAATTTGCGTTCGGTGGCTGCACCAGTCTGAGCAGCGTCTATTTCACGGGCAATGCTCCCAACACCGTTGGTGCGAATCTGTTCTATGATGACGACAATGCGACGGTCTATTATTTGTCTGGCGCCACGGGCTGGAGTTCCACTTTTGCCGGCATTCCGGCCGTGCTGTGGAACCCGCTGATCCTGACAGGCGACGGCAATTTCGGCGTGCAGAGCAATCAATTTGGGTTCGACATCACCAACACGGGCAATGCCAATATCACGGTCGTGGTGGAGGTCTGCACCGATCTGACCAGCTCCGTTTGGTTTCCGCTCCAGACCGTCACGCTCACCAACGGTTTGTTCTATTTCAGCGAACCCCTGCAAACGAACAGTTCCGGCCGCTTCTACGGCCTCGGCTTGCCCTGTGGGCAATGTGGTGGAGCCCTGCAGGTGATGATCACCCCCTCGGACGCAGTGAGCGCAGGAGCGGGTTGGCAGGTGGACGGCGGCGCCTGGCAGCCCGGCGGAGCGATGGCCGGGCTTTCGGCAGGCGCTCACACCGTGCAATTCAGCAACATCGCCGGATGGAACACGCCCTCCAACCAAATCGTAACCATTACCAATGGATTTCTGACAACCGCCACGGGAAACTACACGGGACAAGGCGGCACCCTGCAAGTGACGATCGCCCCCTCGGACGCTGTGAGCGCAGGAGCGGTGTGGCAGGTGGACGGCGGCGCTTGGCAGCCCAACGGAGCGACGGCCGGGCTTTCGGCGGGCCCTCACACCGTCCAATTCAGCAATATCGCTGGATGGAACACGCCATCAAACCAACTCGTAACCATTACCAATGGATTTCTGACAACCGCCACGGGAAATTACACGGGACAAGGCGGCACCCTGCAAGTGACGATCACGCCCTTGGACGCGATGAGCGCGGGAGCGGGTTGGGAGGTGGACGGCGGCGCTTGGGAGACCAACGGGGCGACGGCCGGGCTTTCGGCAGGCGCTCACACCGTGCAATTCAGCACTATCGCCGGATGGAACACGCCCTCCAACCAAATCGTGACCATTACCAATGGATTTCTGACAACCGCCATGGGAAACTACACGGCACAAAGCAGTTACCCGTACGGTTACACAGCAAACGCCGGTGCCATCACCATCACTGCTTACTCCGGGTCGGGCGGGGCTGTGACCATTCCATCCACCATCAACGGCCTGCCGGTTGCCAGCATTGGACAATATGCGTTCGCAAGCTCCTCCAACCTGACTTGCATCACGATTCCCGCCACTGTCACCAACATCGGGGAGTATGCGTTCTTTGATTGCGCCAGCCTGACCGGCGTTTATTTTTACGGCAACGCCCCCAGTGCTGATGCGACTGTGTTCTCCGGTGACACCAACGCGACGGCCTATTATTTGCCTGGCGCCACCGGCTGGGATGACTTCTCCGCCAACACCGGTCTTCCGACCGCGCTGTGGACGCCGCTGATCCAAGCCAGCGGCGCCAACTTTGGCGTGCAGAGCAATCAATTTGGATTCAACATCATTTGGGCCAGCGGCATGGTCGTCGTGGTGGATGTCTGCACCGATCTGACCAGCTCCGTTTGGTTTCCGCTCCAGACCGTCACGCTCACCAACGGTTGTTTCTATTTCAGCGAACCCGTGCAGACCAACAGTTCCTGCCGCTTCTTCGGCCTCGGCTTGCCCTGTGCGCAATGTGGCGGCACCCTGCAAGTGACGATCTCCCCATCGGACGCTGTGAGCACAGGAGCGGAGTGGCAGGTGGACGGCGGCGCTTGGGAGTCCGGCGGAGCGATGGCCAGGCTTTCGGCAGGCGCTCACACCGTCCAATTCAGCAATATCGCTGGATGGAACACCCCATCAAACCAAATCGTAACCATTACCAACGGATTTCTGACAACCGCCACGGGAAACTACACGGAACAAAGCAGTTACCCGTACGGTTACACAGCAAACGCCGGTGCCATGACCATCACTGCTTACTCTGGGTCCCGCGGAGCTGTGGCCATGCCACCCACCATTAATGGCTTGCCGGTTGCCAGCATTGGACAAAATGCGTTCGCAAGCTGCTCCAACCTGACCTGGGTCAGGATTCCCGCCACCGTCACCAACATCGGAGAGGATGCGTTCTCTGATTGCGCCAGCCTGACCGGCGTCTATTTCCATGGCAACGCCCCCAGTGCAGATGCGACTGTGTTCTCCGGTGACACCAACGCGACGGCCTATTATTTGCCTGGCGCCACCGGCTGGGATGACTTCTCTGTCAATACCGGTCTTCCGACCGCGCTGTGGACGCTGCAGGTGCAGACCAGCGGCACCAACTTTGGCGTGCAGAGCAATCTTCTATTTGGGTTCAACATCATTTGGGCCAGCGGCATGGTCATTGAGGTGGACGTCTGCACAAATCTTACCAACCCCGTTTGGACTTCGCTCCAGACCGTCACGCTCAGCAACGATTGGTTCTATTTCAGCGAGGCTCTGCAAACGAACTGTTCCGGCCGTTTCTACCGCATCAGTTCGCCCTGAAACGCGTGTAAAAACACCCCAACTTCCCAAAACGGCGAACGCAAGTGGTTGATTTGCAAGCTTCCAGTGTCCGGTCATTTGCGACGACTTTGGCGCTGGGAAAGAGAATGCGGCCAAAGATCATCGCCCCCGTGGCAAATCAGCCTGGCGAGTCGAAGCGGGCGCATCTTGACACTGTCACCATGATGGCAGCGGGACGCTGCCAGAACCCGCAGGCGGAGACGCCGCAGCCGCGTGGCGCAAGCCGTCCCGGCTGCGGGTTCACGGGGCTTCCCAGCCCCGTCTTCCTTTCTGAGGCCTTTATATTTGGTGTCAGTGTCAAGATGCGCCCAGTCGAAGCCACCGGGCCAAAAAGCCGGTCCAGTTCGAGCGCGTCCCAACTGTGGCGCAAAAGACGGCCAGATTCCCGCGGCTCCAGGCATCCGTCAGACCCGGATGCCCGGTCGCGACGCAGGTCTGGCCGCGCAGCGATTGGGCAATGAGATCGCGGATACGATCGGGCGGCGCAGTGATGTCGGACACCCTCTGCGAGCGAGCGCTCAAAATGGCCGTCCTCCATTGGAAGAACCCGTCTGTACATGCAAAAGGCAGGATTTGCATCCTGCCTTTTGGTTTGTAAAAACCTGCTGAGCCTTAATCAAACTCGGCCCATTATTTCGACTGCTTCCAGCGCAATAGTCCGCATCCCATGAGGGCGATGCCGAGGAGCGAGACGGTCGTGCCGCCATCCGGAACGGTCACCTGGTGGAACGATTGTTGAATCACCGATACCGTGGTCAGGCCAAGGCCGGCTGTGTCGAGGTTCGCTATGCTGATATCCTTCTCCACATCAAGCACGGCTTGTGCTGGAACAATATAAGGCTGAGCGTCAGCAAGATTGAAGGCACCAGTAGCCGTCGGTTCACTCATATCCGAGAGACTCAAGCTCGTGCTGCCAAGAATGGCACCACCACTGCCGGGTCCTGTGACGGTTTCGTCAATAGCAATCGCACCCAGCCCAGCGCCCACACCACCAGTATAATTCTGGTCAATCTCACTGATCAGCCCCGCTGTTGCCGTCACAGTGTAGCCGAGATCGAGATCGCCGGTGACAAGCGTGCCCGTGGAAGAAACGCTGATACCCCCTGTCCACGTCAGGTAATACACGCCGCCTGATTGACTGGCCGTGACCGTCAGCCCACTGGTATTAAAGCCTGCTAAAGCCAACGTAGCGGTAGATGTGAAGTCGCTGAATATTTTGTCGCCAAGGGTAAGATAATTATTAGCATTTGCCTCGAGCGTAGCCAGGCTGGCGCTTGTGCCATAGTTATAGTTGATCGGAGTTCCCATTGCCAGCCTTGCGCCGCCCAGCACGACCACAGCCAGCACTCCTAATGTTTTAAATGTTTTCATCGTTATAATGCCTTTCTTCGTTTGTTTTTGCTCTATACGGTTTTCACGAACACTTGGATGTATGCAATGCGCGTGCCAAGAGCTTGACATTGGTTCCTGCCGCCGGGTCAAAGCACATAAATACCTATCTATAAAGCACTTATGCACTCAATATTTTTGCATTATTTTTGAACCGCTTTCCCGCGACAGGATTGAAAATGTAAACGATTCCGACATGATAATCGGATTTCCCGGCTTTGAATAATCGCAAGTGCCTCATTTCAAGTATTTTATACATTATGCCGGGTTTGGTAAAGACTTTCGACAGTCAGAGAAAGCGGTCAACAGCCGGCCAAAATCACACAAAACTTTGAAGGCCTGCATTTTACAAATAGTTCGCACCTCCCGCCTGCCCTGCCATCAGTAGAAGTTGAAACGTTCGGGGACATTGATGACGTCGTAGGGCTTCAGGGCAAAGGATGGCATTTGCCCGGTCTTGCTGTGGAGCACCTTGTGCAGGTCCAGATTGAATTTCTCGGTGTGGCCCGCGTTGTCCGTCCGGATAATCCGGACAGCTTTCAAATTTGCCTTGGTCTCATCGACCCCGGCCTCGATCAGCGCTTCCAAAGGGGTTAACGGCCGCTCTGAAATGAGCTTGCCCGGTTTGGTGACGGCGCCCATGACATAAACCACGAATGCGGCCGATTGAACTGTGACCGAAACTTCGTTGTTCGCAAGCTGCGAACCGTAGAGTTTTTTCAGGTCCGCCTCCACGGCGGCCGGAGTTTTTCCAGCGGCGTCGTATTCGCCGATCATTTGCAAAGTGATCTTGCCGTCAATCCGAATGCTCTCGATGGTGTCCAGATTGGGCGCGCCGGGAAAAGTGATCTTGAGGGTGTCTCCTTCCTTCAACACCATGGATTGGCTCGAATTGGTCGATTCATTGCTCGCGGCAGCGGGAGAAGCAGAGGCTGATTGCGGCGGGGCGTTGGTGGAATGCGGGGGCGCGTTGGTGGAATGCTGCGGCGCGGCGGTTTGGCAGCCGGCCGCCGCCGCCAGCACACCCGCGGCGCACAATGCCGCCCGGCCCGCCCGGGCCAGGCCGGTCCGGGGCTTCCTGTCTTTTGCGCACGTTGTCAATTTAACCGGATCCAACAAATAATTTAACATTTTATCCTCCTGAATGCGCCGGGAAACGGCGCGGTTGATGTTTGCAACGGTGACGGGCGCCCGTCAAGAAAGCTTTGTGGAAATCTTTCAACGTCATTGCATCGAGGACGGCTCGCGCGGGCTTGAAACTACTTCAATCCCGCCAGAATCCGTTTGGCCTCGGTGTCCAGTTTATCGGGAATCTTCAGCTTCAAAGCCCGTTCCAAGGCCTGCTTGCTGTCCCTGGTCCGTTTGAGTTGATAGTAGTCCATGCCCAGATAATAATACAGTTCTCCATCGTCTTTGCTCTTGGCCGCGCATTCCAGCAAAAGTTCGGCCGACCTGGGATATTTTGCCTGACAATAACTCAGGATTCCCAGGCTTTTGGCCACTTCGGGGTCATCCGGATAAGCGGTGCGCGCCTTTTCAGCCAGGGTGCAGCCATTGGCGTCGTCGCTGAAGTGCTTTGCGTCCAGGATCGCCAATTGCCTTTCCGCCGGGGCAAACAGGGGGAAAACCTCCAGCGCCTGGCCGTAGGTTTCCCGGGCCGCCTTGAAATTGCCCGCGCGCTCCTCCGCCGCGGCGGAGACCATGAGGGCCGGGACATACTTTGCCTCCGCTTGCAGAATCTTCCGCGCCAGTCCGTCCGCGGCCTGGACTTTGGAGGCGCTGCCAAAGGCGTCCGCCAGGGCCACGAATCGTTTTGCATCCTCGCTCCCGGCGAACCCGGCGCCGGACTGCAGCGCTTTTTGCATGGCTGATTGCGCATCGGCGATCCGGCCCACAGCATAGTAAGCCCATGCCAGATCGTAGAGCAAATCGGGCTGGTTGGGAAGCTGGTCCGCCGCGTTTTCCAGCAGGCTCAGCGCCCAAACGTAATCGCCCGTGCGATAAACCAAATGACCGAGAATGGCGGACACGTCGGCATTATCCGGCGCCAGCTTGTGCGCGGCGGTGGCCAGACTCAACGCTTTATCGGGTTGGTTCAGCCGCCACGCATATAATCGCGCCAGTTTTGCCATGACAGGAAAGGCGTCTGGATTCTGTTTGAGGGCGGCTTCGTAGGCCGCGGCCGCTTTTTCAAACGCGCCCTGATGCTCTCGCAGAGTGCCAATGCGATTGAGGATCACGGGGTCATCGGGATGGTCCTGCAGCGCCTTTTCCAGCGCAGCCAGGGCTGAAGCGCCGGCCCCGGAGATGTCCACATTGAGCACGGCAAGCCGGCTTCGGGCGTCGTCCTTGTTTGGATACTCCTGTTGTGAAGCAACCGCCCGTTGCAATGCCACGCGGGCCGCGTCCTCTTCCTCCATCATATAATGGGCCAGGCCCAGGTGGTATTGGATTTCCGCGTCGGCGGGCGCCCTTTCCGCGCTGTCCTCCAGAACCGTCACAGCGCGGGGGTAATCGCCTTTCTTAATAAGAATCCACCCCAGCGTATCGCCGACATTGGGATTATAAGGCAGAAACTCCCTGGCTTTTTGCGCCAGTTCGTAGGCCCGGTCGATTTTGTTCAAGTGCATTGCGTACAGGTAGGCCAGGTTGTTGAGCGCGGCAATGGAGTTGGAGTTGATGGACAGGACTTTTTCGTAAGCATCGCGCGCCGCATCGAAATGATTGAGTTTTTCCTGGATGGCGCCGATCTGCATAAAAGCGGGGATGTCGTTGGTCCGGGTAACGAGGGTGTTCAATTTCTGCAATGCCTCCTGATTCTTGTCGGCGCGGACATAGACCTGGGCGAGCAATAAATAGGGACTTGGCAGATCCGGATTCAGGTCGATCGCTTTGAGCAAATCTGTTTCGGCGCGGGCCAGGTTCGTTTGCGCGGCGTCAATCTTCGCCAGAATTTCCCACGGTTCCGCGGCCTTGGGAGTCTTCTTGATTAGCGCCTGAGCCAGCGCCGTCGCGTCCTTGTATTTGTGCCCGGCCAGATCCAGATGGATCAACTGTTGCACCGCCGGCATGTAATCCGGCGCCAATTCCAGGGATTTTTCAAAAGCGGCGCGAGCCTCAGAATCCTTGCCCTGCCCGGCCAGCACAACGCCCATCAGCAAGGGGATTTGCGGATTCTTCGGCATGGCCGCGGACAGGTTGCGATAGACCGCAAGCGCGCTATCGGGCTTTTGCTGCGCCAGATAAGCATCGGCCAGCAACAAATGCGCCTGGACAACGCCGGGGGCTTTTTTAACAAACCGGGTCAGCAACGCAACCGCCGCGGCCGGGTCGCCGCCCCGAATGTCCAGTTGCGCCAAGAGCAGGGCCGCCTGGGAGTAGGTTGGCTCCAGAGCCAGCGCCTGATTCAAATTGGCCATCGCTTTGACTTTGTCGTGAGCCATCAGACAGGCCACGGCAAGCTGGTATTTGATTTGCGGGACTTTTTTGAAGATCGAGTCCATATGTTCAAACTCAGCCACTGCCTTTGCCCCGTCGCCCCTGGCCAGACTGATGTTGCCCCGGCCCAGCAACGCCTCGTAGTTTCTTGGGTCGCGCTCCAGTACTGAGTCGGCGAATCTGGCGGCATCGTCGTATTTTTTTTCGCCCAGGGCCAGATTCATCAAGCCAATCCAGCCCGGAATGTAATCGGGGGCTTTTTGGGACATTTCCTGGAAGATCTTCCGGGCCTCGTCCACGGCGCCGCGCTGAATCAGGTAATCGGCGTACTTGGACCGGATGGTGGAGCGGGGCGGGGCGAGTTCCGCCGCCGTTTTCAACGCCTGGGCCATTTCCTTCCCGTTTTTCTGCAGGGCATGGAGTTCGGCGAGGGCAAAATAGGCTTGACTCGACTTGGGATTGGCGGCCACGGCCAGGCGCAATTCCTTCCCGGCGTCGTCGAGTTTCTGCTGGCGCATCGACAGCATGCCCAGGACCAGGTGGTAAGCGGGATTTTCCGCGCCGCGCGGCAGTCTTTCCACTTCCTGCTGCAATTGCGGGGTGGCGCGGGAAGCATCCGTCAACAGGAGCAATGCCTCCTCATTGGTCGGCTGGGCGGCCAAAATCCGGCGGGCGATCTTCGCGGCATTGGTGGAATTCCGAAAAGCCAGACCGACCTGTCCGAGCGCCAACTGGAAGGGAAGGCTGTTGGGCTGCAGTTCCGTGGCCTTGAGCAGGTAGCTGTAGGCTTCCAAGAACCTGCCTTCCTTGGCATAGAGCCGGCCCAGTTGCCCGACGGCCGCCGGGTTCAATCCACCCGTGCGCAGCACGTTTTTGTATTCTATCTCGGCGTTGTCATATTTCTCGGCGTTGAAATCGGCGTTGGCCGTTTTGAGCAGCCGTCTGGCGCGGGCTTGTTTAGTGCAACCGGCGGTCGCGCCCAGAATCAGGGCCATCAACAGGATCGGACCAATGCAATGACATAATCTTTTCATAATCAGTTTAGAGTTTCTCTTTAGCATTGACAGTTTTTGAACCGGAGGGTTCAGATTTTCGCAGGAACAGGAGCAGCGCGAAGAAGGGAATCAAGGACAGGACAAAGAAAATCGGGCCGCCCCTGCGGTGGATGGGAGAATAGATCATATCGTGACTAATTCGCACACACAACTCTCCGACGACAAACACGCGAAAGCCGTTCCGCAGAATGGCCAGCGGAACAACCACAATGACCAGCAAAGCGCGCTTCCATCCCGAACGCAAGAACAAATGACCCGCCAGCACGCTGGTGATGAGCAAAACCATGGTCGAATGAATCCCGCTGCATTCCGGAGCAATCACCACTGAAAAGCCGGGCAGGTGCAGCGTCAAATTCTCGCGGATGACCGGCATCCCGGCCGCGGCCAGGAACCCGCTGGCCGCGATCGCGGAGGTATGCTGGAAAAATGACTCCGTCCAATCGAGCATGGCGGACGGCATGGGAACCATAAAAGCAAGGAAAGCGACGGGGAACGCAATGACCCGCAAAACCGAGCCCCCAAGGAACGTCAAACAACCCGCCACCAAAAACAACAAAAACGAAGCAGTCATCAAGGTCAAATAATCCTCCTTTTGCGGCCTCCACCCGGAACGCACCGCCCACTCGAAGCAGATCAGAAGGGCCAATCCCCCCAGCGCCGCCGCCGCCGCCCCCTTCCAGGACACCCCGGCCTGCCCCGGCAGGTCCGCCCGTTTCAACCAGACCAAATAGAGGCTGATGACCGGGATGAGCAAAATATAGGAAAAAAACTCGCTGTGCATCGAGTATCGCCCAAGAGCGCAGAGCGGGCGGGCAAAGCAGGCTGACAACACGAGGATAAACAGGACAAATCTCCCTGTTTGCCGGCGCAATGGCGCGGCAGCGTTCCCGGATCGATGATTCAGCATATGATTCCTTGACCTTGTAACAGACTGCCGGTGCGCGCCCAACGCAGCGCCGGCCGATTTCCGCCCTCAGGCTTTAAAGACCTGGCCCGCCCGTGTTGTGGTCGAACCCATGGCATTGCGCGTGTCCACAATGCAGGCGGCCCACTGCGCCAGTTCGTTATAGTTGACAATCTTGTGCCGGGTGGCGATGACAACGAGGTCAAAGGCCCCCAGGGTGGGCGCGTCCCACGCCACCGACTTCATGCCCGCCCAGTGCGGATGTTCGCGCGTCGGTTTGATGACGGGGATGTACGGATCGTGGTACGACACCGCAGCCCCGCGCTCCTGGAGCAAATTCATCAGAACGTAGCTCGGGGATTCGCGGTCATCGTCCACGTCCGCCTTGTACGCCAAACCGAGAATCAGCACTTTGGAACCGTTGACCGATTTGCGCGCGGCGTTGAGGGCGGCGGCGGCTTGATCGACGACGTAAGCCGGCATGGCGGTGTTGATTTCGCCGGCCAGCTCGATGAAGCGGGTGTTTTGCACGTACTCGCGCGCCTTCCACGTCAGATAAAACGGATCGATCGGAATGCAGTGCCCGCCCAGGCCCGGGCCGGGATAGAAGGGCATGAAACCAAAAGGTTTTGTTTTGGCCGCTTCCAGGACTTCCCAGACATCTATGCCCATCGCGCTGTAAATGACTTTTAATTCATTGACCAGCGCGATATTCACGCTGCGGAAGATGTTCTCGGTCAGCTTGGTGGCTTCGGCAACGCGGCAGGAGGAAACCGGCACCAGGGTTTTGATGGCCCGGCCATAGAGAGCTGTGGCGCGTTGCAAACAGGCGGGAGTAAAGCCGCCGATAACCTTTGGAATCAGCGCCACCTGGCTCTCAGGATTGCCCGGGTCCTCGCGTTCCGGGGAAAAAGCGAGGTGAAAATCCACCCCGGCTTTCATCCCGGATCCGGCTTCCAGCACGCCGCGCAAGTCCTCGTCCGTCGTGCCGGGGTAGGTCGTTGATTCCAGAACCACCAGCGTTCCTTTGCGCAGGTGCGGCGCCAGGCTCCTGCCGGTGTTCAGGATGTAGGAAATGTCCGGCTCCCGGTTTTTGTTCAAGGGAGTGGGCACGCAAATAATGACCGCCTCCACCTCTTTAACCCGGCTGAAATCGGTGGACGCGGAAAACTTGCCGCCCTTGACGGCCTTGGCAATGGACGCGGCTTCGATGTGTTTAATGTAGCTCCTGCCCTCATTGATGGCTTTGACCTTGGCGTCATCTATGTCCAGGCCCAGAACAGTGGTGTCGGACCGCGCGAATTGAAGTGACAGGGGCAGTCCAACATATCCCAATCCGACGATGGCGATATTCATATGTTTTGAGGGGCAACCTGGGGGGGTTGCTGTTGTTTTTCCTGCTTTACTTTTCTCACCCAGTCCTGATTGTTCAAGTACCATTGCACCGTTTCGCGAATGCCCGTTTCAAACGTGTGCGCGGGCGTCCAGCCCAATTCCCGTTGTATCTTGCCGGCGTCAATGGCATAGCGGCGGTCATGGCCGGGCCGGTCCTTGACATAAGAGATGAGCCGGCGCGAATGGCCGCCCAATTGCGGGGCCAGCTCGTCCATCAGATCGCAAATCAACTCCGCGATGCGAATATTGGCCCATTCATTATGGCCGCCGATGTTATAGGTTTCCCCGTCGCGTCCCCGGATCAGCACCTGCCACAGGGCCTCCGCGTGGTCGCTCACGTAAAGCCAGTCGCGCACGTTCATGCCGTCGCCATAAACGGGGATGGGCTTGCGCTGGCACACATTCTGGATGATGACCGGAATGAATTTCTCCGGGAATTGGCGGGGACCGTAGTTGTTGGAACAATTCGTGGTGACCACGGGCAGGCCGTAGGTGTGGTGATAAGAGCGCACCAGCAGATCGCTTGATGCTTTGCTGGCGGAATACGGCGAATTCGGCGCATAAGGCGTCGTTTCGGCAAAATAACCCGATGGCCCCAGGCTGCCATACACCTCGTCGGTGGAGACATGATGGAACCGCTTCCCGGCGCAGTTGTCCCCCCACGCCCCGCGCACGGCCTCCAGAAGATGGAAGGTTCCAACGACGTTGGTGTGGATGAAATCGCCCGGCCCTGTGATGGAACGATCCACGTGGGATTCCGCCGCCAGATGCAGCACATGGGTGATGGCGTGCCGTTGCACCACGGCGGCGATGGCCTCCTTGTCCCGCAGGTCCGTCTTCTCGAATACATATTTCGGATGGCGGGCCAGCCCCTCCAGATTTTCCAGATGGCCCGCATAGGTCAGGCAATCCACATTGACCAGCCGTTGGATCCGGGCCTGGTCAATAATATGATGAATCAGGTTCGACCCGATGAAACCGGCGCCGCCTGTTACCAGCAAGTTCATTTTAAACTCACCCAGTTTTCCAGCGAATCCACCAGGGCTTCCTCGACGGGCCGGAGCGCGACCCCCGCGGCCAGCAGTTTTGTCACATCCATTATGCAATTGGACCGCGGCGTTTTCGCGGCCACCCGGTAAAACTCCTCGTCGTCCCTCCAGAACTCGAAGGAACGCGAAGGGCGCAGGATTTTTTGCATCATTTCCACCACCTGGCGGGTGGTGACGAAGCCCGGATTGGTGACATTATAGGTGCCATGGGGCGCCCGTTTTTGCCAGAGATCCAGACAGGCCGCCACAAAATCACCGCGATGCGACAGGGAGTTGACGTTCTGATAGACTTTGGCGTAGTTGCGCAGCTTGCTCAGATAATTGCGCGGATTGTCAAATCGATCAAATGGGATGCGCAACCGCCAGATGTAACCCCGGCCCACGCCACGCAGGGCTTCCTCGGCCAGGGCCTTGGTCCCGCTGTAAAAACTGCACGGCGGCCGGCGAAAGGTGAAATTAGGCTCATCCGCCTCGCTGAAACCCTGGAAGGCGCCGCGATCCTTCTCCAGCAAAGCCGGCAAACCGGCCTGGGTCAGGTCCCTCTCCACGCGGCTGCGCCCGCCGGCCACGATCTTGGCGCCGCTGTAAATGCAGCCCGACGATACGTGGCCGTAAGGAATGCCCAAACTGGCGCAGGCGTGGGCGGCCGCGGCGGGGAAAAGCGTATTGCCCTGAAGCGTGTCCGCCCAATTTTTCTCGCAGGCGTCCACATTCGGTTTGCCCGTGTAGCCCGCCGCGTTGATCAGGAATTCCGGCCGGGTCTTTTCGAGAAACTCGCGCAAAACGGTGAATTGCGTGTAATCGATTTCCGAGCGCAAGGGCGCGGCAAACCGGATGCCGCGCTCTTGCAGAGTCCGGGCAAATTGCCCGCCGATGTAGCCGCTTCCGCCCAAAAGAATAATCATATCAACAAGCTGCTTCCGCCAAAACACGATAGAGATAATCCCGATATTCGCAATGCGGCATTTGCGCGGCCAGTTTTTCCAGTTGGCCGCGCGTGATGAACTCGCGCCGGAAAGCCGCCTCCTCAGGGCAGCCGATTTTGATCCCCTGCCGCTTTTCAATCGTTTGCACGTAAGCCGACGCCTCGTGCAGGCTGCTGCTGGTGCCGGCGTCCAGCCAGGCGAATCCCCGGCTTAATTGATGGACCTGCAACTGCCCCCGACGCAGATAAGCCACGTTGACATCGGTGATTTCCAATTCTCCCCGGGCGGAGGGCTGAAGATTCCGGGTGATCCCTACCACCTGATTGTCATACAAATAAAGTCCCGGCACCGCATAATTACTGCGCGGCGTCTTGGGTTTCTCCTCGATTGAAATGGCCCGGCCCTGCGCGTCAAATTCGACCACCCCGTAACGTTCCGGATCAGTGACCCGATAGCCAAAAATGGCCGCGCCGGCTTTGAACCCGTCGAACGCCCGTTTAAAACTGTCCGCCCCATAAAAAATGTTGTCCCCCAAAATGAGCGTCACCGGGTCCGCCCCGATGAAAGATTCGGCGATCAAAAACGCCTGGGCAATGCCGGCCGGCCTGGGCTGCTCGCGATAATCGATGGCCAGGCCCCATGATTTCCCGTCGCCCAGCAGTTGCCGAAAGCGCGGCAGATCGTGCGGCGTGGAAATCAGGCACAGTTCGCGCACGCCGTTTTCGATCAGGGTGGTCAGCGGATAATAAATCATCGGCTTGTCATAAACCGGCTGCAACTGTTTGCTGGCCACCAGCGTGAGCGGAAACAAACGCGACCCCGCGCCGCCCGCAAGGATTATGCCTTTCATAAATTTAGATTAAGATTAGGAGAAGCCATCCAAAAGCGTCAAGCGCGCCTTATTGTCACAAATCCTCGCCTGGCAGCCCGTTGAAAACAACTCCTTCCCGTAGGAGACGACGTAAGGAGTCTCAAATTAAAAAACCGGGTGAACCACGAAATACCCGAACTACGCGAAAAATCCAGATCTCTTGCCCCGAAAGTTTGGGGTTCGTGTATGCGGCGTATTTCGTGGTTCAAAAAATTCCTTGGCCGGGGATTTGGGATTGTGCATTGCCCGCGTCTGGCGCATGAACGCGAGCAATTCGGCGCTGAAATCGTTTCGAAACGTGCTGAAATTTCGGAAATCCCTGGGAACAGATCTGGCCGTGAAAGTTTCATTGCCCGCGTCAAGCCGGGAATATCAATTTCCTAGGCCTGACTTTCGGGAAAAGAAAAATGGCGTTTTTTTGACGTTTTTTCCGGTTTCATTTCGACGCGCTGAAACCGCCATTTCAGAGGGAGAACAGGTGTTTCCTGCCGTTTTTTCAACGCTGGCGATCCGACCCATAAAAGTGGCACAAAAAGTGGCACAGCACGTAACAGACATCAAGAATGTGTTTCGGCGTTGATTTCGGTTGCCTTTTCATGCACTCTTCATGCAGCAGAATTGCTTTTGAAACATGAATCGCCATTTTACGGCAGTTATCAAACAGGACGGTGGTTGGTGGATTGGGTGGGTGCAGGAGATTCCCGGCGTCAATTGCCAGGGCAAAACTCACGCCGAGCTTCTGAAAAACTTGCGCTCCGCATTAAAAGAGGCGTTGGAGTTTAATCGCGAGGATGCCCTCGCCGCCGCGCAGG
>Ga0326727_10016144_pt1 | contig 15834 bp, 16 predicted proteins | sample MB2enrmetagenome_FD_207643 | JGI IMG/M metagenome (GOLD analysis project Ga0326727, IMG submission 207643) | Lab enriched peat soil microbial communities from McLean, Ithaca, NY, United States - MB29MY | ecosystem: Environmental > Terrestrial > Soil > Wetlands > Peat | place: USA: New York... | reverse complement strand
TCACTGGGAATCACTTGGCGGTAATTGGGGTAGTTGCCTTCAACGAGCTTGGAAATGATTAAGACCGAAAAGCCTTTGTCGTCGGTCAAGGTGAAGGAGGCCTGGTTTTCGGTGAAGCGGATTTCGGCCGCGCCTTTGTCACCAAGGAGGCGGGCCAGTTCGTTGACGGTTTTTGTTGGAATGATGAACTCGCCCTGGCTGCCTTCGGGGATATCGACCTCTTCATCGACCAGGGCCAAACGGCGGCCATCGGTGGCGACCATGGTCATTTTGTGTTCTTTGAGGCTGATGAAGACGCCATTGAGAACGTAGCGCGATTCGTCAGTGGAAATTGCGAAAGAGGTTTTACGGAACATCGCTTTAAACTTGTCCTGCGGGAGGGTGATTTTCTTCTCGTCCTTCACGGGCTGGACAGGGGGAAATTCATCGGCGCTAAGGCCGCGGATTTTGTAAAAGGAGGCACCGGCGTTAATGCTGCAGGTGTTTTTATCATCGACTTCCAATTCAATTTCAGGGCTGGGCAGTTCGCGGACGATGCCAAAGAACCTTTTTACCGGGATGGTTGTGGCCCCCTTTCTTTTGACATTTGCCTCCACCGAACAGGCGATGGTGACGTCCAGGTCCGTAGCGGTAAACTCCAGCTTATTCTCCGCCGCCCTGAGAAGGACATTTGAAAGAATGGGGAGAGTGGTTCGCATGGTGACAATGTTTTGCACCGATTGCAAGCCGTGAATCAATTGATCTTTAGCGACATTCAGATTCATGCGGGCCTTTAGTATTCATTTTCTTCCTGAAAAGAAAGCCTATTATTAAGGGGTGTGAATAAGGCAAACAAGTGAGGGTGTCAAGGGAGAGTCAACGGGTTATGGAGAAATTTTTTTGTGGATAAGTCCAGGGGGCGGGAGGCGGAAGGGGTCAAAAGAGGAGTTGTTGGCAAAGCTCACAGGAAATTCACAGAGAATTCAGGAGAGGCGTGAGCGATTGATAACAGTTTTGAGAGCGGCTTCGGCGGCCAGGACTTCGTCCAAGGTGGAGTCGCGGCCCAAAGAGAAGCGGATGAGCGAATTGGCGAGAGGTTTATCGACTTTCATGGCGAGCAGCACATGAGAGGGTTCCAGGGAGCCGGCTGAACAGGCGGAACCGCTTGAAGCGCAGACACCTTCCATATCCAACCCGGCAAGGAGGGTTATGCTGTCGCAGCCGGAAACAGTAAAGGCCAAGGTGTTGGAAAGAACAGAGGAACTTGGACTGCGAATTTGGACGCCCTCCAGCGAGCGGATGAAAGCGGCCAAGTGAAGGGTGAGGCGAGAGAGGAGTTCTTGCGGAAAAACTGGAGGGTTGAGGAAGCGTTCGATGGTTTCGGCAAGGCCGACGATAGCAGCAAGGTTTTCAGTTCCGGCCCGGCGGTCGTTCTCATGGGAACCGCCGAAAAGTATGGGAAAGGGATGGAATGGGGATTTGATGAAAAGGGCACCCGCACCCTTTGGGCCATGCAGCTTGTGAGAGCAGAAAGAAACCAAATCGGCGTTGAATTGGTGGATGGCAGCAAAAGGCTGTTTGCCGAAAGATTGAACCGCGTCGGTGTGAAAGAGGACGCCCTTTTTGCGGCAGATGTCGCCAAACTCGGCGACAGGTTGAACAGCGCCGGTTTCATTGTTAGCGGCCATGATGGAAACCAGGATGGTGTCAGGCCGAATGGAAGCGGACAAATCGTCGGGAGAGATTAAACCTTCGCTGTTGGAGGGCAGGAAGGTCACATCGAAACCTTCATTTTTTTCCAGGTGTTGGAAGCAGCGCAGGACAGCGTGGTGTTCGATGGAGGAGGTGATCAAATGACGGCCCTTTTGGCGCAGAAGACGAGCAGAACCAAAAATGGCAAGGTTAGCACTCTCAGTGCCCCCGCTGGTAAAAATGACTTCGCTTGGTTTGCAACGCCAGACCGTCGCGACACGGTCCCTGGAGTCATCCAAAAGAGCGCGAGCGCGCCTGCCGACGTGATGAACGCTGGAAGGGTTGCCGTAAAGCTGGTCCAAGCATGGCAACATGGCGGAGCGGACGTTGGCGTCCAGGGGCGTGGTGGCGTTGTAATCGAAGTAAATTGTCTTCATCCCGCTGCGGCATGGGTGAGAGCCAGGTCGCGGAGGGGATCAATATGCCAGCGCTTGGCGACGTCCAGCAAATCGGCCGACAAGGGCCAGCGGTCGGCTTCCGGCGCGGTGGTGTGGTTGGGATTGGCGCCCTTGAGGGACATACAGCCGCGGTTATCGCCAATGCGCGTAATAAAGTCAAAATCGTCGCGGGACAAGGGAACGTCAGGAAGGGAAGCCAATTCATCAAGTTTCGCCTCAATGGGCTTTGGGGAAGCGCCGTTTTCCTGAATGAGGGTTGGAACGACGGACTTGACCGGCGGCTGGGAGAGATTCCAGGAGCAAGCCAATTGCAGCATCGTCAGGTGGTATTTTTCAGCGATGAATCGAAATTGGGAGATTTTTTCATATCCGGCTTCGACCCAACCGGGGGGACGAAAAGAGCGGTGATCCTGTGGAGAGAAGAGGTGTCCGGGCTTAAGATCGTCATGGAAAAGGCCGCCGTAATCCACCACGCGAGTGATGAGATTGACCTCGTGTTTGAGTGCGGCAGAGAGGACGAGTTGGCCGGGCCACGGCTCAAGGGGATTGAGGATGATCATGGCCCAGTCCAGCAACTGGCCGAAGCGTTCCAGGCAAAGAATCAGATCGAGAGTGAAGCCGTTGGCCGGGCCGGGGGCGATGCCAATGCGGTCGGTGAGTTTGGCATCAACCAGCCTTGTCATCCCCAGCCAAACGCGATCGCTGGAGTAACCGATGGAGTCGGGGTTATGGAGGAGGAGGAGATCGAATTTTTCAGCCCGGCAACGCTGGAGAGATTTTTCAGCGGCCATGCGGAGGAAATCGGGATAATCGCGAGCGGGGCGGAGAGAGGGATCGGTGAAGCGGGGAAAGCCGCGCGGACCCAGGCGCCGGCCTTTGTAGAAGTCATGTCCGACGGCGCCGACAAGACAATAATCGGAGCGGGGCAGGCCGGAGAGAGCGGAAGAGAGAAGGGAATCGGCGGCGCCGGAGCCGTAAACGTCAGCGGTGAGGAAAGTGCGAATGCCGAGGTCAAAAGCACGGTGCGCGAGGGAAATCCATTGTTCGTCGGGCAACGGCAGGCCGAAATTCATGAAGCGGCCACCGTTCCACGCGCCGAAAGCAGTGCGGGTAACATCCATGCGCGGAAAACTGTAATGGGAGAAAAGGGCGATCAGGCCGGTTTCCCCGGCGAATCCGTCTTTTCCGGCACCTGGGCTTTTTCAGGCTTAGGCGCCTTGGCGGGCTTTTCGGCCCGTTCAGGGCGAGGGGGTCGGAGCTTGCGATCAGGGCGAGGGGCCTTATCGGGCTGGTCGGCGGCAGGGGCGGGTTGATCGTCGCGGAGGCGCTTGTGTCCTCGAGATTCAGTTCTGCCTGAAGATTCCCGACGGTCGGCAGGGCCTCTAGGGGCTTCGACGGGGACGGGGGCAGGGGTGGAGCTGTCGATGCGCAATTTGAGGGTGGCTGAAACTTCGGGATGGAGGCGGAGTTCGATGTCGTGTTCGCCCAGGGTCTTGATGGGGTGTTCGAGGTGAATTTTTCTCTTGTCAAGGGCGATGTCAAATTGGGTTTTCAACTGGTCGGCAATCATGCCGGCGGTGACGGCGCCGAACATCTTGCCGTCGTCGCCGGTCTTGACTTCGAGGACGGCGATAAGCTTGGAGATGCTCTTGGAGAGTTCGCTCATGGTGTTGAACTCGTGGGCCTCGCGCTCGGCGCGGCGTTGTTTGAGAGCATCGATGCGGCGTTTGTTGGCGGAGGTCAGAGGAACGGCAAGGCCCTGGGGCAAGAGATAGTTGCGGGCATAACCGGGGGAGACTTTGACCAGGTCGGATTCGCCTCCCAAACCCACGATGTTTTGGATCAGAATGACTTCGATTTTTGGCATAAAGAATTTGGCGTTAGATTGTTAAAAAGGAACGTCGTCTTCTTCGGCGGGTGGCACTTCGCCGTCGGACGGTTCGGGTGTCTTGGCGGGTGAAGGGGCAGCGCCGGCTTCAGGGGCGGAGGCTTTGGGGCGCGCCGGAGCAGCGGCGGGGTCAGCTGCGCCGGCGGGACTGCCGAGGAACTGGACTATTTCGGCGACGACGCCAAGTTTGCTGCGCTTCTGGCCGGTTTGTTTGTCGTCCCACTGGTCCAAGCGGAGGCGCCCCTCAATGAGGATGGAGCGGCCTTTGCGCATGTACTGGCCGACGTTTTCGGCAGTGCGGCCGAAGACATCCACGTCGATGAAGGTCACTTCCTCCTTCTTTTCGCCGGTTTCGGTGGTCCAGGTGCGATTGACGGCGAGGCCAAATTTGGCGATGGCGACGCCTTTGGGGGTGTAACGCAATTCCGGGTCGCGCGTCAAATTGCCAACCAGAATAACTTTATTGAAGCTGGGCATAGGCGATCATGAGGTGGGAGGTTTTGGAGCCGGGGCCAGAGTAAAGAGGACGCGGAAGATGTCCTCATTGGCGGCGAAGCGGTGGCGGAGTTGGGCGATGATGGCCGGAGCGCCTTCAAAAACGAAATTGACGTAAAAGCCGGTGCTGTACTTACGGTCGGCGACGCGGGAGAAAGGCTTTTTGTCCATTTTTTGCACGGTTTCGACCTTGCCGCCGGCTGAGGAGATGTCGGCGGAGATTTTGTCGATGACGTCCTTGATGGACTCTTCCTTGGCGGCGGTATTCAAAATAAACAAACCTTCGTAACGTTTCACTTTATTCCTTTGTCTGGCGGAGCCGAGAGGGCGCCGTTAAACTCATTCATCGCTGCATCAATGCCCGCGCGCAACCAGCATTCCACCTGCTGGGCGGCGCGGTCCAAAACTTCATCCATCAGCTTTCGTTCGGCGGCCGAAAAGAGGCCCAGAACGTAATCGGTAATCTCCCGATCATCATCAGCCCTGCGGCCAATGCCAAGGCGCAAGCGCGGGTAGGCGCGGGTGCCCAACTGCTGCTCGACCGACGCCAAGCCGTGGTGGCCGCCGCTGCTGCCATCGGCCCTAAGGCGGAGGTGCCCCAGCGGCAGGTCCGCGTCATCAACCGCGATGAGCATCCGCGAGGCGGGCAGGTGATAAAACCGGCCCAAGGCCCCGACGGCGACGCCGCTTTCATTCATAAAGGTCTGCGGCTGGCACAAAATGACCTTTTTGCCGGCGCAGACGGCTTTGGCCAACCGGGCGTGGAATTTATTCCGGGCGGCCCAGAGAGCGTTCCAGCGAACGGCCAGGCGGGCCACCAGCACAAAGCCGATATTATGGCGGGTGGCGGCATAATCGGGGCCGGGGTTACCCAGTCCCGCAATGAGATGCAAATTCTCCAACGAGGTAAAAACAGGTTACTTTTTCCTTTCCGGTTTTTTGCCGGCGATTCTTTCCGGTTTCTTTTCGCCGGGCTTTTCTGCGGCGGGAGCGGGCGCTTTGTCGGCCGCCTTGGCCGGGGTCTTTTCCGCGCCCTTAGGAGCGGCCTTATCGCCCTTTTCAGCTTTTTCACCCTTTTCACCCTTCTCGGCCGGTACGGCTTCAGGCTCGGCGCCTTCTTCCTTCTTCTCCTTGAGCATTTCGACTTCACCGACAGGTGTGGCAGCGGCTTCGAGAACCGCGGCTTCCTGAGCTTCGCTGACCGGCGCGGCGACGGAAAGAACAGGGATTTGTTTGTCGCCGAGGATTTCGACGCCCGGGGGAGGCTTCATATCGCCGATGTGAATGGCCTGGCCAATCTCCAAAAGGGTGACATCGGCGGAGAGGAATTCGGGCAAATCCTTGGGGAGGGCGCGAACCTTGAGCTTGAACAAGACGTGTTCGAGGGTGCCGCCGCCGGTTTTCACGCCTGCGGCTTCGCCAATGGCTTCGACGGGAACCATGACGGAGACCTTTTCGTTTTCGGCGACTTCATGGAGATCGACGTGGAGAACCTGGTTGGAGAGGATGTGGTGCTGGATGTCCTGGACCAGAGCCAGGCGACTGGGTTTGGAGTCGCCATTGACGGAAAGGTTCAGGAGAACGATTTCGGAATGAGCGCCGTGAATAACGTCCTTGAAGTCCTTGAGGTTGATTTCAAGGTTTTGCGGCGGGTTATGGCGGCCGTAGATAACGGCCGGAACGCGGCCGGAGGCGCGCAATTTCTTGACGCCGCCCCGGCGGGCCAGGGTCCGCGGGAAAGCGGTTAGAGCGATCGATTTCATCTTTCTTTCGTTATATGCGAAGAGCGAGCTGAGCGCCAGCTTAACTGGTGCGTCCGCCGTTGAACTCAAAGAGCGAGGTGACCGACGAATTGCAATTAATTCGCTTGATCGCCTCACCGAGAAGCGCGGCCACCGACAGCGTCGTGATCTTCACCCCTTCAATAACGGGGCGTAGGACAGTATCAGTAGTAATTAATTCGTCAATATTGGATTTTCGCAATCGTTGGACCCCCAGGTCGTTGAGGAGGGCATGGGAAACGCAGGCGAGGATTTTCCTGGCGCCCTTTTTCTTCAAGAGAGCGGCGGCGGAGACCAGCGTGCCGGCGGTCTCTGTAAGGTCGTCCACCAACAGGACGTTGCGGCCGCGGATTTCGCCGATGACGGCCATGGCCTCAGTTTCGGAGGCGTTTTTGCGGCGTTTGGCGACGATGGCCAAGCCGGCCTCCAGGACCTGAGAATAAGCATGTGCCATTTTCAACCCGCCCACATCGGGGCTGACGACGACCAAGTCATGCAAGTTTTTTGTCTTCAAGTACTCGTACATGACGGGCGCGGCGTAGAGATGATCGACAGGGATGTCGAAGAACCCCTGAATCTGCTGGGCGTGCAGGTCCATGGTCAGGATGCGGTGGGCGCCGGCGGCGACCAGGAGGTTGGCGACCAGTTTAGCGGTGATGGGAACGCGGGGCTGGTCTTTGCGGTCCTGGCGCGCATAGCCGTAAAAGGGGAGGACGCAAGTGATCCGGGAGGCGCTGGCGCGGCGAACGGCGTCCATCATGATGAACATTTCCATCAAATGATGGTTGGTAGGAGGGCCGGTGGATTGGATGACAAAAACGTCCTCGCCGCGGACGTTTTCCTCGATTTTGACGAAGGTTTCGCCATCCGGAAAGGCGGAGACAGTGCATTTGCCCAAATCAATGCCGATATAAGCGGCGATGTTTTTGGCCAGCGGCGGATTGGACGAGCCGGAAAAAACTTTCACAAAATGTAATTAGCTGAGCGAGAATAAAAACCACCCCAAGGTGGCTTGATGCGCGCAACAGGACTGTAACAACCGCCCGGCGACAGGCAAGCACATTTTCGATCGAACAGGGCGAGGGGGTGTGAGACAAAATTCTTCAGGTGACGAAAAAGGGTCCCCTCTCTCCGGCTCTCTCCCCGCACGCCGGGAGAGAGGGCAAACGTGGCCCCAAAGGAGTATATTGGGTCGCATCTACTTCTGTCTCGCAAAAACCGGTCGGCGAAGAATTTTGTCTCACACCCAGCGCGAGGAGGGAGAAGAACAGCTTTGATTTGGGCGTTACGAAACTTTGACTCAGGGAGGACAAAGTTTGGGAGAGGCATTGAAGAACGGGTTGAGGGGCGAAAAGGTTTTTGCGCGGTTGGAGGCAATAGGCACCAAAGGGAGGGCATCTTTGAGGATGTTGGAGGGGCGGGGGCCGAGAAACGGGAGGGGCTAGGAATGGACCAAAGGGACCAAAGGGACGAAAAAGACGAAAGAAAAAGAGCGGGGCAGACCTTGGGCGGCTACCGGCTCCGCCAAGGCCCCGGCAGACAGAGTGGAGGGGCAGGGAACTGCGGCGCGGCGTACACGAACACCAGCATCACGCTGGCCACAAGCAATCAGGCCTGTTTTTACCGCCTGATACAGCAGTGAGGCAGGGCTAATTGAAATCTCGCCTTTTGGCGGGGGACAGGAGCAGGATGGGTGTTATGAAACGTGGAACAAGGACTTTCTCCATTGCTTTCTGCGGGCCGGTTTTTTTGCTGTGTCTGGCCGCGGCGGCGCAGACCACCAATGTGTCGTGGACGCGGCAGGCTTATGGGCAGGAATGGCAGGACGGATGCGATGAAATGCAGGAGACCAACGAGGTGTTTGTCCCGGATGTGATCACCTGGCCGGACAATAATAATTGGAGCCAGTCGGAGGTGGAAGGGACCAACGTGTGCGGAGCCGGGGTGATCGTGCAACCGAGCAACTGGAGCATCACTAATTATCCCAACGGCACCAATTACAATGTGACGCTGAACGGGCCGGCGGTTTTCCTGGACACCAACGTGAGCCTGAACATGCTGACGATCCAAAGCGCGGGCGAGTTGGATGTGCCGGCCAGTTCAACGCTGACTGTCAATACGCTGAATTTCCAGGGGACGATCAGCGGCGTATTTACAAACCGGGCGACGACGTTGATCAATGGCACCAATGCGTCCAGCCTGACTGGCGCGGGCACGCTGTTTGACAACCAGAACGAGGTGCAGCAGAGCGGCGTGAGCGGCTTGGTGGTGGGCGGCGGGGCCACGTTCGTAAACGAATCCAATGGCAGTTACCTAATAACCAACAACAGCAGCATCGCCACGTCCGGCCGGGCCAATTCGGCGGCACTGTTTGAGAATTACGGTTTGGTGTGGAAGAGCGGCGGGACAAACAGGGCCATCCTGGCGGCTGGCTTGAGCAATCAAGGGGGGACGGTTCGGGTGGACAGCGGGGCGCTGGCCCTCCCCGGGGGAGGCTACCCGCCGGCGGGCGGGGGGTTCGTCACGCAGATTACGGGGATTAACGTTGGGCAATTCGGGCAACTTGCCTGCGGCAGCGTGGCCTTGGGCGGGGCGCTGACGGTGACGCTGGGCAAGGGATTTGCGCCCGCGACGGGCCAGGAGTTTGAAATCATCTCCTGTTCCAACGTGAGCGGAGCCTTCAGCAGCGTGAGTGTTCCGGCGGGCTGCGCGGTGATCGTCTCCAACATCGGGGTGTATGTGAATTTTCCCGGCGCAACGCGGGCGCAACTCATTGGGGCGGGACAACAAGGGAGCAACATTGTGTTCAGTCTCCAAACGGTCAACCAACAGAGCTACACGGTCCAGCAGAACAGCGATCTGACGACGACGAACTGGGTTTATTGCACGAACTTAACAGGGAATGGGGCGCTGAGCCAAGTGATCGTTCCAATGACGGGCGGAGCTGGGCTTTACTTCCGGGTGCGCGAGCCTTGAATTGCGGGCTGAAGCGGGATAGAATTGCTGCATGACTGCAGCCAAGGTTATTGAAGAAATCAAGCTCTTGCCACCCGTTGCGCAGGCGGAGGTGATTCAATTCACGCTGGAATTGGCTCGCCATCGCCAGCTTGCGGCCGCGGAATTGGGCCAAATGGCCGACAGGCTGGCTGAATCCAATGATCCGGCGGAAATCATTCGATTAAAGTCCGCCATGACACGCGGATTTTACGGCGATTGAGCCATGCCGAAAGGACTGCGCCGGAACTTGCCCCGCCCGTTGTATGCCCATTTGCTGGAGCGTATCCAGCAGCGGCAAATCTCTGGAACGGACCTCGCCTTGATGATCGAATGGCTGGATACGGGGCCGGAGGTTCCTGGTGGGAAATGGTTCAAACGATTTCCCGGCATGATTGTCTGCGGAGAAGCCGAGTTGGTGAAGACTTTTCTTGTGGAGGGACAAGTTCCTATTGGCGAAGAGATTCAGTAGGCGGAGAGCAAGCCGGCGCGAAAGAAAACAATATGCAAAAGTCGGTGGCGAAATAATTGGTGGGGCAAAACAATTAGCGGCCTGAAGCAGAATGAGGTTCCGCCGTCAGCGCAATGGGGGAGCCTGATCAAATTCGCGCGAGGGGACGCCGGGGGCGGGGGATGGAGGGAGGATGCGAATTTCGCGCTGTGGAAAGGGGATATCGATTTGGTTTTCGCGGAGAGCATCTACAATGGCTTGGTTCAACTCCGATTGTGCGAAGAGGTAATCGTCCAGTTTGACCCAAGGGTGGGCGTTGATGACGATGGAGGAATCTTGCAGTGCGCGGATGAGGACCATGGGTTTGGGATCGCGCAGAACGCGCGGGTGGCGCTCCAGCACGGCGGCGATCAGATCGCACGCGCGCTTGAGGTCGGTTTGGTAACCGACACCGACCGTCAGCGTCAACTGGCGGACGGCGCCGAAATTATGGAGGATTTCACCGATGATTTTGTGGTTGGGAATGATGAGCTTGGAGTAGTCCAAATGAGCCAGGGTGGTGGAGACGATGTCGATGTGGACGACGGCGCCCTGGACGCCGAGGAGTTCGATATAGTCGCCGACGCGAAAGGGACGAGTGAAGATAATGGTCAAGCCGGCGACCATGTTGCTGAGCAGGCCCTGCATGCCGAAGCCGAGGCCAACGCCGAGCACGCCGATGCCGGTGATGAGGGCGGTCATCTGGAATTGGGCGACCTCCAGAGCGCAAGTGAGGGCCAGGCCAAAAATGAGCAAGCGCGACAGGCGCACCAGCAACAGGCGCACAGGGGGGTCCAGGTTTTGCTTTTCCAGCGCACGGGAGATGATGTTTCCGATCCAGCGTGCGGCGGCGAAGCCGATGATCAGGAGCAAGGCCGCCGGAATCAGGCGATCGGCGCGGGCCAACAGATAATCGCAGGCGCGGTCTGCGAGCCTGCTCAGGCGGGAGGCGCCGGTAACGGCGGAGACTGTTTCGACGACGTTGGTGACGGTTCCAGCAATGTTGGTCAGGGCCATGATTTTCGGCTGGGAGATTTTTAGCGGAAAGGCAGAGGGCTGGCGAGGAAATGTTTGAAAGGTTGTGGGGGGAGAGTTGGAACGGGAGGATGAAACCCTTTCAGGGATTTTGGTTTTGCTTTATACGACCCAAGGTAGGCCCTCTCAGAGTCGGGCCAACCTTGGGCTGAATGATCCAATCCCTTCGGGATTGACGAACCGCTGTTGCGCCGAGGACGGGGCAGTAGGCTTTTGCTTCACTTGGATCTCGGAGCCGGAGCGCCAGGGATATTCCTTTTTGTCGATGGTCAGCACGCGGGGAAGCAATTCGATTTCGTGGCCGAACTGGCGCATGGTCACGGTTCCCGGCAGGAAAGTCGGGTCTTGAAAGATCATTTCGCCAAAGGGCAAGTCGGACACGGCATCGGCAAAACGGACGGCGCGGGAGAAGTTGACGGGAGTGGTTTTTTGGCCGGGAAAGGTGATGGTTTGAGTGATGCCGAGGGCGGGTTGCGCAATGAGAAGGGCAGGGGCGCCGGCGGCGTCGGTGCGAAAGGTGACTTCCCAGGGGCCTCTGAAGGTGCGGCGGTGTTGGAGCCAGCCAAAGGCCGCGATATAAAAAACGAGCGCGATCGCCAGGGCAATGGCGAAGTGCTTGAGAATGCCGTCGGAACGCATGGGGGCCGCGTCCACTTGGGTCGATTACGCCGTGTAGGAACCCGAGGCGGTGACGCCGCCGTGGCCGGTCCAGTTGGTGTGAAAGAATTCGCCGCGCGGCTTATCCAGGCGCTCATAGGTATGGGCGCCGAAGTAGTCGCGCTGGGCTTGGAGGAGGTTGGCGGGCAGGCGCTCGCAGCGGTAACCGTCGAAAAAGTTCAGCGCGGTGGAAAAGGCCGGAGCGGGGATGCCCTTGCGAGCGGCGGTGGCGATGACCTTGCGCCAGGAGCGCTGGCATTTTTTTATTTCGCCACGGAAGAATTTGTCCAGGAGCAGGTTGGCGAGGTTGGGATTTCTGTCAAAGGCCTCCTTGATCTTGCCTAAAAAGCGGCTGCGGATGATGCAGCCGCCGCGCCACATCAAGGCCACGCCGCCGTAATTGAGGTTCCAGCCGTAGTCGCGCGCGGCGGCGCGCATGAGCATGTAGCCCTGGGCGTAGGAAATGATTTTGGAGGCGTAGAGGGCCAGGCGGATGTCCTCGACGAATTGGGCGCGGTCGCCGGGGATGGAGCGTTTAGGCCCGCGGAGGTGTTTGGCGGCGGCAACGCGCTCGTCTTTGAGAGCGGAGACGCAACGGGAATAGACGGCTTCGGCGATGAGGGTGATGGGGATGCCCAATTCGCTGGAATTGATCACGGTCCATTTGCCGGTGCCCTTCTGGCCGGCGGCATCGACGATTTTATCGACCAGCGGCAGGCCGTCGGTGTCTTTGAAGGCGAGGATGTTGGCGGTGATTTCGATGAGGTAGGAGTCCAGTTCGGTTTTGTTCCAGGCGGTGAAGGCCAGGTGCATTTCCTCGGCCGACATGCCCAGGCCGTCTTTCATCAGTTGATAGGCCTCGCAGATCAATTGCATGTCGCCGTATTCGATGCCGTTGTGGACCATTTTGACGTAGTGGCCGGCGCCGTTCTCGCCGACCCAATCGCAGCAGGGAGAGCCGTCTTCGACTTTGGCGGCGATGCTTTGGAAAATGTCTTTGACATGCGGCCAGGCCTCTTTGGAGCCGCCCGGCATAATGGAGGGGCCGTGGCGGGCGCCGTCCTCGCCGCCGGAAACGCCGGTGCCGACGAAGAGCAGGCCCTTTTCCTCCAGGTACTTGGTGCGGCGGGTGGTGTCCTCGAAGAGCGAGTTGCCGCCGTCAATGATGATGTCGCCCTTCTCCAGGGAGGGGAGGATTTCCTCGATCAACTCATCGACAGGCTTGCCGGCTTTGACCATGAACATGACCCGGCGGGGGCGTTTGAGCAGTGCGGCCAATTCGGGCAGGGAATGGGCGCCGATGACCTTGGTGCCCTTGGCTTCGCGGGCAAGGAATTCGTCCACCTTGGCGACAGTGCGATTGAAGACGGCGACGGTGAAGCCGTGGTCGTTCATGTTGAGAACGAGGTTCTGGCCCATGACGGCCAAACCGATGAGTCCGATGTCTGCTTGAGCTTCCATGATATGCAACGTTGATTAAGACCGCAGAAAACATACAGAAGGCCGGGGCGCGCGCCAGAGTTTTTTTTGGGGTGGGACAAAGGCATGAGGAAGCCCCAGCAAGGTCGAGCGGGTGAGGGGTTGAAGGACGAGGGGCCTTTGAAGCGAGCTCGCAAACAGTGGCGAATGCTCGCTTGGTCTTCACTTTCATGTCTTGTTTCCGAGCGTCCAGCCACAATCACAGGGCATCCTTGAATTCTTCGGGCGAGACGCCTGCCAATTTGAGTCGCTTCGTAGAGTGCCAAGGGCAACCTCCCGGTGCATGGGGATGACGCAGCCGCGCTCGCCTAGCCCCCATTTGGATGGGAGCCGTTGAGGCCCTGGCATACCCATACCCCCCGGAAAAGCCGTCACACCGTCACAAGTGTTGATAATCAAGGACTTAGTCCGTCACATTTGCCGTCACAAACCGTTACCAAAGCCGTCACAACGCAAAAAACGGCCCAACGCGAAGAGGGGGGGGAAATCAGGCGCGCGGCCGCGATGTTCCGACGTCTGGCGACTGGGTGAGTGACCTGCAAACCACTCCCGCTGGTAGACATTCCGCGCCACCTATTGCCGGCCACGGTTCGGGTATTCTACACCAAACTTTCCAGAATGGCGGGGATGCGTTCGAGGCTGCGGTTGAGGCTGGCCCGGGTCAGGCCCTTTTCGGCGTCGGTCTGGTGGCCGAAGAGGATTTTCCAGCCCGCCGAATCGAGCCAACTGTCGAAGGGCACTTCTGCGCGGTTGCCGCTGTCGCCGATTTTGGTGTGGCGGACGAGGAGATCGGCCACGTGGACGGCGGCGGTGGCGATAGTCTGAGCGCGGGCCTGGTGCGGGGCATGATGACATTGAACGATTTCGACGAAGACTTCGGGCAGGCGCTGTTTTCTCAAGTACATGGCGCCCAGTTCGGCGTGGTCCACGCCCAGGACGTCGCGTTCGAGTTGCAACAAGTCCGCCGCCCCTTCGGCGCGGACGTGGTAAATCTCGGTAAAATAGTCAGGAAAGGCCGAGGCCATGACGATTTTGCCCACGTCGTGGATCAAGCCGGCGACGTAATCGACTTCATCGTCCTGGGATTGGAGCAAGTCGGTGATTTCGCGGGTCATCAAGGCAGTGGCGATGCAATGGCGCCAGAATTGACGCCAGGGGAAGCGGCGGCCTTCGGTCAGTTTTTGGAAGTCCTCGATGATGGGGGTGACCATGGCGAGTTGGCGGATTTGGCGCACGCCCAGGTAAAAGACCGCTTCCTCAATGTTGCGGACGGGCTTGGACATTCCGTAATAGACGGAGTTGACCAGGCGCAGGAGGCGGGCGGTCAAGCTGGGATCGCGGCGGATGATCTCGGCGATCTGGGAGGTGTAACGCTGGTCGGCGCCCAATAATTCGCGCAGGGCGGAGTCGATCGAACTCAGCGACGGCAGGCAAGCCACACCGCTGAGGCGGGCGTCAACATGGGTGCGATCCAATTTTTCGCACGCGGCGCGCGGCGCCAGTGTTCCTGAACTAAATGACATGCCTATTACGTATCGGCATGATTTAAAGAAACTTAAGCCGTGGCGTGAATCAGGAGCACCCGACGAAACCGGGGCTTAAAGGTCATTTTATACGCTTCCCGCTCAACCATGAGCCCGCTTAACGTTCGGGGATCTACAGCCGTATCAACGATCACATGGCTTTGCACGCGGAAATCAGTCATGTCCAATTTAACACTATCGTCGACGTTGCGGCCAATTATGTCCGTAAGTGGCTTATGCACAGGCATAAACGAAATTGTGGCACACATTCAGCATGTATGAAACATGAATGTTGACAAGGTTGTTTGGCGATGATAAACTTATTTCCGTATGATGAATTCCGTCACAAATCAGACTCAGAACGGGACATTGGGCGCGGACATCGCGCGGCTTCGTCTTAATGCCGGGCTGAAGCAGGCCCGGGTGGCAGAGATCCTAGGCGTTGACACCAGCCGTATTTCACGAGCGGAAACAGGGGAACTACCTCTCGAAGCCGAGGAGGGCTTGCGAATCGCTCAGGCAATCGGAACAAACGAGGCGAAGGACTACGCAGCGTTCGCCGCAGAAAAGTGGAGTGCTTTGCCGAAGCCCTCATTTTGGCATCCCTCAAGGAAGGATCTGCGGAAAGCCGAGGCGTATTTGTTTGCTCTAGACCAATTCTTGAACCGGTCACAAACGGCTGAATCCGCAAGAGCTCAAGGTGACCTGTACAGAAAGACCATTCTCGATGCGGCGGATTATTTACAGAGGCTGCACCATTTCATTTCATTCGTAGGGGAGATTGGCGTTGGGAAATCGACAGCGATCTGTGGGCTGACAAATCTATTGCTGCCGCCTGATCCAAAAGCGCAAACGGCACTTTCACGCCGGGTAGTGTTGGAAGCCGGATCAGGGCGGATGACGCTTTGCGAGGTCATTGTGAGATCGGAAGGCAAAGTTGCCTATGGTCTGGTGGTTCAGCCGGAATCGCAGGAAGAGATATTCAGGATGGTAAGTGATTTTTGCGCCTCGTTGGTTGATACGGTGGGGGGCGCAGGGACGAACGCGGTCGGTGACGGCGAGAGCCGCGGGGTTCCGGAGGAATTGAGCAAGGCACTGCGCAATATGGCCGGCTTGGCGCGTAAGACGGAGAAGGGGGCCGACGGAAAGACCGTTCGGATTGACCCTGCAATGGATTTAGCTCGGGAGTGCAAGGGCAACTTGGCCGAACTTACAGGAGAGGTTGTGAAGCGCATTGGTTTGGAGAAACGCACGAGGACCGAATTCAGGTTTGAAACGGAGAACAGGCTGGAAGGGCTGCAAAAACTGAAGGAATTGTTTGCGAGCGTAAACAAGGGGCTGGCCCGTGACGTGTCCCTGCCTC
>Ga0326727_10016143_pt1 | contig 15834 bp, 13 predicted proteins | sample MB2enrmetagenome_FD_207643 | JGI IMG/M metagenome (GOLD analysis project Ga0326727, IMG submission 207643) | Lab enriched peat soil microbial communities from McLean, Ithaca, NY, United States - MB29MY | ecosystem: Environmental > Terrestrial > Soil > Wetlands > Peat | place: USA: New York... | reverse complement strand
GGCCGCGCGCGGCGGGCCCCCCCGCCCCCCCCCCGCCCCCCGCGGGGCGCGCCGGCGCCCCCCCCCCCCTCGGATGGTTTCGGTCATTGCAGTTGCAGCCTCGCGTCGGCGGGCATGCCGGGTTTGAGGAAGCGGTCGGTGTTGGGCAGGTCGATTTTGACGCGGTAGACCAGTTTGACCCGCTCCTCGAAAGTCTGCACCGACTTGGGCGTGAATTCCGCCTGATCGGAAATGAACGACACCCGGCCCTTGAACGATTTGCCGGGCAGCGAATCGGCCGTGACCACGGCCTCCTGTCCGATCTTGATCCGGCCCAGGTCGGTCTCGTTCAGGTAGGCTCGCAGCCAGACGGCATCGATGGCCGCCAGGCTGACCACCGGCGAGCCGGGGTTGAGGTAGTCTCCGGGCTCGGCGGATTTGCTCTGGATGACCCCCGCGTAGGGGGCGTAGAGCACGGTGTAGGCGAGCTGCTGTGCGGCCTGGATGCGCGCTTGTTTATCGGCCTCGTACCTGGCCTTGCCCTGCTCGATCTCTTCGATCCGGGGGCCTTCGACCTGGAGGCTGAGTTGTTCTTTCGACGAGCGCACCTGTTCCCGGGCGGCGTCCAGGGTGCTGGCGGCAGCCTTGAAGGCGGTCAGGTAGTTTTCGAAATCCTGGGCGCTGACCACCTTGCGTTTGAAGAGGTCGGTGTAGCGGCCGTTGTCGTCTTTGGCCTTGACGTACTGGGAGAGGGCCACGGCCATGTTGGCCTGGGCGCGCTGCCAATCGGCCTGGGCGGAGGCGATTTCCTGGGGCCGCGAGCCGTTTTGCAATTCATCGAGGGCCGCCTTGGAGAGCGCCTCCTGGGCCGTGGCGCGGTCCAAGCCCTGCTTCTGGTCCACGGGATCAAGCCTAGCCAGGACGTCGCCCGTCTTGACGTCCGCGCCTTCGTCGGCCAGGCGTTCTGCCAGGCGTCCGGCTATTTTAAATCCCAGGCGCGACTCGGTCACCTCGATGTTGCCCGAAAGCGTCAGCATCCCCTCGTGCGCCCTGTGCCGCACGAAAAAATACCAAGCCGCCAGACCCACGGTCACAACCAGAACCAAAATAATCGGCAGACGTTTTTTCATGGCTCGTTCTCCGTATGGGGCGCATGGCGCGCCACGGCCGCCGGCGCGGTCAGCGAGGTGATGATGATGTCGGTCAGGGCCCGGGACATTTCTTCAAAAGACATGATCAGGCGCAAGTCGGCGGCCAGGGGGTGCGACGATATTCTGGCTCTGACCTCGCGCGTGACCGAAAATACGAGCAAGGGGCCGACCATGGCCAGATGCACCGGCCAGGTCGGCATCTCCCGGAACACGTCCTCGGCCACGCCCCGCGCCAAGGCTTTTTGGGTGCAGCGCAGCAAGCGGCCCAGCTCCAAAAGCACTCCCTCGGACAGGCTCGCGCCGTAGCGCGCCCACTCGTGCATCATGATCCGGGGCAGGCTGGGGTTGTCTCGGAACTGGGCAGCCAAGGTCGCAATCAGGACGGATATGGCCTGAGCCGCGTCCACCGCGCCGTCCACGGCCACTTCCAGCACGTCGGCGGTGCCACCGAAAAACCGCCGCAGCACCGTGTCGTACAGCTCGGCCTTGCCGCCCACGTGGTAGTAGATGGCCGCCTTGTTCACGCCGGCCCGTTTGGCGATGGCCTCCATGGTGGCCCCGGCGAAGCCCTCGGCGGCGAAGACGTCCATGGCCGCGGCCAGGATGCGCTCGACGGGCGGAATGTTCTTGTCGCGTGTGTCCATATGATACCCTTTGGTTTAACCAAATGGTTAAACCGTTTGGTTAAGGCTGTCAAGCCCCGAGTTGTCCCGCTTCGCGGGCAGGCTTGCCGCATGAGGCAGGTCCTGATAATAACTCCAAAGGTCGGTGCGTCAAGCACGGCCACACCACCCGCCTGGAGTTCGCCCATGGCCCAAGCCCTCAAAGAAGCGGCAGGCATCTGCAAAACGATCATGCGCAACGGCTTTGACGCCTACGTCATCAACACCAAGCTGCAAAAGGAAGCCTTGCGCGGCGGCGAACAGGAAGTGGACATCGCCACGGACGTCGGCTTCGACGAGTTGCAGAAGCTCTTTCCCGGGACGGAATCGACCAATTCCATGACCGAATTCGCCACCGTGCGCCTGGGCGAATCGCTGTTTCGCTTCTACCCGGCGGACACGAGCGACGGCTCGCATCCCGAGGAAGGCGTGGCCCGGCTCACCCCCCGGCTGCTCAAGAAATTCGAGGAATCCGGCGACGTCCCCTTCCACCTGGCCTGCCCGTATGTCCCCAGGGCGCGCGACGCCTACGAGGGCTTCGAGGATCTGGGCGCGGGCGTGGTCAAGCTGGCCGGCATCCCGGACGAGACCCTGCGCCAGGACTACCTGCGCGCGGTGCGCGCGTTGCGCTACTCGGCCAACTACGGCCTGCCCATCGAGGAGAACACCTGGATCTCCATCCTGCGCGGGGCCCGGCGCGTGCTCGATTACGTTTCCATCACCGACATCATGGACGAATGGCGCAAGGTCGAGGCCGAGAACATGGCCTCCTTCGTGAACCTGCTTTACGAATCCATGATCCTGCACGGGCTTTTGCCAGAGATCGCGGCCATGGCCCGCATCCGGCAGATGAAGAACGAGACCGAGGAGGAAAGCGTCTTCGACCACACGCTCGAGGTCATGCGCCGCTATCCCGAGGAACTCCCCTACGACTGGTACGGCGTGCTGGCCTGCCTGTTTCACGATGTGGGCAAACTCTTCACCGCCGAATACTTCGACGGCGGCTGGCATTTCTTCCAACACCACCGCGTGGGCGCGAAAGTCACCCGCAAACTCATGACCCGCCTGGGCTTTTTGCCCGGGGAGATCGATCTGGTCTGTTTTTTGGTGCGCCACCACATGCGCTTCCACTTCATGATGACCGACCGGGGCTTGCGCCGTTTCAAAACCCTGGACGAATATCCGCGCCTGATCGAAATGGTCCGGGCCGACATCAAGGCCAGAGGCGGCTCCTACCGCGAATTCAACCAGAACCTGAAACTGTTGCAGCGCACCGAACTGCCCGAAGAGATGCTCGAACCCCTGCTCAACGGCCGCCAGATCATGCAGTACACCGGCCTCAAGCCCGGCCCGGCCGTGGGACTGATCCGCGACACCCTGCTCAAGGCCCAGATTTTCGGCGACGTGACCTGCGAGGCCGAGGCCATCGAATTCGTACGCAAACAGCATTCCAAGGATATGGCGTAGGCGGATGAGAGGGGCGATTCGTGAATCGCCCCTCTTCATTCGCTAGGCGCAAGCGAAAACCAGAACCACTATTTTTTCTCCAGGGGGCTGCCGCCCCCGGCCCCCGCTTCCAGGCAAAGAGACCGCAGCGACTTTTATCCCGCCATCCCTTCATCCCCGCGTCCTCGCGCCCAAGCCTACAAACCCCGGAACCAAAATATTGCTTTTTTTGGCCCCACCCGCCTTGTTTTATGGTAATGCCGGATTATTCTGTTAGGTTACAAGGGAAACAAGCCCCTGCCGAAAACCGCCCCGTCCGGGCGATTCACAAACCGGGCGGGGGCGTATATCCTACCGGCAGACTCCGGTCGCGAGAGGGCCGGCGACGACGCCAACAAAGGGAGCGTGCGATATGTGGGAATATACCGACGTAGTGAAGGAACATTTTCTCAACCCCCGCAACGTGGGGGAAATACCAGACGCCAGCGCGGTCGGCGAGGTGGGCAGCATCGCCTGCGGCGACGCGCTCAAACTCTATCTGAAAGTGGACGAGCACGACCGCATCGTGGACGCCAAATTCCAGACCTTCGGCTGCGCCTCGGCCATCGCCTCCAGCTCCGCCCTGACCGAACTGATCAAGGGCAAGACCGTGGACGAGGCCCTGGCCGTCTCGAACCAAGACATCGCCAAATACCTGGGAGGCCTGCCCAAGGAAAAGATGCACTGCTCGGTCATGGGCCAGGAAGCCTTGGAGGCGGCCATCAAGAACCTGCGCGGCCAGGCCGCGCCGGTGGCCGTGCCCGAAGGCGAGATCGTCTGCGAATGCTTCGGCGTCACCGACGAACTCATCCGGGGCGTGATCCGGGAGAACAGCCTCAAGACCATCGAGGAAATCACCGACTACACCAAGGCCGGCGGCGGCTGCGGCAAATGCCTGGACCGCCTGGCCGAGATTTTGGCCGAGGAACTCGGCCAGGCCCCGCCCAAACCGGCGGCGCCCGCGCGCAAACTCACCAACCTGGCGCGCATGCAGATGGTCAGCAAGCTCATCGACGAGGAAATCAGGCCCAGCCTGCAAAAAGACGGCGGCGGCATCGAACTGGTGGACATCGAAGGCCAGACCGTCCTGGTCAGCCTGCGCGGCGCCTGCAAATCCTGCCCGTCGAGCCTGGTGACGCTCAAGGATTTCGTGGAAAGGCGCCTGCAGGACGCGGTCGAACCAGACATCCGGGTCAAGGAGGTTTAACCGTGCGCACCGTCTATCTCGACAACAACGCCACCAGCCGCACCGCCCCGGAAGTGCTGGAGGAAATGCTGCCGTTCTTCGGCGACCTCTACGGCAACCCCTCCAGCATGCACACCTTCGGCGGCCAGGTCGGCAAATTCGTGACCCTGGCCAGAGCCCGCACCGCCGCCGCGCTCGGCGCCCGCCCCGAGGAGATCGTCTTCACCTCCTGCGGCACCGAATCCGACAACACCGCTATCCGGGCGGCCGTTGAGGCCCAACCCGATAAGCGTCACATCGTCACCACCCGGGTGGAACATCCGGCCGTGCTCAACCTGGCCAAGCACCTGGAAAAGAAGGGCTATGAGGTCACGTACCTCGGCGTGGACGCGGACGGCCGCCTGGACATGGATGAACTGACCGCCAGCCTGCGCAAGGATACCGCCATCGTCAGCGTCATGTACGCCAACAACGAAACCGGCGTGATCTTTCCCATCCCGGAAATCGCGGAGATGACCCGCGAACGCGGCATCTTGCTCCACGTCGATGCGGTCCAGGCCGTGGGCAAGATCCCCATTGACCTGGCTGCGCTGCCGGTGGACTACCTGGCCCTATCCGGGCACAAGCTGCACGCCCCCAAGGGCGTAGGCGCGCTCTACGCGCGCAAGGGCGCGCCGTTTCGGCCGTTCATGATCGGCGGCCATCAGGAGAAAGGACGCCGCGCCGGAACCGAAAACACCGCCGCCATCGTCGCTCTCGGCAAGGCCTGCGAACTGGCCGCCGCCGGCATAGGCGAGGAAATCACCAAGGTCGGCGCATTGCGCGACCGGCTGGAAAAAGGACTGCTCGCGGCCGTGCCCGAGGCGCGCATCAACGGCGAAACCGTACACCGGCTGCCCAACACCACCAACATCTCGTTCAAATACGTCGAGGGCGAGGCCATCCTGCTTCTGCTCGACGCGCTCGGCGTCTGCGCCAGCTCGGGCTCGGCCTGCACCTCCGGGAGCCTGGAGCCGTCGCACGTTTTGCGCGCCATGGGCGTGCCCTTCACCTACGCCCACGGCTCGATCCGTTTCTCCTTGTCGCGCTACAACACCCAGGAAGACGTGGACCTGGTGGTCAAGGAACTGCCCGGTATCATCGCCCGCCTGCGGCAGATTTCGCCCTTCGGCCGCACCGAAGGCGCGGCCTGCGACGCCGACCTGGCCAAGGCGGATTAGGGATTCAAAAAAACATGAATATGTTTTTTTGAAAGGAGCTTCTCATGAACATCGCCAAGGACATGGTCGCCCTGGTCGGGCGTACGCCGCTGGTGTGGCTGAACAAGGTGACCGACGGTTGCGTCGCCAAAGTGGCGGCCAAGCTGGAATTCTTCAATCCTTGTTCCTCGGTCAAGGACCGCATCGGCATGAACATGATCGAGACCGCCGAGCGCGAGGGCAAACTTACGCCCGGCGCGGTCGTGATTGAGCCGACCAGCGGCAACACCGGCATCGGGCTGGCGTTCATGTGCGCGGTCAAAGGCTACCGCTTGATCCTGACCATGCCCGAGAGCATGAGCCTGGAGCGCCGGACGCTGCTTAAAGGGTTCGGGGCCGAATTGGTCCTGACCGAGGCCAAACTCGGCATGCGCGGGGCGATCGCCAAGGCCGAGGAAATCGCGGCCGCAACCCCGGGCGCGTTCATACCGCAGCAGTTCGACAATCCCGCCAATCCCGAAATCCACCGCCTGACCACGGCCGAGGAGATTTGGGCGGACACCGACGGGGCGGTGGACATCTTTGTCTCGGGCGTCGGCACCGGCGGCACGCTCACCGGCGTGGCCCAGGCTTTAAAGCCCCGCAAGCCGGCGTTCCGGGCAGTGGCCGTCGAACCGGACGCCTCGCCGGTGCTCTCCGGCGGCGCCCCCGGCCCGCACGCCATCCAGGGCATCGGCGCGGGCTTCGTGCCCACGGTTCTCAACACCAAGATCATCGACGAAGTGTTCCGCGTGACCAATGACGAAGCCCTGGCCATGGCCAGACGGCTGATCCGGGAGGAAGGCGTTTTGGGCGGCATCTCCTCCGGGGCCATCGTCCACGCCGCCGTGCAGGTCGCCAAGCGGCCCGAGAACGCGGGCAAGCTCGTGGTCTGCGTGGTCTGCGACACCGGGGAGCGCTACCTGAGCACGGCTCTCTTCCAGGAGAGCGGCAAATGACGGCCATGACGCAATTCGACCGCGAATGCCCGCCCGCGCCCACGCCCGAGGAGGCGACCGCCGTGCTGGACGCGGTGGTGGCCAGCCTGTGCGAACCGGAGTCGTACAAATCGGTCTATTACCGCCGCGCCTCGGGCGCGCCCATGCCCTCGGTCGCGGTCATGGCCGAGATCATGGAACGCCTGCGGGCCGTGCTTTTTCCGGGCTATTTCGGCGACTCGGACGTAAGCCCCAAGGCCATCGCCTACCATACCGGCTCGCACCTGGACGTGGTCTTTCGGCTGCTCGCCGAACAGGTGCGGCGCGGCTACTGCTTCACCTGCGACCGCCCGGAAATGGAATGCCTGGGCTGCGACGCCCTGGCGCTGGATCTGACGCTCAAGTTCATGGCCGAGTTGCCGCGAGTGCGGGTTTTGCTCGCTTCCGACGTCCAGGCGGCCTACGACGGCGACCCGGCCGCCAAGAACCAGGGCGAAACCATCTTCTGCTACCCCTCGGTCCTGGCCCTGACCCACCACCGCGTGGCCCACGAACTGTACAAACTCGGCGTGGACATCATCCCGCGCATCATTTCGGAGATGGCCCACTCCAAAACCGGCATCGACATCCACCCGGGCGCGAGGATCGGTGAACGCTTTTTCATCGACCACGGCACCGGCACGGTCATCGGCGAAACCTGCATCATCGGCAACAACGTCCGGCTCTACCAGGGCGTGACCTTGGGAGCCAAAAGCTTCCCCAAGGACGCCTCGGGCAACCCGGTCAAAGGCCTGGACCGGCACCCGATCGTGGAAGACGACGTGATCGTCTACTCCGGCGCGACCATCCTCGGCCGCGTCACCATCGGCGCCGGCTCGCACATCGGCGGCAACGTCTGGGTGACCGAAAACGTGCCACCGGGATCGAACCTGGTGCAGTCGAAAGTGCAGGAAGTGATGTTCACGGGGGGCGCTGGAATATAGAGAATCGGGGGAAACTTTTTTGAAAAAAAGTTTCCCCCGACCCCCTTCAAAAAACTTTGGCCGAGTATATAAACATGACTGAACAGACATCACTGAAGGCCCGAAATAGGCCATTGTATGATGCATTAGTCAACTACTCTAAAGAAGCGTTGGACATCATAAAACAACGCATAGACAATGGGAAATCACCTCATCAAAGTAAACATACTAATTGTATATTTGACGATAAAAAAAATGCCTTTGTAAAAAATACATTTATAAGGACATATTATAACTTATTTATACTTGGTTTGCGCGATAAATTAAAGGAAATTAATAGTTATAAGCATGTTGTAACCGAGATACATCGTGACATAATATGGAATAATCAAGTTGATAAAATTCAAAAACATATTATTGATTCAGACTACACTAAAATCGAAGAACTATTAAATAATATAGTTAGTTTTTTATTATCAAAATCTGGAACTTTTTCATTTTCAGAGCCATATTTTAATGAAATAATTCAAAAAATTGAAATTGATTTTAGCTCAGACACAATTACACTTCAAAGAATAGTGCCGATTTACGGTATTGATTTTGACGACACAATAATTATTACAGAACATATTTCAATAGCTCCTCTAACAAATGAAGAAATTGCTGCAATTCTCAGCAATGAATTTATTTATAATTGCTTTATTGATCCCTTTTTTGGTGCATGTATTAATACTCCCAAATTCGCTATTATAATTACCCATAATATTCCAAAGAAATTATTTTACAATACAGACAATAGTATTAATCAAACTGCATTAATTGCTGCGTATACTTATTTTGAAGAAAATCAATCAATTATTTTTAATTTATTAATGCTATTCATAACATCTAAATTATTTCTTGTTTCCTCCATAACAGAATGTAAATCCATGCTGTACCCCTCAAGCTCTGCAACTTATTCAAATATTGACAACCCCTTGGTTCCCAATAAAAAATTAAACGAAAATATAAATATACAATTGCTAAAAGCTGCTCACGCTGTGTTACATAATGATAAATATCATTTTTTGACAGTAGCAATCAGAAGATTCTCATTTGCGATTTCAAGAAATTCTGTAGAGGATAAACTTATTGATTTAATGATTTGTTCAGAAGCGATTTTTCTAAATGATGGAAATGAAGGGTTAAGATATAGATTGTCACAGAGGGCAGCATTGTTTTTAGAGGATGAAAACGAGAAAAGAACTGAAATATATAAATTATTTTCACTTGCATATGATGTACGTAGCCATGTTGTTCACGGAAAAAGCATATTAACCTTTAAAAAATACAGTCTTTTTATAAATCAATTTAGCGTATTTATTGAATGCTTAAAAAAATCTCTTTTAAAGATGCTACAAATAGCTTCAAAAAATGAAAATAAAAAAGAGCTTATTGAGTGGAATAAAATAATCTTTACTGCAGAGATGATAGACGATTAACCATCTTGTTAATAGTTTAGTGGTTTCATGTGGAGATTTTGAACTGCTGAAGATTTTTAGCAGTGTATAATCTAATTGGGGTCCGGGGGGGATCATCCCCCCCGGCGAAGGGGGTTTTGGGGAGGCGGAGCCCCCCCAAAATTCATTCTCTTATTCGTAACTGACGCGAGCGCCGGCGATGGTGTTGGTGAGCAAGGACTCGGGATCGAGATGACCAAGCGAGCTTTCAAGGAGTTCGCGCAGCCAGCGTTTCTCTTTTTTCGGCCCGGTGAGCAGCGGATATTTGCCTTCGAGGTTGCAGAGTTTTTTCAGGTCGTCGAAGGCGTCTTCGAGCCCGCCGAGTCTGTCCACCAGTCCGGCGGCCAGGGCCTGTTCGCCGGTGAAGGCGCGGCCGTCGGCCAGCGCCTCGACCTTGGCCGGGTCCATCTTGCGGCCGGCGGCCACGTCGCGCACGAACTGTTTTTTCAAGTCCATGACCATGGATTCGAAGTAGGCTTTTTCCTCGTCGGTCATGGGCCGAAACGGGCTGCCGGCGTCCTTGAGCTTGCCGCTGGTGATGCTGAAAAACGCCACGCCCACTTTGTCCAGGAGATTTTGGGCGTTGACCAGTTCGGCCTTGACGCCGATCGAGCCGGTCAGGGTACCGGGGTTGGCGATGATTTTGGTGGCCGGACAGGCCACGTAATAGCCGCCGCTGGCGGCCACCGCGCCCATGGAGACGACCACGGGTTTTTTCTCGGCCAGGCGTTTGACCGACTCGTAGATTTCCTGGCTCGGGCCGACCACGCCGCCGGGCGAGTTGATCCGCACGACCACGCCCTTGACGTCATCATCCTCGCGCAGTTCCTTGATCCAGTCGTCGATCTTTTCCGGGTCCGCGATCACCCCCTCGACGCGCACCAGGCCCAGTTTGGGGCCGGTCGCGGCGATCAGGGGGTTGCCGGAACGCAAAACGGCCCTGGCCCCCCAAACGAGGACCACGGCCGCCGCGAGAATCGAAAACCAGAACAGAACCGGCCTGCGCCGGCGAAAGCATTCGTTATTGGGCATCTTCCAGCTTCTGCCTTATGAGCTCGCCCAGGTTGCTGCCGGTCTCGGCCGGTCCGGCGGTCTTGAACTCCTTGGGCTTCTTGCGCTCTTCCTCTTCCTTGAGTTGTTTGATGGACAGCCCGAGCCGGCGCTCGTCGGCCGAGACGTGGATGACCTTGGCCTCGATGGAGTCGTTTTCCTTGTAGAGTTCGGCCGGGGTCTTGATCTTTTTGCGGCTGATCTCGGAGACGTGCACCAAGCCCTCGATGCCTTCCTCGACTTCCACGAACAGGCCGAAGTCGGTGATGTTGGTGACCACGCCGTTGACCAGGGCGCCCACCGGGTAGCGGTCGGGCACGTTGTGCCACGGATCTTCGGAGAGCTGCTTGATGCCGAGGGTGAACTTCTCGTTCTCCTTGTCCACGGTCAGGACCTTGGCCTGGACCGTGTCGCCGACCTTGAACATCTCGCCGGGATGGCGGATCTTCTTGGTCCAGGAGATGTCGGAGACGTGGATCAGCCCGTCGATGCCGTCCTCGATGCCGATGAACACGCCGAATTCGGTGATGTTCTTGACCGAACCCTCAAGCACGGTGCCCTCGGGATATTTCTCGGCGACCACGTCCCAGGGATTGGGCTTGATCTGCTTCATGCCGAGCGAGATGCGTTTTTTGGTCTGATCGACGCCCAGGACCACCACCTCGACCTCGTCGCCGACGCGGGCAACCTGGGACGGATGGCGCAGCTTGCGCGTCCAGCTCATCTCGGAGATGTGCACCAATCCTTCAACGCCGGCTTCCAGCTCGACGAACGCGCCGTAGTCGACCAGGTTGGTGACTTTGCCCTTCAGGCGCAGCTCCATGGGATATTTGTCGGCGATGTTGGCCCAGGGATCGGCGACCAGCTGTTTCATGCCGAGCGAGACCTTGTGCTTTTCGCGGTCGAAGGAGAGCACCTTGAGTTCGAGCTCTTCGCCGATGGAGACCATTTCCTTGGGATGCTTGATGCGCTTCCAGGTCATGTCGGTGATGTGCATCAGGCCGTCCAGGCCGCCCAGGTCCACGAACACGCCGTATTCGGTGATATTTTTAACCTTGCCGAGAACCACCTGTCCCTCTTCGAGGGTGGTGAGCAGGTCGCGGCGCATGGAGTCGCGTTTTTCCTCAAGCAGGACGCGCCGCGAGACGATCACGTTGCTGCGGCGGCGGTTGATCTTGAGAACCTTGAATTCGAAGTCCTTGCCGACCAGGGCGTCCATGTCCGGAACCGGGCGCAGATCGACGTGGCTTCCGGGCAAGAACGCCTCGACGCCGCCCAGGTCCACGGTGTAGCCGCCCTTGATGCGGCGCACGATGCGGCCGATGATGAGTTCGTTCTTTTCGAGGATATCTTCTAATTTGTCGAAGAGCTGCATCCGCTTGGCCTTGTCGCGGGACAAGGAGATGGTGCCTTCGTTTTCATTCTTGTTGATGACATAGACGTCGATGGTGTCGCCCACGTTGACCGTGACGTTGCCTTCGGCGTCCATGAATTCGGAGACCGCGATCTGGCCTTCCGATTTGAAGTTGACGTCCACAAGAATGTGTTCTTTGCCTACCCTGACCACCTGACCCCGGACAATGGCGCCTTCCTCCATGTCTCCGAAGTCTTCATTGAGATAATTTTCCAACGCGGTTTCAAAGTTGACTTCCATGTCCTGGTGGGACGGGGCCTGCATCGCTTCAGTTGTTTTTTCCATCGGTTGACCTCCAACGCTCTCTCGCGCAAAAAAAGATTGAATTACCTACCAGAAACGGCCACGACTGACAACTCATGCCGTAAAATTAAGATTGTCGAATAAAAATAGATGGGTAAGTAGCAAAACGCGGTGCCGGGCGCCGGCCGGGGCAAGAGACGGTTCAGGCCAGGGCCACCAGATCGTAGGTTTTGGCCTCCTCAATCACGGCCCGGACCATACTGCCGGGAGCGACGGCCGGACCGCTGACATACGTCACCCCGTCCACCTCCGGGGCCTGGAACCAGGTGCGGCCGACATGCAGGCCCGGCCATTCGGGATGCGGCGCGTCGACCAGCACGTCGAGCTCCGCGCCCACGTAGCCGGCCAGGATTTCCTCGCTGATCCCCGCCTGCAGCTCCATGAGCTCGGCGCGGCGGCGGTTTTTGACCGCCCCCCCGACCTGCCCGGGCAGCTTGGCCGCGCGGGTGCCGTCTTCTCTGTGGTAGGTGAAGACGCCCAGGTGATGAAAGCGGGCCTCGGCGACAAAATCGGCCAGCCGCTTGAAATGATGCGGTCTTTCGCCGGGAAAGCCGACGATCAGGCTGGTGCGCAGAGCGGCCTCGGGAAAATGGCGGCGCACGCGTTCGATCACGAGCCTCGGGTCCTTGGCGAACGGCCGGCCCATGGCGGCCAGGATATCCGGATGGGCGTGCTGCACCGGGATGTCGAAATAGGGCAGAAGCTTGGGCCCGGCCCCGCTCATGAAGTCCAGAAATTCGTCGGTCAGCCCGGCCGGATACAGATACATGAGCCGCAGCCAGTCAAGCCCGTCCAGGGCCAGCAGGCGCGTAAGCAGATGGCGCAGGTCGCGCTTTTCGGCCAGGTCGCGGCCCCAGGCGGTGGTGTCCTGGGCCACCAGGACCAGTTCGCGCGCTCCTTGGCCGAGCAGCCAGGCGGCCTCGCGGGCGATGTCGTCCGGATTGCGGCTGACGTGGGAACCCCGGATGGAGGGAATGGCGCAAAAGGCGCATTTGTGGCCGCAGCCTTCGCTGATTTTCAGGTAGGCATAGCCCGGCGGCGTGCTGAGCAGCCGGTCGTCACGCGGGGCGATCTCGCGGCCCAGGGCCCTGGCCAATCTGCCCGGCCAAAGCTCGATTTCGCGGGTGGAGAGCCAGATGCCCACCTCGCCGATCTGCCGGGCGAGGTCCTCTCCGTAGCGGCTGACCAGGCAACCGGCCACGGCCAAAAGCGGCTTTTTCTCAAGGTCGCGGATGGCCCGCGCGGTCTCGAAAATCGTCGCCAACGATTCCTCGACGGCGGGCTGGATGAAGCCGCAGGTGTTGATCAAAGCCACCTCGGCGTCTTCAAGGCTATCCACGGCCCGCGCGCCGACCAAGCCCAGCAGGCGCTCGGTGTCCACGCGGTTTTTCGGGCAACCCAAGCTGACGGCGTATATTTTGATCAGAAGAAAGCCTCCGGCGGCCAAAGGGCTGCGCCCTTTGGAATCCCATAAACGTTATCCGAAACATTATGCCTTGCGCGGGATTAGCCCGTCACCGCTTCACTTGTAAAGTTTTTTGGGGAATGGAATTTGGGGGAAACCCCTTTTGTGAACAAAAGGGGTTTCCCCCAAATTCCATTCCAATATTCCATTCCAAAAAAACGGCCAGACCCTTTCGGGTCTGGCCGTTTTGATTGCGTAGCGTAGGCTTGGGTCTAGTACATGCCGCCCATGCCGCCCATGCCGCCCATGCCGCCGCCGGGCATGGCCGGGGCAGCGCTTTCGGGTTTGGGCTTTTCAGCGATGGAGCATTCCGTGGTCAGCAGCAGGGAGGCCACGGAAGCGGCGTTTTGCAGGGCGATGCGGGTGACCTTTTTGGGGTCGATGACACCGGCCTTGACCAAGTCTTCGTATTCGCCGGTGGCGGCGTTGAAGCCGTAGTTGTCCTTGCCTTCCTTGACCTTGGCGACCACGATGGAGCCCTCGAAGCCGGCGTTGCCGGCGATCTGGCGCAGGGGCTCTTCGATGGCGCGGCGGACGCTCTCGATGCCGGCGGCTTCGTCGTCGTCGCCGGGCTTGATCTTCTCAAGGGATTTCAAGCAGCGCACGAAGGCCACGCCGCCGCCGGGAACGATGCCTTCCTCGACAGCCGCGCGGGTGGCGTTCAGGGCGTCTTCAACGCGGGCTTTCTTCTCTTTCATCTCGGTCTCGGTGGCCGCGCCGACATTGATCACGGCGACGCCGCCGACGATCTTGGCCAGGCGCTCCTGGAGCTTTTCCTTGTCGTAGCTGGAGGTGGTCTCGTCGATCTGGGCGCGGATCTGCTTGACCCGGGCCTTGATGTCTTCGGCCTTGCCCGAGCCGTCGATGATGGTGGTGTTTTCCTTGTCGATGATCACGCGCTTGGCCCGGCCGAGGTCGGTCAGGGTGATGTTCTCAAGCTTGATGCCCAGGTCTTCGGAAACGGCCTGGCCGCCGGTCAGGCAGGCGATGTCCTGGAGCATGGCCTTGCGGCGGTCGCCGAAGCCGGGGGCCTTGACGGCGCAAACCTGCAGGGTGCCGCGCAGCTTGTTGACGACGAGCGTGGCCAAAGCCTCGCCCTCGACGTCCTCGGCCACGATCAGAAGCGGCTTGCCCATCTTGGCGACCTGCTCGAGCACGGGCAGGAGGTCCTTCATGTTGGAGATCTTTTTCTCGTTGATCAGGATGACCGGCTCGTCGAGTTCGACGATCATCTTTTCCGGATCGGTGATGAAATAGGGGGAGAGGTAGCCGCGGTCGAACTGCATGCCTTCCACGACTTCCAGGGTGGTCTCCAGGCCTTTGGCCTCTTCGACCGTGATGACGCCCTCTTTGCCGACCTTGTTCATGGCCTCGGCGATGATGTTGCCGATGGTCGAGTCGGAGTTGGCGGAAATGGTGCCGACCTGGGCGATTTCTTTCTGATCGCGAGTGGGCTTGGCCAGGATTTCAAGCTCTTTGACGATGGCTTCGACGGCCTTGTCGACGCCGCGCTTGATGGCCATGGGGTTGCGGCCGGCGGCCACAAGCTTGACGCCCTCGGAGAAGATCGACTGGGCCAGGATGGTGGCGGTGGTGGTGCCGTCGCCGGCCACGTCGGAGGTCTTGGAAGCGACTTCCTTGACCATCTGGGCGCCCATGTTCTCGAACTTGTCTTCGAGCTCGATTTCCTTGGCCACGGTCACGCCGTCCTTGGTGATCACCGGGGAGCCGAAGCTCTTCTCGATCAGGACGTTGCGGCCCTTGGGCCCGAGGGTGACTTTGACGGCGTTGGCCAGCTTGTCCACGCCGCGTTTGAGGCGCTCGCGGCCCCTGGCATCATACAGGATTTCTTTAGCGGACATATCGTGTATTCTCCTTTTTTACTTTTTCGAACCGATCGAACTAGGACTCGATGATGGCCAGGATGTCGTCCTCGCGCATGATCAGGAACTCTTCGCCGTCGAGCTTGATCTCGGTGCCGGCGTACTTGTTGAAGAGTACGGTGTCGCCCTTGTCGACGGCCAGCTTGGCGCGTTTGCCGTCGTCGGCGATTTTGCCCGGACCGGCGGCGATGACCTTGCCCCGCATGGGCTTTTCCTTGGCCGAGTCGGGGATGATGATGCCGCCCTTGGTCACTTCCTCTTCCTCGAGGCGCTTGACCAGAACACGATCATTCAACGGTTTGAGCTTCATGTTATCCTCCATTCTGTGGTGTGGTTGGTGTCGATTGTTGGCACTCGCCCGAGGAGAGTGCTAACAAATGGGCGCAGAGACGGTTTTCAATATAATCCTGTATTCACCTTTGGCAACCCCTGGGGTGATTTTTTTTGCGAAATTATCGGGGCGGATCCAGAGGGACTGAAAACCAGAACCACTGTTTTTCCCCAGGGGGTTGCCGCCCCCGGCCCCCGCTTCAAAACGAGAAAGCGCCGCCGCCCCCCGTCCCCTCAAAAACCCAGGTTTCTCCCCGGCTTCTCGTCCCAAAACGCTTCCGGCCGGAGA
>Ga0326727_10016142_pt1 | contig 15834 bp, 13 predicted proteins | sample MB2enrmetagenome_FD_207643 | JGI IMG/M metagenome (GOLD analysis project Ga0326727, IMG submission 207643) | Lab enriched peat soil microbial communities from McLean, Ithaca, NY, United States - MB29MY | ecosystem: Environmental > Terrestrial > Soil > Wetlands > Peat | place: USA: New York... | reverse complement strand
CCAAGCGACATCGGGATCAGGATGGCGAAAATGATCAGCGGAACCCCGAAAAAATGGGTCAGCCGGTTGCGCCGATCCCGGTGATAACTGCCGTAGGAGGCCATGTGCGCGGCCAGTCTCATCTCTTGGCTCCCATTTGTCTTGTCTGCTCCGCCGCGGCCCGGTCGCCGCCGACTTGTCCACTGATGTGGGAATGCGCGCAAGGGTTGCCAAGGGCCGGCGGTGGAGCGATGGGCCGGCCACGGCGATTGAAATCCCGCCCGTTCCTGAGGGATGATGCCGCCGGCCAGGCGGGACCGTTCCGCCGGCGACGGGCAGGAGGGCTGAGACAAGGTGAGGCAATATCTCGATCTGATGCGCCATGTGCGCGACAAGGGGGTCTTCAAGCAGGACCGCACCGGGACGGGAACGTTCAGCACCTTCGGCTGGCAGATGCGCTTCGATCTGGCGGACGGCTTTCCCGTGGTCACCACCAAGAAGCTGCATCTGCGCTCGATCATCCACGAACTGTTGTGGTTTCTGAAGGGCGACACCAACATCGCCTATCTGCATGAGAACAAGGTCTTCATCTGGGACGAATGGGCCGACGCCGACGGTAATCTGGGGCCGGTCTACGGCGCCCAATGGCGGTCCTGGCCGACCCCGGAGGGCGGCTCCATCGACCAGATCGCCGATCTGGTGGACCAGATCAAACGCAATCCGGACTCGCGCCGCCTGATCGTCTCGGCCTGGAACCCGGCCGAGATCGGTCGCATGGCGTTGCCGCCCTGCCACTGCCTGTTCCAGTTCTACGTGGCCGACGGGCGGCTGTCGTGCCAGCTTTACCAGCGTTCGGCCGATATCTTCCTGGGGGTGCCCTTCAACATCGCGTCCTACGCCCTGCTGACCATGATGATCGCCCAGGTGACCGGCCTGACGGCCGGCGAGTTCATCCACACCCTGGGCGACGCTCATCTTTATGCCAACCATGTCGAGCAGGCCGACCTGCAACTGGCCCGGACGCCCAAGCCTTTGCCGCGGATGCGGTTGAACCCCGATGTGGGCGACCTGTTCGCCTTTGGTTTCGAGGATTTCACCCTGGAGGGTTACGATCCCGATCCGCACATTCCGGCGCCGGTGGCGGTCTGATGCTGGCGCTGATCGTCGCCGCGGCGACCAATGGCGTGATCGGCCGGGACAATCGCCTGCCCTGGCACATCCCCGACGATTTGCGCTATTTCAAGCGGGTGACCCTGGGCAAGCCGGTGGTGATGGGGCGCAAGACCTTCGTCTCGATCGGCAAGCCGCTGCCGGGGCGGATCAATATCGTCCTGTCCCGCGATCCGGGCTGGTCGGCCGAGGGGGTGCTGGTGGCCGCAGACCTGGATCAGGCCCTGCAGCTGGCGGAGCGCCAGTCACCCGGGGCGGAGATCATGGTGATCGGCGGCGGTTCGCTATTCGCCGAAGCCCTGCCGCGGGCGGCCCGCCTTTATCTGACCGAAGTGCACCGCGACTTTGCCGGCGACGTGGTCTTCCCCGAACCCGATCCCGCCGCCTGGCGCGAGATCAGCCGCGAACCCCACGAAGGCGACCCGCCCTACAGCTTCGTCGTGCTGGAGCGGGTGGTGAACGCGATTTGACCAGTAGGGCCGGCGTCTCTGCCGGCCTGTGCCGAGAAGCGGCAGAAGTCAGCCATTTCGGCTGCGCCGAAACGCCGGCAGAGACGCCGGCGCCACTGGATTTTCATAATCTCGGAGGCCCGACCCCATCACTCCATGACGATTTTCGGGCCCTTCTTGTTGCTTTGCAGCAGCTGAACCTTGTCCCAGACCTTTTGGGCGATGTCGCGATAGGCCTTGGCGTGGGGGCTGTCGGGGCGGCTGACCACGATGGGCTGGCCCTCGTCCGAGGTGGTGCGGATGGCGATGTCCAGGGGAATCTCGCCCAGGAAGTCGGTGGACAGCTTGACCGCCTCGAACTTGGCGCCGCCATGTCCGAAAATATGGTCCTCGTTGCCGCACTTCGGGCAGATGTAATAGCTCATGTTCTCGATGATGCCCATTACCGGGACATTGACCTGGCGGAACATGTTCAGTCCCTTGCGGGCGTCCAGCAGCGCGATGTCCTGGGGCGTCGAGACGATCACCGCGCCGGTCAGGGGCACCCGCTGGGTCATGGTCAGCTGGGTGTCGCCGGTGCCGGGGGGCATGTCGACCACCAGCACGTCCAGCGCGCCCCAACGGACCTGGCGCATCATCTGCTCCAGCGCGCCCATCACCATGGGGCCGCGCCAGATGACCGGCGACTCTTCGGGCACCAGAAAGCCGATGGACATGACCTTGAGGCCGAAAGCCTCGACCGGGTTGATGCTTTCACCGTCGGGCGAGGTCGGCTGGGCGCCGGAAACGCCCAGCATGCGGGGCTGCGAGGGGCCGAAGATGTCGGCATCGAACATGCCGACGGACAAGCCCAGGTCTTTCAGGGCCAAGGCCAGGTTGACGGCGGTGGTCGACTTGCCGACACCGCCTTTGCCCGATGCCACCGCGATGATCGCCTTGACCTCCGGCATCAGGGGCTCTTCGGCGCCGTGCCCGTGCCCGTGCCCGTGCCCGTGCCCATGGTCATGGCCATGATCGTGGGCTGGACGCTCGGCCGTCAGCACGGCCGACACCGTCAGAACCGCGGGCAGCGCGTGGACCGCGGCCTCGGCGGCCTGGCGCAGGGGCTCCAGATGGGGGCCGCGCTCGGGGGCCACCTCGATGGCGAAAGCGACGTGCCCCCCCTTGATGGCCAGGCCCGAGACCATGCCGCGGCCGACGATGTCCTGTCCGCTGTCGGGATCGACCACCGTCGCCAGGGCTTCCAGCACAGCTTTTTCGGTCACATCGGCCATCGGGGTCTTCTCCGGAAAGGATCTTAGAACGGGGTGGGTGCCCCGGCTCGCATTGCGCAGCCGGGCAGACTGTCATATAAGGCGCAGTGATGCCGTTGCAAAGCTCTATTCGGCAGCGGGGCCCGGATCAGCACGACACCGATTTGGGCGATGCCGACATCGGAAAAGGATGTTTTTACCATGCCATGGAACACGCAGGGTGGTGGCGGTGGCGGACCCTGGGGCGGCGGACAGGGGCCGTGGGGTCGCGGCCCGGGTGGTGGCGGCGGAGTTCAGCCGCCGAATCTCGAGGAACTGTTGCGCAAAGGGCAGGAACGGTTCCGTCAGGTCATGCCCGGTGGGTTCGGTGGCGGTCGCGGTGCCGTTCTGGTCGGCCTTGTGGCGCTGGTGTTGTGGGGATTGACCGGCTTTTACAAGGTCGATCCCGATGAGGTCGGCGTGGTCTTGCGGTTCGGACGGTTCGTCGGCTTGACCCAGCCGGGCCTCAATTATCATCTGCCCAGCCCGATCGAGACGGTGGTGACACCGTCGGTGACCCGGATCAATCGGGTGGAACTGGGCTATCGCTCGGGCGTCGAAGGCCGTCGGGCGGCTCCCGGTCGGGAGACCACCGAGGAAAGCCTGATGCTGACGGGCGACGAGAACATCATCGACGTCAACTTCTCGGTGTTTTGGAAGATCGGCGATCAGCCGAACGACCCGGAAAAATATCTTTTCAATATTCGTGATCCCGAAGGGACGGTCAAAGTGATCGCCGAATCGGCGATTCGCGAGATCATCGGTCAATTGCCGATCCGCGCGCCGCTGTTCGAGAACCGCCAGTCCATCGGCGACCGGACCCGCGCCCGCATGCAGGAATTGCTGGACGAATACGGGGCCGGCATCAAGGTCACCCAGGTCCAGCTGTTGAAGGCCGACCCGCCGTCGGAAGTGATCGACGCCTTTAACGACGTCCAGCGCGCCAAGGCCGACCAGGAGCGTCTGCGCAACGAGGCGGAAGCCTATCGCAATGACATCATCCCGAAGGCCCGCGGCGATTCCGAACGGATCTCCCAGGAAGCCCAGGCCTACCGCGAGCAGGTGGTGGATCTGGCGCAGGGCGAGGCCCAGCGTTTCACCCAGGTCTACCAGGCCTACAAAACGGCGCCCGACGTGACGGCGCGGCGTCTTTACATCGACGCCATGGAGGATGTCTTGAAGGGCGCAACCAAGGTGGTGGTCGATCCGCAGGTCAAGAACGTCATTCCCTATCTTCCGTTGCCCGAACTTGAAAAGTCCAAAGGCAAAGAGGGCTCGGCCGCGTCTCCCAGCCAGGGAGGCGGCCGATGAACCGCACAACTCTGGGCATGGCCGGCATCATCGCTCTGGTTCTGCTGGTGATCGCCTCCTCGTCGCTGTTCATCGTCCATCAGGGGGAACAGGCCCTGGTTCTGCGCTTCGGCGCCGTTGCCGATCCCGAGGATCCGATCAAGGGGCCGGGCCTGCACGTCAAGAAGCCCTTCATCGAGGATGTGGTGCGCTACGACGCCCGCCTGCTCGACGTCGACCCTCCGGCCGAGCAGGTGATCCTTGCCGACCAGAAGCGCATCGAGGTCGACACCTATACCCGCTTCCGGATCTCGGACCCGTTGCTGTTCTACCAGGCCGTTCGCACCGAAGAGGCGGCGCGGTCCCGCCTGCGCGAGATCGTCAACAATTCGCTGCGCCGGGTTCTGGGCAATGTCATGTTGCCCAGCGTCCTGTCGGCGGAACGCGAGCAGATCATGCATGAGATCCAGCAGCAGGTCAGCGAGACCGCCAAGTCGCTGGGTGTCACCGTGGCCGACGTGCGGATCCGCCGCGCCGACCTGCCGGCCGAGACCAGCCAGGCGATCTTCCGGCGCATGGAATCGGAACGTCAGCGCGAGGCGGCGGAAGCCCGGGCGCAAGGCTACGAACGGGCCCAGCAGATTCGTGCCGCCGCTGACCGCGAACGCACCATCATCCTGGCCGAGGCGCAGAAGCAAAGCCAGATTCTTCGGGGGCAGGGCGACAGCGACGCCAACAAGATCTATGCCGAGGCGTTTTCCGCCGATCCCAACTTCTTCGCCTTCTATCGGTCTCTCACCGCCTATCGCCAGGCGTTGGGCGATGCCAACACCACCTATGTGCTGACCCCGGATTCCGATTTCTTCAAGTTCTTCCACAACGCGCCGGAACGGGTCCGGTGAACCGACAGGAGAGAGCCCCGGCGGCCGCGGCCGCCGGGTTTCCAATCCCATGAGAGATTTCCTCACTGCCCTGGCCCTGGCCTTGACCTTCGAGGGCATCCTCTACGCCCTGTTTCCTTCCGCCATGAAGCGGATCCTGGCCGGCCTTCTGGTGCATCGCGACCAGTCCTTGCGCTGGGCCGGCCTGATCGCCGCCATCGCCGGGGTTGTCCTGGTGGCCTTGATTCGCCGGGGCGGCCTCGCTTGAACCATCGCGGACAGTGATTAAATCATTGGAACAACGGGTGTCCGGAGTCCGCAGCTGGCCATCACCCTCTCAATCGCAAGGCCCAGGAAGAAGCTATTGAATCCCGAGTGGTCTTCTGCTTCTTACGTTCCTGGACCAGCATGTTCCGATGGTGCCGGAGCATGAACAACACCACAGTGGTGGTATCCCCCTCCATCGAAGGAGTGACCTCGGTGATCCTCAACAGTTCCGTCCGCGTCCAGGCTCCCGGCGCCGGTCGTGTTTTGCGGATGTCGCTTTCCCGGCTGTTCGCGCTGCTGGCGCTGCTGGTGCTGGTGGTGCCGCTGGCGCCATTGGCCCGGGCGGCCCAGACCCCCGATGGCTTTGCCGACCTGGCCGAGCGCCTGCTGCCGACCGTGGTCAATATCTCGACGACCCAGACCCTGAAGAACGCCGACCGCGGCCTTGATATGCCGCAATTCCCGCCGGGTTCGCCCTTCGAGGACTTCTTCAAGAACTTCATGGACAAGCGCGGCGGCAACAATCCCGATGCGGCTCCGCGCAAGGCCACCGCCCTGGGGTCGGGGTTTATCATCGACGCCAATGGCCTGGTGGTGACCAACAACCATGTCATTGCCGACGCCGACGAGATCACCGTGATCCTTCAGGACGGCCAGGCCTACAAGGCCACCATCGTCGGACGCGACACCAAGGCCGACCTTGCTCTTCTGAAGATCACCACGCCGAACAAGCTGCCGGCGGTGGCGTTCGGCAATTCCGACGAGTCGCGGGTGGGGGACTGGGTGATCGCCATCGGCAATCCCTTCGGCATGGCCGGTACGGTGACCGCCGGCATCATCTCGGCCCGCGGCCGCGACATCAATGCCGGTCCCTATGACGATTTCCTGCAGACCGACGCCGCCATCAACAAGGGTAACTCCGGCGGTCCGCTCTTGAACATGAAGGGCGAGGTGATCGGCATCAACACCGCGATCCTGGGCCCCACCGGCGGTTCCGTGGGGATCGGCTTCGCCATTCCCGCCAATCTGGCCAAGCCGGTGATCGCCGATCTGCAGAAGTTCGGTAAGCCGCGGCGCGGCTGGCTGGGCGTCAAGATCCAGTCGGTGACCGACGACATCGCCGAAAGCCTGGGACTGAAGGACCAGCGCGGCGCGCTGGTGGCCGACGTTTCCGCCGGCGGCCCGGCGGCCAAGGCCGGGATCCGGAAGGGCGACGTGATCACCCGCTTCGACGGCAAGGATGTCACCGAGATGCATCGCCTGCCGCGCATCGTTGCCGAGACGCCGATCAACAAGGACGTCGAGGTGCAGCTGTGGCGTGACGGAAAAGCCGTCACGATTCACGCCGTGGTTGGCGAACTGGCCGATACGGACGAGGCCGACCAGAGCAAGGAAAACGAGAAGCCGGTGGCCAAGAACGAGGCCGGCCAGGTCGAAGTCGCCGCACTGGGACTGTCGGTGGCGCAGATCACTCCGGGCTTGCGCGAGCGCTTCGAGATCGGGGCCGAGGTCAAGGGCGTGGTGGTGACCGACGTCAAGCAGTCGGGGCCGGCGGCCGAAAAAGGCTTTCGGCCCGGCGACGTGATCGTCGAAGTCTCGCAGGAGGCGGTGAAGACCCCGGCCGAGTTCGCCGGCAAGATCGATGCCGCCCGCAAGTCCGGCCGCAAGTCCGTCCTGCTGTTGGTGCAAAGCGAAGCCGGCGTGCATTTCGTGACCCTGAAGGTGGAAACGCCGGCGGAAAAAGGCCACGGGCAGTAAAGTAGCGCCGGCGTCCCCGCCGGTGTTGCGGCCGGCCGGCCGGCAGGGACGCCGACCCTCCTGAGCCAACAAATGGAGTAGCGCCGGCGTCCCCGCCGGTGTTACGGCCGGCCGGCCGGCAGGGACGCCGACCCTCCTGGAGTAGCGCCGGCGTCTCCGCCGGTGTTGCCGTTACCCCGCGACGATCTCGCGGTCGGCATAGCCCTGGAAATAGAGCAAGGTACGCAGGTCGCCGTGGTCGATGCGAACCGGAGCCTGTTCGGCCACCACCGGCTTGCCGTGAAAGGCCACGCCCAGTCCGGCGGCGCTGATCATGTCCAGGTCGTTGGCGCCGTCGCCGACCGCCAGGGTGCGCGACAGGGGCAGGCGGAATTCGGCGGCGGTGGCCACCAGGGTCCGGCCTTTGGCGTCCCGATCCAGGATCGGCGGGACCACCGCACCGGACAGATGCCCGTCGGCAATGACCACGTCATTGCCAATCTCGCGGTCGAAACCCAGCCGAGACGCCACATGCCGGGTGAAGATGCGCAAACCGCCGGACACCAGGACGGTCAAGGCGCCGTTGGCCCGCATGGTGGCCACCAGTTCGGCGGCTCCGGGCGTTGTTCTCACCGCCTTCGCGGCGGTCTCCAAGGCCGTGGCGGACAGGCCGGCCAGGCGGCGGATGCGTTGGCGGAAGGCTTGAGCGAAGTCGATCTCGCCATTCATGGCGCGCGCCGTCACCGCCGCAATCTCGTCCTTCAGGCCCACCGCCTCGGCCAGATCATCGAGAGTTTCCCCGATCACCATGGTGCTGTCCATGTCGGCCAGCAACAGGGCCTTGCGCCGGTCGCGGGTCGGCTGGGCCATCACGTCGACGGGCCGTTTGGTCAACGGCAGACGCGCCGCGGCAGTCGCCTGGTCGGGGGACAACAGGGCGAAAGGCAGGTCGAGGGCTCGGTTGGCCGACAACCAGACGGGCCGTCCAACATCCCCACCCAGATCGCGGATGGCGGCACCAATCCTTGCCGCGTCGGCGTCTGTAAGGGCGTCGTCGCCGGCCACAAGGGTCAGGACAGTCTCCATGATGACCGGTTGTAAAGGCTGGCACCGCCGGTGAAAAGAGGAAAGCGGGGCGGGCGCCTCTTTGGCGGCCATGCGGTGGGCGGCGGGAACAAGAAGGCCTTGGCGGGAACGGGCGGTTGGACTAAGAGACAAAGGCCTTCCCGCAGCTGACAAGGACTGTCCCCATGCCCGTTCCTCTGCTTCGCCCGTTCCCCGGCCTGCGGCCGACCGCCGACCTGGCGGCGCAAGTCGCCGCCCCGCCCTATGACGTGTTGTCCAGCGCCGAGGCCGCGGTTCTTGCCAAGGGCCGGGATTGGAGCTTTCTGCATATTTCGAAGCCCGAGATCGACCTGCCCCCGGGCGCCGACGCCTACGCCCCGGCGGTCTATGCCAAGGCCGCCGAGACCCTGGCGCGGATGATCGACAAGGGGGGGCTGCGGCAGGACGGGGCGCCCTGCTACTACGTGTACCGCCTGGAGATGGGGGACCACCAGCAGACGGGGATCGTTGGCGGCGGTTCGGTGGCCGCCTATGACGTCAACCGGATCCGCAAGCATGAGTTCACCCGTCCCGACAAGGAGGACGATCGTGTCCGCCAGATCGAGGCCTGCCGGGCGCAGACCGGGCCGGTCCTGCTGGCGCACCGCAACACTCCCACCCTGGCGGCGGTGGTCAAGGCGGTGACGGCCACCGCTCCGGCCTACCGGGTCGAGGCGGTGGACGGCAATGTGCATACCCTTTGGGTGGTGGCGGAGGCTGCCCGGCAGGCTGAAATCACCGCCGCTTTCGAGGCGATGCCGGCGGTCTACATCGCCGACGGCCATCATCGGTCGGCCGCGGCCTCACGGGTGGCGGCGGCCCGCCGCCGGGCCGGCGAGGCCGAGGATGCCCCCAGCCAGTCCTTCCTGGTGGTCAGCTTCCCCATCGAGGAAATGAAGATCTTCGACTATAACCGGGTCGTGCGCGATCTGGCCGGGTTGTCGGTCGAGCAGTTCCTGGCGGCGTTGGCGACCGAGTTCGAGGTGGTCGCCGTGTCTGGGCCGGCCAAACCGGAACAACCGGGCGTCATGGGCCTTTACTTGCCCGGCCAATGGTACCGCCTGACGCTGAAGCGCCCGGTGCCCGCCGACCCGGTGGCCCGTCTGGATGTCAGCCTGCTGACCGATCGCCTGTTGGCCCCGATCCTGGGCATCTTGGATTTGCGCAAGGACAAGCGGATCGACTTCGTCGGCGGCAAGCGGGGCCTGGGCGAGTTGGAGAGCCGCGTCGATTCGGGAGAGATGGCGGCAGCCTTCGCGCTGTTCCCGACCCGCATGGAGGATCTGGTGGCGGTGGCCGAAGCCGGGCAGGTGATGCCGCCCAAATCCACCTGGTTCGAACCCAAGCTGGCCGACGGCCTGGTCTCCTATCCGCTGGACTGGCACTGACGTGAGGGGGGCCGGTGTCATCGTCGCCGGCCCGACCGCGTCGGGCAAGTCGGCCCTGGCCTTGCGTCTGGCCGAGGCCCTGGGCGGAGTCGTCATCAATGCCGACTCCATGCAGCTTTACCGGGACCTACCCATCCTGTCGGCCCGGCCGGGGCCGGAGGAGGAGCGCCGGGTTCCCCACCGGCTGTACGGCATTCTGCCGCCCACCGGGCAATGTTCGATGGGTCTGTGGCGAGAGATGGCGGTCCAGGCCTGCCGGCAGGCCTGGACGCAGGGGCTGGTTCCGGTGGTTGCCGGCGGGACCGGACTTTACCTGAAGGCCCTGGCCGAGGGCCTGTCCCCCATTCCCGATATTCCCGAACCGGTGCGCAGCCGGACTCGGGCGCTTTTTGCCGCCTTGGGCAATGCGGCCTTTCACCGCGAACTGGCCGGCGTCGACCCGGAGATGGCGGCCCGCCTGCATCCCGGCAACAGCCAAAGGCTGATGCGGGCTTACGAGGTGATGGCGGCGACCGGCCGCTCCCAGGCCTCGTGGCAGCGCGAGCCGCCCAAGGAACCACCGCCGGGGCGCTTCCATTCCGTCCTGTTGCTGCCGCCAAGGGACGACCTTTACAAGGCGTGCGACCTGAGGTTTCGCGTGATGATCGAGCGTGGCGCGCTGGAGGAAGTGCGAGCGTTGCTGGCCGGAGGCCTGCCGCCGTCGGCACCGATCCGGCGGGTGTTGGGGGCCGCCGAGCTGATCCGCCATCTGGAAGGCCAGTCGTCCCTGCAGGATGCCGTGGCGGCGGCGCAGCAGTCGACGCGTCGCTACGCCAAGCGCCAATTCACTTGGTTCCGCCACCAGATGGATCCGGATCAAATGGCGCATGCGCAATTTTCAGAAAGTTTGGAAAGTGAAATCATTGCGAATATTCGTCACTTTCTGTTGACCACGACCGAATGAGAGTCTAGCTTGCCCTCCTTGCCTGCCGTTCCCGCATCGCGGAACGGGATTTGGGGCGACCGGGGAAACAGGTGAAAGGACCGCAACATGGGTCAGGATCTGATGACGGGAGCGGAGTTGGTCCTCAAGGCGCTGGTCGATCAGGGTGTCGAAGTGATCTTCGGCTATCCGGGCGGCGCCGTACTTCCGCTTTACGACGAGCTGTTCAAGCAGAATCGTCTCCGTCACATCCTGGTACGCCATGAACAGGCGGCGGTGCATGCGGCCGAAGGCTATGCCCGGTCGACCGGCAAGGTCGGCGTGGTGCTGGTCACCTCCGGTCCCGGCGCCACCAATGCGGTGACCGGCCTGCTGGACGCCCTGTGCGATTCCGTGCCGGTCGTCTGCCTGTCCGGCCAGGTGCCGACCCATCTGATCGGCAACGATGCCTTCCAGGAAGCCGATACCACCGGCATCACCCGTCCGTGCACCAAGCACAACTACCTGATCAAGGACGTCAACCAGACGGCCCGGATCATCCACGAGGCCTTTTACGTCGCCCGGACCGGGCGTCCCGGCCCGGTCGTGGTCGATCTGCCCAAGGACGTTCTGATCGCCCGCGGGCCCTATGTCGGACCAGGAAAGGTCAAGCACAAGAGCTACCGGCCCCAGGTCAAGGGGGACTTGGCCGCCATCGAACAGGCTGCCGAAATGATGGCGGCGGCCAAACGCCCGATCTTTTATGTGGGGGGCGGCGTGGTCAATTCCGGCGTGGCGGCCAGCCAGCTGCTGACCAGCCTGGTGCAGACCACCGGTTTCCCCTGTACCCAGACCTTGATGGGACTGGGCGCCATCCCGGGATCCGATACCCGATCGCTGGGAATGCTTGGCATGCATGGTACCTTCGAGGCGAACCTCGCCATGCATGCCTGCGACCTGATGATTTGCGTCGGGGCCCGCTTCGATGACCGCGTCACCGGGCGCCTGAACGCCTTTTCGCCCCATTCGAAGAAGATCCACATCGATATCGATCCGTCGTCGATCAACAAGAATGTCGCGGTCGACCTGGCCATCGTCGGCGATGTCGCCCATGTGCTGGAGGATCTGATCAAAGTCTGGAAATCCCGGCAGCTGCGGGCCGACGCCACTGCGATCCGGGAGTGGTGGTCGACCATCGACGGTTGGCGGGCCAGGAACTGCCTGCATTACAACCAGTCGGGCAAGATCATCAAGCCGCAGTACGCCATTCAGCGGCTTTATGAAAAGACCAAGGACCGGGACACCTACATCACCACCGAGGTGGGCCAGCACCAGATGTGGGCCGCCCAGTTCTACAAGTTCGAGCGCCCCTGCCGCTGGATGACATCGGGCGGGCTGGGAACCATGGGCTATGGCCTGCCGGCCGCCATGGGCGTCCAGATTGCCCATCCCGACAGCCTGGTCATCGATATCGCCGGCGAGGCATCGATCCAGATGAACATCCAGGAGATGTCGACGCTGGCCCAGTACCGTTTGCCGGTGAAGGTGTTCATCCTGAACAACCAGTATATGGGCATGGTGCGCCAGTGGCAGGAACTGCTGCATGGCGCGCGCTATTCGGAAAGCTATTCCGCCGCCCTGCCGGACTTCGTCAAGCTGGCCGAGGCCTTTGGCGCGGTGGGGCTGAAGGCCGACACGGTCGACGACCTGGACGACGTCATCGACCGTATGATCGCGTGCGATCGGGCGGTGATCGTCGATTGTCGGGTGGACGACAAGGAGAACTGTTTCCCGATGATCCCTTCGGGCGCCGCTCACAACGAGATGCTGATGGGGCCCAAGGACGAGGCGGGCGGAGCCGTCTCGGAAGACGGCATGGTTCTGGTCTAAGGGGGGCAGCATGGTCTCGCAATCGCAAGAAATTCGCCGGCACACGGTTGCCATCCTGGTCGACAACGAGGCCGGCGTGCTGGCCCGGGTCATCGGCCTGTTTTCGGGCCGCGGCTACAACATCGAAAGTCTCACGGTGGCCGAGGTGGATCAGCGCGAACAGTTGTCGCGCATCACCATCGTAACCTCCGGGACGCTGATGATCATCGAGCAGATCAAGGCGCAACTGCGCCGCCTGGTTCCGGTCCACAAGGTCTCGGACCTGACCATGGAGGGGCCGTCGGTGGCGCGCGAACTGGCTTTGGTCAAGGTGGCGGGAAGTGGCGAGAAGCGGGTCGAATCCTTGCGCATCGCCGACATCTTCCGGGCCCGGGCGGTGGATTCCACCAACGACTCCTTCGTGTTCGAGATCGTGGGGGCGACCGACAAGCTGGATGCATTCATCCACCTGATGGAGCCCCTGGGCCTGGTCGACGTGTCGCGGACCGGCGTTGTCGCCATCGCCCGTGGCCCCAACCCCATCTAAGCGAAAAAACCGAATGACAAAGCCCGCGGCAATGGGCTGGAGTGAAGCGGTTCCGAAAGAGTTTCAAAGGGCCTCCGGGCGCGGTGATGCGATCCCGGTCCGGAAGCCCACCCCTGATGATCCCCACGGCGCATGCCGACGGGATTGGCTGAGAAAGGAAGAAGCATGCGCGTTTATTACGATCGGGATGCCGACGTCAATCTGATCAAGTCGAAGAAGGTTGCGGTGATCGGCTATGGCAGCCAGGGTCATGCCCATGTCCTGAACCTCCGGGATTCCGGGGTCAAGGATGTGGCGGTGGCCCTGCGCCCCGGGTCGTCGACCATCAAGAAGGCCGAAGCGGAAGGACTGAAGGTGCTGACCCCGGCCGAGGCGGCGAAGTGGGCGGACATTGTCATGATCCTGACCCCCGACGAGCTGCAGGCCGACCTCTACACCAACGATCTCAAGGACAACCTGAAGCAGGGGGCGGCCCTGGCCTTCGCCCACGGCCTCAACATTCATTTCAAGCTGATCGAGCCCCGGCCCGATCTGGACGTCTTCATGATTGCGCCCAAGGGCCCCGGCCATACCGTGCGCGGCGAATATTTGAAGGGCGGCGGCGTGCCCTGCCTGGTGGCGGTGGCGCAGAATGCGTCGGGCAACGGCCTGGAGCTGGCGCTGTCCTATGCCTCGGCGATCGGCGGCGGACGCTCGGGCATCATCGAGACCACCTTCCGCGAGGAATGCGAGACCGACCTGTTCGGCGAGCAGGCCGTGCTGTGCGGTGGCCTGTCCAAGCTGATCCAGAGCGGCTTCGAGACACTGGTGGAAGCCGGCTATGCGCCGGAAATGGCCTATTTCGAATGTCTGCACGAGGTCAAGCTGATCGTCGACCTGATTTACGAGGGCGGCATCGCCAACATGCGCTATTCGATCTCCAACACCGCGGAATATGGCGACTATGTCAGCGGCCCCCGCATCGTCACCGACGAGACCAAGGCCGAGATGAAGCGCGTGCTGTCCGATATTCAGTCGGGCCGTTTCGTCCGCGACTGGATGCTGGAATGCAAGGCCGGTCAGCCCTCGTTCAAGGCGACCCGGCGCATCCAGGCCGAGCATCCGATCGAGGTGGTGGGTGAGAAGCTGCGCGGCATGATGCCCTGGATCGGCAAGAACAAGCTGGTGGACAAGAACCGCAACTGAGTGAAGGCGGGTGGGACAGGCCTTGAGCGCCGTCCCACCGGCCAGGTCAGGCTGTGACGCCTGACCCACTGAGGTTGTGTTCTGGCCAGTGGGACAGGCGGTTCCGCCTGTCCTCCAACCGCCATCAATGGATGGACCCAAAAAAAGCCCCGCGGAAATGCTTCTCTGCGGGGCTTTTTTCATAGTTTCTTAAATACTCCTGATCCTTGTATGTCTATCGAGGACTATCCATATTGACTTTTGATCTTGCTTACTTCCTAGTGTGTCCGAGTGTCGGCGATGGATCGCCCTGATCGGCGGTCTTTGGTGCTGGCGGGGCGGCCGCGGTGCCAACGAACTCCCGACACTTTGCCTTTACTTTGCCTTTTTTGGCTGGCCCATTTGCCCGGGCCGTCCGGCTGGACCGAGGCGGGCGACGGGGTGGGCGACGGAGACACGTGACGATGGTGGACGAACGGACAGGCCAGGCGGAACGGATCGTCATTTTCGATACCACCCTGCGCGACGGCGAGCAGTCGCCGGGCGCCTCGATGAATCTCGAGGAAAAGCTGAAAGTTGCCCTTCTGCTGGAAGAGATGGGTGTCGACGTCATCGAGGCCGGGTTTCCCATCGCCTCCAAGGGCGACTTCGACGCGGTGTCCGAAATTGCCGGCCGTGTCACCCGGTCTACCGTCTGCGGGTTGGCCCGTGCCACCCGGGCCGATATCGAACGCTGTGCCGAAGCCATCGCGGCGGCGCCCCGGAAACGCATCCACACCTTCATCTCCACCTCGCCCCTGCACATGAAATACAAGCTGCAGATGGCGCCCGAACGGGTGCTGGAGGCGGTGGGCGACAGCGTCCGTCTGGCCCGTCGCCTGGTGGACGACGTCGAATGGTCAGCCGAGGACGGTTCGCGGACCGAGCATGATTTCCTGTGCCGTTGTGTCGAAACGGCGATCGCCGCCGGCGCGCGGACCATCAATATTCCCGACACCGTCGGCTACGCGGTGCCGGAGGAATATGCCGCTCTGATCGCCATGCTGCGGGCCAGAGTGCCCAACATCGACCAGGCGGTCCTGTCGGTGCACTGCCATAACGACCTGGGGTTGGCGGTGGCCAATTCGCTGGCCGCGGTGGCGGCAGGGGCGCGCCAGGTGGAGTGCACCGTCAACGGCCTGGGCGAGCGGGCCGGCAATGCGGCCATGGAAGAGATCGTCATGGCCCTGCGCACGCGCGCCGATCGTATGCCCTTCGTCACCGGGATACGGACCGAGATGATTACCCGGGCGTCGCGCCTGGTCTCCACCATCACCGGTATCAGCGTGCAGCCCAACAAGGCCATCGTCGGCAAGAATGCCTTCGCCCATGAATCCGGGATCCACCAGGACGGCATGCTGAAGAATGCCGAGACCTACGAGATCATGACGCCGGAATCGGTGGGCTTGAACCAATCGACCCTGGTGCTGGGCAAGCATTCCGGACGGGCCGCCTTCAAAGCCAAGCTCAAAGACCTGGGCTATGACCTGGGGGACAACGCCATCGAGGATGCTTTCCGTCGATTCAAGGACTTGGCCGATCGCAAGAAGGACGTGTTCGACGACGATATCCATGCGCTGCTGGAAGACGCCGGCGCCGGAGGGCTGCAGCGGGTGCAGTTCGGCTGGCTGGACCTGCGGTGCGGCTCGCGGCAGCCGCCGGTCGCCACCCTGGCGCTGTCGGTGGACGGGACCCAGCAATCGGTGGAAGCCACCGGCGACGGTCCGGTCGATGCCGTCTTCAATGCCATCCACCAC
>Ga0326727_10016141_pt1 | contig 15835 bp, 7 predicted proteins | sample MB2enrmetagenome_FD_207643 | JGI IMG/M metagenome (GOLD analysis project Ga0326727, IMG submission 207643) | Lab enriched peat soil microbial communities from McLean, Ithaca, NY, United States - MB29MY | ecosystem: Environmental > Terrestrial > Soil > Wetlands > Peat | place: USA: New York... | reverse complement strand
GGCCAACCTCGGCGGCATCCCTTTGCGCTTTGTGGACACGGCGGGCGTCCGCGAAGCCCTGGATGAAGTTGAGAAGATCGGAGTGGCGCGCACCTTTTCCGCCATCGCCGATTCGGATTTGCGGCTCCTGGTGGTGGATGCCTCAGAACCATGGACCGAGGATGACACTCTCCTGCTCGAGAAGTTGCGCCCTCTGGGCGCGCTGCTCGTCGCCCTGAACAAATCGGACCTGCCGCCGCAAGTTACAGATGTAGCGCCGGGCTTCAGCCCGGCACATGCCGCACTAAAGGGCGGCGCTACATTGCCTGGGGATGCCGCAAGATTCGGGCAAGCGGATTTGGACACGGGAATCCCCGCGCCACAGATTGTCCGCACATCGGCGCTGACGGGAGAGGGAATTCACGAACTCAAAGAGAAGATTCTCGCTCTAGCGGCCCCTGCGCGCGACGCCGGACCGGAAGGCGAATTCATTACCAACCTGCGCCACCAGCAGCTTATTAAGAATTCACTCGCGGGTCTGGCCAAGGCCCACCAAGCTGCCGAGCAGCGAATGCACCACGAAATGCTCCTGCTGGATCTCTACGATGCACTGCGGCCCCTCGACCTCATCACCGGCGCCACCTACGCCGACGACGTCCTCGATATCATCTTCAAAACCTTTTGCGTGGGAAAGTAGGGGAATCGGGTCATCAGGCCATCGGGCCACCGGGCCATCGATTCATCGGATCATTGGGTCATCGGGCCATTTTGGATTTTAGATTTTGGATTTTGGATTTGCGATCCTGCACCTCGGACCTCGGACTCTTTTTCTCGTCACTCGTCACTCGTCACTGCATTTGTAAGCTGAAGCGATCAGTAAGACAGGCCCGACACGGTATGGAGTTCCCGCGCCAGCCGCGCGTAGGCCGGATCGGAGTGCAGCGGATCAAAAGCCGGGTCGCTTTCTACCAGAACCATCCAGCCTTCCCGGTTCTTAAGAGCGCGCCCGAGGAATTCCAAAGCTGCCGCCTTATCGCCGGCAAAAGTCATGCACCGCGCGTCATCGACCAAGCTTTCCCAGTAATTCCCACCGCTGAAAAACACCAGGGCTTTGAGCGCTGCCGCATATCCCTGTTTCTCATACACCGTGACGATGCTTTTTTCATGCTCAGGGGTAAACATCAAGTGCGCGAGCGTCCTAAGTTCATTCCACGCCCGGGGGACGTCTCCCGTCACCGAATAGGCCCACCAGAGTTTGTAATGCGCGGGGATAAAAGCAGGATTGTCTTTTACGACCGATTGCATTTCCTCAATCGCCATCGGATATTGCCGGTGCAAATAATGCAGCCAGCCCAGATTAGTGCGCAGGATCAGGGCCTTGGGATCCAGCGCCAGAGCTGTGCGCATCTGCTTCTCGGCACCCTCCCGTTGTCCGCTGGTCATCAGCACCGAAGCGTACCAGTGGCGAGCGTCCACATTGGTGGGTTCCAACTGAATGGCCTGAAGCAGTTCTTTTTCCGCCGCCGCAGAATTCCAGTCATAGAACCATTGGTTAAATCCCAATGCGGCATGGGCTTCCGCGAGGCTGTCGTCCGCGGCAATGGCTTGCTGAGCGGCGGCTTGCGCCTGGCTCCGCGCCTGGGGGGTGTCCATCCAGTTGTATTGGCCCATCAGATTGTAGGTGACGGCGAGCCCTGCGTAAGCGCGCGCATACTTGGGATCCTGAGCAACCGCCTTTCCGAAACTGCATAAAGCATTCTGAAATCCCGATGGGGACCGCTGCGACAAGAAATAGAGCCCTTGCAGGTAGGCATCGTGCGCGGCGGAGTTGCTAGGGGTGTGCTCCTGCGAATTTCCGGCGAGCAAGGTCAGCGACAGGGAACGCGCGACGGACCCGGTCAGGTGGTTTTCAAATTCCAGAATCTGACCGCCGTCTCCATCAAAGGTATCAGCCCAGAGATAGGTCTGATCATCGCCGCGAATGAGCTGTGCCGTAACATGAAGATGGCTTCCCTGGCATTGGAGGCTGCCTTCGAGGACATATTGCACACCCAGTTCCTGGGCGATTTTGCGGACGGCTTTGCGCGTGTCCTTATAGGACATTGACGAGGTGCGTGCGATCACTCGCAATTGGCCACCCCCGGATCGCGTCAGGCCATTAATCATCTCCTCGGTAACTCCATCGGACATGTATTCTTTGGCGGGGTCACCGGTCAGATTTGCAAAGGGCAGAACGGCAATGGAGACAGCGCGGTGAGACGGTCCCTTTCCAAATCGCTCATAGCTGAAATAGCCCACCACCATGGCCACCACCGCCAGGGCACTGATTACCGCGATGAATCTCCAGGCCTGGGCCTTTGCAGCACCCAGTGGAGTTGAGGAAAAACCCAGAAGGTTGTGTTGGAATGAAGTGGTTACGGATTCTAGAAGGGGCATTGGCGTCGGCGACGACTCATCGATGACCACATGCGTGCGTTCACGTACGCGCTGAACGAGGATATCCCCAGGTTGCTTCTCCCGAACCAGTTCTTCGGGAGATTCCGTCTGCACCGTCGCCGTGAACTGATATCCGCGGCCCGGAACGGTCACAATGTAGTTCGATCGGTCCGCGAGCGCCTTACGTAACCAGGAGATATGCTGGGTAAGATTGCTTTCTTCCACAAAGGAATCAGGCCAGACCGCCTTGAGCAATTCGTCCTTGGTCACCACCCGCCCGGGGTTGGTAACCAGGTAGGTGAGCACTTCGAAGGCTTTGGGCGAGACCGAAATGGGTTCGCCGTTTCGCCCAAATGCCCGCTCGGAGGGAGTCAGTTCAAACTCACCGAACCGATACATGCTCTTGAAGCATAAGGCCATAGCGGCCTTCACATTTCTTCAAAAGAATTAAGCTCAAGTTCAAGACACCTAATTCCTAATTGTGCTTTGTTGGCGCGCAGGCGAGAAGGAGCCCAGCACATGATCCAAAAGCTGAGGAGCCTGTGCGTCAGAATTCTATCGCGCATTGTACCAGCAACGAGAGCGCATGGGAAGGAAATTGATGCCAAGCCCATGGCGCATCGGCGTGTCGAGGTGACGGTGGAGCGGGAATCGATCTCAGTGCTGGTGCCAGGCCAAACCGCCGAACGCGCCGGTGGGACGGCCAGCGGAAAAAGCAAGACCGAGGCGCCATGCCCGGAGTTGCCGCCAGTGCAACCAACGGCCTCGCCGGCCGTGCGGCCGGCGTGTGAAAACCCAGCCGGAACCGTCAGCCAGAAGTCAGGCGAGGGCAAGTCATGAACTTAAGCTGATCGGAATGATGCGGCGAAAGTTTTTTGACAACTTCTTGGGGAAAGGGACACGAAGTCCGAAAAAGGAAACTGCAGAGCGCTATGAACCTGGAGGTGAGTCATGAGGCCTAATACCCGACCTTGGTTGGTGAGTTTGTTGAGCAGCCTTTGCTTCTGCATGTGGGCGGCGACGAGCTTTGCGCAAACTCCTCCGCCCGCGTCCTTTGTTGTAGCGAAGACTATCAACACGAATTCACAGCCGAGCCCTGTTTCCGTTGTGCTGGCCGACTTCCGTGGTAACGGCGTGCTGGACGTGGCCATGACCAGCAACAATAACTACGTAAGCGTGCTGCTGGGCAACGGCGATGGCACCTTCCAACCGGTGGTGAACTACCCCACGGGGGGAGGTACGTCGCCTTACGCCATCGCCGTGGGCGACTTCAATGGCGATGGCCACTTGGACATGGCGGTGGCGAACCGGAGCTCGGGTACGGTGTCCGTTTTCCTGGGCAACGGCGACGGCACCTTCGGGTCAAGTACGACCTATGCGGTAGGCAACCTGCCCATGAGCATCGCGGTGGGCGATTTTAATGGTGACCACAAGTTGGACTTGGTCGTGGCCAATGACAGCGACAACACGGTAAGCGTGCTTTTAGGCAACGGGGACGGTACCTTCCAGACGGCGGTGACTTACGCCGCGGGCTCCGGATCCATATCAGTCGCCGTGGGCGACTTCAATGGCGACGGTAAGCTCGACTTGGCGGTAGGCGATGTTGGCAGCAACAAGGTGAGCATCCTGCTGGGCAACGGCGATGGCACCTTCCAAGCCGCCGTGAGCTACGCCGCAGGCACCGAGCCCTGGTCGGTTACTGTCGCTGACTTCAATGGCGACGGCATACCGGACCTAGCGGTGGCCAATTACGGCACCTACGGCGTTCCGGGGGGCAGCAGCGTGAGCGTCTTGCTGGGCAACGGCGACGGCACCTTCCAAGCGGCGGTGAACTATGCCGCCGGCGTGAATCCTTACCACGTCGCCTTCGGCGACTTTAAAGGCGACGGCAAGCCGGACTTGGTGGTGGCCAATATTGGCAGCAGTGACGTGAGCGTGCTCATCAACAATGGCGACGGCACCTTCCAGGCGCCGGTAAACTATGTCGCAGACTCGAATCCTGCCGGGGTGGCCGTGGGCGACGTTAATGGCGACGGCAAGCTGGACTTGGTGGTGGCCAATAACGGTGGCTTCGATGGCAGCGTGCTGCTGGGCAACGGTGACGGCACATTTCAAGCGGCGAGGGATTACAGCGCCGGCCAGGGTGCCACGTCCATCGCTCTGGGCGACTTCAATGGCGACGGTAAGCCGGACTTGGCGGTCACGGATTCGCTGACCGACACGGTGAGCGTGTTGTTGGGCAACGCGAACGGGACCTTCCAGCCGGCGGTGAGCTACTCCGTTCCCTCGGGCTCGTGGCCCGAGGCGGTGGCAGTGGGCGACTTCAATGGCGACGGCAAGCTGGACTTAGCCGTGGCAAACAAGTTCGGCTACAACGTCAGCATCCTGTTGGGGAACGGCGACGGCACGTTTCAAACCGCGGTGAACTACGCCCTCCCGTCAAACTCGCAGCCCGTTTCGATCGCCGTGGGCGATTTCAATGGCGACGGCTACCTGGACTTGGCCGTGGCGAATAGCGTCACCAACAACGTGAGCGTGCTGCTAGGCAACGGTGACGGCACGTTCCAGCCGGCGGTGAACTATGCCACCGACAAGTACCCTTACGCGGTAGCGGTGGGCGACTTCCGGGGCAACGGCAAGCTGGACTTAGCCACGGCAAACGAGGGGGGGGACGACGTCAGCATCCTGTTGGGGAACGGCGACGGCACGTTTCAACCCGCGGTGAACTACTCCCTGAACTACGTGAGTGGCTGGGGTATCGCCGTAGGCGACTTCACTGGCAGTGGAATCCCCGACTTGGCGGTGATGACGAACTCCAGTGGGGTCGACGTGCTCTTGGGTAACGGCGATGGCACTTTCCAGTCGCCCCTGGGCTACGCCACGTCTTTCGGGTACTGGGCGCTCGCGCTCGGCGATTTCAATGGCGACGGCAAACTGGATGTGGCGACCGGCGGCGGCAAAGTCAACGTGCTGCTGGGCAATGGCGACGGCACCCTCCAAACCGCGCTGATCTATCCTCCGGGCTCCAACGCCAAAGCGCTTGCCGTGGCCGACTTTAACGGCGACGGCAAGCCGGACATCGCCCTGGTGACCCAGCCCGCGTACTCCAGTTTCGATGAAGTTACGGTGTTATTGAACGATACCAAGCCGGGCACGTCAACTTCGCTAACTTCATCTCCTGACCCGTCTACGGTCGGTCAGTCCGTGACCTTCACCGCCACGGTCACCGCCTCCGGAGGAACACCCACCGGAAGCGTGACTTTCGAGGACGGCGGCGCGAGCGTGGGTGTAGGCGCCTTGAGTGGCGGCATCGCGACTTTCTCCACCTCCTCGCTCACCGCCGGCCCCCACTCCATGACCGCCGTTTACGGCGGCGACAGCAACTTCACCGGCAGCACCTCGGCGGTGTGGACGCAGACCGTGCTGGGCGCACCCGTAGTCAACCTCTCGCCGACCAGCCTCAGCTTTGGTAACCAGCTCGTAAACACCACGAGCGCCGTGCAGAGCCTCACGCTGACGAATACCGGCACGGGCACCCTGACGATTTCCAGTATCGCCGTGAGCGGGGACTTTGCGGAGACCGACACGTGCATCCCGAGCGTCGCCGGGGGAGGAAATTGCTCCATCAGTGTCACCTTCACACCTACGGCGACGGGCACGCGCAACGGCACCTTGACCATCACTGACAACGCCAGCAACAGCCCGCAGAATGTGAACTTGAGCGGCACCGGCGTGGTGCCCGTGGTGAGCCTGTCCGCCACCAGTTTGAGCTTCGGTAATCAGCTCCTCAACACCACGAGCTCTGCCCAGACGGTGACCGTCACCAACACCGGCACGGGCAACCTTAGCATCGCGACCGCCACGCTGGGCGGCACCAATGCCAGCGCCTTTGCCAAGAGCGCCGACACCTGCACGGGCGCCACGGTCACGCCCAATAACACCTGCACGCTCAGCGTGACGTTTACACCCGCCGCCACCGGCGCGCTCAGCGCCACACTGACCTTCACCGACAACAACAATGGCGTGACCGGCAGCACCCAGACGCTGAATCTCAGCGGCACTGGCGTGGTGCCCGTGGTGAGCCTGTCCGCCACCAGTTTGAGCTTCGGCAGTGAGCTCCTCAACACCACCAGCACCGCCCAGACGGTAACCGTAACGAACACGGGCACGGCCAACCTCACCATCGCGACGGTCGCGCTGGGCGGCGCCAATGCCAGCGATTTTGCCAAGAGTGCCGACATCTGCACGGGTGCAACGGTCACGCCCTATAACACCTGCACGCTCAGCGTGACGTTTACACCCGCTGCCACCGGTGCGCTCAGCGCCACACTGACCTTCACCGACAACAACAATGGCGTGACCGGCAGCACCCAGACGGTGAATCTCAGCGGCACCGGCGGGGTGCCCGTGGTGAGCCTGTCCGCCGCCAGTTTGAGCTTCGGCAATCAGCTCCTCAACACCACCAGCACCGCCCAGACGGTGACCGTCACCAACACCGGCGCGGCCAACCTCACCATCGCGACGGTCGCGCTGGGCGGCACGAATGCCAGCGACTTTGCCAAGAGCGCCGACACCTGCACGGGGGTCGCGGTGATCCCCAACGGCACCTGCACGGTCAGCGTAACATTCACGCCCGTGACGACAGGTGCACTCAGCGGAGCATTGACCTTCCCCGACAACAACAATGGGGTGACGGGCAGCACACAGACGGTAACCTTGAGCGGGACGGGCACGGCTCCCGTGGCCGGCGTCTCGCCCGCTTCCCTGACCTTCAGCAGTCAGAACGTGGTGACCACCAGCGCGGCGCAGGTGGTCACCCTCAGCAACACGGGCACGGCCACGCTCACTATCGCCAGCATCGCCGCGAGCACCAACTTCGGGCAGACGAACACCTGCGCGGGCAGTGTCGCGGCCGGTGGTTCCTGCACGATCAACGTGACCTTCACACCTGCGACCCCCGGCTCCCTCACTGGCACCCTGACCATCACCGACAACAACAATGGGGTGACGGGCAGCACGCAGGCGGTGAGTCTGTCCGGGACGGGCGTAGACTTTGCCATGGCTTCACCCACGGGAACGCAGACGGTCGCGCAGGGCGCGTCGGCGACGTACACGATCAATCTAACGTCCGTGGGGGGCACGGATTCCACTGCGGTAACGCTGGCGTGCTCCAACTTGCCGGCGCGGGCAACTTGTACGTTTGGCACGAACCCGGTTACCCCGGGAGCGAGCGGCGCCACCAGCACGTTGACCATCGCCACCCAGGCGCCGACTAAAGCCGGGATGCTTCCACCTTCCCCCAGGCGACCGCCCGCCGCGCCGCTGCCCCTGCTCCTGGCCACGACGCTGCTGATACTGGTGGGCTGGTGGCGAGTGCGCCGCCAGTCACCGCGCTGGGCGGCGGCCTGCTTCCTCTTGGGCGTGCTGATCGCCACAACCTTCCTGGCAGCCTGCGGGGGAGGTGGCTTCCCGTTGGGGAACGTCGGCGGCACTCCTGTCGGCACCTACACGATCACCATAACCGGAACTTCCGGATCGGTGCAGCATTCCACCACCGTCACCCTGACTGTCACCGGATCTTGAGAAGAGGAGGAGAGGACATGATCACCGTTTATCGCCGAAGGCTCGGTTACTTTTTGGCTGCACTGCTGTTGAGCGCCGCCGCCGCGCACGGTCAAGGTTTAGGCGGTGCGGAGGTCTCGCTGGGCTATAGCTACATGCGTGCCAATGCCCCGCCGGGACAGTGCGGCTGCTTCAACATGAATGGCTTAAGCGGTGAGTTTGCCACAGGTCTGGGCCATGGATTTAGCGTGGTCGCCGATCTGGGCGGCTATCACCAGGGCAACGTGGACAGCAGCGGGCTGTCGCTCTGGGTGGTGAATTATCTTTTCGGCCCGCGCCTTTCCTATCGCCGCTCGAAGCACTGGACTCCGTTTGCACAGTTCCTAGTGGGCGGGGCGCATGGCAGCGGGACGCTGTATGGTTCCTCCACCGGCGCCTCGGGAAGCGCCAACGGCTTCGCCCTGAGTACGGGCGGAGGACTTGACTGGAAGGCCACGCGACACGTGTCGGTGCGCCTGTTTCAGGTGGAATATCTGAATACGCGCCTGCCCAATTCCTCCAACGACGTTCAAAACAACCTCCGGATTACCGCCGGAGTGGTCTTTCATTTCGGCAAGAAATGACCAAGGGCGCTTGGGCGCGCCTCGGTCAGGGGCCTACATCACCCTGTTTCTAACGACAGGGGCTGCCGCTGGGGCTCAAGCGGCGCCTACTTAGCCAGCGCCGAGCTCTACGATCCCGCTTATGGGAGCTTCGAGACCCCCGGCAGCCTGAACGTCGCGCGCCTCGAGCACACCGCGACACTGCTGAAGAACGGCTTGGCGCTGATTGCGGGAGGCTTCTACAACGGCAGTCACTTAGCCAGTGCGGAGTTGTACAATCCCGCCACCGGAACCTTCACCCCCACCGCAGCTTGGCCAGGTAGGAGTCCAGCTCGCGCACGCGGAAAAGCTTGATGAGCACTCCGGTAAGGACCAATCCCACCGAGCTCACGATCACCAACACTGCCAGGGCGCGCAGAGTGGTTTGCCAACCGATACGCACCTGCAATGCTCGCGTCAGCTTGAAGCACACCCCCGCGGCAGTCACCGATGCGGCGGTGACCTTGAGGAAGAACCAGACCATGTCGGCTGACTCCGGATTCTTCGTGCGGCGGTTCAGGAGGACAAAGAGCAGCAGCGTGTACACGATGATTCCAGCGGAACTCGCCGCGGCTAATCCCAGATGCTGATAGTGCCGGACCAGCAACCAATAAAGCGGCAGATTCAGGAAGGTGAGCGCCGTTCCGACAATGGCCGGCGTCAGCGTGTCGCGCGCCGCGTAGAATCCGCGCGCCAGGATGTTCTGCGCGCCCCAGGCAAACATGCCCAGGGAAAAGACGGCCAAGGTGGCGGCCGTGGCTTGAAGATCGGGCGCCCGCAGGCGCGTGTGGGAGAACACAAGATAAACCAGCGGCGTCGCCTGGGCAATCGTGAGCGCGGAAATGGGCATGAGCAGCAGGATCAGCGCCTTCATCGTGGCGTTCAGGGTGCGGTTCAATTCTTCCAGCTTGCCTTCCGAATAAAGCTGCGCCAGGAAAGGAAAGGACGCGACGCCCACCGCCTGTCCGACGACTCCGAGCGGCACCCTCATCAAGGTTTTGGCGTAACTCAGCCAGGTGATCGAGGCGGGGACCAGATAGGAGCCAAACCAGCGGATTATCCAGTCATCGGTGAACACCAGCGAGAGCGCCAGCATGATGGGGACGGTGAGCTTGATGAACAGCCAAAAACCCGGGTGTCGAACGTCCAGATTGGGGGAGAAGCGGGCGCCGGCGCGCCTTGCGCCATAAACCTGGAGAAGGAAGTTTCCGGCCACGGCTCCGCCAAGAACGCCAACGGCGAATCCGGTGATCCCGATTCGCGGAGAAAGCAGCACGCCGCCCAAAATAATCCCCAGGTTATAAACCACGGGGGCCAGCGAGGGCACCACAAACTGTCCCTTGGCATACTGGACGGCGCTCAGGATGCTGCCCTGATAAAAGCAAATCTGCGCCGGCATCATCAAGCGCGTCAGGAAAATGACGCGGGCTTTCTCTCCCGGACTGAAGCCAGGAGCAATCAGTTCCACCAACTGCGCGGCATAGATTTCTCCCACCACGACGAGGGCTGTCAACAACACCCCCATGGAAGTCACGACGGTGGAGAAAACATGCCACCCTTCATCCTCGCGGTTCTCCGCGACGAACTTGGTGAAAACCGGAATAAAGGTGATGCTCAGCGAACCTCCCGCCACCAGGTAGTTCAGGAAGTCCGGCAGGGTGAAAGCGGCGTAATACGCATCGGTGATGGCGTTCGAGCCGATCTGGTGGGCGACGGTCCATTCGCGGAAGAAACCGAGAAGGCGGCTGGCCAGCACGCTCGCCATGACGATGCCAGAAGCTTGCGCAATGCGCCGCGTTACGTGGGCAGAGTTCATCCGGGAAGGTGTATCATGATTTGCGTGGTTTTGCCTAGGAGCGGGCAAGTTTCAACAAAGGCGCGTTTGATCCTGAGCCCCGGCTTTCGGCCTACTGAGGGTAGGGAAAGCGGTGATCGCACTTCAAACAGCGCGCCATCTTCGGGCGTCTTACCAACCGTTCGTACCATCGGCGATGGGAGCGGCGATAAATTGTGCCCCCGCACTTTGGGCATAAGCGGTCGTCTTCAACCACGTCGGTCGCTTCCGCCACACCAATCGATAAAGCGCTTGCCTCGGCCCCCAAGCCGCGGGATTCTTCCGAGGAATCCGAAGCCCTATTTCCCCCGGGTGTTTCCGAAGCTGCGGACGGCTTCCCTGTAGTCTCTGCGATTTTTCGATTGAAGCTTTCCTGAAGTTCTTCCATCGTCATATCGTCCGGGTGGGGTCGGGTCCGGTCCACCCGCTTGAACAGGCGCCAGCGATTGCAGAACGAGCAGCTACGCAGGTGGTAGCCCATGTTCCAGAGCGTATCGTGAATGAATCCGTGTTGGACAGATTCAGTTTTCGTGTTTCCACAACGGGGGCAGGGACTTGCCATTCACACACCTCTGGCCTGGGATCCGACATCACGGCCAATCTGCATTCAAGGGATGGCATCTAGCAGAATGCCTGATTCGTTGTTCAAGGTTGCGTTCCTTTCCCGACGCAACGTGGATTTAGTATTTGTGAAACCGACGCTAATAATCTAGCACAGGGAGGCGGGATTGCCAACCTGCACTTCTTCGTGCCCCCTCTCTGTGGGCAATCAGTATTCCGTTGCATTTCATGGGCTTTGACCTAAGCTGGTACTTGTAAGCGCTGCTCGTTTGCCCGCGGGGAGGAGAAGTCTCAGTGCGAAACCATCCGGGCGGTTTTGAATTCATCGTTATGACATTGATCCTGGTGTTTGAGGGTTTGGGCGCACCAGTTGTGCGGGGAGCCCAGAACACATCAAAAAACCTGACTCTAAAGCTGCGCACCCGGGTGGAACCCTTTAAGGGGAGCGGCGACTGGCGCGAGGTCAACTTTGAGGGGCGGTTCCCCGTGAATTCCACCGCCATCGTGATTTGTGACATGTGGGACAAGCATTGGTGCTCCGGAGCAACGGCCCGGGTGGACGTGCTGGCGCGCCAAATCGCCCCCCTCATTGACCGGGCTAGAGCCAGTGGCGTGCAGATCATTCATGCTCCGTCCGATGTGGTGGGCTTTTATAGCCAGTACCCGCAAAGGACCCGCATCCTGGGAATTCCCGTTACGGAGCCGCCGACGAGCTTGGACTTGCCGAACCCGCCTTTGCCCATCGACGATTCGGATGGCGGGTGCGATACGGGTGAGTCGTTTTACCAGGCGTGGTCCCGGGAGAACCCTGCCATCAGCATCACCGGGGATGACGTCATCTCGGCGGATGGGAAAGAGATTTACAGTTTCCTGGCCCAGCGCGGAATCAAGAACCTCCTCATCATGGGAGTTCACGCCAACATGTGCATTCTGAATCGATCCTTTGCTATCAAACAGATGACCAAATGGGGAATTCGGTGCGTCCTGGTCCGGGACCTTACCGATTCTATGTACAACCCCAAGGATCGTCCCTACGTTTCTCATGACCAAGGCACACAGCTTGTGATCGAGTACATCGAGCGGTATTGGTGCCCTTCCACGTTGGGCACGGATCTAGCGCAAGCCCTGCCGCGTTAGTCCCAACCCTGTTCACCAGGTTGATCTGTCCTTGAGATCGTCGAGCGCGAGTCTGCGTCTGAAAGGCGCTTTCATTCGGCAGCTCGAATTCCGTTGGTAACCGAATTGCTCCTCTGATGGCTTGCAGCGAAATTCCACAGCAAGCGCGCATAATCTCGGACAAATAGTATGACTTTGGGCGGGCGAAACCATCTTCTGGTTACTTTCAGTGCAGTAGGCGTTGTTGCTGTCCTCCTTGCTCTGACCTTACACGCCCAACAACCCAAGCCTCTGCCGGGAAATGCGCCGTGCCTGGATTGCCACGAAACCGGCCGGCGCACGGGCAAGCGCCAGCCGGGAGTCCCACCCCCCTTCAACGAGGCTGCTCTGCGGGCTTCTCCCCACGCCACGCTGGAATGCACCAATTGTCACAGCGATCTGGAGGGCAAGAAAGAATTTCCCCACCCCGCCAAGCTCGCGGCGGTCGATTGCGGCGCGTGCCACGCCGATGAAAAACAGCAGTATGTGGAAAGCCTGCACGGGAGAGCGGCCAAACGCGGTGACCCGCTGGCCCCTCGTTGCGAGGACTGTCACGGCACCCACAACATTCTGCGCCCTTCCGATCCCGGTTCTCCCACCACGACCACCCAGATCCCTCTTTTGTGTGGCCGCTGTCACCACGAAGGCTCGCCCGTCCAGCTTACGCACAACATTCCGCAAGACCAGATCCTGGAGAACTATACCGAAAGTATTCACGGTGAAGGCTTGTTCAAACGGGGTCTCATCGTCACGGCGGTTTGCACCAGTTGCCACACGGCGCACTTCGTTCTGCCGCACACCGATGCACGTTCTTCGATTTCCAAGCAGAACATCGCCCATACCTGCACGAAGTGCCATGCGCTGATTGAGACCGTACACCGCAAAGTCATTCGCGGCGAACTGTGGGAGAAACACCCGGGCCTCGTCCCCGCCTGCGTGGACTGCCACGAGCCCCACAAAATCCGGCGCGTGTTCTATGCCCAGGGAATGGCGGATCAAGACTGCCAGCGCTGCCATGGCAACCCGCAGTTGAAGACCGCCAGCGGCGGGCGTTCCATGTTCGTGAACGAGCAGGAACTTTCCGGGTCGCGGCACGCGCGGACCGCCTGCGTGCAATGCCATACCGGCGGCGATCCGTCCCTGGGGCGGCCTTGCGCCACCATCACCGCCAAGGTCGATTGCTCGGTTTGCCACGCGAGCGCCGTCCAGGACTTCCAGCAGAGCATTCATGGCCAGTTGCTGGCCCAAGGCAGCCCGGATGCACCCGCCTGCACGGACTGTCACGGCAAACACGGAATCCTCAGCCGGAACGATACCCACTCGCCGACCTTTTCGCGCAACGTTCCCACCCTGTGCGGCAATTGCCACCGCACGGGGCAGCGGGCGGCGCTCCGTTATAAAGGCACCCAGACGAATATCGTGGAGAATTATGAGGAGAGCATTCACGGCAAGGGGTTGCTGAAGAGCGGGCTGACGGTGACGGCCAATTGCGCCGACTGCCACACCCCTCACCGCGAGCTTCCCGCCCGCGACCTGCGTTCCAGCGTCAACCCCCGCAACGTGGCGGCCACCTGCGGGCGGTGCCATCACGGCATCTACGAGTCTTTCGTGACCAGCATTCACTCCCCCCAAGTGACCCACACCACCAAGCCACTGCCGGTGTGCAGCGACTGCCACTCCGCGCACACCATCCGGCGCACCGATCTCTCCGACTTCCGCCTCCACATCATGGACCAATGCGGGCGGTGTCATGAGGCCATCACCAAAACCTACTTCGACACCTACCACGGCAAGGTCTCCAAGCTGGGTTACGTGAAAACTGCCAAGTGCTACGACTGTCACGGAGCTCACGATGTCCGCTCCGTAACCGATCCGGCCTCGCGGCTCAGTCGCGCCAACGTGGTGAAGACCTGCGGCCAGTGCCATCCCGGCTCCAACCGCCGCTTTGCCGGATATCTGACCCACGCCACCCACCACGATCCCGAAAAATATCCCTTTCTGTTCCTCACCTTCTGGGGAATGACCTCGCTGTTGATGGGCACGCTGGTGGTGGCCGGACTGCATACGGCGGCATGGCTGCCACGCTCGCTCCAGTACAGCCGGGAGTTGAAGGCGGGCGGCAAATTGCAGGGCGCGTCTTACGTGCGCCGCTTCCGGCCGTTTGACCGCAATTTGCACCTCATGGTCATCACCAGTTTTCTGGGCTTGGCGCTGACCGGCATGATGCTGAAGTTCTCCTACACGCGCTGGGCCCAGGTGCTCTCGCACCTGCTGGGAGGATTCGAGGGCGCCGGGCTCATCCACCGCTTCTGCGCCGTGCTCACCTTCACCTATTTCGGCTTGCACCTTTGGGACCTGCTCCGCCAGCATCGTGCCAGCGGCAAAACCTGGCGGCAGTTTATCCTCGGCCCTGAGAGCATGGTGTTCAATCGCCGCGACGGGCGGGAGTTTATCGCTTCGCTCAAGTGGTTTGTGGGCAAAGGGCCACGCCCCGAATATGGCCGCTGGACGTATTGGGAGAAATTTGATTACTTCGCGGTGTTCTGGGGCGTGGCGATCATTGGCAGCACCGGGCTGTTTCTCTGGTTCCCGGAATTCTTTACCCGGTTGCTGCCTGGCTCGTTGATCAATGTGGCCACCATCATCCACAGTGACGAGGCGCTGCTGGCCGTAGGATTCATCTTCACCGTACACTTCTTCAACACGCACTTCCGGCCGGAGCGATTCCCCATCGACACGGTGGTGTTTACCGAGGGCGAGCCGCTGGAAAAGTTCAAGCTCGACCGGCCGCGCGAGTACCGCGAACTCGTCGAGCGGGGTGAACTGGAAAAACATCTGATACCCGCTCCGCCGCCGGTCGTTGTTACGTTCTGGCGTCGTTTCGGCTTCACCGCCTTGACCATCGGCCTCGTCATGATCCTGCTCATCCTCTATGCCGCAATCTTTGCCTATAAGTAGGGGCCGGCGGCGCTGGCCCTGGGCCGAACCCCGTTCGGCCCAACTTACGAAAGCAGCCCTCTCCAGGGGGAGAGGGTGTCGGCCATGCGCCGACGGGTGGGGGGTTCCTTGTCGTCGCCCCTTGGCCCAAAGGCGATTTCCGCATCCTAAAGACACTCGAGAACCGCAAATCACGGCAAATTGTCGTTCGAAATCCGCAATTTTCTGCAAAATGGCAGTCTCTTTGCCGTAAATGTCCGACATTTCGCCGGGCATTTTGTCGTATTTTTGTTTGTTTTCATACACATACCGGCTTCGCTCGTCATAAATTAACATCTTTTTTTTGCTGGCATCATGCCCCATTTGTGACTTTTTGTTGTTGGGAGTATCAATAATCCGCCACGACGGGCGCAGGCGAGATTCTTCCATGCCGGATATCCGCGGTGCCTTTCCGTCCCCAGCCACCGTCTTCCCACCCAGTATACATACAAGGCTAGGCTTCGTCAATAAGAAAATGAGGCTACAGGAAAGTGGCAGGCACGGTCAATGCGCTTTTGGAACGGACCGCCGGCGCGTCTTTTTGCAAGAATTCACCCCGCAGCGCAGGGAGACTTGCCCGGAGGTAATTCCTCCGACTTCTTTGTGCCCTTGGGTATGAAATGGCTGTGCCGAAGGCGCCCTTGGACTGCGGCGGGGGGGGGGCGCCGGGGGGGGGCGGTGTGGTAAGGAG
>Ga0326727_10016140_pt1 | contig 15835 bp, 14 predicted proteins | sample MB2enrmetagenome_FD_207643 | JGI IMG/M metagenome (GOLD analysis project Ga0326727, IMG submission 207643) | Lab enriched peat soil microbial communities from McLean, Ithaca, NY, United States - MB29MY | ecosystem: Environmental > Terrestrial > Soil > Wetlands > Peat | place: USA: New York... | reverse complement strand
GAACGCCGCAGTTTGACCGACTTTTGCCTCACCGCGCTCGCCGACGCAACCCGCGAAACCATCGCCCGCCATGAGAGCCTGGTGCTCAGCGAGCGCGACCGGGCGGCCTTCTTCGACGCCCTGGTTCACGCTCCCAGGCCCAATGCGCGGCTGCGGCGGGCTTTTCGTTCCGCGCGGGAGCGGGCCGCCGGCTGATGGGTGCGAGCGAAGAGCCTTTTCTCCTTGAGCCGCTCGGCAGGCTTCATGACCGCGCCGGATTCCGCTGCGGCGTCGAAGGCCTGGACATTTATTTGAAGACGCAGGCATCGCAAGACATGCGCCGCAAGGCCAATGCGGTTTTTGTGCTCTCGCCCAAGGACTCGCCCTGCCTGATCGCCGGCTTCTTCACCCTGTGCGCGTACGGGCTCGCTCCGGGATCGATTCCCGAAGCGGCGCGGAAGCACATTCCTCGCTACCCGATGGTCAGCGCCACGGTGCTGGGGCGGCTGGCCGTCTCCACGGAGTTTCAGGGCCGGGGCCTGGGTGCAATTCTTCTGGCCAAGGCGCTTGAAAAGGCATATGAAAATGCCGCGCAAGTTGGCTCCTCGATGGTGGTTGTGGACGTGATCGACGAACGGGCGGCAAAGTTCTATGCGGCGCATGGATTCCTTCAGCTGCCGGATTCGATGCGGCTGGTTCTGCCCATGCGGACCATCGCGGCGCTTATCCAACCATAGCGTAGAATGGAGAGCTATCGGAGCCGCGTGAGCTGCGGCCTCCCCGCACGATGATCCTTCTCGACCCAGATTTGGACCCCTCCGCCGCGGCGGACGCGCTGGCAGCGACTTCAGCGGCCCGGCCGGCTGCGTCCGGCCCCACTGCTATCCCGCGCAATCGGCGCCTGCCCGCTGCGCGCACGCTGGCGCGGTTTCTGGCGGCTGCGCAGGCTGAAGTGCGGCTCAAGGGCGAGGTTACCGTGCTGCTGACCACCGACGCGGCCATTCGCAAGCTGAATCGCCGGTTCCGCGGCAAGAACAAGGTCACGGACGTGCTGTCGTTTCCGGCTGGAGGGGTGGGCGCGGAGGAGATTGCCGGCGACCTGGCCATCAGCATGCCGGCCGCGCTCCGCCAGGCAGCGGAGCAGGGCCATTCGCTCTCGACGGAGATCAAGGTGCTGATTCTGCACGGGCTGCTGCACCTGGCCGGCGGCGACCACGAGGCCGACGCGGGGCAGATGGCGCGGCGCGAGCGGCTGCTGCGCGGCCGGCTGGGATTGCCGCAAGGGTTGATCGAACGGGCCGAAGAGCTAAAGGCATCTGTTTTGAAAGGGCACGGCTTTAGCCGTGCCATAAGGAGCCCGAAGAAGACGGCGGCTTTAGCCGCTGGGGGAATGCATGTTGGCGGAGAAGCCTTCCCTCAGGGGCTAAAGCCCAAAACTCCATCTGCGCATCAATCGGCACGACTGAAGTCGTGCCCTGACACAGAGCCGTGTTTTCCCGCAGGCCGTTCGCTCGTAAAGCGCCCTGCGTCCAAGCCCGCGGCAAGGGCGGAACGCACATGAGCGCGCTGGCCATCGCGATGGTGGTTCTGCTGGCGGTGATCGAGACGCTGGCCAGCTACATCAGCCGCGTCTACTCCGAGTTCGGCAAGATACTGGCGCGCGAGATCGAGGAGAACCTGGACGCCTGGGAGGAGCTGATCGAGCCGCAGCTCGGCCTGACGCGCGAGCACGCCGCCATCTGCGCGGCCGTCTTGCAGCAACTGGCGCTGGGCATCATCGCGCTGGAGTTCGGCGCGGTGCTCTTCGATCGCGCGCCGCACCTGGCCCGGCCCACCTATGCGGAGATCGCGCAGGCCGTCCTCGGCGTGGTGCTGGTGGTAGTCTTCTGCAACCAGTTTCTGCCCTCGCTGCTCTTCAACCGCACCCGAGGCCGCTGGGTCAGGCGGCTGGTCTGGCCCATCCGACTGCTGCTGTGGCTGATGACGCCCATCACCGTCTTCGTGCGCTTCTTCTCCTCCGTGGCCTCGCTGGCCGAGGAGCAGGCCACGCCCGAGGAAGAGACCGCCGTGGATGTGGAGGCGCTGCTCGAAGCCGGCGAGGAGGAGGGCATCCTCGAAGAGAGCGACATCGACCTGGTCCGCTCCGCTGTCGAGTTCGGCGACAAGCTGGTCCGCGAGGTGATGACCCCGCGTCCGGAGGTCTTTGCGGTGCGCGATTCGACCACCCTGGAGGAGTTCCTCGCCGAACTGCGTGAGCACAACTTCTCTCGCGTGCCGGTCCATGCCGGGTCGCTCGACAGCATCACCGGGATCGCCTTTACCCACGACCTGCTGCAGATCTCCGACGAGGAGGCCCGCACCCGCACTGTCGCCAGCATCCAGCACCCGGCGGTCTTTGTGCCCGAGACCAAGCGCGGCTATGAGTTGCTGCGCGAGATGCAGCGCGAGAAGCAGCACATGCGCATCGTCATCGACGAGTACGGCGGCGTGGCGGGCGTGGTCACCATCGAGGACCTGCTGGAGCAGATCGTGGGCAACATCCGCGACGAGCACGAAGAGGACGCGCAAGTCGAGGAGCCGCAGCGCGAGCCGCACGGCGTCTGGGTGGTTCCCGGCAGCTTTCCCGTCGATCAGCTGGCGGACCTGTTCGGCGAGCAGGCCGGCCTGACCGAGCTGGCAGATGCCTACGAGGCCACGACACTGGGCGGACTGGTGAGCGAGATCGAAGGGCGCATTCCGCTGCCCGGCGAGGTTGTAATGCTGGAAGCGATAGGCCTGCGCATGGAGGTTGTCGCATCGACCGACCGGCGCGTAGAGCGGCTGCGGGTGTTTCCGCCGGCGGGCAAAGAAGCAGCGCAGCCCCAAGAATAGCTGTCTCGGATCGACGAGTGCGACTGCTTGAGTAAGGTCGAAGGTCCTCGCTTCTGATCGCCAGACCAACCCAGACGAAGCATTCAGAAGGCTTCTGCCAAGACCTCTTTGAGAACTCGCTCCCTCTCGCGCCTGCTGCCCAAATCCGATGCAGAACGCTCGACGTTCCTGGCATAATCAAGAACCCTCTGAGAAAAAGTGGCGCTCTCCTCTGTATCTACCCGGGTAGCCGCATCCACTTCCGATCCAAAGGCAGTTAAAGCGCCGGAAGCGATTGTCCGCCCGTCCGCTGACAAGGGAAGGTCACCGACCCTCTGAGCAAGCGTCACGAACAGGGTGTAGAAATCGGATTTCTTTCTCCATCTCGTCTTCGTGATATTCGGGAGCAATTTGTCGATTTCTCCCAATACCTGGATAAAAACATTTCTAACCATCTCGGATTCTTCGAACTTTGTCTCGTAAAGTTGATAGAACTCTTCAAGGCGCTTCTTCTTATTCTGAAGTCCGTTCAGTAAAGCGACCGTTATCTCGCTAATGAATTCAATATCGAGCATCCTACGCACATCGTTTGCGGAGAAAATGCCCGCACCGCTCCAGAACTCAAAGTCGGAGACCTCTTCCATGAGTTTAATGAACGGTCCCCAGTAGGTCGCATGCCGTAATTCTTGGGCGTTCAGCGTAGTCGTATTCCTGTTCAGCCGCTGGAATATCGCGCGCACCTCCACGTCCGGCATCTCCGGCAAGACCCGCACGACAAAGTTATATTCGAAAATCTTCTTCCGTTCCTGCTCGCCTAGGTCTTCGAAATTCAGTTGCGGAAAAGTGGCGCTGTCCTCCTCAAGCTCAAAGTTCCCGGCGAGAAAGCCAAGCACAGTTCGGATTCGCTGCTGCCCATCGACCAGTATGTGCTTTTGGCCTCCCTCAGGGTCGGTAAGCTCTTGCATATAGATTTCTGGTATGGGGTATTCCATAAGGATCGTGTCGATCAATGCGCTTTGCTGGCGTAGAGACCACACAGGATTCCTCTGGAAGGGAGGGCTGATAATGAGATCTCCAGAATTAAATGTCCTCTTGAACCAAACTACCGAGTGGGTTGTGGTATTCAAGTATTTCTGCATCTCAATTCCTCTCTTCGAAAAGCGAATCTCGGACGTAGCCCACTGAAACTTTTTGATATGAACGAAGAGATTCGAAATCCGAATAGATACGGAAATTCACCGCGCGACTCTTCGTCGGATCAATTGAAGCCATGCGAGTCTGCGAGTCTATCCACTGCTTCCCGAAGGGCAAGACCCCCAAGAGCCTGTCCGTCGCGATTGTGCCCCAATAGATATATTTTCTAACGTGATCATCCCAGGCGAATCGGGTACGCTGATCGACTTGCACACGCCTTATAGGGTTTGACCGAAGATAACGCCAAGCGACCGTAAAGTGGTAATGCGATACAACCGCGACATCAACATCCGAGCACTCATCAAAGGCCTTGAAATTCTTATTGGGGTTCATGCTGTAACCGATAGCAGCACTGCCGACAACCGTAAGGCAAGCGGCATCAACCTCAATTGCCTCCGAAAGCACGCGCTTCCACTCTAAAAAGAGCGCACGATCTCCAGCAAACACGTGTGGCACTCGATCGAAGAGGTATTCTTCGATGAACCTGCTAACGCTATCGCTCTTCAGTGCTTCAATCAGAGACTCGCGTGTCATACACTTTTGACAATTCAAGATAGCAGCATTAGTGCGCGGTTTGCAAGATTGTCGGCAAGACGAAGTGAAAATGCCGTAAACTCAGTCAGGAGCATTACCCCCTTTGAAATCGGGATTTGTCGCCATTCTGGGCCGGCCGAACGCCGGCAAGAGCACGCTGCTGAACGCCCTGACCGGCGAGAAGGTGGCCATCGTCTCCACCAAGCCGCAGACCACCCGCAACCGCATCGCCGGGGTGGTCGAGGTCGAGGCGCGCAAGGGCGTGCATCCGGCGGCGCAGATCGTATTCGTGGATACGCCCGGCGTGCATAAGCCTGGCTCGCAACTGGACCGGCGCATGTTGCAGGAGGTGTACGAGGCGCTGGAGACGCGCGACCTGGTGCTGGTGCTGATGGATGCCACGCGCCGGGTGCAGTTGGAAGCCGCGGTGGAATCCCGGGTCTCAGAAGCGAATCCCCACCCCAGCGACGATGACCTGTCGCCGGGGACCCCGAGACCTGGGGCACCCGGCAAAAGCGCCCACGGCGCCTGGGCCAGCGAGGACGAATTCCTCTTTGGCCTGATCCGCAAGCTCGACTGCCCGGTCTTTCTGGTGCTGACCAAGATCGACCTGGTTCCCAAGGACCGATTGCTGCCGCTGATCGATGCGCTCACTCGCCAGTTCCACTTCGCCCAGATCATCCCGGTGAGCGCCCGCAAGCGCGACGGGCTCAATCTGCTGGTCCGCAAGATCGTCGAGGCGCTGCCCACGGGCGGGCGCTACTATCCCAAGGATCAGTACACCGACCAGCCGCAGCGCTTTATGGTGGCGGAGCTGATTCGCGAGAGCATTCTGGCGGCGACGGGCGAAGAGGTTCCCTACGCCTCGGCTGTTGTGGTGGAGCAATTCGAGGAACCCGCGCCCCCGCCGCAGCGCAACCACCCCAGCGGCAAGGACGCGTCGCTATCACCCCAAGCTGGGAAGACCGCTCCTTGGGGACCCCGGTCGCCGGGGACCCCGCGCAAGAAGAGTGCCGCGCCGGGCAGACTCCCGCTCACCCGCATCGCCGCCGCCATCTACTGCGAGCGCGACGGGCAGAAAGCGATTCTGATCGGCAAGGGTGGGGCCAAGCTGAAGGAGATCGGCAGCGGCGCGCGGCGGCAGATCGAGTCGCTGCTCGGGACTCGCGTGTATCTCGGACTGCGCGTCATCGTCGAGCCCAACTGGCGCGAGTCGAAGAGCTTTGTCGAGTCTCTCGATTGGCGCAACCAGTTGGAACGGCTGGCCGGGGAGCAGATCACCGAGAGGCCTTTGGGCGAAGGCGAATAGGGCCGGCCGCTCTTCTTAGAATCTGTATAAGAACTAGGTACAGGAAGCGAGCAGGGAGTATGCGTGCAAGGACTTGGCGGCTAGTTTGGGGGGCATGTACCCCACCGATTTGACGGATTCTCAGTGGGCCAGGCTGGAGCCGTTGCTGCGCGAGCCGCGGGAGGATCGACACGGTGGAGGCAGGCCGCGCAAGTATCCGCTGCGGCGGGTGGCCGATGCCCTGTTCTACGTGGTGAAAGCCGGCTGTCAGTGGCGGCAGTTGCCGGTGGATTCTCCTCCTTGGCAGACGGTCTATCAGCAGTTACGGGGCCTGGCGGATGCGCGGGACTTGGGAGCGCGTCCCGGGTTTCGGGCGTACGGCCGCAAACCGAAAGATCGCCGGCAGATTTCGAGCATTCGGCCGATCGTTCGATAATGCCAGTCGATTGTTCACGGAGTCGGCACGCAGACAAAAAAACGCCCCCGAAGGATCGCTTCTCTTCGGAGGCGCTTGTATCACACAAGTTAGACGGGGACCAGTAGCCGGCGCTGGAGGTCGGTAGCGCGCGGCTACTGGTGATCCCTGCATAAACGAAGCGAGCTGCGGCTTCCCCTTTCCACGGCTACTTCGTGTCGCCCGGCTCTAAGAGGGAGTGCTTGCGTACCCTCCGAACCATGTTGACTACTGGAGTGTCTACTATACGGGAACTCCGGTCCGTGACGACCGTCACAGGGGTGCGTGTCAATTGAAAAATTTTTTCGGGTTGCACGATTTTAGTCCCACCCGAGCTGCCTAGGCTGGTCAATTCTGAACACTTCGCCCTGCCCATCTCGATCCCATCTCCTTATTGACAAACCCGGGCCGCCGCTGGAGAATCATCGCAGTTCAGTTCCCTCCGAGGCCAGGCCCTCCCGTGACAGCTCTCCTGACGACGAATCTGGGCGCAACGCCCCTGCTTGGCCGGGGCAAGGTACGCGATCTCTACGCGGTTGGCGATGCGCTGCTGCTGGTGGCCACCGACCGCATCTCGGCCTTCGACCACGTGCTCGCCACCGGCATCCCGGGCAAGGGCAAGATCCTTAACCAGATATCGCTCTTCTGGTTCGACTTTCTCTCTGAGCTCGTCGCCAGCCATCTCATCACGGCCGACGTTCGGGAGTTTCCCGCCTCGCTGCAACCCTATGCGGACCAGTTGGAAGGCCGCTCCATGCTGGTCAAGCGGGCAGCGATGTTTCCCGTCGAGTGTGTGGCGCGCGGCTACCTGGCGGGTTCGGGCTGGAAGGAGTACCGGATGGGTGGAACCGTCTGCGGTATTCCGCTGCCGGCCGGCCTTCTCGACGGATCGCGGCTGCCGGAGCCGCTCTACACTCCATCGACCAAGGGCGAGGCGGGAACCCACGACGAGAACATCAGCTATGCCACCACTGTTGAGGCTGTGGGCGAGGCAGACGCCGCGGCGTTGAAGCACCTCACCCTGGCCATCTACAAGGCGGCCGCCAAGCACGCCGAATCGTGCGGCCTGATCCTGGCCGACACGAAATTCGAGTTCGGAAGGACGCCGGATGGGATTGTTCTTGCCGATGAGGTTCTGACGCCGGATTCCTCGCGTTTTTGGGAGGGCGCGGGTTGGCAGCCCGGTGGCGCGCAGCCTTCGTTCGACAAACAGTTTGTGCGCGACTATCTTGAAGAGATTCACTGGAACAAGCAGGCGCCCGCCCCCGGCCTGCCGGATGAGGTGGTCGAGCGCACGCAGGGCAAGTATCTTGAAGCCTATCGCCGCTTGACCGGGCGGGAACTCAGCCTGTAGAACCCGGAGAGTTGAGACCGGCCGGAGCGCAAGCTGACTCGGAGTGAAGCATGACGTGGATGGATTGGGCCATCGTGATCGTGATGGCGCTGTCGGTGCTGGGAGGACTCAAGCAGGGATTCTTCCGCTCCGTCTTCTCCCTCGGCGGTCTCTTGCTGGGCCTGGTGCTGGCGGCCTGGAACTATGCCCGGGTCGCGGCTTTGCTCATGCCCCTGGTGCGCATCGAGCCGGTGTCCGATACCATTGCGTTCATATTGATTGCGCTGTTCGTGATGGCGGTGGCCGGCATTCTGGGCACGGTCCTGGCCAAGGCCCTGCACCAGATGGGGTTGGGTTGCCTGGACAGGCTCGCCGGGGCGGCCTTCGGTCTCTTCCAGGGAGCGCTGCTGGTGACCTTGTGCATTCTGGTGGGGGTAGCCTTCTTTCCCAAGGCGCACTGGCTGGCGGAGGGCAAGCTGCCCAAGCGGTTCTTTGGGGCCTGCCATTTGAGCACCCACATGAGCCCCGAAGAGCTGGCCAGGCGCGTGCGCCAGGGGCTGAAGACCCTGGAAGAAGAGTCGCCCCCGTGGATGCATCCGCGCCCCAGTTGATGGCGAGTTGAAGAAATGGTTGACTGGCAAGGAAGACGTTAAGCTAAGAGAGCGGCAAGAGGTGAACGTGAGACGAGAACTGGACAGCCTGGTGACGCAAATGCATTCCAGCGGCATGCGCTATGAGGATGCCGTGCGCGAGTTCAAGAAGCAATACCTGCGCGAAGTGTTGTTGGCGCACCGGGGAAACCAGTGCAAGGCGGCCGAGGAGTTGGGGATACACCGCAACACGCTCAGTCGCTCCATGGCCGAGCTGGGACTCCATCTGGCCGAAGTGCGGGCCAGCCTCAAGCGTCCGCCGCGCAGCGAGCGTCCTGTATTCAGCGCGGCGCGGCAGATCTACCGCCGGGGCTGACGATTCACTTGAGGACATGCTGACCACTCCACCGACCCAAGCAGCGCGCATTGCCATCGATCCGGGTTTTGCCTGGGACGGGCAGGACGCTTACCTGTTCGACATCGACGGCACGCTGCTGCGCAACCGCGACCGCATCCATCGCGATTCCTTCGCCATCGGCGTTCAGCAGGTGACGGGATTCGATATTCAGCCGTTCCTCTTCCTGACTCCCGGCGGCACCGATCCGGCGATTCTGAGCGCGGCCTGCGAGCAGGCGGGCATTCCTCGCGAGGTCCTCGAGCGACAACAGGATGCGGTCTTCGAGGCCATCCATCAGGCTTGCGAAGCGCGCCGGCGCGCGATGGATATCCAGCTCATGCCGGGCGTGGAAGAAGCGCTGCGCCACCTGACGCGGAAGGGCGCGCTGCTGGGCGTGGCTACCGGCAACTTGGAGGCCGTCGGCTGGATCAAGATTGAGGAGGCCGGATTGCGCCAGTGGTTCCGCTTCGGCGGCTTTAGCGACCGTTTTCCCCTCCGCTCCGAGCTGATCGGCCACGCGGCGCGCAAGGCCCGGGAGTTGGCCGGCACAGAGGCCCGCGTCTGTGTGGTTGGCGACACGCTGCGCGACATCGAGGCGGCGCGCGCCAATTCCCTCGCCGTAATCGCCGTGGCCACCGGCAGGTTCAGCTTTGAAGCGCTGCTCGAAGGCCGGCCGGAGGTCTGCGCCTCGTCGCTGGCCGATCTCCTCGCGTTCACCGGGACCGCGCCGTGAAGACGCATCGGTCGAACACGAACGCAGGGAAGAATCCCTCGTCGAGGCAATCGGCGAGATTCTGGATGGCTGGACTCCTGCTGGCAATCTTCCCCGGCGTCGTCCAGGCCCAGGCTGCAAGCCCTCACCAGCCGGACCAGCCGGCTCCCGCCTCGTCCTCGTCCCCTCAGTCCGCGCCGGCCAAGGACGCAACGGCCGCCAGGCAGCCAAGCGGCGGCGATCGCCGGCGCGCCGCAAAGCTCTTCCTTGAGGCCACCAAGCTCTTCGAGAAGGAGAAGTTCGAAGAGGCGATGCGCGCCTTTGAGCAGGCGGCCGCGCTTGACCCCTCCAACGCCAACTACTCGCTGGCGGCGGCTGTGGCCCGCAGTCACGCGGTGACGGCGCTGATCCAGGCCGCGGCCAAGGACCGCTTGCGCGGCGACGAGGCGACCGCCCGCGCTGCTTTGGCGCAGGCTCTCGAACTCGACCCCAAAAACATCCAGATCGCGGAGCATTTGCGCGAACTGGGCGACGATGCCCTGCTGGGACAATCGACTCCCCTCTACGAGCAGACCGCAAGCGCGGCGGGCGAGCCCGTTTCGCTCCTTCCCGCCTCGGGAGCGCGCAGCTTTCACGTGCGCACCGACCAGCGGCAGGTGATCCAGCAGGTCTTCAGAGCCTACGGGCTGGAAGCCACGCTGGACGATAGCGTCCATTCCAGTCCGCTCCGGCTGGATTTGGATGAAGCCGGCTTCGAGCAGGCAATGGAGGCGGTGAGCCTGTCGACCAAAACGTTCTACGTTCCGCTGGACGCGCACCGCGTGCTGGTGGCCGGCGACACTCCCGAGAACCGCCAGCAGTGGATGCGCCAGGACTTCGAAACCATCTATCTTCCGGGGCTCTCCGCCACCGAACTGACCGATGTGGTCACCTTGGCCAAGAACGTCTTCGAGGTGCAGCAAGCGGCGGCGGAGCCGTCATCGGGAACGCTGACCATCCGCGCGCCGGAGAGGACCTTGAACGCCTTCAACGCCACCATCCGCGATCTCCTGGATGGGCGCAACCAGGTGATGCTGGAGGTGCGCATGATCCAGCTCGCGCATACCGGCGAGCGCAACACGGGCATTCAGCTGCCGCAGACCGTTTCAGCCTTCAACGTCTATAGCGAGGAGCAGTCCATCCTGAACGCGAACCAGAGCCTGGTGCAGCAGATCGTCTCTTCCGGACTGGCCGCCCCAGGCGACACCTTGGCGATTCTCGGCATTCTGCTGGCCTCCGGCCAGGTTTCGAATTCCGTTTTGACCAACGGCGTCGCTTTGTTCGGCGGCGGGCTCACGCAATCCGCGCTGGCTCCGGGCGCCGTTTCAGCCAACCTCAACCTGAACTCCTCGGACTCGCGGGAACTGGACCAGCTGCAGTTGCGCCTGGGCGACGGCGAGAAGGCGACCATGCGTTCAGGCACGCGCTATCCCATCCAGACCTCCTCGTTCTCGAGTCTGGGGGCCGGCATTCCCAGTATCCCTGGGCTCACCGGCGCGGGCAGCTCCAGCAGCCTTACTTCGCTACTTTCTCAGTATGGCGGCAGCGTGCCCAATGTTCCCCAGGTGCAGTACGAGGACCTCGGTCTGACCCTCACGGCCACTCCCAAAGTGATGCGCAACGACGACGTCGCCCTGACCATCGAGATGAAGATCGACGCTCTTGCCGGCGCCTCCATCAATGGCAATCCGATCCTGAACAATCGCGCCTATTCCGGCGTGGTGACGCTCAAGCGGGGCGAGGGCGTGGTGGTGGTGAGCGAAATCGACAAGCAGCAGAGCCGCGCCATCAGCGGAGTGCCGGGGCTGAGCGAGATTCCGGGCCTCAACGACATTACCGGCAAAGACACGCAGAAGAACTACGCAACCCTGCTGATCGTGATGACGCCCCACGTGATTCGCGGAACCCAAGCCGCGGGCCACACGCCGATGATGCGGTTGGAGCGGGGGCAGCCGGCGCGCTGACCATATGCCTCCGAATCCGACCTAGCCGTCCAGGTGCGTGTGGAAGAAGGCGGTGATGCGGCGGCGGGCGTCCTGGGTGGCGGGATCGTTGTAGCCGATGCCGCTGAACCGAAAGAGCTTGAGAACGAAGCTGCGATGGTTGTTCATAAAGGAGTGGCCGGCGTCGGGGTACTCCTTCACGTCATGGGGCACAAGGGCGCGCTGGAGGGCTTGTTCGAGCTGGTCGGCGACGCCCTGCTCCCACTTGGCCAGAGCGCCATAACTGCCGACGACGGGGCAGGCGGTCTTGAGGAAGTCGTCCACGTCCGAGGGCAACTTTCCGCCGTAGTTGACGCTGGCCGCCGAGAAGCCGTGGCCGGAGACGAGCAGCAGGGCGAATCCGCCGCCCATGCAGAAGCCGATGACGCCAACCTTCCCATTGCAGTTGGGTTGGGCGAGCAGCCAGGCGCGGGCGGCTTCGACGTCGTCGAAGGCCGGACCGGAGCGCGCAATGAAGTCGCGGATGACGGAGCGGAGACAGAGCAGCAGGCCGCCCTTGTAGTAGAGGTCGATGGCGAGCGCCAGAAAGCCGGCTTCCGCGAGCCAGTTGGCCTGGTTGCGATGATCCCGGCTCATACCTAAGACGTCATGAAGAACGACGACTCCGGGCGCCGAAACTGTGGAGGCTGGACCGGCCAGCCAGGCCGGCATCTGGCCGCGCGGGGTGGGGATGAGGACGTTGGGCATGAACGATCTCCCTGGGCTGGCGGCAGAATCTCCGCCGACAGACGATTCTACTCCCGGAAGATGGACGGTGGATGATGCGGCGGCGCTGCCGCGCTCCGCGCTTGAGGCACGGCGGCCGAAGGCTGCGGCATGCAAGCGATCCAGGGCCCCCGCGCAAGGCGGGGCTTGCATCTATCTGCTCATCCTGACGCGCAGTGCGCCCGCGCCCGAGTGCGTGATGGTGCATGCTGAGGCCTGGTCGCATATGTAGTGAATGCTTACCGGATAGTCCTGCCATTTGGGGTTGGCGATATCCCCGCTTGTCTTGCTGAAGAGGAAGGTCTTTCCCGCGCGGGTTTCGATGACTCCGCGGGAGGGGTCGAAGTCGACGATCACGTCGTCGCCTTCGATGGTGAAACCCAGCAGCGGCGGCGCGGGAATCCGCGGCGCTCTCCTGCGCGGGGCGGGAGTCTCAGCGGATGATTGTCCCCCGTTGGTCTGCGCCTCGCTCTGGCCCTTCACCATGGCATCCTGCTCGGCAACGGATGGGAAGTTGGGCGTAAAGCTCCAGGTGGAGACGCTTGCATAGACCTTCTCCGGGCAAGGGATTTCGCCTTGAGCGTCTAGCCCCGCAATCCGCCCATCCGGACCGATCTCATTCTTGAAGACCTCCTTGCCCATTTCCCGCTCGGCTTCCTGAGCGGCCGTTAACTCTTCCGCATGTGCCGGCGGGGTCCCGGCGGCATTTGCCGCATCCGCATTCCCGGCCTGGGTTTCCGGATTGGGCGCGGCAATAGCCGGCGCACTGCCGGGAACGTACTTCAACAGGATTTCCCTGGAGCACAGGACAAAGCCCTGGGCATCCTGCAGGTGGATTTCGATGGAAAGAGGACGCGGCGGTTGGGCGACCGCAAGCGCAAACCCCACCCGCCGGTCCGGATCGCTGGGTTCGACCGTCAGACGGTATTCAACCTTCCTATCCCACTTGGTAACCAGATGGCCCTTCAGGCCGGCCGCGATGGAGTTGACCGATCCGAGATCGTACGGTGCAGTCGCGGCGCTCATTCGCGAAAAAAACACTGCGATCGCGCTTCCAAAGATCAGTCCGAGGACCGCGACGGCCGTGATATAGATCCAGGTTCGGCTCGGGGCGGGCTTCCGGCCCCCCGCAACGGGCGCCCTTGCGACGGGCGGCGGGGCAGTTGCAGGCGCCTGGATGGGAGTCATTCCCTTCGCGTCCACGCTCGCGTTCAAGGGATCGGGCAGATCGGGGTGTGTAAAAACGCCGGGCGGCGGCGGGGGCGGCACAACGATTGCGTAGTGGAGAGACTCCGGTTGCTCCTCTGTCTTCTCCCCCTCGAGATCTTGCTGGCCGGCCGGCGCGACCTTGCCGTCAGGGCTCTCCGGGAGCGGTTCAACGATCGCGTAGTGGAGAGGCTCCGGTTGTTCTTCTGTCTTCTCGCCCTCAGGACTCTTCTGGCCGGCCTTTGCCAGCTTGCCGCGAGGGCTCTCCGCTGGCGGTTCTATGATTGCGTAGCCGAGCGGCTCCGGCTGTTCTTCTGTCTTCTCGCCCTTGGGGCTCTTCTGGCCGGCCAGCGCGCGCTTGCCGCGAGGGATATCCGCTGGCGGTTCTATGATTGCGTACCCAAGAGGCTCCGGTCGCTCTTCGGTTTTCTCGCCCCTGAGTTCTTGCTGCTTGGGCTGCGCGACCTTGCCGCGAGGGATCTCCGGAATTAGGTTGGTGGCTGTGTGGCCGAAGGGCTCCGGCTGCTCTTCTGTGTTCTCGCCCTCGGGATTCTGCTGGCCGGCCTGCGCGACCTTGCCGCGAGGGCTCTCCGGAATCAGGTTGCTGGCCGCGTAGCGGGACGGCGCCGGCTGTTCTTCCGTCTTCTCGCCCTCGGGAGTCTGCCGGCTGGCCCTTGCCAGCCTGCCGCGAGGGCTCTCCGGAATCGGGTTACTTGCTGAGAAGCGGAAGGGCGCCGATTGTTCTTCTGGTTTCTCGCCGCTCGGGTCTTGCTCGTTGGCGTCCGTCATAAAGCACCCTGTCTTCCCGATTGTCCGCGATCCCGCCCTGTAAGATCAATAACATTGGAGCACAATTCTCCGGCCGTGAAAACCGCGGGCGGCTCGCAGGTCCGCCTTTTCGTTGACTCCGGGGCAGGATTCGGTTATTCTGGACTCCTTGCGCGGTCTTGTGCCTGGGGTCTGTGTGGCGGGGTTCCTATCGACTAGTCTTCGTCGATGGGGTGATTGAACTCACCTGGACCCGGCTGGTCGATGCCCTGGAGGGGTCGGCTGGAGCAGGCCACCGGCGGTTGAATGCGCGGGTATTTCGCGAGTTCAGCCCAGCCAGAGCCCTTTGAGGGCCGACCCCGCTGCTCTCACGCGAACAGATTTGTTTGGACGTGGGTGGAAGAGGCCCGTGCTTTTTGCATGGGCAATTGCGTTTCTTGCGCGGGAGTTTTGGCCGGGGCGGGCAGTTTTTTCAAGAGAGCGGGAGTGAAATGGGTACCTTTGTTCCGAGCGGGAAGAATATCGACCGCAAATGGTTTGTGGTGGATGCCAGCGGGCAGACGCTGGGGCGGCTGGCAACCAAGGCCGCCAGTGTGCTCAGCGGCAAGCTGAATCCCCAGTACGTGCCGTATATCGACGTGGGAGATCACGTGATCGTCATCAACGCGGAGAAGGTGCGGCTGACCGGGCTGAAGGCCGAGAAGAAGCTGTATCGACGCTATACCGGCTTTCCCGGCGGACTGCGCGAAGAGTCGTACGCGCGGCTGCTGAACCGCAAACCCGAGGCGATCGTGGAACAGGCCATCAAGGGCATGCTGCCCAAGACCAAGATGGGCCGGCAGATGGGCACCAAGCTGAAGGTCTATCGCGGCGACAAGCATCCCCACCAGGCGCAGCAGCCGGTGGATTTGGAAGTGGCGTAGAAGCAGCAGCTAGCTGCTAGCTTCTAGCTGCTAGCTCGGGCATTTGGGAATTGGAGTTTCAAGGCTTTTAGCTAGAGGCTAGGAGCTGGAAGCTAGGAGCTAAAGAGGAATGGCGGATCTGGTTCAGTATTACGGGACGGGACGGCGCAAGGCGGCGATCGCCCGCGTCTTTCTGCGTCCCGGAACGGGCGAGTGGAAGGTCAACGGCAAGGCATTCGATGCGTATTTCGTCACCGAGCAGCAGCGCGTGGCGGCCAAGCGAACCCTGGCGCTGGTGGAGATGGCCGGCAGCTTCGACGTGGTGACCACGGTGAAGAGCGGTGGCGTCTCTTCGCAGGCCGATGCGGTCAAGTTGGGTGTTGCCCGCGCGCTGATCGAGTTCAATCCGGAGCTGCGCAAGACGCTGAAGGCCGAAGGCCTGTTGACTCGCGACTCGCGCATGAAGGAGCGCAAGAAGTACGGCCAGAAGGGCGCTCGCAAGCGGTTCCAGTTCAGCAAGCGCTAATGCGCTTGCTGGGACTGAGGGACTAAGGGGCTAGAAAGCAGCGCGGTGCTGAAATTGGAGTCCCTATTCCCTAGTCCCTAGTCCCTGGTTCTACCAAATCTCCCGCGCAGGCGGGATCAATCCGGGCGCCGGCATCGACCACCCGGATGCACATCACAAAGGAGGCCAATGGCCACGATCACCATGAAGGAGCTGCTCGAAGCGGGCGTTCACTTCGGGCATCAGACCAAGCGCTGGAATCCGAAGATGAAGGAGTACATCTTCGGCGAGCGCAACGGGATTTACATCATCGACCTGCAGAAGACGCTCAAGCTTTTCAAGGAAGCGTCGAAGTTCGTTACCGAGTTGTGCGCGG
>Ga0326727_10016139_pt1 | contig 15838 bp, 14 predicted proteins | sample MB2enrmetagenome_FD_207643 | JGI IMG/M metagenome (GOLD analysis project Ga0326727, IMG submission 207643) | Lab enriched peat soil microbial communities from McLean, Ithaca, NY, United States - MB29MY | ecosystem: Environmental > Terrestrial > Soil > Wetlands > Peat | place: USA: New York... | reverse complement strand
GGGTGGCGCGTGAGGAAATGAGGCGCGTCATCCCGGACTTCGATGCACTCGTCGAATCGGTCGACGTCGTCCGGCATCACACCGGAATGTCGCGCTATAAAGTAGGGATCTATCCCAGGTTGAGAGACTTCCTCAAAGGCATCAGCAGGGTGAAGGGGCTCTATCTCGTCGGTGACTGTTACGGGCACTCGACATTGGAGACCGCCATCCGCTCCGCCCGTCGGGCAACCGACGCTCTTTTGCGCCCAGCCTGACCCGCATCGTCGGCGCGCTTGCGCGGGCGGTCCCCGGGTGCTTTGGTCGCCTCGATGAGGCGTCTCCGCGATTGGCTGTTCACCATTCCCTTTCTCCTGACCTTCGGGCTCATCCTGCTGGTCTTCGACGTGGCGCAGCGGATCGCGCGCCTCTTCGGCCGCCGGCCGCATGAGTACGTGGTAGGCGCGTTGCAGGTGGCCCTGGTGCGTGCCTTTGCCGTCTGTGGCACGCGCCTTGAGATCGCGCGCTCGCCGCTCGTGCGCCCGCACACGCCGTACCTGATCGTCGCCAACCATCAGAGCATGTTCGACATCCCGATCTTCGGCGCGCTGCTGTTCACCAACTTCCCGAAGTACGTCTCGAAGAGGTCTCTGGCGCGCTGGATCCCGAGCATCTCGTACAATCTGCGCCGCGGCGGCAACGCCCTCATCGACCGCGGTGACCCGGAGCAGGCGGTGGAGGCGATCCAGACGCTGGCGGGCGAGGTCCGTGGCCGCGGCGTGTCGGCGGTGATTTTTCCGGAGGGGACGCGGGCCCGCTGCGGCGAGCTCGGCAAGTTCCACCGCCGCGGCACCCTGGCGTTGCTGGAGGCGGCCCCGGACACCGCCGTGGTCCCGGTGTGCATCGATCAGTCGTGGCAGCTGCTACGCTATAACCTGCTGCCGATCCCGTTCGGCACGCGCGTGCATGTGTGGATCGGCGACCCCATCCCGCGCCAGCGCGACGAGGATCGCGAGGCGTTGCTCTCGGAGGTGGAGGACCAGATTCGCGCCACGCTACTCGGCCACCGCAACGGACAACCGTCAGCCCAAGCCGCCTGAAATGTCGCACCCACGGAGACCTTGGCGCACACCTGGGCGTGAGCAGCCGCTTACGGATTCTGTCCCGCAAGGGTGACGCGACTATGGTGCGTCAACGTCGCGGCCGTGATCCCATGCTCGGCCGCTGCCGGCTCTGCTCCGCTCCCGGTGCGGCCTGGCGCTGAGCGGCCGGCGCAGCCGCAGGGCGTTCGCCGCGCCGTTCGAGCTCGGGCACGACGAAGAGCTCGTAGTCGGGATCCTGCTTGTCGGGGCGCTTCTTGCTGCTGAGAACCAGGAAGCGACCGCCCTCGCGGAGGACCTGTGCAGCCGCATCGAGATTGTCTTGCTGGACACGGCCGGACAGATACGGCTTGCTACCTTCCCGGCTGAGATTCTTCCAGAGCACTCCGAGCTTGATCTTGTCGTCTGTCATCGCTTGCCCTCCGCGTCGTGTAAGGTCTGGAGTTGCCAAACACGCGAGGCCATGTACTACAATTGCATCTGTCATGTCAAACGTAGCGCAACAGCATCGAGCCGACATCCGCCTTTCGTCCCGCACCAACCCTCAGCTCGCCCGGGCGAGGTACAGCTGCCGGTAGGTGCGGTAGTTGGTCACCACCCGTTTCACGTAATCGCGCGTTTCGCGGTAGCTGATGCTCTCGACGAACTCGTCCGCCTCCAGAGCGGCGAAACGTCGCTGCCACTTCCCTACCGCCGCCTCGCCGCCGTTGTACGCAGCCACCGCTTTCAGTAGGTCGCCGCCGAAACGCCCCAATAGCTCGTTCAAATACCGCGTGCCGAGACCGATGTTGAGGTCGGGCTGAAACAACGCCAGCGGGTCGACAGCGGTATTGGTGGCCGACGCCAATCTGGCCGCGGTGTCGGGCAGCAACTGCATCAGGCCGTAAGCGTTGGCGGGCGATTTCGCCTCCGGATCGAACAGGCTTTCCTGCCGCATCACCGCTTCGATGAGTAGCGGATCAACGGAGTTGTCCTGCCCCTCCCGGCTGACGATGCTCCAGAAGGCCAGCGGGTAGAGCAACCGCTGGCGCTCGGAATCCGAGAGCCCGGCGCCATCTCCCAGCCGGCGCAGTAAGCACTGCACCGCCGCGAAGCCGTCGACATCCAGGTAGGCGCGCAGCAACGCACGCAGGGTGACAGTATCCTCGCGGTGGCCACGTTCGATGGCCGCCAGCTCCTCGCGCGCCAGGCCGTACAGGCCTGCCGCCTTCAGCTCGCCCCAGCGGCTGAAATGGAAGGCATCAACGCTCGCCGCCGGTTGCAGTGCAGGAAGGTCGCCTCCCAGTTCGGCGAGCGCAACCGGGGCGACCGGCTCGGTCTGCCACGGCGACAACGCGCCCGATGCGAGTCCCAAGCGCTGCTCAGCCCACATGGCGTAGTAATCGGCGGGGTCGCGATCGATGACGTCGCGATATAGTCGCTGCGCCGCTTCGACCCGCCCGGCGCGTTCGAGCGCCCGCGCCTGCCAGTACGTGGCTTCATTGCGCCGGCGCGGTGACGTCGTCGCGGCGGCAAATCGCGACAACGCACCGGCGGCGGCCAACCATTGCCGGCCACGGTACCGGATCCAGCCGATTCGCCAACGGGCCTCATCGGCGACGCCACTGCGCGGATATCGCCGGGCCAAAGCGCCGAAGCTGCTGAGCGCCAAGTCGTTGCGTCCGGCACTCTCGTGGATGCGGCCGATGGCGTAGAGCGCATCGGGGGCGTGCCCGTCATTCGAGTATCGACGCTTGAACTCCTCGAACGCGGCCAGCGCCGGATCGTCACGGTCATGGTTCCACAGCACGGACGCCAGACGGAACAAGGCGGCCGGTGCGGCGGGGCTCGCGGGGTAGCGGTCGACCAACGTGCGCAAGGTTGCCAGTGCCGCCTCGACTGTGCCACGGCCGTACAGGGCATCGGCTTCGACGCGCAGCGCCTCAGCCGGGTCCACCTCGGGTTGTTGCAGCAGCTCCTGGGCAGCGCGATATGCGGCGGCGTAATCGTGTTCGGCGAGGAGCAGGCGGGCGTCGTCCAACAAATCGGCGCCGGCCGGCACCAGTTCGGCGTGTTGCGCACGCAGCGCCAAGACGTGCTGCTTGGCCGAGCGTGCCAAGGCTGAACCCAGCATCGCGCGTCGTACCTCCATATACCCGGCGGCAGCGGCATCGATGTTCCCCTCGCGCTCATCCGCTTCCGCCAGTGCCAACCGCGCCGCCTCCGCCGTGGCTTTGTCCGCAGCAAGCAGAGCGCTCTGCAGCAGCGGGCGGGCCTGCTCGAGGTGGTCGCCGCGCAGCAACAAGTTACCGAGCTCGAGCGCGGCAGCGCGTGCCTTGACGCTTTCCGGATAGTCTCGCAGGAGCCGCGTAAACGCCGCTGTGGCGGTCGCTGGGTCACCACGCCGCGCCGCGATCGTTCCGGCAAAGTACAGCGCGTAGTCCGCCAGCTCGGGATAGCCATCCGCCAGCGCCAAGAAGACCGGCAGCGCGCGCTGCTCCTCACCGGCCCGGAACGCGTCGTAGGCGCGCGCGAAGGCTGCCCGCTTGTCAGCAAGCGTGCCCAGCGGTCGCTCCGCGCGCGCCAGATCCGGCGCAGGCGCCGGTGCGCGCGCACCGCACGCCGCAATCAGCAGCAGAGCAGAGACGAGAAGCAGCCGGCGCATGACGTTGAGCTAGCGAGGCAGGGCCTCGGACCATAAGTCCACCGGGCCGCTCCCCGCCCGCACTCCAGAGGCTTCCGCCTGCGGCCCGAAGCCTTCGGCGGACGGGTCCGGCGGACGTGTTGGGTCGCTCGCGGACAGGCCCGTTGCTTCCGTTCTCTGAATATGTTGGCGTGAGCCATCAAACAAGCGCCTAGCTGAACATCAAGTCGCGCGCCAGCTGCGTTGACAATGCTCCGCCATTCGCCAAGAACCAGACCGGGGATGGATGCATGAGCGCGACACTGATCCTGGCATCGGCCTCGCCACGCCGGCGCGATTTGCTGGCGGCGCGGGGCGTCCGCTTCGAGGTCGTTCCCAGCTCGGTGGAGGAGACGCCACGCCCGGGTGAGCCGCCCGAAGCCTTTGCGCAACGCATCGCGCGGGAAAAGGCCTGCGACGTGGCGCAGCACCGGCCCGGGATGTGCGTCCTGGCTGCCGATACCGTCGTGATCGCCGGCGCCAGCCTGTTCGGCAAGCCCACGGATCGCGACGATGCTCGGCGGACGCTGCGCGCGCTGTCGGGCCGCACGCATCGCGTGCTCACCGCGGTGGCATTCGTGGACGCCGATGGGCACCTCGCCGAGACGGCGGTGGAGAGCGAGGTGGAATTCCGCCGGCTCACTGGCGGTGAGATTGAGGCGTATCTCGATTCCGGCGAGCCCTTCGACAAAGCCGGCGCCTACGCCATCCAAGGCTTGGCGCAAGAGTTCGTGACTGCGGTGCGCGGATCGTACTCCAACGTCATCGGTCTACCGATGGACGAGGTGCTGGAACTGCTCCGCCGTCATTGTCCGTCGGGAATGACCGCAGGGACGACGCCATGATTGACGTCGCCGGCAATTGCGAACGTATCCGCGAGCAGGTGGCACAAGCGGCTCGCCGCGCCGGGCGTGACCCGCAGACGGTCCGGATCATTGCAGCCTCGAAGACCAAGCGGGTCGAGTTGATCCAGCGGGCGATCGAAGCGGGGATGACCGACATCGGCGAGAACTACGTGCAGGAGGCCGCGGACAAGATCGGCCGCATCAGCGCGCCGGTCTCCTGGCACATGATCGGCCACCTCCAGCGCAACAAGGCGGGCCGCGCGGTCGAGCTGTTCGACATCATCCACACGCTGGATAGCGTGGCCTTGGCCGACGCGCTGGCGCGTCACGGTGAACGTTGCGGCCACGTGGTGCGTGTGCTGGTCGAGGTCGAGATGGGCGGTGAAACCACCAAGCACGGCGTCGACCCCGATGAGGTCGAACGGCTGATAGCCTCGCTGGCGGATCGCCGCTGGCTCCTGGTCGATGGGCTGATGGCGATTCCACCCCCAGGGCAATCGCCGGAAGATTCGCGCCCGTATTTCCGGCGCCTGCGCGCCAGCGCCCCGCCGAACTGCCCGCTGCGCGAGCTGTCGATGGGTATGACCGATGATTTTACGGTGGCCATCGAAGAGGACGCGACCATGGTGCGGATCGGCAGGGCGATTTTTGGAGCACGGGCGTAATCACGCCGCCTCTTCCACCCAGTACTCGGACAGCAGCTCGGCCTGTTCGAGGACGGTTCTGGTGGCTTTCTCCTGCTTGTCGGGTGGGTAGCCGTGCTTTCGTAGAATGCGCTTGACGAGCACGCGCAGGTGGGCGCGGACGTTCTCGCGCACGGTCCAGTCTATGGTGACGTTTGCGTGGACGGTCGCTACAAGCTCGCGGGCGATAATGCGGAGGGTTTCGTCACCCAGGACCCGTACCGCACTGTCATTGGTCTCGAGTGCGTCGTAGAACGCGACCTCCTCGTCGGACAGACCGAGTTGCTCGCCGCGTGCGTCCGCCTGGCGCATGTCCTTGGCGAGGGCGATCAGCTCCTCGATGACCTGCGCCGCCTCGATCGCCCGGTTCTGGTAGCGGCGAACCGATCGTTCCAGCATTTCGGCGAAGGAACGCGCCTGCACTACGTTCTTGCGCCTGCGTGTCTGGATCTCGCCCGAGAGCAGCTTCCGCAACAGCTCGACGGCAAGGTTGCGCTGCGGCATGCCGCGCACCTCAGCGAGAAATTGCTCCGAGAGGATGGAGATGTCGGGCTTCTGGAGCCCGGCGGCGGCGAAGATGTCGATCACGCCTTCGGAGGCAACGGCGCGAGAAACGATCTGCCGCACAGCGTGATCCAGCTCCTCCTCGGTCTTCGCCTCGCCCGGTGCGCGCTTGGCCAGGCTCGCCCGAACGGCCTGGAAGAAGGCGACGTCATCCCGAATGCGCAGCGCTTCGTTGTGCGGCACGGCGAGCGCGAACGCCTGCGACAGCTCGTGCACCACGCTCAGCAGACGGTTCTTGCCTTCCTCTTGCGCTAGGATGTGCTCCTGCGCCGGCGGCAAAAGTGCCAGTCGCTGCGCCGGTGTTCCAGACACCCACCGCGACCAATCGAACCCATGAAACAGACCGCAGCAGACCTCGTACCTCTCCAGCATCACCGCGACGGCTTCGTGCTGGTCGATTGCCGTCCTGCCTGTCCCGCCGCTCTCGGTGTAGGTGGCGAGCGCCTGCTTCAGCTCGTGCGCCAGGCCGAGGTAGTCCACCACCAGCCCGCCCGGCTTGTCGCGGAAGACGCGGTTCACGCGCGCGATCGCCTGCATGAGGCCGTGCCCGCGCATCGGTTTGTCGACGTACATGCTGTGCAGTGACGGCGCGTCGAAACCGGTGAGCCACATGTCGCGGACAAGCACCATTCTGAGCGCGTCGTTTGCGTTACGGAAGCGCTTGGCCAGGGCCTCACGGCGCACCTTGTTGCGGGCATGTTCGGCGTAGCGAGGCCCTTCGGAAGCATTGCCGGTCATGATCACCTTGAGCAGGCCCTTGTCGTCGTCGGCGTGACACCAGGTTGGGCGCAGCTTGATGATCTGGTCGTGGAGATCCATGCAGATGCGCCGGCTCATGCAGACCACCATCGCTTTGCCGTCCATGGCTTCGAGCCGCCGTTCGAAGTGATCGACGATGTCCTTGGCGACCAGCTTCATGCGTTTGTCGGAACCGACGACGGCTTCGAGCTGCGCCCACTTGGTCTTGAGTCTCTCCTTACGCTCGATCTCTTCCCCTTCAGTTGCCTCTTCAAAATCGGGGTCGATCTTCGGGCGCTCGGTTTCATCAAGCTCCAGCTTCGCCAGCCTGCTCTCGTAGTAGATCGGGACCGTGGCCTTGTCCTGGACTGCGCGCTGGATGTCGTACACGCTGATGTAGTCGCCGAAGACCGCGCGTGTGTTCTTGTCGGTGAGCTCGATCGGCGTTCCGGTGAAGCCGATGAACGACGCGCGCGGCAGAGCATCGCGCATGTGGCGCGCGAAGCCGTCGATGAAGTCGTACTGGCCGCGGTGTGCCTCGTCGGCGATGACCACGATATTGCGCCGTGTCGAAAGGACGGGATGGTGACCTCCCTGCGCTAGGGCTTCGGCAGGCATGTCGGGGAAGAACTTCTGGATCGTGGTGAAAACGACACCTCCCGCTTCCACCCGCAGCTTCTCACGCAGGTCGGCGCGGCTCTCCGCCTGCACCGGCGGTTGGCGTAGCAGGTCTTGGCAGCGTGAAAAGGTGCCGAAGAGCTGGTCGTCGAGGTCGTTGCGGTCGGTGAGGACGACAATGGTAGGATTCTCCATCGCCGGCTCACGGATGACGCGGCCCGCGTAGAACGCCATCGTCAAGCTCTTGCCTGATCCTTGCGTGTGCCACACCACACCGACGCGCCGATCGCCCGGCTCGCCACCGGGCCGCCGTCCGCTCTCGTACCCCTCCGCAGCCTCGGCAAACCGATCGAGTCGCGCGGCCCGCAGCGTCTCCGTAACTGCGACGCGCACGGCGTGGAACTGGTGATAGCCCGCCATCTTCTTGGCAGGCGCTCCGTCACCGGAGTCCTCGAACACGATGAAGTCGCGGCCCAGGTCGAGCAGGCGTCGCTTGTCGAAGATCCCTTCCAGAACGACCTGCAACTCTGGTAGGTGCGGGTCCGCGAGTCGCTCGCCCGAGATCGTCCGCCACGGCTTGAACCACTCACTGCCGGCCGTGAGTGTCCCCACCCGGGCTGCGACGCCGTCCGAGACGACGAGCAGCTCGTTGAACGCAAAGAGCGTCGGCAGCTCAGCCTTGTAGGTCTGTAGCTGCTGAAAGGCAGTCCAGATCGTGGCGTTCTCGTCGGCAGCATTCTTCAGCTCGACGAGGACGAGCGGCAGGCCGTTGATGAAGACCACGATGTCAGGCCGGCGCGTATGCTTGTTCTCACTGACGGTGAACTGATTGACAGCGAGCAAGTCGTTGTTTTCCGCCGCTTGGAAGTCCACAACCTGCGCTTGGGCGCCGGCGATGCTGCCATCGGCCCGCGGGTACTCTACCGTCACTCCCTCAACGAGGAAGCGATGCAGCGCGCGATTGCGTGCCTCCAGCGTCGGTCCCTCGGGGCGAGCGAGCTTTCGGAAAGCGTCCTCGATCGCGTCGGCAGGCAGTGTTGGATTGAGCCGCACGAGCGCCTGGCGCAAGCGGTCTTCCAGAACCACCTGCGCGTAGTCGCTGCGCTCCGCCGCCAACTCGCCTGGCGCGATGTCGGGCCCGTGCTTGACGGCGTAGCCGAGGCTCTCCAGCCAGGCGAGGGCAGCGTCCTCAACGACGGACTCAGAGAAGCGCCTCATGCGCCCCGTCTCTTGGCTTGGCGCCGGTTGTAGAGGCGCTCGGTGAAGCCGCCCTCTTCTTCGAAAGCCGTCGCCTGCGCGGCCAGCTGGCGATCGAGCAGGCCGCAGGCCACCGCAATCAGGACGAGCGCCGCATTCGCGGCGATCTCGGGATAGGTCGACGCAGTGGACGAAGTGGACACAGTGGACCCAGTGCCAGACCCCTCCCGTCCACGCTGTCCATGACGTCCACTCGGTCCACTCCGAGTCTGCCGCACCCATCCCGCCACCGCGTCAGCGTTGGGCGGGCGGCGAGCAATCAGGTCAGCTCGGCGCGGGTCATCGCGAGGCCAGATCGGGTGGCCGTGCTGCCGCAAGAAGTCTTCGTAGTCGAGCCGCAGTTCCTCCAGGCTGGCCCGAGCCACGTTGGTGAGCTTGAGCTCGGTCTTTTTCGAGGTTCCCGATGCTTGGCTCCCCTCGGCGATGTTTTGCACCCCGCTGCGCGCTGCCTGCACCATCTGGTCGCGCGTCCGGCTCCGGCGGTCGACGTATCGATCGCAAAACCGCACCGTGACGTCGTAGACCAGCTGTGCCACCTGGAAGCTCTTCAGCTTGCGGTAGCCACCATGCTTGGGGATCAGCGGCTCACGCCCTGTCACTTCCCACCTCATCCAGGCTGATCAACAAACGCTGCCGCGTCCTTCAGCCGCAGCTCGCCGGAGATGAGTTTTGGAAGCAGTGCGTCGCGCAGGGCGGCGAGGGTGCGTGATTCGCGGCGACACGCCAGCGTCCGGCCAAGCAACGATGAAGCGGTCTGCTCGAACGCATCTGCAATCGGCTTCGGCGGACGGATCACAGCGAGGCTCAGGATCGTGTCAACTTGTGCGCGTTGGTGACTCTTCGAGGTTCCGGTAACAAGCGCCTCGATCTGCTGCCGGAAAAGAGGCGAACGCGCGAGGCAATACGCATAGGATCGCCCGTAGGGAGAGCGGGGGCGAAACACGAGGAACTCTGTCGAGCAGACCGCCCGGTCATTGGGTTCAACATCTACCAGCCAAACGCGCTCGATTTCTGGATTGAGCTTCGACAGCAGGATCACGCCGGGCGGGACGCGCGACTTCAGGCTTTTGATGCTCTCGCCGGGTTCGGTCTTCGGCCATTGCCCATCATCAAAAGCGGGGATGCCGAAGTGGCTGAACAAGGCATCCGGCGATGCGAGCGGATTCTCTTGATCGCGAAGTTGCTGCACCAGGTCACCGAAGCACCCCGCCTCCCACCCCGCCGGGATCTCGCCGAGCTGGGAGTCCTCAAATCGATCTGGAAAGAGGTTGGCGATCTCCCTGGGCGGACCGGTGTCGCGGCTCCCGGCGTTGGCGCGGACGGGGTCGAAGTCGACGAACCACGACTGGAAGATCGCCCGCGCCATCGCCTCCAGCGTCTCGTTCATCCGCCGGTTCAGCTCGATCTTGTCGTCCAGCGTGCCGAGGATGTGGGCGATGGAGCGTTGTTCGGGGAGCGGTGGTGTGAGCAATGGGATCCGGTTCATGTTGCCCTGAGTCAGCTTCGGCATCGTCGAGCCTGTCAGGTATCCGCTGATGTCTGTCGCGGAAAGCGCATACATAAGGAAGCGCGTGTCCGCTTCACGGTTGCCACGGACGATGTGGGCGTGGTTGTTCACCCAGAACTTCCCACGCGCCAGGAAGGCGGCCGGTGTGTTTCGCGTTCGAAGGTTCTCCCCGTCTTCGGCGATGAGCAGGTACTCGCCGTCGAAGAGATAGCTGTCGATGTGGTCGACGACTCCGGAAGCACCGTAGTAAGGATACGGTCCAGGACGTCGGTCCGACTCCTTGACGGGCACACGGATTCCGTCGAAGTTGTCGGTCAGATCTCCAAGCGGCCGCTCCCGCCACTCACCCACCATACCCAAGCTCCTTCAGGTTCGCGGCGATGGCTGCATCCAGCTTCGCGGCCTTGACCTGCTGCTCGCGCAGCGTCGCGGTGAGCCGCTTCATCTTCTCCTGGAACGGCTCGCCGTCGTCCTCCTGTGCCTCGGCACCGACGTAGCGCCCGGGTGTGAGCACGTGGCCGTGCTTGCGGATCCCGTCGAACTTGGCGCTCTTGCAGAAGCCGAGCGTGTCTACGTATTCGCCCGCGTCCTTCCCCCCGCGCCAGGCGTGGTATGCGCGGGCGATGCGGGCAACTTCGTCGCCGGTCAGCTCGCGGTGCGTGCGGTCCACCAGTTCCCCGAGCTTGCGCGCGTCGATGAAGAGCACCTCGCCGCGGCGATCACGTAGGGGCGACCGGCCGGTCGCCCCTACACCGGATTTGTTCCGCGCCAGGAACCATAGACAGGCAGGAATCGGCGTCGAGTAGAAGAGCTGGCCCGGCAGCACGACCATGCAGTCGATCAGGTCGGCTTCAATGATCGCCTTGCGGATCTCGCCCTCGCTGGACTGATTCGACGACATCGACCCGTTGGCGAGCACGAAGCCGGCGAGCCCCGCCGGCGCGAGGTGATGAATGATGTGCTGCACCCAGGCAAAGTTGGCGTTGCCCGCCGGCGGGACGCCGTACTTCCACCGTTTGTCGTCCTTGAGCAGTTCGCCGCGCCAGTCGCTGACGTTGAATGGCGGGTTGGCCAAAATGTAGTCCGCCTTCAGATCGGGGAAGCGGTCGTTGTGAAAGCTGTCGCCGTGTGCGATCTGGCCTTCGATGCCACGGATCGCCAGGTTCATACGCGCCAGCCGCCACGTCGTGTAGTTCGATTCCTGGCCGTAGATGCTGATGTCGCTCTTCGCCCTGCGAGCCTGTCCTGAGCGTGTGGAAGGACCATTGCCGCTGGCGTGGGCGTGGATGAACTCGACCGACTGCACGAACATCCCCGACGAGCCGCAACAGGGGTCGTACACGCGCCCCTTGTACGGCTCCAGCATCTCCACCAGCAGCTTGACCACACAGCGCGGCGTGTAGAACTCACCGCCCTTCTTGCCCTCGGCACTGGCGAACTGCGACAGGAAGTACTCGTACACGCGGCCGAGCACATCTTTCGACCGGCTCTCGGCGTCGCCGACGCGGATGTTGCTGATCGTGTCGATGAGCTGGCCGAGCCGCTGCTTGTCGAGCGCCGGACGCGCGTACTCTTTTGGAAGCACGCCCTTCAGCGACGGGTTGTCACGTTCGACACCCCCCATCGCATCGTCCACGAGCTGGCCGATCGTCGCCTGCTTCGCCTGCGCCTTGAGGTGTGACCAGCGCGCCTCGGGCGGCACCCAAAAGATGTTCAGCGCGCGGTACTCGTCCGGATCTTCCGGGTCCGCACCCTGCGGACGCTCGGCTTCGAGCTGTGCATGTTGTTCCTCGAACGCATCGGAGATGTACTTGAGAAAAATCAACCCGAGGACGACGTGCTTGTACTCCGCCGCATCCATGCTGCCGCGCAGGGCGTCGGCCATCTGCCAGAGCTGGGCTTCGTAACCGACAGTGGCACCGTTGGCTTTCTCGGCAGCGTTCTTCCGCTTCGGCATGTGTCGCTCTCCTTACCTCCGGTGCTGCAAGTTAAACGACTGTATGAGCGCCAGAGGCTTTATGCGCGCCCTGGGTCGGCGGCGTCAAGAGAACGCCGTTAGGTAGGTACAGCGGACCGGTCACTCCAGACCGGCGTGGAATCTCCAGTACTCGACAGCGCGACGGAGCGCCCTGGCCGCGCGCTGCGGCGAGGCGAAAATCAGGACGCCGCCCCGACGCAGCGGTGCGCACCGCTGCGCCACCTCGGCGGGCCGGTGCGGAGCCTCCAGCACCACCGCGAAGGGCTTGCGCGAACGCGTCGCGAAGGCGGTGAGGAGGTCGAACAGGGGCTGCACCTTGGTCGGATAGTCGTTCCAACGATCGAGCGACATCGCGCCGCCCAGGTCGAGCGCGATCAGGTCGATGCCCGGGTCCTGGTGCAAGACGTCGAGCAAACGCTCCAAATTTTCCGCTCCGAAGCCCATGGCGATGGTGCTGCCGGCATCGAGCGGATTGCCCATGCCGCCGCCGACGACACGGAAGAACCGGGCAAGCTTGGCGTATGACGCGTCGGCCAGCAGCGGCACCTCGAGTCCGGCTGAGATGAAAGTGTCGCTCATCACCACCGAGGGGCCGCCGGTCATCGCGACCAGACCGGCGCGCCAGCCGTGTGCGCTCTTCCCCGCGAGCAGCGTGCGCGCCACGTCCAGCAATTCGTCTTGTGAGTCGACGCTGATGGCACCGGCCTGCCGCACCATGCCCTGCCACACCGCCCGTGGCGTCGCCAGCGCGGCCGTGTGCGAGAAGATGGCGCGCTGTCCGGCGTCGCTGACGCCGCCTTTCCACAGGATGACCGGCTTGACCGGCGTCGTTTGCCGCAGCACGTCGTAGAACCGTCGGCCGTCGCGCACCCCTTCGATGTACGCGCCGATGACGCTCGTTTCGGCATCCGTGCGCAGGTAATCGAGGTAGTCGGCGGCATCTGCCGTCAGGGCATTTCCGAAACTCACCGCTTTGCTGATGCCGACGCCCTCGGCGGGGGCGCACATGCAGAACGTAATGGTGTACGTGCCGCTCTGGCCCATGAACGCCACTGCTCCGCCGGCCTCGGGACCGGACGCTTCGCCGGGGAAGTTGCACAGCCCCAACCGCGGATTTGCTACACCCATGCAGTTAGGTCCGATCACCAGAAGATTCCCCTCACGAGCAATCGCCGCGATCTCTTGTTCGAGGCGGATACCCTCGGCTTCGCCGGTCTCGGAGAAGCCGGCGGTGAACACGGTGACCGCGCCCACCTGTTTACGCGCACAGTTTCTCAGCACGCCCGGCACGGCGGCGCGCGGCACCACCAGCACGACGTAGTCGATCGGCTCGGGAATCTCGGAGAGGCTGCGCACGTTGCGCACGCCCATCTTCTCGATGGCTGCCACCTCCTTCGGTTCAATTTGCACCGAGTAGAGCTGGCGCGAGAAGTTGCGCAACGCTCGCAGCCAGATAAAGGCGTTGTGACGCTTGTCACCGACGACGGCGACCACGCGTGCATTGAAGGCGCGATCCAGCTGGGCGTGGAAACGGCTCACGGCGCCTCCTCGATCAGCGCGCGGGCGTCCACGGCGAGCACGCCATCGGGATACGCAAGCACGGGGTTCAGGTCGAGTTCGCGAATGTCGGGGCGCTGTTCGATCAGCCCGGATACTCGCAGAAACAGGTCCTCGAGCGCTTGCACATCGGCCGCCGGGTGCCCGCGCACCCCCTCCAGCAAACGCCGCCCGCGCAGCTCCGAGAGCATTTGCCGAGCGTCGCGCCGCTGCAACGGAATGAGACGGAAGCTGACGTCCTGCAACACCTCGACCAGAACGCCGCCGAGGCCGCACATGATCACGTGCCCGAATTGCGCGTCGACGCTGACGCCAACAATCACCTCGACGCCGCCTGCCGGCGCCATGCGTTGCACCGCCACGCCGTCGAGGCATGCGGCGGGTTGGGCCCTGCGGGCGGATTGCATGATGTCTTCAAAGGCGGCGACCACCTCCTGCGGGGATGCGAGTCCCAACCTGACGCCGCCCACATCCGACTTGTGCACGATGTCCGGCGACACGATCTTGAGCGCCACCGGAAACCCGATGCGCTCGGCTGTCCGTGCAGCCTCCGGGGCCGTGCGCGCCAGCTCGGTCCAGGTCACCGGGATCCCGACTTCGCTCAGCAGCGCTTTGGTTTGGATCTCGTTCAGCACCCGGCTTGCCACGCAGGGTACATACCTAAAAGGGCGCTCGTGTTCGAGTGCCGTCAACTGCTTATCCGAGATTCGCAGGGCCGCGACAACCGAGCTGGTCTGTGGTAAGCGGTGGCGCCGGTAATCAAGCACGCGGGCTACTCACGGAAAGGAGACGCATATGATGTTGAAAGATAAGGTGGCGGTGGTGACCGGAGCCGGCGGCGGCATCGGCCGCGGCATCGCGCTGTTGCTCGGCAAAGAAGGCGCGAAGGTGGTTGTCAACGATATCGGCACCAGCGCCACGGGCGAGGGCCGGGACACAACGCCGGCAGACAACGTAGTCGCCGAGATTACGGCGGCGGGCGGCACCGCGGTGAGCAACCACGACTCCGTAGCCAGCCTCGCCGGGGGAGAGAAGATAATCGGCACCGCACTGGAGAAGTTCGGCCGCATTGACATCGTCGTCAACAACGCCGGCATCCTGCGCGACCGCATGCTCTTCAACATGAGCGAAGACGATTGGGACGCGGTGATCGCCGTCCACCTCAAAGGCACCTTCGCGTGCACGCGTGCGGCGATAACCCACATGCGTCAGCAGAAGAGCGGCCGCATCATCAACATCACGTCGACCTCGGGGTTGATCGGCAACTACGGCCAAGCGAACTATGCCGCGGCCAAGATGGGCATTGTCGGCCTGACCAAGGTTACCGCGCTCGACATGGCACGCTCCAACGTCACTGCCAACTGCATCGCGCCGTTTGCCTGGACGCGCATGATCGGCTCGATCCCCACCGAAACGGACGCGCAGAAGGCGCGGGTCGAGAAAATCAAGAAGATGGATCCGGGGATGATCGCGCCGTTGGTCGCTTTCCTGGCGAGTGATGCCGCGCAGGAAGTCAGCGGACAGATCTTCGTGGTGCGTGGCAAAGAAATCGTGCTCTTCTCGCAGCCGCGGCCTATCCGCCAGATTGCGGACATGGAGGGCTGGACGGCAGAGAAGGTGGCGGCGATCGTGCCGCAGGCGTTCAAGAACTCATTCTACAAGCTCGAGGTGAGCGCGGACGTCTTCCCGTACGATCCGTTCGTCTGATCGGCTGGGACGCCACCTGATACGGAAGGCCCCCGTGCCCCTGCAGCATGTGGCTCCGGGGGCACGGTCCGTCCGCGCGGTTTTCAGAATGTGTACTCGGCCTGTCCCGAGTAAATCACGTCCGCGCGCACGCGCTCGCGGTTGCGGAGTTCCGACACGACGTTGGTGTCGAGCAGGAACGCCATCAGAACCGGATGCGGCGCAGCGTGGTGGCCGGCCTCGCGAACAGCGCATCGTCGCCCACGTCTTGCAGGTTCGCCAAGTGATCCTTGAACGACCGCCGCTGTCCTCGGCCTCCGCGAACCAACGTCTCGCGCAGGATCACGCGCCGCTCTTCTTCCATCGAGACGCCGTGTCGCGCGGCGCGTTGCCGTAGTGCGGCCACGAACTTCTCCTCGATGTTCCGGACGATCAGCTGCGCCCTCGTGACTCTTGATAGCATTGCGTGCCCCTTGCTCGATCTCACCAATCCTTCTGAGGTCATACTGAACTGCTCTTCGTCCAGTCGCTAAAAATCATAGCTAAAGATCGCCTTGAGCAAGGCGGGCGCGACCAGCTGGTTGCCGACCACGTTCTGGTAAATCGGGAATTCGGCCTGGGCACCATGCGGGTCAGGGGCTCCCCATGACCGAGAATTTGACCAGCA
>Ga0326727_10016138_pt1 | contig 15838 bp, 13 predicted proteins | sample MB2enrmetagenome_FD_207643 | JGI IMG/M metagenome (GOLD analysis project Ga0326727, IMG submission 207643) | Lab enriched peat soil microbial communities from McLean, Ithaca, NY, United States - MB29MY | ecosystem: Environmental > Terrestrial > Soil > Wetlands > Peat | place: USA: New York... | reverse complement strand
CCTTACAGCCCTTGGTGATCATGTTCTCGAGCTGCTGGACCTGGGCGTTGACGTCGTTGTTGGCGTACTGGAGCTCGACCTGATAGCCTTTGGCCTCCAGCATCGTCTTCATGTTGGAACCGTCCTGATTCCAGCGCTGTAGCGACTGGGTCGGCATGGCAACACCGATCAGTTTGCTGTTGGCGTTGCTCTTCGAGCAACTGGAGAAGGAGAAGACGAGCGCGATACCCAGGATTGCGACGACTAGTGCCTTTTTCATCCATATCCCCCTTGTGAGATTACCGGGAGCAGCGGTCCCGGCTAATAATTTATTTACGATACGCCCTCTTTCCGTTTTCTCATATGGTAGTTATTGACAATCTATATCTGAAATTGATATTTCTAGTAGCTATAGAGTAGTAACAAATTGGATATATTTGACATATCCATTGCCTCAACTTAGTCGGTGGATTCTTATCTTATTGATTATCGTCCTGCGGCTGATACCTAGTTCCTCTGCCGCCTTAGTCCTATTCCCACCCCACTTGGCGAGAGCGCGCTCGATGGCGTCCCGCTCGACGGAGTCGAGCGAGATGAGGCCCGCGTTGGTCGCTGGCAGCGATGCGGCGAAGACGACTGCGGCGTTCTCGCTCTCGCGGGCAATAGGCCGGCCGTCGCCGAGATTGAAGTCCGAAGCGCGCAGCTCGTCGCCCTCGGCGTAGATGAGGGCGCGCTCGAGGACGTTCTCGAGCTCGCGCACATTGCCGGGAAAGGAGTAGGACACGAGGGCGTCGACCGCTCCCTCGCCGAAGCGGGCCTGGGGCCGAGACATGCGTACGCGCAGTTTTTCGAGGAGGAAGCCGGCGAGGAGGGGGATGTCCTCCTTCCTTTCGCGCAGCGGCGGCACGGAGATGCGCACTACGTTGAGCCGGTAGTAGAGATCCTCCCTGAAGCGGCCTTCGCGGACGAGAGCCTCGATGTCTTGGTTCGTCGCAGAGAGTATGCGCGCGGATACAGGGATGTCGTGGGTCCCGCCCAACCTGCGGATCTTGCGCTCCTGGAGAACGCGGAGGAGCTTTACCTGAAGCGGCAGGGGCATCTCGCCGATCTCGTCGAGGAAGAGGGTGCCTGAGCCAGCGAGCTCGAATAGGCCGATCTTTCGCGCGTCCGCGCCGGTGAAAGCGCCCTTCTCATGGCCGAAGAGCTCGCTCTCCATGAGGTTCTCGTGGACCGCGCCGATGTTCACCGCGATGAAGCTTTCGTCGGCCCTGTCCGATTGGCCGTGGATCTCACGCGCGACGACTTCCTTGCCCGATCCTGATTCGCCGGTTATGAGAACCGTCGTGTCAGCTCGCGCGACCCTCTCGATCTTCCGCTTGAGCTCGCGAGCGGACATGCCCTCGCCGATGAGATGTGAGCCGGGGGCAGCCGTCCGCGCGCCCGCCTCGATTTCGTCCTCGCGCCTGCGGTTTGCGACGACCGCGCGCAGCTTGTGGATGAGCTCGTCGGGGTCGAAGGGCTTGATGAGGTAGTCGACCGCGCCCGTCTTCAGGGCCTTCACCGCGTCGCCTATCTCGCCCAAGGCCGAGATCATGATGACGGGGCAGCGCAGGCCCTCGTCGCGCAGTCCCTCGAGAAGCTCCTGTCCGCCCATTCCCGGCATCTTGAGGTCGGTGACGACCGCGTCATACGCTTTTGCCTTCAGCAGCTCGAGGGCTTCGCGGCCTTCTGAGGCCGAGCTCGACTCGATGCCTTCGAGTTCGAGTAGGCGCTGTATCGACTCGCGGATGTTCCGCTCGTCGTCCACTACGAGGATCTTCACTTCTTCGCCTCCGCTGAGGGAATGAGAAGGCGGGCCCTGCAGCCCCCGCCCGGCCTATTCGTAAGCTCTATGCTGCCGCCGGCCGCCTGCGCGAAGCGCTGGCAGACCGACAGGCCTATGCCCGTGCCTCTGCTCTTCGTCGTGAAGAAGGGATCGAAGAGCCTCGCCTGAGCCTCCTGCGTGAGGCCGGCGCCTCGGTCGAGCACGTCGATCCTCGCCTTGCCCTCGAGCGTCCCGACCTCGATCGACACGCCCTCCTCGGGGCCTCCCGACTCGAGTGCGTTGCGAAGCAGGTTCTCGAGAACCGAGCGTAAGCGCTCGGGGTCCATCGACACGCCAGGAGCGTCCTCCGGGACCTTGAGGATGTTGCGGCCGCAGAGCCTCATGCCTACTTCGAGCGCTACGTCCGCAGTGTCGATAATGCGAGGGTTCCCTGCGGGGTCGCGGAGGTAGTCTCCCACCTTATTGCTTAGGGCCGAGAGCCGCTCTACTTCGTCGTCGATGATGCGAATTTCACGCTTCGCGTCGGGAGGGCAGGTCTTTTCGAGGATTCTCGTCTGCAGTCTGATGGACAAGAGGGGGTTCTTGATCTCGTGGGCGAGAGTGCTCGCCGCCGTGCCGAGCACGACGAGGTTCTGCTGGTCCTCAATGCGGAGCCGGTACTCGTCATTGCGGAGGATGAGGCCTCTGATGGATAACACGAGGACCGCGAGCAGGGCTTCGATTAGGGGAAAGAGTATAGCCTCGAAGCGGCGGCTCCTCCAATACTCCGGCTCGCGTATTTCGAGGTAGACGACCTCCCCCTTGCGCATGGTCGTGAAGAGGAAACCGTGATGCTCGGGCGTTCCTTCCCTGCTTGCGCCCTCGCTCGCCCTGCCTTTGGGACGTCCTGAGGCGGGAGGTGGGGGCGCGAGTGTAACGCGGAGGGGATGGAAGAGGAGTACGATCGAGTCGTTCTGTGGGTTGTCGATGTACTTGCGCACCGACTCGCCGTACTTCTTCTCCCGCGGCGACAGGTCGCGCGTGAAGGTCGAAGGGGCCTCTCCCCAAGAGTAGACACGTTCGCCTCCCTCGGCATAGACACCCACATCGAGCACTTTTTTTTTGAGCGCGTCGATGCTCTCGATCGCGGAGCCGAAGTCGTCGTGGTCGCGCAGGCTCGCGAGAAGGATGCTCATGGTCCTTTCTGCGTCGTTGCGGCTCTCGAGCTTGTCTCGCTCCCCCATGCCCCTGAAGATCACGATGGAGAGGGCGGTAAGAACGGCAAAGGCAAGGAGGGCCACGCCTATCGAGGCGAGTCGAGTCTTGCCGTTTTTGGCTTTTTTTTTCATGGCAGTGCCGATAGGATCTTAGCCTCATTCTCGAGCCCTATGAGCGAGACTCGAGCGGCGCTCGCAGATAACCCGACGCTACCGGATAGGTCATCGACGAGCGAAGTCGAGTCGTCGTAGGCCGTCGAGCCCCCGGCGGAGGCAGAGAGCAAGGGCAAGAACTCATAGTCCTGCGTCAGCGCCACCGTGAGAACCAAGGCGATGCCGCTTAATGTCTTCATGTTTCGAACAACTCCTTCTACCTGAAAATGCAATAATCGTGCCAACTGCTTAAATTGCTCCAAATTCAAGCTGTACAGAGAAATAAGTTAAACATCCTCTGCGCATTTTTAGGCTATATGCCTGCACTGTGCATATTCTGCACTGTGCATCTTGTGCGCACAAGATGCTATTGGTTAGTAGAGTCATCTAGAGCGAGAGTTAGAGGCTTGGCTTTGGTGTGTTTGCGTTGGTTCGTGGTTTGCTATGTTTTATTCGGAAGAGGGTCGAATACTGCGCATCCGTGATGTAGGGGCAGATATTCGATCCCTCATACAATCCAATTCCTTGCCGTACGAACGATACCTCGCAGCTCGCTGCGAGGTATCGTTCATTTGCTGAAGTTCGAGTAGTCCTTGCCCTCGACCCATTCGCCCTGGCGCTTTTCGCCAGCGAGGCTCGGGATGACAAGTACCTCGCCGGGCAGGATGATGTCTGCATCCTCCGGGTGCTTGAGCGTCGTCTTGTTCGCCCGATAAAGCTGCACCCACTGCGAGCGGTCCCCGTAGACGAATGGGTAGCCCGCTATTTTCGAGAGGCAGTCCCGATCGCTTGGTATGAGGCGTACCGTGTATGAGGCGGGAAGTGTGGCTTTCCCTTGATTCCCTTGAATGAGGGCCAGCTCGGCCCTAGCCTGCCGTGCGAGCTCTGTGGCGGTATCGTAGTCGCCGGTATCGTAAGCTTTCTTCGCCTCGCCCCGAAGCTCGACGGCCTTGGTAAGATGCGGGTCGGTGACGCCCACTGCGCTCTCGGCATGGACGACCGGCGCGAGGAGCAAGGCCGACAAGAGGCAGAATAATACCTTCGTGTGCATGATCTCTTTCCTCCCCTTAAGCCTAGCGGCCCTCATTGACGGCCGCTTTTTTCGAAGCGATCGCCGCATCAAGCTCGCCTAATTCGTTCTGGGCCGTATCCATCTTCGCCTTGGCGTGAACGTAGGCAGCGGAGAAGGCCTTAGCCGCGCTGTCGTAGAGCGCTGCGGAGCTTTCGTAGTCCTTGGCTTCCTGCGCCTTCTGGGCCTTGTCGTAAAGGGTCGTCGCCTGGGCGAACTCGTCCTTGACGGCCACCTCCGACTTAATGCCCGAAGCACGGTCGCGCTCGGTCTCCGATGCCTTCTTCCTGTCGCCTGCGTAGTACTCGAGGGCGGTCGATCGGGCGATGCCGTAGCGGAGCAAGGCTTCGTCGACGGATGTTATCGAGGAGGGCGTATCCTTCACGAAGAGATCCTGCGCCGCCTGGTACTTGGTCTCGGCGAGGGTCCATGGCGAACTCGCCCACTTGGCGAGGTCTCGCGAGGCAATGTACTCGCGGGCGGCCTTCGCGTCGCAGAGCTTATAAAGCGCCTCGTAATCTCTCGACGCGGCATGGTACCCACTTATAGCCGCCTCGTAGCCGCCTGAGTTCTCGGCCTTCTGCGGCGCCGCCCAATCGGCCTCCGCTTGCGTCCATTGGGAAGCGAAGTAGCCGGGAGCGCCCTTGTCCTGGGCTATCTTTCGAAGTTTTTCGGCGTTCTCTCGCGCCTGGGAGGCGAGGAGGGGCAAACCTTTGTTGATCAGTGCGGCGTATTTGCCCGATGCGTCGGTAAAGGAAAGGCCCGCGGCCGCATTGTCCTTGCCGTAGCTCTCGTTCCCGGCGGCGAAGGCCTTCTCCGCCGCAGCATAGTCCTCCGGGAGGACGTCCTTGATCCCGAGATCGAAAGCCCTTTTGCGAAGGGCCGAAGCCTTGGCTCGTTCCTCGTCGGGCGCAGCGACCTGTGCCTTAGGTTCGGGAGCCGGGCTCGCAGCCTTCGGAGCTTGGGCGACCGGCGCTTCGGGAGTCTGGCTCTGTACCTTAAGTTGCGAAGCACAGGACAGGGCGAGGATGCAGGTGGCAACTGCCGCAATAAATGTCGCATAATGCGTAAATTTCTTCATTCTTTCCTCGTAGTGAGGGGCGCGCATACCCCCCTAATAGTATTGCCCCTAATGTAGGCAACTAGCTAGATCAAGTCCAATACTCTTTTGTCTGCAATCGATACTCGTACGGCATAGGGTCGTCGGGCCGCATACTTCAGGGGTATAGGCACAGACGATTGAAGTATTGGACAGATGGCGCCGGCGCCTACTAAGTTAGTCGGGCGGCATCCGGCCGCGAGGGGGAAAGGTCATCGCGACTCGAACGGCGGCTTCTGGAAACGGCCTCAAAGTCCTTGCCCTCGGGCTCGTTGGTCAGGAAGGAGCCTCTAAAATCCAAGACGCCGCGCGCTTCACAGCCATGGCCCAAGCGCTTCGCGCCGAGGGTTACTTGTTTTCTCTTCGTCGCCTCGCACTCGCCGCAGACGTAGGAACTGTATGCGCTGCGGTCCTAGACGAAGAGAAGCCCTCGATCGTATTCCCCTCCTTCTACGACCGCTCACTCTATGGAGCGCTCGCGGCGAGCGGTCTGCCCTTCGTCGGCTCGAGCGCCCGCAGCCTCGAACTCCTCGGCTCGAAATCGAAGCTTGGGAAGCTGTGGGCGGCCAGGGGTATAGCCGCACCGAGCTATTTTCTCGTGCGGAGGACTCGGCCGGGCTCGGTATCGGGCAGGCGCTGCATTGCTCTCGCGAAGGATTTCCCCTATATCATAATGCCCGACAGGGAGGATGTCCGGAGCGGGATCGACGCTTTGTCCATAGCCTACGATTCGCGTGCCCTCGCCTCGAGCGTTGATGCGGGCCTCGAAGAGCACGACGCGCTCGTCGTCGAGCATTTCCTCGGCGGTTTCGGCGCGAGGGAATACACAGTCGCCATGATAGGCAACGGGAAGGAGGCCCTCTTCCTGCCGGCCGAGGTAAAGCTCAAGGAAGAGCGGCCCATCGGGGAAGTGACGCGCGAAGACCGCCTCCGGGGTCTTGCCAAGGCGGTCTCGGTCGAAGGCGAGAAGAGAGAGCTCCTTGCGGACTTTACGCGCCGCGCACTCGCGGCCGCTTCGGCGCGGGACTACGCTCGCTGCGACCTCATCGAGGTCGAGGGCCGCGTCTACGCCCTCGACGCGAAAGGCCTGCCGCCTATGCCTGATCCTTGGTTCGAAGAATGCGCCGCAGGAGCCGGCCTGGGGCCGAATAAGTACATAACCGCGATTTTTAAGACGGCCTTATCACGCTCCAAACCCTCGCGGGAATGAGCTTGCGCCGGGCTTTGAATGTCTATACCCTAGGGGTATGGAACTCCGACATCTTCGGTATTTCACCGCAGTGGCTAAGCACTTGAGCTTCTCGAAGGCCGCCGAGGAGTTGCATATTTCCCAACCCCCTTTGAGCCGGCAGATTCAGGAACTCGAGCGGGAGCTTGGCACCAGCCTGTTCGATCGCAAGTCCAAAAGGATCGAGCTCACAAAGGCAGGTGAGTATATGAAGGACGAGGCGCAGCGCATCCTCGACAACGTTGAGCTCATGGCCAGGAACGCCACGGAAATCGGCGATGCCCGGACACGGAGCCTCCGCATAGGCTGCGTCAGCTTCCTCATGTACTCGACCCTGCCACCCTTCTTCGAACTCGTACGAGAGCGCGAGCCTGGCATCCGCCTCGACATTTCGAACCTGACGACCGAGAAGCAGGAAATGGCCCTTCATTCGGGCTCCCTCGATATCGGTTTCATCCGCTCTTGGCAGCGAGACGAAAGCCTTTTTTTCGAGCCTTTGGCCGAAGAGCACCTAGCGGTGATTCACCCCTCCTCTTTCGCGGCGGCAGATGATCCGAGGTGCTGTATTGACAGCCTCGCCTCGAGTTCCTTCATCGCTATATCGCAGGAATCGGGCCCTTTCCTATCCTCGAAGATCAAGGCCGTATGTGACGAGTACGGATGCGCGCCCAACATCGGCTACGTCTGCAGCGACGCATACTCGGTCATCAAGCTCGTCGGCGCCGGCCTGGGCTGGTCCATCATCCCCGCTCTCGCCTATCGCGACGCCGCTATCGCCGGGGTCGGCATCGTTGCCTTGCCTCAGAGCATCGGCATCGGCCTCTGCTACGCCAAAGACGGGCTTTCGGAGAGCGGGAAACTATTCGTCGAGCTCGCCAAGTCCTTTTTCGCCGAGTGGAGTTTCCCCGGCGAGGCTTGACAAAGCGGGCTCCGACCCTTATTTTCCTCCTAACGCTTGGACCGAGCCTGGAATGGGCGGCCGAGACGCGAGGTGAACATGTCTCTTATAGAGCTTCGCGACTTATCGTTTTCCTATCCTGAGTCACGCAAGAACGCTATTGATCGTATAACGCTCTCCATCGACGAGGGAGAGTACGTAGCGGTCGTCGGGCCCAACGGTTCCGGCAAGTCGAGCCTCCTGCGCATCATATCCGGCCTCCTCGTGCCCGGTTCCGGGACGATCCGCGTAACTCGGGCGGTCGCTCTCGTATTCCAGTCCCCTGCCGATCAGATCGTCTCCTCCTCAGTGGAAGAGGACGTCGCCTTCGGACCCGAGAACCAAGGCCTCCCGCGCGAGGAGATACGCCGCCTGGTCGACACGTCACTCTCCGCTGTCGGGCTCGCTGATAAGGTTAAAAGTGCCACACAGTTCCTCTCAGCCGGTCAGCAGCAGCGCCTCGCGGTAGCGGGGGCTCTCGCCTCGGACGCGCGCTGTATCGCCTTCGACGAGGCGACCGCCATGCTCGATCCCGAAGCGCGCGAGAAGGTGCTCGCCCTTATGGAAACGCTCGTCGCCTCAGGGAAGACAGTCATACACGTCACGCACGACATGGACGAGGCTGAACGCGCCTCCCGCGTCCTCGTGCTCGACGAAGGTCGCTTGGTATTCGACGGCGGCCCCGCCAGGCTCTTCTACGCGCCCGCTTCGCCGGAAGCATCCTACGCGCGCGCTTTGAAAGTTCTCGGCCTGCCCCCCGCGGCCGCCCTCGCGCGTAAGCTCGGTTTCGAAGGCATCGCGCGGGAGAAGCCCGAGGATCTGGCGGCACGAATCGCGCCGCAGCTTTCGCGGCCCGCCGTAAAGGCCGCCAGAGCGCGAGAAGAGGCGTCCGTGGTAGAAGCTCCCTCCTCCGCGAATCCCGCTTACGAGTTAAAAAGAGCGGGGCACGCCTATCTTCACGGCACTTCCTCCGAAGTCCGCGCCCTCCGAAGCCTAGACCTCGCGATCCCGAAGGGCGCTCGGATCGCCTTTGTGGGCCGCACCGGGTCGGGCAAATCGACGGCGCTCCAGCTCCTTGATGGCCTCGTCTCGCCGAGCGAGGGCTCGGCCTTCGCCTTCGGCCTCGATCTCTCCGCTGCGGACACTGATCTGCGGAGTGTCCGCGTCGATTCACCGCTCGCCGTGCAGCGGTCGGAGTCCGCTCTCTTCGAGGTTTACGCCGCCGACGACGTGGCCTTCGGGCCGCGCAACATCGGGCTGTCGGGCAAGGCTCTCGTGGAACGCGTGAGGCAATCGATGGGGGAGGCGGGCCTTGCCTACGACGAGTACCGAGACCGTCTGTGCCGCTCGCTCTCGGGCGGGGAGAAGCGGAGGCTCGCACTCGCGGGAGTGCTCGCGATGGGCGGACGCGGACTCCTGCTCGACGAGCCGACCACGGCCCTCGATCCCGAGTCGAAGAGGGCCGTGCGCGAGATCGTCTCCGACCGCTCGCGGGACGGGACGACGGTGGCGATCGCCACCCATTCTATGGAAGAAGCCGCCGAATCCGATCTCGTCGCGGTATTCAGCAGAGGCGAGCTAGCTGCACTATGCGATCCCGAGACGCTCTTCTACGATCGCTTCGATCCTGCGTGGGGCATAGCTCGGCCCTTCGCGGTCCGCGTTGCCATCGAGCTCGAGACCCTCGACATCGGTCTCCGCCCAAGGCCCCTAACGGAATCCCAGCTCGAGGAAGCTCTCGCTCAGGCTCTCAAATGAGGGGCATAGAGTTCTTCCGCAACGTCTCCATCGGCCGCTATATAGCGGGAACTAGCTATGTCCACCGATCGACCCCCGCGACGAAATACCTCTGGCTCCTTGCCCTTATGTTTTCGGGCATCGCGGCACAATCATACGGCGGCGCCCTCCTGCCTTTCTTCTTCGCCATCGCCATAGGCGCATTAGCTGGAATACGGCCAGGCTTCTTCCTCCGCGGCATGAAGGGTCTCCTCCCACTGCTTGCTCTCATGGCCGTCCTGCAGTGCCTCTTCTCATGGCCGGGCGACGAATCCACGGTCCTCGTCTCGCTCGGCTCTTTCTCGGCGACGGCCTTCAAGGCGCGACTCATCGCACTCACCCTGATCCGCACCCTCTCGCTCATGACGGTCGTATCCCTCTTCACTTCGGTGACGAGCGAAGCCGAATCGGTGCACGGCATCGAAGATTTTCTCGCGCCGCTTAGCCGCCTGGGCATCGATCCCCAGGGTCCCGCCCTCGCCGTCGGTGTCGCGATGCGCTTTGTCCCGATAGTGGCGGGGGAGCTCGAGTCCATAGCTAAGGCCCAGGCCTCGCGCGGCGCGGACTTCGGCTCGGGAAGGGGAGGGCCGATCGCCAAGGCTCGCGCCTACCTGCCCCTTTTCGTGCCTGTCACCGTCCGAGCCCTCGAGCGGGCCGAGCTCATGGCCGAGGCGATGGAGGCCCGCGGCTACGGCGAAGCATCTCGCCGTCGTTCGCGGCTCGCCTCGTATCCCAAGCAGAAGGGCGAATCCCTCGCGCGGCTAGGCGCGCTTGCAGCCTGCGCGGCCTCTTTCGGCCTCGACTATATTGCACAGTGTCTCTACTAGGAGGAATGCATGGCAGGAAAAGCGTCCACCCGCAAGATCGTAGTGACTGGCGCCCTCGGCGCAGTCTCCATCGCCCTCATGCTCACGCCGCTGGGGATGATCCCTTGGTTCGCGGGAGCCTCGCTCACGATAGTTCACGTACCCGTCATCATAGGGGCGGTCCTCGAGGGACCGGTCGTTGGCATGGGCGTCGGCGCTATATTCGGCGTCTCAGCTCTCGTCAGGGCTGCGGTCGCGCCCCAAGGGCCCATCGACGCCCTCTTCGTGAACCCCGTGGTGTCGGTCCTACCGCGTATTCTCATCGGACTCGTCGCTTGGGCGGTCTATCGAGCCTTCCGAGGCAAATTGCCTTCCCTGTCCGCCGTGGTCTCAGGGCTAGCGGGCTCGCTCACGAACAGCTTCCTCGTGCTCGGTTGCCTCGTAATCTTTGGGGCCATACCGCCCGCGAGTGCGATTGCGGTCTTCGTCGCCAACGCCCCCTTGGAGGCCGCAGTCGCGGCGGTGCTGACCCTTGGCGTCGTCGCTGCATGGAAGGGTATAGAGAGCCGTTCGGGGAAAGCCAAGCTCTCCGAGGAGGAGTAACGTGCTCCTCGCGATCGACGCGCGCAACCGATCCATTTACGTAGGCTTCCGCTCGGGAGGAAAGTGGCTCGCCCGAAAGCGTATCGCCTCGAGCCCGGCGAGGAGCGCGGACGAGTACGCGCTCCTCCTAGGCGCCTTCGCTCGCGAGATTTCAGGCGTAGTTGGCGGCACCAACTATGTTGGCGAAGCATGGATATCCTCCGTAGTGCCCTCGCTCACACGAGATATCCGCGGCGCCGTCGAGTCGGCCTTCGGCGTCCCCTGCTCGGTCGTCGGGCCCGGCCTACGGACGGGAGTGCGCCTGCGCGTCGACGTACCCTCCGAAGTCGGCTCGGACCTCGTCTGCGCGGCGGTAGCCGCCGCCGATATAGCCAAGCGGGCGGCGGTCGTCGTGCACTTCGACGCGGCCATAGCCTTCTCTGCACTCGGCAGGACGGGCGACTTCCTCGGCGCGGCCATAGCCCCCGGATTCAATACGGGCATCGAGTCCCTGCGCGCCTCGGCCGCCCTCCTCCCCGAAGTCGCTCTCGGCCAGTCCTTCGTTCGGGATGGTCCGCCCGCAAGCGGCATCGGTCAGGCCATCGGGAAAAACACCGCTCAATCGGTTCGAGCGGGCGTATTGCTCGGCTACACGGGGCTTGTCGAGCGGATAGTTGGCGCTCAGGTAGCCGAGCTTGTCGCATCGGGAGAAGCCGATGCGTCCGGCGATGTCGCGATCTTAGGCTCTGGGGGAGAAGAGGGGAGGGCTATCTTCGCAGAACTCGGCATAGGTCAGTTCGTCCCCGACCTCGTATTGGAAGGTCTCGCATTGATAGCGGAACGCTCGCCTCACGTTAGCCCTTGACGAAGACCGGGCACTCCCGCTATAAAAAGCGAGCTTGATTCGTTTGATTTCATCGAACGAACGCTTGGCGAGATAGCTCAGTTGGCAGAGCAAGCGGCTCATATCCGCTCGGTCGTAGGTTCAATCCCTACTCTCGCTAGATTTAGTGCTATATTCAGTATTTTTTAGTATTCCATGATTTGAACTAGAAGCATGCCGTTCGCAGAGAGATCAGCCCCCTCCGAGTGATCGACCGGTTATCCCCCAGCAATAATATTCAATGAGTCGCTAGGCTCGGACGCCCTGACAGCTATTGTCGTAGAGGCAGACTTGATTGCGACCGTGCTCCTTCGCCCAGTAGAGCGCGACGTCGGCCCGCTTGACCATCTCGTCGCAGGACAGCTCCTCGGGGAGGAACTGGGCCACTCCGACGCTTATCGTGATCGAGAACGACCTCCCGTCGTCGCTTTTAAAGCACAGTTCCCTGACGGCCTCCCGTAATCGGGTCGCGGAAACCATGCTATTCTCCGCGTTGGTCTCGGTCTGGATCACGATGAATTCCTCACCGCCGAAGCGCCCCTTGATGTCGCTATTGCGGAAGATGCCCTCGCGATTGAGCAGCTCGCCGATAGACCGGAGCACTTTGTCGCCGGTCAGATGGCCGTACGTGTCGTTGACGCGCTTGAAGAAGTCGATGTCGATGATCATGCAGGCGAAATTGCCCAGATGGTCGGCAATATTGCCCTTCGCCGCGTGCAAAAAGTCAGTCTCAAGAAGGGGCTCCGACGCATCCTCGGCCGCGGGGCCACTCTGGCGGAGGCACCAACAATGCTGGATCGCGCGGCGCTTCTCCTGGTCGAAGGCCTCGAGCAGAGCGCGGCGGTTGAGGAGGTTCGTGAGCGGATCTATGCGGCTGATGACGCGCAGCTTGGCGTTGAGCTCCTCGAGCTCGACCTTCTGTCTTTCGAGCAGGTCCGAGTCTACAATATTGCGGAACGAGTCGCTGATGTAGGAATTGAGCCTAGCGGTCATGGTGGCGAGGTCGGCTATGCACCGGACCATCGACAGCAGGTTTTCCTGGTTGAATGGATTGTTTGGCTCGCAGCAGAAGAACCGGATGTCCGCTTCGCGGTAGAAGATGTCGGCCGCTTCGGGCAAACTTGCGTTGACAAGGAGCAGTAGGGGCTGGGACCGCACCGAATGCTTTCCCGGCTCGGGCAGGGCCTCGAAAATTTCTCCGTCCATGACGATGCACGAACCGGACTCGAAGACCGGCCAGGAAAGACCCGGCACGGGGTCGAGGATGACTTGAGTGAAGTCGGACAGGCTGCAAAGCGTCGAGCGAACCTCTCTGTCTCGGCAAACAATGATAAGCTGTCTCACTGCCATAGGTTACGGCAACTGAACCGGGGCGTCAATCGCATAATGGTGAGTCTCCTCTGAAGGGAAAGATCAAGCTCTTTCAATTCTGACGAATAGTGAGTACTTTGACGATACGAATAATCCTGCCGCTCTCTTCCTATATATGTCCCGCCACGGTGTAAAGCCGCGTGCGAAAGGAAGCCGATGGATAATACCCTCCCGAACCGTATAGCTTTTCTGGGGGGCTTTACGCCCCGGCTTTGCGGCATCGCCACCTTCACCCATGATCTTTGCGAAGCCGTAGCTGAATCGGCTCCAGCTTCCACTTGTTTCTCCGTCGCGGTCAACGATAGGCCTGAGGGCTACGATTATCCGGTTCGCGTGCGCTTCGAGCTGGATCAGAAGGATCTGAATTCCTATAGACGCGCCGCCGATTTCCTCAACTTCGATAATGCCGACCTGCTCTCTGTACAGCATGAGTTCGGTATCTACGGCGGGCCGGCCGGCAGCCACCTCCTCGCCCTGCTCAAGGAAGTCCGGATGCCGGTTATCACGACGCTGCACACCGTCCTTCGCGAGCCGAACGACGAGCAGAGGATAGTGATGGACGAACTCATCCGTCGCTCCGATCGCCTCGTGGTGATGGCGCGTAAAGGTGCGGAGATCCTGCGCGAGACCTACGGCGCTCCCGACGATAAGGTGGACATCATCCCTCACGGTATCCCCGATCTGCCCTTCGCGGATTCGGAGGCCTACAAGGTCCAGTTCGGGGTCGAGGGGCGCATGGTCCTGCTCACCTTCGGGTTGCTCGGCCCCGGCAAAGGCATCGAGTACGTTATAGAGGCCTTACCTGAAATCATCGCTCGCCATCCGAACGTCGTGTACCTCGTGCTCGGCGCGACGCATCCTCACCTTGTCGCCAGCGAGGGAGAGAACTACCGTCTAAGCCTCGAGCGGCTCGCCGATAGCCTGGGGGTCAAGGATCATGTCATCTTTTACAATCGCTTCGTATCGCTCGACGATCTGAAAGAGTTCATCGGCGCGACGGATATCTACCTCACCCCGTACCTCAATGAGGCGCAGATAACCTCGGGTACGCTCGCCTATGTCTTCGGCGCGGGCAAGGCGGTCGTCTCCACCCCTTATTGGCACGCGCAGGAACTGCTCGCCGGCGGGCGAGGCGCACTCGTGCCCTTCCGCGATTCGACCGCGATAGCTGAGGCGGTCTGTGGCTTTTTGGACGATCCTGAGCGCCTCCTCGCGACGCGCAAGAAGGCGTACGAGCTTGGACGTGAGACGATCTGGCCAGCGGTAGCGCACCGCTACGTGGATTCTTTTCAGCGCGCTTGTGCCGATAGGGGCTCTGCGCCCCGCGCTGCCTTCGCGCTCTGGACTCTCGCCGACCGTCCTTACGATCTGCCTCCCCTGAAACTCGATCACGTCATGCGCATGAGCGACGACTCGGGCATCATCCAGCACGCCGCGTTCAACGTGCCTAACTTCTCGGAAGGCTATTGCACCGACGACAATGCGCGTGCTTTCCTCTTGTGCTGTTATCTCGACGAGCTCGTCGGCCGGCCTCCCGAGGGGGAGCTCGATCGGCTAGCCACGATTTACCTCGCCTTTCTATACGCAGCCTTTAATCCCGAGAGGGGCCGCTTCCGCAATTTTATGAGCCACGGCAGGCAGTGGCTTGAGGATTCGGGAAGCGAGGACAGTCATGCGCGGGCGCTCTGGGCAGTGGGAACGGGCGCCGGACGTTCGCGAGACGATGGTCACCGCAAGCTCTCCGCGCAGCTCTTCGAGTGCGCCTTGCCCGTGACCGAGTCCTTTTCCTCGCCGCGAGCATGGGCCTTTACGCTCCTTGGAATCGACGAATACCTGCGCCGCTTCCCGCATCAAGGTCCAACTCTGGCCGCGAGGGAGAGACTCGTCCGCGCTCTCGTCGATCTTTGGAAAGGCTGCGCGACCGACACATGGCCTTGGTTCGAGGCGAGCGCCACCTATGATAACGCCCGTCTATGCCAGGCGCTGATACAGAGCGGCCAGGCGATGCCGGATGCCGAGGCCCTCGAGATAGGCCTCTCTTCCCTTCGCTGGCTTTCATCCATTCAGACGACGCAGGAAGGGCATTTCAGGCCTATCGGCAGCAATGGCTTTTACGAGCGCTCAGGCGCGCGCGCGGACTTCGACCAGCAGCCCGTCGAGGCTCAGGCCATGGTGGCGGCGAGCCTAGAGGCCTTTCGCGCGACGAAGGACGCATCGTGGTCGCGCGAGGCGAAGCGCGCCTTCGAATGGTTCCTGGGGCGCAACGACCTGGGCTTGCCGCTCTATGATTCCAGGACGGGTGGCTGCAGCGACGGGCTTCATCGCGACAGGATCAACGAGAATCAGGGCGCGGAGTCGACCCTCGCCTTTCAGCTCTCCCTCGCCGAGATGAACTACGCGCAGCAACCGCTTGAAGCTTCCCCAACGCCCTTTATTGGAAAGGACGAACAGTGAGTCAGATTCGGATCCGCCGCCATGAAGGCACCCTCTTCCCCCAGAGTTCCCGTGTCATCATCCGTCCCTCGATCCCCTCCGGCGTCCAACGCGTCACAACGACCTTGGGCCGCGTCCTAGCCATGAGCGAGGATGAGACCGAGCGTGAACTGGCGGCCGTGCTCCGGGAATTCCGCTCCAGGCACCGCAATTTCGAGGCGCAGCTTCTCCGGAATTACGAGCGCGTAGTCCCCGAGCTCTTTACGCAGCATCCTCTCTCCCGAACGCGGGAGCTCCTCATCGGCTCGTATTTCTCGAGCGAGTACGCGTTGGAATCGGCTGCGCTATTCAACCCTTCTATTGTTCCCCATCCGGATCAGTCCGCTCTGTCCCCGGGCGCGCTCCGATTCATCATGAGCCTACGCGCGACCGGTGAAGGGCATGTTTCCTCCATCGAGTTCCGGACCGGGCTCATCGAGCCCGACGGCTCGGTGAAGCTTG
>Ga0326727_10016137_pt1 | contig 15839 bp, 16 predicted proteins | sample MB2enrmetagenome_FD_207643 | JGI IMG/M metagenome (GOLD analysis project Ga0326727, IMG submission 207643) | Lab enriched peat soil microbial communities from McLean, Ithaca, NY, United States - MB29MY | ecosystem: Environmental > Terrestrial > Soil > Wetlands > Peat | place: USA: New York... | reverse complement strand
AAGAGTATTGCGGCCACGATCAATTCAGCAACTATAATTGTTACGGCGTCTCGAAGGTTCAGTAGCGCTTGTGAATATGCAAAAAACGCGTATGCGGCAATTGCCACTATCGCCATTCCAACAAGAACGATGTTCGAACGAGCCAGCCGCATGCCTATAGCCACCTATAGACGCATAGATGAAGTTTCCCGAAAGAGCCGAGTTAACACTTGGAAAAAGAGCTACCAACTTAACAGAACCTGAATTAGCAAAGTTTATGTTGAATGCGACTTGCTTGTCGATTTCCGCATCAGGGCTGTTCAAATTGGGTAAGGTTCGAATCGACACCGTAAAGCGGACGTCACGTGAGTTGCTCAGGAGATACCCTGAGCGTTTTACGGGCCAATTTGAATCCGACAAGCAAGCTGTGAATGAGCTTGTGATTACTCAGTCGAAGCGGTTGCGAAATCGAATCGCAGGTTACGTAACTCGCCTGAAGGTTGTTGAGGCGGAACGTGCGGCTGCTACGGAAGTGTCGGAAGTGGAACCTGAGCCTACCGATCCAGGGATTGACGAGTAAAGCCTGCACTCTAATCATCTGTGGGTCATTCAACTCTCTAATACTGGTTTCTATCTAATACTAGTTTTCGACCGAAATTTGTTGCAGGAAACGCTAAAAGGTCACGTTGTAGACCACGCCTAAATCGAATTCAAGAATCCCCGCAAACGGTCGAGACTCATTGCATATTGTCGTCTGCGTCAAACATGTTCCTGATGCAACGGACATCCGTTTCGACCCTATAACGCTCAACCTAATCCGCGAAGGCGTCCCGTCAATAGTCAACCCCTTCTGCCTAAATGCCATTGAAGAGGCGGTGAGGCTGAAAGAGAAGCTAGGGGCAACGATTACAGCCATCGCGATGGGCCCTCTTCAAGCACAAGAAGGCCTTCGCGAAGCACTCGCGATGGGTGTGGACAAGGCGATTATGGTTTCTGACAGAGAGATGGCAGGGGCCGATACGCTAGCTACATCATACACGCTATGGAAGAGCATTGCGACGATTGCGCAACAGAACCCATTCGACCTGATCTTAACTGGAAAGGTCGCCATCGACGGCGAAACCGGCCAGGTCCCACCAGGCCTTGCCGTCAGATTCAACATTCCCATAATCTCCAACGTCACGAAAATCGAAAATATTGACTCCCCAACCAAAACAGTGGTTGTGAAACACCGGTTCGACGATGGCATAGAGACCGTACAAGCGAAACTTCCTGCCGTCCTTACCATAACGGAGGAAGCGAATAAGCCGAGAAAGTTCACGATTGATGGTATGCTCAAGGCGGAGCGAACTCAGATTGAGGTTTGGAATAAGGACAGAATCCAGGCAGACCCAAACCTACTCGGCCTCAAGGGCTCTCCAACGATCGTGAAAAAAGTCTTTCCACCCCCCGGAAGGAAACAGGGGGAGATATTTGACGGAACAAACGATCCGCAGGAAGCTGCAAGATGGTTAACTCAGAAACTGATAGGAGCACACGTCCTCGGAAAGGGTCGGCAAGACACCGGTAGCCCGGCAGCCCAGACATCGAATGACAACAATGCTATCGCCCAAGCAGCGGGTAACGGCAAGTATGGTGAAGTCTGGGTCTTCGTGGAACATTTTCACGGCAAATCAATTCAGGTTCCTTGGGAACTCTTGGGAGAGGGAAAGCGTCTAGCAAATATTTACGGCACTAAACTGGGCGCTTTGGTGATCGGAAATAACGTTGGGCACCTAGCCAAGGAAGCTTTCATTCATGGTGCGGATAAGGTCTACTTGGTCGAGGATAAGAGACTTGAGGACTACCGCACCCAACCCTACGCAGTGGCAATGGAGGAGGCAGTTAGGAAGTTTAAGCCCGAGGCGCTATTGGTAGGCGGTACCGTGAGGGGACGCGACCTTGCAGGTTCCGCCGCGACCTTTCTCCAAACGGGCCTAATCGCTGATTGTACCGGGCTGGACGTTGACCTTGAAACTGGGACGTTTATGGGTACAAGGCCGGACTACGGAGGCAACCTCATGTCCACCATAATTTGCCCCAAGCAAAGACCCACTATGGCGAGCGTACGCCCGCGAGTCATGAAGAGCCTACCTCTCGACGAAGGACGGGATGGTGAAATAGTAAGAGTGGTCCCGAACCTAAAACCCGACGACCTGAACACCAAGCTAACTGAATTCGTCCCAATCGAAAGAGTCGGCATCCGCCTTGAAGACGCACAGATGATTGTCTCAGGTGGAAGAGGTTTAGGTTCCGCGAAAAACCTGGCCCTCGTCGAGGAACTCGCGCACATTCTCCACGCCCAAGTTGGAGCGTCCAGGGCGGCGGTAAGGGCAGGTTGGATTGGGCCTGATCACCAGGTCGGGCAAACTGGTTTCACGGTGAGACCTCGCCTATACATCGCGGTTGGGATTTCAGGCGCAATTCAACACATCGTCGGAATCATGAACGTGGACTACATCGTCGCGATCAACCGTGATCCCGCAGCGCCAATCTTCAAGATGGCAAACTTCGGAGTCATCGGAGATCTATTCAAGATTGTTCCGGCGTTGATGGATGAACTGAAGAAAGCGGGCTTAGCTGAGTCGGCATCATGGCAGAAAAGTTCGACTCAATAGTCGTCGGGGCTGGACCTGCGGGAATAGCCGCCGCCTACACCATGGCGAAGGGTGGGCTGGATGTTCTCATTCTTGAAAAGGGCGAGAAACCCGGCGCAAAGAACATGTTCGGCGGGATCATCTTCAGACACCACACGGAGAAACTAGCACCTGAGTTTTGGAAGACAGCTCCCGTCGAAAGGCATGTCGTCGAATACCAATACTGGTTCCTTTCAAAAGACTCCCACGTCCTGGTAAGCCATAGAAACCAGAAGTTCAACGGACAATACAACGCGTTCACTGTTCACCGTGCAAAGTTCGACCCCTGGTTCGCAAAGCTCGCCGAAGACGCAGGCGCCGTGCTCATCAACAGAACTACCGTAGATGGCGTCCTGAAGGAAGATGGAAGGGTAGTCGGAGTCGAAACTGAACGTGGAACCGTTAGGGCTGATGTTGTAATCGCAGCCGACGGCGTCAACTCGATGCTAGCAAAACAAGCGGGCCTCAGGGAGGAAACACCTGAAGATGCAGTCGTGCTTGCGGTAAAGGAGGTGATTGCTCTGCCTAAGCAGAGAATTGAGGAGCGCTTCAACCTCGGCTCCGAGGAGGGTATTGCCGCCTTGCTCGTTGGATGTGGACCAGGGATGCATGCGGGCTTCATGTACACAAACCGAGACACCATCTCCCTCGGAATAGGCATTAGCATGCGAGACCTGGACAAGAGCAAGCAACGACCGAACGACCTATTCGAACAATTCAAGAGCCATCCCTCGATCGCGCCGCTTGTGAAGGATGGAGAACTCAAGGAATATTCGGCGCATTTGATCCCCGAAGGTGGTTATGATTATGTCTCCAAGGTTTGCATGGACGGCATGTTGGTTGCCGGGGATGCTGCGATGTTGGTGAACGCAATAAACTGGGAAGGCACCAACTTAGCAATGACGTCGGGAATGCTCGCTGGTCAGACGGTGATCGAAGCAAAGAAGAAAAAAGACTTTTCCACAAGATCGCTGTTTAAGTATCGTCAGCGATTAGAAGACAGCTTCGTCCTGAGGGATCTGAAGAAGTACCGTGATGTTCCAAAGTTCTTCTCATCGAATCCACAATTCTTCACAACATACCCACAGGCACTAAACGAACTGGCCTACGCGTGGCATATCGTCGACGATGAATTGAAAGCCGACAGGATCAAGCGGATGAAAGCCATGCTCTTCAAGCGAAGATCGAAGCTACGCCTTCTTTCGGACGCTTATCACTTGTGGAGGCTCTTCTCATGAGCGCCCAGCAAACTATGACTATCTCGGACAAACTTTATCGGAACAGGTACAAGGTCGACGAAGACTCACATCTTTGGATCAAGGATCCGAAAATGTGTGTGAAGTGCCCCTTCGAATTCGCGTGCATTCGGGTGTGTCCCACAGACGTGTACAAGTGGGAGGAGAATAAGATCACAATCACATACGACGCCTGCGTAGAGTGCGGGGCGTGCCGAATTGCGTGCTACGATGTGGGTTGGAAGAACCCTAAAGGTGGGTTCGGAATCTCATACAAGTACGGCTGAAAAAGCTAGAGCTTCGTGGATTGGTAAGTTATCTGTAGACCTCCGTTCGTACCACTCCAGTGAAACTCGGGCACGTGTCTCCGGAGTCGTTTGAACCTCTGGCTAAGGCCATGAGTGACTATCGGTAAAGCGATGGTTGCGTCCGTGAAGCACTGAACCATTTTCGACTGCCGGTTATACTTACCCCAGCTTTGTGCCTCCTCGAAAGTGGACCCACTCAACCCACCCCATTGTGGTACGTCGGTGGTAAATTGTAGGGCAAAGTCGTGAGTATGATCGTGGCGGGTCTGATAGCTTGCGATTACGGCTGTTTGCTGTATGAAGTTCTTGGGAACTCCGCCCCCAACGACTATCACCGCCGTATGCTTGGCCTTCTCAGTTATCTTCGAGCTTTCGTCGACGTCACGCATATGATCGACTATGACGCGCCGCTTCCTGCGACGGTTAGCAAACATTAGGGAAAAACCTAGGCCACTATCGCAGAATGCAGGCACGAACACTGGGACGCCCATCTCATAGGCCGCCACACATATTCCGTCTCTATCTTTCCTCTTCTCGCTAATCCATTTGCCAAATTCATGCATTATCTCCCTTGAGGAATATGGTCTGCCAGACTGGAAGCGGTTAGAGAATTCCTTCTCAATCATCACGTCCAGACGATAGAACTTATTCTCGTCTGCATAGACGTCATAGACGCGGTCGATTCGGTGATGTCGTAACATCACGTTATCTATGATGTCAGTTCCCAGAAAGTGCTTTCCGCCAATTGTTTCGTAAGCATCATGGTAGAGTGTGGCGCCGGTGGTTACAAGGACGTCGACCATTCTTCGCCTAACTAGATATGTGATTAATTCTCGCATACCAGCGGGAACCATGGCCCCCGCCAAGCCCATCCAGATTACGATCTCACGCTTTTTCAGCATCGCGGTCCAAACATCGGCCGCTTCGCCAAGCTTCCTACCCTGAAAGCCAGTAAGCGACATTTCACTAAGTAATTGGCTGATCGTCTTCTCAGGTTGGACCTCTACAGGACGTGTTGGACGTCGTAGAACTTGCTCTCTAGTCTGCAATGTCCTCGCCCAATAGTGTGTTGTCACTTCAAATAAAACATGCGAAAAGCGTGTTTTTCAAAGAAAAGTCAAGGCGGCTAGGATTTTCCAAGGATTTCTTCAATCAGATTACCTTCAGGTTTACTCTTAGTTGTTTTGTAATTCTTCCAGTGTTTCTCAAATCGATTAATGATCGCCAATACATCACTTATCGGAACCCAATTGGAGGTGATTGGATACATTTTTTCAGTGGCAGGGGAATTACCGAGATTCTCAATTTCTTTCTTCATCTGTTCAACGTTCATTATCTGAACTCCGTGGGCAAAATACAGCTATCGAATCGCGATTTAGACTATTCGAAACGAGTTTCGCGGTCTCATTTCAGTTCTTTCAGAACGGTTCTAAGCGCGTGAGTATCGAAGGAATCCGCTTTCACGACGTGAACCCTGATTTTTCCTTTGAATTTTCTCTTTATTGATTCGGCTACGTGTTCCTGCCATGGTTCATGCACGACCATGACGCAGCGCGAGTAGCGGAATTTCTTGAGGTATGCTACCATTCGTATGCGGACATGGTTAGTTGCGGCCGGGGTAGGTGTGAGTGATGTTTCTGTTTGCGATAGTGGGTAGACGTCGAGCAATTCCTGTGGGACGATTGCGTAAGTGAGGCCGTATGAACAGAGGTGAACATCAGTTCGTCGTTCCAGTCTTTCAATTGGGCCTCCGTCATCGGGGATCTCGCGAAAGGGTTTGAGATGTTCTTCTGGTAGGAGGAGGAGCTTCTTTACTCGAGAAGGTGGTTCGTATCTTTCCAGTAAGCGCTTCTGGTGGCGAATGACCTCGGGACGGAGCAGTGATTCTTCTGAAAATATGAATGGCCCCTTCCTCTTCCGGATAGGTGTCTCGAGTTCGAAGTTGTCGGCGTATACGAGCATGCGTTGGAATGCTGCCTGCAATGTGGGATGGTTTCTCGATCTCGTCTCGACGAGTTCCCACAGTCGCCCATCCAGAATGGCTTGTTTGATTGTCTGAAGCTCGGCGTTACACGCGTACAGGTTGTGGGAGGCTAGGAAGCGTTCACGTTCCATCAAGAGCAGCCTCCTTACGCCCTCAGGGGTCTTCTTGTGACAGGCGGGGCAACTGCAAGGGAAGTATTCTAACTCCTCTATCTTCAAGGTACCTTGTGCAGTCATGTAGCGGTCATTTCTTGCGAATAGCGCGTATGAAGCTGAGTCGAATATGTCGCAACCTAGTGCTACTGCAAATGCAAACATCATCGGATGTCCTGCCCCAAAGAGGTGAAGTGGTTTGTCGGGAGGGAGTTGCGACTTTGCTGCCATTATCATGTCTACGAGGGTTTCGAAGCGGTACTGTTGCATGACTGGTGTAGGGCTTCCGAGGGCATAGATCGAAAACTTCCGTTTCGCCATTTCTTGGGCAGAATAAGACACCAGGTCCGGGTAGACACCTCCTTGGACGGGTCCGACCCAGAGAATGTCCTCCCTGCTAACGAGCTTTAACGATTGGTCGGCTCTTCGTAGGGTTTCTTCGACAGTCCATTTTGCCCTTTCCTTGGATCCCTCTTCTCCCGTCGGTACATCCAAGATTACGGCGATGTCGCTGTTTAGTTTCTCTTGGAACCTAATGATCTCGCTCGGTTGAACTTCCACATCTCCGTATTGGAGAATCTGGTAGGCTCCCGAGTCTGTTTCGATTACTCCATCGAAGCCTAGTAGGTCATGTATTTTTGGGACTTCCTTGTCTTCACGATACTTTCGCCACACTAAGTATGAGTTTGTGATAAGCGCATTAAATGAGAAAGTGTCCCGAAGTTGCTGAGGAGGAATCATCTGGGAATTTGGGTTGACGACGGGTAGAAGAAGAGGAGTTTCTATGGAACCGCTTTTGGTTCGGAGGTACCCCACCCTTCCCAGAAGGTCCTTGTGGCGAATCTCGAAGGACAATTCAGAGTCAAGCTTCGATCAAACGCGCTCAGAAGTATCCTTCTAAGCTACTTCGTTAGGGTTGCGCGGCTGCGCGGATGAACTCTTCGTAAACTTTCTGAACTCTTTCCGCCGCGGGACCTGTTCCTTCTAGTATTCCCTTCTCTGAAACTCGTATCCGCTCCATCACGACGATTACGCCAGCCTCTTCACTCACCTTCACCATACGTGGAAAGACACGCTCAAGCCTGTCCGCTAAGGCTTGCAGGTTGAAGGGTTTCTCGGAACCGAATATTTGAGCAACCCTGCTGCCGTTTATGAAGAGTTTGTGAACGAGACGCCCTGACTCGTCCTTAACATCTGTCAGGCAGACATTCAGGGAATGAGAGTCTAAGCCGGAGAGTACTCCCGTGTAGCTCTTGCCGTCCGTCGTCGAGATTGTGACCACCTTCTGCAAGAGTCCGCTGATCTCCTCTAGGAATCTACGATCTGGTAGTGAAGACATAGGATTCGTCCCACCCTTGGTTGCTGAGGTTAGTAACATTATCGGCTGTTTTACGGCTCGTTGATTTCATCTGTTGATCTTGGATTTTGGCCTCTTGAAGGATGTGCCTTGCTTCTTTCGGATTTTCTGATCGAGCGACGATCTTCGCATCAGAGGTCCTCACACGTTTGCCGCAGTAAGGGCAAGTGCGAGTTTCCTTATCCGACGCACCCAGAAGAAACCGGGAGCAATTCGTGCAAGCCAATACGAGATACTGCTTCTTTGGTTTCTGCAATCTTCCATTACTCCAAGTAGCTTTCCAAGCCGCCTTCTCGCTTGAGGGTGGCAATCCAATTGACCGTAACGTTGGCGCTCGCCGGCTGCAGCAAGACTTTCTTGGCTAAGGCCACACATTTCTCGAGCTTACGACTCGAAGTATCTAGTTGATAGACCTTCTTTGCCCCATAATAACTGACTGCAATCATGTAACACGCATCAAGCATCTCAGCCAAGACATTCTCGTGCACCTTGTTGCCACTCCAGCCTTTCCTGCGGAGCCTCGATTCGAGAACTTTTGGGTGGCATCGTAATACAACGACTTTTCGAGCGCGCTCCCTCGGAATACCATCGGCAACGTGTGTATCGACGATTACCATTCTCTCTCTCTGGATTAAGTTCCTTAGACTCTTCTTTGTTCTCTCCATGTCTACAATCCTTGTATTTCTTTGGCGATCAATTGCGTTGTATAGTCCATTGGCGATAACGAATCGGGTTAGTGATAGGTAGTCCGCATGCATTTCTTTGGCAAGGGCTTTAGAGATTGTCGTTTTGCCTGTTCCAGGTGTTCCAGTTATGATGATCATGTTGCGACGTGGCGAAGGCCGGGTATGCGTCGTCATTTCTCGAGTCTTTCCTTCTTTTGACTCATGAATTCTCGTATTCCTTCCTTGATCACCTTGTAGAGTTGCGAATAGGGAATAGTTTGTGGATCCTTCGGCTCTATGGTCGCGACGTAGTTCCTGATGAACTCTTGAAAATTCTGATTGCCGGGATCTATGTTCTCAGAGTAGAGTTCAAACATTCTGACTACACGTTCGGCCATCCGATCGAGGCATAGATCTGACAATGGAATACGCACATGTTCAGTGGTTTGTGTTAGCTGAATGTTGCACTAAGCACATCGTAGTCCTCTCGGCTCAGGTTCCATCCCACCGCTCCCGCGTTCTCTCTGACGTGTTGTAGATTCGCGGCCTTGGGTATGGCTACTACTGGTTGTCTTGCGATTAGCCAATTGAGTGCAACCTGTGCTCTAGTTTTGGCATATTTCCGAGCGATGTCGTCGAGCTTTCGCCAACGTTCGTCTCTGCCGCCGTGAGCAATGTTTCCTCTCGCGACGGGGCTGTAGGCAACTACCGTAATGTGCTCTTTTCCGCAGTACGGAAGGAGATCTCCTTCAATAGACCTCTCAACGAGGCTGTACTCGACTTGGTTGGAAGCTAAGCCTATCTTCGATAGGGCTTCTTGAGCTTCACGTGTCTGTTGCACGGAGAAATTGCTTACCCCGACGTTCCGTACCTTTCCTTCCGTGACTAGTTTCTCCATCGCCTTCATTGTGTCGGTTATTGGAACTCTTGGATTGGGCCAATGGACTTGGTAGAGATCTACATAGTTGGATTTCAGACGCTTTAGGCTAGATTCGCAAGAACGCAACACGCGCTCGAAGGATAGGTTCTCGGCTGAAACCTTGGTAGCAATGAAGACTCTCTCACGAGCCTCACTCACAGCTTGGGCCACAACCTCTTCTGAATGGCCGCTCGCGTACATTTCGGCCGTGTCGATAAAACTCATGCCCAACTCAATCCCTAATCGAAGGGCTCGGACCGCGTCCTCCTCTCCACCAAGGTGTCTGCTACTAAAGCCGCCTATTCCCCAAGTACCCAAACCGAGTACAGGAATTTCCACTTCACTTTTCCCAAGTCGCTTGAATTCCATACTCTTCAACCAATCATTCTCAGTATTCAGTCTAGTACGTTTTGGTTGCTCTTGTCCATGATCTTATAAGAAAAACCTCGAACGCATTTACTAAGTAAATTGTCGAGAGGCATCTTTCTCAAACCATGATCTCAAACTCACACCTCATATATCTTAAGCCGAGACGGTAACGGGAAATCTCAATTACATGGAGTGGACTGTTGAGGCATGGTTAGAGCAATAGTCTTGATCACCGTGCTCGGGGGTACAGGCGAGCGCTTGGATTGGACCAAGCAGACTGCAAACCAACTGAAGCAGATACGAGGAGTGAAGGAAGTGTTTGGAGTTTTAGGTCGATTCGACCTAGTAACCATCGTAGAGGTTGGGAGCCTAGAGGAACTAACTTCCTTGGTAGCTGACAAAATGCGTTCAGTTCCGGGAATCCAAACGAGTGAAACGCTGACCGTTGTGTTTTGAAACCCGCCCCGACCCGCGTCTTGTCATTGTTTACTGGTTCGAATTCTCGTGGCCTCATTCAGTATTTTTTGGGCGCGTTTCTCTATCTGCTTCGGCGAACCGAAATTTGACGGACCAAAGCTTTCCACCACTACCGAGGCTACCGCTGAACCAACCGCGCAAGACCATAACAATTCTCCTGTTCTGACCCATGAGATGAGGAAACCTCCAACGAGCGCGTCACCGGCACCGGTTGGGTCTCGCATACGAGTCGGGTAGGCTGGGACTTTGTAAGCTCCATTCGTTCTGGACCAAACAACCGTTCCTTTGGTTCCCCTTGTGAGTAGAATTATTCCGGGCCCCAGCTTCGACATCCGTCGAAGCGACATGCCCCCTGCCATTGCGCGAAGTTCATTTTCTGACGCCTTCAAGACATCCACACGCTTGAGCAGACGAGCACTATTCCATCTTGTTGGCTCTACGAGTCCTTTGCTGCTTAGCTGACGAGTGTAGCCCTGCACTTCCAAGCTCGCAACGCAGTTTCGGTTGGCCAAGCGTATGGCCAGTGTTTCTGGAACTTCATCTAACACGGGGCCAATGTGAAGTGCTAACGCCGCGGGAAACCCTACCAAGTCTGGAGAACTCAGTGGGTCGCATCTGCGTGTAACGCGCATTGTTCTTTCGGCATCGCGATAGTGGATGCTAAAGCAGGTTGTTGGGGAGGTGGATATTCGAATGTTCTTGGTTGATATCCCATGTTTGGCGATCCAGGCAAATTCCTTTCGCGTAAAGTCTTCGCCGACCTTGCTCACCACAATAACCGATGCATTGAGAGCGCGTGCGGCGAGGCTGGAATAGATGCATGGTCCACCAAGACTCACGGCGCGAGCTCTCCCTCCCTGATATATGTGGTCTCGAACTATGTGGCCAACCACGGCCAAGTCATATCTCATGAAGGAACCACTAAACCAGATTTTACGCCTTGTTCAGTTTGAGAGGAATTATGGTCGAGTGAAATCGACTTGTCTAAGGAATGTCACGCTAGTACATGGCTTCGCCGCCGTTGATGTGTATGGTCTGACCGGTTATGAAGCTCGCCTTATCTGATGCAAGAAAGGCAGCAACGTATCCAATTTCCTGAGGCTGCCCCATTCTCCTTAACGGAATTTCTTCCAATGCCTTTTTCCGCTCCTCGCCCACTGTCCCTGAGGTCATATCTGTTTCAAACCATCCGGGCGCGATCGTATTGACCGTGATGTTGTAGGGCGCCAACTCTAATGCTAGAGCCCTCGTGAGGCCGAGCAACGCCGCCTTAGATGTCCCATAGTGGGCTTCATGGTTGGTTCCAGTAAAGGCGTCGCTTGAAGAAATGTTGATCACCCTTCCCCATTTTCTCATCCTCATCTCAGGGGTGAAGGTATTGGTGCAAAGAAACGCACCATCGACGTTTACAGCCATTATACGTCTCCATTCATCTTCCTCTATTTCCCACGACTTGAGATGATGATGGATTCCAGCGTTGTTGACCAGAATGTCGATACCGCCTTTGAACTCGGCCATAACGGTTTCTCGCATCGCTAGAACTTCCTTCTTACTCGAGACATCAGCTTTCACAACCAAGCTACGCCTCCCTAGCGCCTCGATGCCACGTGCAACCTCGGCGGCTTTCTCTTTCTGGTTCTGGTAGTTCACCACCACGTTAGCTCCTTCGCGCGCCAGCTCTAATGCGATTCCCCTTCCGATTCCCCTTGAAGACCCGGTAACGAGCGCCAGTCTCTCCGAGACCAACAAGCAAATCAACTCAATTCGAAAGTTCTTCTGTCACTTGCAAGAAGCATGCCTATCGTGCGCAACGAGTCACGACTTGAAATGTCTGACAGCATCCTTAACCGCGTTAAGAAACATGCCAATTTCCTCGATCGTGTTGAAGTGGACTGGGCTGGCACGAACAGCAATCGATTTTCCATACGTATTGAGGGTCCGGGAATAGAAACCACCACGGTCTTCTGCTAGTACGGCAATCGCATGCTTTTCCCAAAGATAATTCGCGACCTTCAATGGGTCAGCGTTAGTGATATCGAACGTGAAGGTTGGAACGCGGGATTGAATTTGTGCCACGTCGGTTATTCCGTAGACTTCGACGCCAGGCATCGTGGATAGGCCTTCGGCGCCTTGGCTACCTCTCAACATAGCAACCGACAAAGTATGCTCGTAACTCTCAATCCAAGCGAGTGCGGCTTTCAAGAGGCGACTGCGACCTGTGTAGGTACCGATGCTTTCCCTTACTTGCGGTTCGACTTGGCTCCCCAGCCATTCTAGGTATTCCATGACTGCGCTTATCGAAGCGAAGAGTGATTGATCACGCGTGCCCATTTCCCAGTTCGACGGTGGTTCTTCCGGGGCGGGCACAACCTTGTACGGCTTAAGGGAGCTAAGGAGTCCCTCGCGACCGTACATGAAGCTGCCTCGTCGACTGAAGAGTTTGTAAGCAGAGAAAACGACGAAATCGAAGGGGGTCCTTTGAACGTCTAGTGGAGTATGGGCGACGGTGTGGACTGCGTCTAGGACAGTGTAGGCGGATGTCCCTTTCGTGATTCTTAAGACTTGATCTAATGGCGTTTTTGAGCCTAGAACATTGGAAACTCCAGCGACCGAGATTACCTTTGTATTCTCATCGACGAGGCTTTCGAAGTGAGATAAATCCAGCATTGCACTCTTAGGGTTGAATCTTGCGAACCTTACCTCTTTAACGAGCCCTCTGCGTTTGAGTTCTAGCCATGGGCTTATGTTCGCATAATGCTCGTAGTCTGTTGTGACGAGATTCTCCTTTCCTGACAGTTCCTTCCCGATTGCGTAACTGAGCTGGAAGAGTAGGCTGGTCGCTGATTCTCCAGAAACGATCGAGTTGGCGTTAGGTGCGTTCAGAAGATCGCTGACCGCTTGCCTTCCTTCGGATATGACTTCTTCGTTTCTCTTCGATTCCCAAGCAGGGCCATCAACATTTGCGGAACAGTCTATTCGTGCCTTTGCCTCCGCATACGCCGCACGTTGCAAAACCAGCGAACCAGCGGCGTTTTCGAAAAAGACTCTGCGCCTTCCATTTGCATCAGTGTCGGCCCGAGGAAACTCCTTCCGTATTAGCTGTAGGAGTTCGTATTGGCTTTCAGTACTCTGCAGAATCAACGGTATATCGCATCAGGCATCTTAAGCTCACTATAATTATTTCCGGCAAATTCCTACCCGTAAGGAGTTTTGATACCCAAAACATCCTAGAACGATCGAGCGTTCTAGTCTGCCATATCGTCGGGCAGCTTGTACCAGTGAACTTTTTCTCCCACCCTCGCCCGCATTTTCCAATTCATGCTCTTCGGCTCGTCATTTATCAGCCTAGAAAGCACCGCCATTCTCTCTCTTGCAACTTCCTTATCTTTAGGCGTTAAATCGAATTTGTCAAGCATGGCCGCGGTCTTCTCGAGCACGATTGTGAAGGTCTTGTAGATTCCCCAGTCGTCCCCACAAAGCTCCGCAAGGCGTTTCCCATTTATTGCGTCAGGTTTGTCTGACTCAACAACTTCGTGATCAAGCAACATTGCTATAATGTCTTTGAAGTCTTTCTCGTTCGTTTTGAAGATCTGCAGTTTTGTCGCGAGTAGGTCGGCCATTGTGAGTGTCAACGGTTCGAGTGTCAGCCTGTCTTTGAGGTCTATTTTGTGGCACATGTCAAAGTAATCTAGGAATATGTCCACTCTTCTCTCATTGGGCAGGTCAAAGAACATCAGTCGGCTGCCACCACGCAGAGCGTTGAACGCGTCATTGGGAGAATAGCCGAGTTTAGGGAATAACTCTCGAATCCGGCGAGACTGCTTCTTGAAACCGACAAGGTCTATGTCTGGGTATTTACGTGAGACACTGGGCCGTTTCGCGCTTGGGCATCTAAAACCAATTGCCGTTCCACCAAGGAGGCGAAGGGTAATGCCGTCATTTTGGGCGGTTGCGATTATCCGGTCGGCCTCTTTGAGAATATCAGACTCAGTCATAGGGCTCACGCCAAAGATAGGAAGAAAAAAGAAGGAGGGGGAGTTGTGCTTAAGGGCTTGGGTCTAAGGAGGCGGAATCTCTCCGTAGATCTGTGTTATGTTGATACCACGCCGTTCGTTCTTAGCTGCGAAGTAGACGAAGACCAGCACGCCGATCGCCATCCAGAGGATTGATACGTCCCAGCCAACCAGCGAAATTCCGATAGTGCTCAATGTCAGTATCCAAAGCATGCCGATAGCAGCAAGAGCGCCGAAGAAGGTCGTGTCTGGAATTCCGAATATTCTTCTATGTGTGCCTTTCTCCCAAATGTCACGACGCTTGTATGGCAAGACGATAGCACAGAAAGCAACCATGACATAGACGAAAGCAAACCAGAACGATGAATTTGCTGCGCTTGCTAGGTAGCCCAACGTTGTAAAGAAGGTTAGGGCCACGATTATGGCCGCGATCATGGTGAAAATAGTTGCCGGAATGGGCGTGTGGGTTCTGTCACTGACTTTGCCGAACACTGTTGGAAACATCCTATCGAACGCCATACCGAACATGCTTCTGGTGGCGCAGAGATAGGTTACGATTATGGAGGTTATCGGCCAGAACCACCATGCAGCAAGAATTCGAAGCGCGGGTGGTCCTGCCAAACTTGCTGAGAAGAGAGGCATTGACGGAAGTACCATGTACGGGGTGACAGCCGCCGTCTCGTTGGCCGCTAGTTTCCCTGCTTGGAATAGATTGTAAACATAGCTGTATTGCAGTATGAAGCCTCCATAGGCATTGTATGCTAGCCATGTTACGAGTGAATACCAGATGATGGTTGCAACCATTCCTCCAGTGAACCAATAGAGGAAGGAGGAGCGTGGGTTCCTTACTTCTCCAGCAACGTACGAGTTGATTTCGTAACCGGTTAGTGCCCAGAAGATGTACACGACAATACCGAGTGTGTCATTGAACCAACCGCTGGAGGTACTGGCTACGTAACCAGCCAAGTTGTATTTTGTTGCTAGGCTTTGTATCATTTGGTATGAACCAGCTCCCCAAACATTGTTCCAAACAGCGGGAATCGTTGTCGGGTTGTTCGTAGCAAAGAGTATTGCAGAAACAATAAGGCCGATAGCGTTCAGGCCCCAGATGACCATGACTATCTTCATGTAGTGTTTGATTTCGATCATCGCCAGCAGGCCAAGAATGACTATTGTACCGACGATGACAGCCCCTTGCGTGAAAGTGTTGCTTTCCATGCCAGTGGCGAAAGCCACAAGCCCTGGGAGTCCTGCAGCTCCACCAATAATGGTGAAGATGACAGGGATGACACTTTCAAGCACGTAACCGATTAGGCCGATCGAGAATATCTGAGCTAGCCAGTAGATCCATCCTGTCCCAAACCATCCAACGAATGGATCAACGAACCTTGAAACCCAGACGTACGCGCCAGCTGTTCTCGGTGTAGTTATCCCCAGCAGAGCAAAGCAAATGACGCTTAGGAGTGTCGGAACCGCTACGATTAGAAATGCGCCGGGGACACTTCCATTGGGGTAGCTGTAGATCACTGAAATCGAGTAGAGGGTTATGCCGCTTCCTGCCATCGAAGCCCACGGAAGCATGAACGAACCGAAAGGTCCGATTTCCTTGACGAGCCCTGTTGATTTTCGTAGGAAGAGTTCTACTTTGAATTCTTCGGTCAAGGCTGACCAAAGCGCACGTGTGATGTTGAGCGCTTATTAAACTA
>Ga0326727_10016136_pt1 | contig 15840 bp, 11 predicted proteins | sample MB2enrmetagenome_FD_207643 | JGI IMG/M metagenome (GOLD analysis project Ga0326727, IMG submission 207643) | Lab enriched peat soil microbial communities from McLean, Ithaca, NY, United States - MB29MY | ecosystem: Environmental > Terrestrial > Soil > Wetlands > Peat | place: USA: New York... | reverse complement strand
TTATGGCTTCCGTTGCGTAAGGTGGTTCTTCAGTCTTCCCAGGGCACCTTGGGCAACGGCGAATTGACGGGCGACTTGGCGGGGAGCGGTGCCTCCTAACACGTTTCTCCGACTTACCGCGTTCTCGGGAGAAACCGCTACTTCACGCAACCTCCGATCCCAAGAAGGCACAAAGCGCTGCGCTTCGGAATCACTCAGGCCGGCAAACGTCCGCTCGTGTTCAGTGCAATATCGCACGAGCTTTCCCACCTGCTCATGCGCCTTTGCGAAGGGCACTCCGCGACGAACGAGCTCGTCGGCCAAATCGGTCGCGGTCAGAAAACCCTGAGCGGTGGCGGCGCTCATTCTTTCAGGACGAATGCGCAACGTGGCGGCCACGCGGGCTGCAACAGCGAGGGCTTCGCGAGTGGTATCCACATTGGAGAACAACGCTCCCTTATCCTCCTGCAAGTCCCGGTCGTAGCCGAGGGGAAGACCTTTCAGCAGGGCCAGCATTCCCACAAGTCTGCCCAGCACCGTCGCCGCTTTTCCGCGGATCAATTCCAGCGAATCGGGGTTCTTTTTCTGCGGCATCAAGCTGCTGCCCGTCGCGTAAGCATCTGCCAACTCCACAAAGCCGAATCCCGGAGAGGAATAAATGATCAGATCTTCTGCCCAACGGCTGAGGTGAACCATAATGAGCGAGCAAGCGAACAAAAGCTCCGCAACAAAGTCCCGGTCGGAAGAAACGTCCAAGCTGTTGGAAGCGGCTCGCGCGAATCCCAGGGCGCGAGCCAGGCGTTCCCGGTCCAGCTTGTAGGCGGTCCCGGCCAGCGCTCCCGCCCCCATCGGCAGCTCGTCGGCGCGCTTCCGGCAGTCTTCCAGCCGGCCCACATCGCGCTCGAGCATTTGGAAATAGGCCAGAGCGTAATGCGCAAAGAGAATCGGCTGGGCGGGCTGAAGATGAGTGTAGCCCGGCATCACCACTCTAGCGTGGCGTCGAGCCTGGCCGAGCAGCGCTTCCAGCATTTCCGCAAGAGCCTCCTCCAACTCGGTGATCGCATCCTTGACGTACAGGCGCGCTTCCGTCGCCACCAAATCGTTGCGGCTGCGGCCCGTGCGCAGTTTGCCGGCCAATGGGCCGATTCGCCTCTCGAGCTGCGCTTCGACCCAGGTGTGGACATCCTCGCTCGATTGGCCCCGTGCCCAGCTGGGACTGCTCTCGACGCTGCGCAGGATGGCCGCGAGACCCTGACCCAGCCGGCGCGTCTCAGTCGGCTTGAGCACGCCCGCCCGGCCCAACTCCTTCACGTAAGCAAGATTGACGCGGAGGTCGTAGAGAACGAATCGCTGGTCTAGAGAGAAGGATTCGGAAAATTTCTCAAAGCGCATATCGCGCCGACCTGCGAAGCGCCCTCCCCAAAGCTTCATCCGGTTCCCCATGAGGCTGTGAAAAGAAAGGCATAGCAGCGCAGACCCCAGCCTTGGAGGTCCGCGGCTTGCCCGCGGCGTTAAGAAAGAACCGCGGACCCCAAAAACGGGGGGTCCGCGCTACACCCCCTCAACCGAGGAGGGGACTTCGCAACTACTTCCGCGCTGCCCGCTTCGCGGCGGCAAGGCGTAGCGGCAAGCCCAGAATGTTGATGAATCCCTCGGCATCTTTCTGGTTATAATCCGGATTCATAACAAAGCTGCCGATGCTGCTGTCGTACAGCGAATTCGGCGAATGACGATCGAGGATGCGCAGGTTCCCTTTGCAAAGTCCCATCTTGACCGTCCCAGAGACATTCCCTTGCGTCGCCTCGATAAAGCTATCCAGCGCTTCCCGCAGCGGCGTAAACCACTGACCATAATACAGCAGTTCCGCGTAGCGCAACGCCACGTGTTGCTTGTAGTGGTAAGTCTCGCGATCCAAGCAGAGCGATTCCAGTTCCTGATGGGCGAGCATGATGAGCGTTCCGGCGGGAGTCTCGTACGCACCGTGCGACTTGATTCCCACCAGGCGGTTTTCCACCAGGTCCGTCCGGCCCACACCGTGCAATCCGCCCAACGCGTTCAAGGTCTCGACCAGGCGCACGGGGGCCAATCGTTTCCCATTAATCGAGACGGGGACCCCCGCTTCAAAGCCCAGCGTCACCTCCGCCTCTCGCGCCGGAGCGTCCTGCGGTTTGCGCGTAAGTTTCCAGGCTCCGTCCGGAGGCTCGCCCAGTTTGGTTTCCAGCGGTCCGCCTTCGTGGCTCAAGTGCCACAAGTTCTGATCGCGGCTATACAGCTCATCCTTGCTCACGGGCACCGGCACGTGGTGGTGGCGCGCGTACTCGAGCGCATCCTCGCGCGACCTGATGGACCATTCCCGCCATGGCGCAATGACGCGCAACTGGGGCGCCAGCGCCTGGTACGCCAACTCGAAACGCACTTGGTCATTTCCCTTGCCCGTGCAACCATGGGCCAGCGCGTCTGCTCCGCTCTCCAGTGCAATCTCCACTTGACGCTTGGCCAGCACCGGTCGGGCCAGCGACGTCCCCAACAGGTACTTGCCCTCGTAAATCGCCCCCGCCCGCACCGCTTTCCATACGTAGCCCGTGACGAATTCCTCACGAAGGTCCTCGACGAATACCTTCCCCGCCCCGCTGCGCAGCGCCTTGTGGCGAAGCGCCACGTAATCGTCCCCTTGGCCCACGTCCCCCACCATGGCGAAAACCTCACAGCCATAATTCTCCCGCAGCCAAGGAATAATGACGGAGGTATCTAGACCTCCGGAGTAAGCCAGAACCACCCGTTTGACCGGCTGGTTGGAACTACGAGCTGAAGCCATTCAGAACTCCCTTCCTCTCATGCAGCCACGATGGACTGGATCTTCTTCCTGATTTGCGCCGCCTGACGGGCGCTGCCCGTAGCCACGAAAACTGTGTCGTCGCCCGCCACTGTCCCCACAACCTCCCGCCAATTTTGCGCATCGAGCGCCCCCGCCACCGAATGGGCGTTGCCCGGGTACGTCTTGAGCACCACAAGGTTCGCCGCCTGACTCACTTCGCGAAGAAACTCCTTGAGGATCACCTGCAAGGTGGGCTGCACTGGGGCAGGAGGCGCGGCGGCTTCCGGCAGCCGGTAACCCGAGCGCGTTTTGACCAAACCCAACTCCTCGAGATCCCGCGACACCGTCGCCTGCGTCACCTGGATGCCGTGCCGCGCCAGCTTGCGACGCAGCTCCTCTTGAGTCACCTCCGGATCGGTCCGCAACAGGTTCAAGATTTGAGTTCGCCGGTAGAGGTTGTCCATGTAAGTTTATACAGACAACTTATAAATATACCAAATCCTTTCCTTCAAGCCAAGATGAACTTTATGATCGGGGATCGGTCGGGAGATCGGGTAAACAAAGGCAGCACGAGGGTGAGGTGGGCCAGGATCGGGAGATCGGGTGATCGGGCGAACATGGGACAATGGAGGATCGGGGGGTTGGAGATCAAGCTAGTGTCGCGTTACCGAAGAAAGTGAAACAGGCGATGGTCTGTCACCCTGAGCACAGCGAAGGGTCTCTGCAGTTGTTTATTGCGTGAAACTGCGGGGATACTTCGCTTCGCTCAGCATGACAGCTTACGCCCGGCGTGTTTCATCTATTTGCGTAACGCGCCACTAGCCGAAGCATATTCGATGTCTTTTTATTTGTTCTCCCGATCATCGGATCAACCGATCACTCGATCTCCCAATCACCCGATCCGTTTCATTCCCCGTGCCCGCCGTAGGCCATGAAGTTCTCCTTCTTGAACTCCTCCCATTGCTCGACCCGGTACTGTTCCTTGGGGACAAACCGTTTGCTGCGAAAGGCAATGCCCAACGTCCTTTCTTCAATGTCCGCGCCTTTCTGCGGAAGAAACTCGAAGACACTACGATTCGCGCCATAATACGCGCACAGCCAGACCCCACCGGGAGATTCCACCGCGTACAGCGCGGACACCATAGGTAAGGGCCGGGTTGCATCCACAGAGACTTTGATCTGCGCTTCAATGATTTTCCCGGCTACATGCTGCGCAGCGCCGGAGGAAACCGCCGCAGTATTTGTCATATATACCTCGCTCGACGTAGTGTAACGTGAACCCGGAGATCAGGGATCGGGTGATCGGATGATCGGGTGATCGGGCGAACAATCGAAAAACGAAACTCGCAACGATTTTCGAATTTCGATCTTCGGTTTTCGAGCTTCCTGTTTACCCGATCTCCCGATCATCCGATCCCCTCACTGCCTCGCGAGATCGATGACCAGGAGCCGGCCATCGGTCTTCCACGTGCCCCCGGTGGCAGTGAGCCCCTGGCTGAGCGGGTGAGGAGGCGTCACCAATTGCTCCGCAGTCACAAGGCCGGTAACCCTGAGGTCCGCGCCGACTTTGGCTCGCTCGGCATCAAGGTCCGGGTCGATGGCATGAGAGACGACTCCGGGATGAACGTCCAGACCAGTGTCGTGAGTCGCTGCTCCCAGCCAGATTTCGCGGCCATCCGGGGTGGTAGCAGCAGTGCGCCACAAGCGCAAGTGGTGGCGTTTCAAAAAAGTATTCAGTGTCTTCTCGAACGCCAAATCCTCACGGTGGCCATACAGATAGAGGTCCGAGACGGGGGCCTTCCCGAACCCTTGATCCCCCGCCACAGCGCGGACCGTATCCCACACACTCTTGCCCGTTTTCCGCTGCGCCTCACCCCAGCCTGCCTTATTGAACAGGGTGAGAATCTCTGTGCCGTTCCCGATCACCACAAGGTTCAGGGGATCGCCGGGCTTACCGTCCTTACCTGAAGCTCGCTGTGGAGCGCCATCGAGCGTGCGAGCGACGGCGGCCGGCACCCCGGAGGGAAGCTGATTGAAGGAACCGGAAGGGGCCACTTCAGCCAAGCCGAGCGGTTTATCGAGCACCAACGTCAGGTCTGTCCCCGGCCCGAAACTGATCGAGGTGTCGGATTTGCCGAAAGCTTTCTGCTCCAGTTCGGAGAGGTCTCCGCCTTGCCCGCCGCTCTTCCCCAGAGCGTCCTCAAGGCGGCTTGTGGCCAGGTCGTTGGCCAACACACCACGTATCGTCCCATCCTCTAGTACGTCCTCGCGCGCATTATCAACCCCCGAAACATGCCCGGCAAGAGTCACAGGCGGCTCGCCCGGAATGATTAATCTGTCGAAGCGGATCAGCAGTCGCGCGCGGTCTGTGGGACTCGAGCTGGGTATCAGCTTCTCGATCTGGCCCTGGACCTCAGCCCCCATGGGAATCAAAACCCCGTTGGCGCTATCCACCTCGCGGATGACGCGGGCTTTGACAGCCTCGTGTAGGTGCGAGGTCGTGCTGCTGACCCTCCCCTCGAGCCGAAGGTAAAGCGCGTACCCCGCCTGGAGGGATTGGGATCGCGGCTTTGCCTGGGCCGCACCCTGGAGCAAAATCAAACCGGTGACTGCGCCGCACAGCAGCGAAGTCAGAACCCGGAGCAGCAAGTCGCGCAAGGTGTCATTTGGGTTAATGTATTCCATTTTTCACCTCTGTAGCATAAGCGATGCAGACGGCCTTTCCCGCATCCTGCTATCCCCCCGCCCCAATAAACACTGGCTTCAAGTGGCGCTCGAAAAGGTTTCCAGTAACATTCTTAGCAATGGTAGCCTCCATGGCTGACAGCAGATCCAAGTAGCGCGTTCCCATTCTCGCGGCCACTTTGAAGCCCACGTGGAGAAGTTGGCGAAAGCTGGGGTTGTAAGCCGGGCATTTCGGGTCGTGGCGCAGGGCGGACACAAACTGTTCTGCCGGCCACCGCGCCACCAACTCCGGCGCGGGCAACTGAGCAGGATCGATGTCAATCACGGCGGCATAAGGCGCGCACAAATCCTCGCGCTGGGCGTAAGCTTCGGAATAAATCTCTTTGGCCAGCTTCAGTCCTTCGCCACCCCCTTCCGCCAGGCCGATCAGCTCTTCCAGCCAGGTGGTGCCGGCAGTCTTCAAGTGCACGCCCGCACCGAATTTCTCGAGCGTACGGTGGATCGGCCCGTAGAGCGAAAACTTGTCGCTCCCGGAGTGTACGCTCAGTTTCAGGTTGCTGGACATCCCGTAATGCTGGACGGCGAAGGCGATGACGGCTACGTCGTCGGAAAACTCTTCGCTGAACTTCGCCAAGTCGCCCACATAATCGACCCCCTTGTCGAAACGCCCGGTAAATTTCGGCGCGATGGTCTGAATCGGAATCCCTTCATCCGCCAGCGCAACCAGGATGAGCAGCAGTTCCGCAGGGGTCTGTGGGGAGTCGGTCTCGTCCATCGACACTTCGGTAATGAATTGCCCCTTGCCCTTCTTCCCCTCGAGCCGGCGATAAATCCGCCCCGCCTCCCGCACAGCCGCAAGGTACTTGTTCGCAACCTGCGCCATGAAGTTGCGGTCGACGCAAAAGGGATGAGTAACACCGGGGACGAGCAGCTCTCCGCACAATCCCCCATGAGCTTCGACGAACGCCTGCACGGCCGCGGCCTCGCAGGGCTGGCCAATCAAATCCGCCACGTCCAGGGTGAAGAAATCGCAAGCCTCCACGAATTTGTCCACCGTCTTGAAATTGATATGGTCCGCGTCAACGTGGTACGGCTTGCTCCAGCCCAGCGCTTTCACCGCTTCATCCGCCGCCGCTCGCGTGCTGGCAGGAGTGGAGCCAATGATGGTATGTTCCCGGTCGGATTTGTTCCACACCGGGATGACCTCCGCTCCGCACTCGGCGGCCATCTTACAGGCCCGGAGTTGGGCCTTGGCTTGGCGAGCAAACCTGTCGCCTACTCCAATCGAATACTTGGCGAGTGAAAGTGTGCCGCCCATGAGTTCATCCCTTACGAAACTCCACAGCGCAGCCGTGCTAATGCGGTTGGGGTTGAGATTCCGTTTTTTGGTCGGTCTTGCTTGCAGACTCCTTCTTCCCGGCACGGCTCGACTTGCGGTCCTCATCGCGGCGCTGCCGTCCATGAAACTCAACAAACGTGTTCTTCATAGGCTTGGCCGGGCCGCCTTGCCCACGCAATACATTGCCCAATTCGTTCTGGCACCCCGCTAAATTGCTTTGTGCCACGTAAAGGAGCTGGTCAGGGTTACGCAGCAGGTAAGCGATGTAGGGTTCAAGCGCCTGTTGCAGGTCGAAGAGCTGGTTGCCGGCTTGGCTGTATTGCGCCCCCAGGCTGGCATTCTCGAACTGGCTGACGGCGCGGGCGACGCCATCCAGGCGGGGCAGTGCCGCGTCTATTGCGGCGTAGGTCTGAAATCCGAAGTATATGCTATCCGGACGCTTTTCAAACTGCGCCCGCCATTCCTCCAGCCCCTGCAAGGACTTGTTAAGATTATCCAGCGTCTGGTTAAAGGAATTGCGGATCACATTCGTAGTCTTCCACTTTGCCGGTTGCAACGTTTTCAGCAGGTCTTGAATGCGAAATTCCGTAACCCATATCTTCCTCGTCAGAACCTTCACCTGGGCCGGCTGCATGAATCCCGGGGCATTAGCGGGCTGGGGAATTTGGCTGGCTTGCGGGGGAGGAATTGTTTCCGTTTCGGGGAGGGATCCGGCCTGCGCGCCGGCAGCCTGCTTGGGTGGCGTCTGGTCTTTCACAGGTTGCTGCGCCAGCCCCGCACAGACACTAACTGCAAGGAAAAGGGAACAGCTTAGGAAGTGTGTTTTTGATCGCATATAGGTTTAGAAGCTGCTTCCAGGGGGAAAGATGGCAGGATTCAATCGGAATCGGGCCATTTGGCTAAAAGAATCAGTTGGAGTTGCGTTCGGGCCCGAGGGCGAACTCCTGAATCTCGACGCCAAACTTAAACAGCGGCCTCGGGTCGCCTCGTCCCCAACGGTTGACCTCCCATCGCGCCTGGAGAAACTTGACGCTGGGCAGTTGCCGCAAATCGAGAGCCGCCGGCGTAACTCCCCGGTAGAACTTCTGGGGAAACCAGAACAACGCTTGCTGCCCCCAATCTTTTCCATCCGGCGAGCCCCATATCGAGACGTGCAGAGACTCCTGCTCGATAATTTCCGTTATGCCAAGCACGATCATGACCGGCTTTCCCTCGAGCCCGCCAAGCTCGTAGGCGGGACTTGCGCCGTTCGTCTCCACCAGAGTTTCAGGAGGAACAAGATTGTTAACCTTCGCTTGCGTCGAAATGCTCACGGTCATTGTCTGTCTTCCACCGCGACTAAGATTGAAAACCTCCAACCATGCCATCCTAGCACAATTGAGCTCAAGGACGTAACAAAACGCGGCTTCCGAATCAACCTGCCTTCTGCCTCTTGAGCCTCTTGTCAGGTTGCATTCCCACTCGCTGCCAGCTTAGACTTACATTTTTCCCTGAAGAAGAGGGACAAGGCTGCAGGGGACAGCGTGCAGGTGTCAGGTTTGACTATTCCCTGTTCCCTATTGGGGTGGGCACCATGCTTCGATGCTTCTTCATCTTCTCTCTGCTCTGTTGCTATTCTCTGTGCGCGCCCGCCCGTGCCGTCACGATTTCGCTGGACGGAGATTGGCACTTCCTGGCGGATCCCACCGCCGCCTTGGACGTCCAGAACCTCTCGACAGCGCAGTATGTGCGCCCGACCCGCATCCCATCCTCGTGGCAGTCCCAGTTCGCCGATCTGCGGGACTACGCCGGGGTGGCCTGGTACTGGCGCGACGTGGAGGTGCCACCGCTCCCAACCGGCCAAGTCGCCTTGTTGCATTTTGGAGCGGTCGATTACCTTGCCGATGTTTACGTCAACGGGCAGAAGGTTGGGACGCACCAAGGTGGCTACATCCCCTTCGAGTTCGACATCACTTCCCTACTCCGGCCGGGCGCAAACCAGGTTGCAGTAAGGGTTGTAGACCCGGGAGCGAAACCGAGTGTCGTGGAGGGAATCAACTACGCGGAGATTCCTCACGGGAAACAGAGTTGGTACGTGCAGACCAGCGGCCTCTGGCAGAGCGTCGAACTCCAGATTCGTCCGCAGGTTCACCTCGGCTCCGTCCACATCCTGGCCGCCGCGAATGGAGACTTCAAGATCAGCGTTCCTGTTGTGATGGGGCCCGCGCAGACGCCGGGTAGCGGCCCAACTAACGTCAGCGTGGAAGCCCTGGATTCTGCCGGCAAGGTCGTCTGGCAGGCGAGCCGAGAGCTCAACGGCCCGCAAGCGAATGCCGAGTTCACGGGAAATCTAGCCAACCCGCGCCTGTGGAGTCCTGCTGATCCGGCGCTTTACACGCTTCGCGCCAGCCTCAGCTCCGGCGACTCCCGCGACTTTCCCTTCGGCTTTCGCACCTTGGAGACCCACAATGGAAAGTTTTATCTGAACGGCAAGCCCCTTTATCTGCGCGGCGCGCTCGACCAGGATTTCTATCCCGAAACGATCTACACTCCCCCCTCCCTCGAATACATCAAGGAGGAAATGCAAAAGGCTCGGGCCTTGGGGCTGAATTTGCTCCGCTGTCACATCAAGGCGCCGGACCCGCGCTACCTCCAAGCAGCAGATGAAGTAGGGATCCTGGTCTGGTACGAAATCCCCAATTGGGACAAGCTCACGGACAACTCGAAGCGGCGCGCCCTGGAGACGCTGCGCGGCCTGGTCGAGCGCGACTGGAACCATCCCTGCCTGGTGATTCTCAGCCTCATCAATGAGAGCTGGGGAATAAACCTCAAGGAGCCTGCAGACCGGCAGTGGCTGAAGCAAGCCTATCAGGAAGCGAAGAAGATCGTCCCCGGCTGGCTTGTGGACGACAACAGCGCATGTAATGACAACTTTCATGTTGAAACCGATATTGCCGACTACCACACCTATGACGCCATTCCTGACCACGCAGGGGACTTCGACCGCTTTGTCGAGGATCTAGCGCAGCGCCCAGGTTGGCTCTTCAGCCCCTACGGCGACGCCTCACCCAGGGGTGATGAGCCGCTGGTGCTCTCCGAATTCGGCAACTGGGGATTGCCGCGCATTCCCCGCGATAAGCCCTGGTGGTTCTCCCGGCATAATGGGGGCAGCGAGATTACGAAGCCCGAAGGGATTGAGCAAAGGTACAGCGATTATCAATACCCTTCTCTTTTCCCTACTCTCGACGCTCTCACGGATGTCACGGAGTGGCATGAGTACGCCGCACTCAAATACGAGATCGAATCCATTCGCTCACATCCCGAAATCCAAGGCTACGTCATCACAGAGTTCACGGATGTAAACTGGGAATCGAATGGGTTGCTCGATATGTGGCGAAATCCGAAGGCCTTCGCGGACTCGTTGGGCAAGCTTCAGCGCGACGACATGGTGGTGCTGCGCACCGAGAAGCGGAACTACTCGCCCGTTGAGACCGTGACGGTCATGGCCTCGCCCTCCCACTACGGCCAGGAGACCCTGGAGGGCTGCAGAATCGCCTGGAAGGTCGAGGGGACATCGCTGGGAGGAACTCTCTTACTCCCCAGCCTCCCCTCCGCCTCGGTCGGGCCGGTCAATAAAATCCAATTCGCAGCCCCCTCTGTCCTCGCCGCCGGCAAAAAAGAGCTAAAAGTGGAGCTGATATGGGAAGCAAAAACCCTGGCGGAAAACTCCCTGACGTTCTACGTCTATCCGGACCGCCTTCCCGAGCTGCCCCCTCCGGTTTCGTTCTATGACCCGGCGGGCAGGCTGCGCCGGCTGGTCAGTGCGATGCGCGCTCGCAACTACCCTGCGCCAACCGGGTCGGAGGCGCTGCCCGTCCTGATTGCCTCGAACTTCGACCCGGAAGTCAAGAAACAGTTGCAGGCCGGTGCTCGAGTCATTTTGCTCGCCAGCGACAGCCAAACCCTGGCGCCGGGCGTTGAGATTGTTCGTCGCGCGGGCAGCATTTACGATGGAGACTGGATTTCTGATTTCCCCTGGCTTCACAACACCTCTCCGCCTTTCACAGCGATTGGGCCCGACGCCTTGCCAGGGTTCGAGGCCCAGGCGGTCAGCCCTCTTGCCATCGTGCGAGGGATTGCCCCTCAGAACTTCCGCGATGTGCCGGCAGGAATGTTCTACGGCTGGATTCAATCAAACGTCGGTGTGCTGGTTCAGGCCAAATGCGGGAAGGGCACCCTCCTGATCTGCACGCTCTCGCTTGACACCACTTACGGAACCGATCCCTATGCCACCGACTTGCTGGATGCCATGGTGAACTACTTGGTCTCGGAGCTGAAACCGAACTTTGAAATTCCCCTCTAGGGAACAACCGCTAACGGACGTCAGCGGCTTCTTGGAGAATCTTGTTGGGGCGACTTGGCACCACGTACTGGGGGGCATCAGTCAACGTAATCCCAAGTTTCCCCTTATGTGCCCGCGCCGGTTTAAGGCTCTGCCCCAAATGGTCCGTGATTGAGAATTGTCCCCGGCCCGCAGGAATGATGACCTCATGTTTGGCTGAGGAAGTTGTCCATGCCACAAGGCGCGCGCCTCTGTCTTTGGTGAACAGCAGAACATAGTCGTCCGGGCCTCCGGCAGGGAGGCGTTGGCTAAACTGGTATCCGCCGAGAAGACGAGTAAGGGTCTGCAAGGCAAGATAGGCAGGTTTGGGCCGATACACGGGATGGGAGTCAGGCTCGTAGGGGAAACGAACTATGCCGAAGTGAGACTCAGGGTCCTTCGGGTCAGCGCTATCGTCATGCCAGTCATACCAGATGGTAACAGGCACACCGTGGGCAAGATTGTTGAGGAACTCACGTGGCAGCAACTTACCTTGCATCACTTCATCCATGCCTTTCCAATTCCATGTGGATGAATAACCCCATTCACCCGCTATGATTGGGACTTGCTTCCCTTGCGCAGCATAGGCTGCGATGAGTTGGCGAAGTAGGCGGAATTCTTCCGCCACGCTCTCCGGGTCCCGTTGCCGGTAAGGGTGCACGGAAACCGCCGACCAGTAATTCAACAGCCCTGCCTTGAAGCACGCTTCCAGGAAGCGGAAGTCAATGAGGGCGGATGCCGGACCGATGTAAACTTCACCAGGCGCAACGGTTCGAATTGCTTCGCCCACCTCCAGCGCCAGCACGATGTAATCCTTGACGTTCGGCTTCGGACGCCAGAACTTAAAGTTCGGCTCGTTGTACATTTCCCAGATGATTCCCCGCCCCTGGAAGTGCTCAACAGAAGCGGCTGCCCATTGCGCGAAGGCCTGGCGTCCCTCATCCGTGTAAGGTGACATGCCATTGTCATAAAGTTTATTGGTGTAATCAAAAATGAAATAAGGAGAGATTTTGTAGGATTCCAGAGTATCGACCAGACTATCGTATTTGCTGAAGTCATACTGTGAAGGCGCCTTTTCAATCTCGTCCCATACGAAATCCATGCGCACCCAGCGGGCTCCGGAAGCCGCGAGCATTTCCATCTCTCCGGGCTTAGGGCTGAGGAAGTGAATATTCACCCCTATGCTGTGCGGAATGACAGGGTTGAAATCGACCGCTGTGCAAACACCTCGAGAGGTCAATGAAACGAGGGAAATGACAAGCTCGAGAACTATTGATCGCGGTTTCACATGACCTCATTACTTGCCGCACATCGCGAACTTTGCCGAGCCCGTCAGCAACTGCCGGTAAATGGCGGCGTCGCGCAAGACGGCTTCCACGTAGGCGCGCGTGGCGTGAATGGGGATAGCCTCAAGAAACTCCGAGGAGTCCCGGAAGGAATGATTTTTCATCCAGTCTTTGACGCGAAAATCACCGGCGTTGTAAGCAGCCAGAGCTAGCTCCGGCTTGCCGCCGAATTCCTTTAATAGACTGCGCAAATAGGAACAACCAAAACGGACGTTATAGCTGGCGTCATAAAGCCTGCTGCCGGTGGAACGAATCTTGGATTGGCGCTTGCTGCGGCTGGCGGTTGTCGGAAGGATCTGCATCAGGCCGCGAGCGTCGGCGGACGAGGTGGCGCGAGGGTTAAAAGCCGACTCTTGGCGGATCAAGCCCATCACCAGATATGGGTCAAGACGGTTGGCACGTGCCTGACGTTGCACGAGCCTCCAGTAGCTTTGGGGAAAGAGCAGGTCCCACATTTCTCTCGGCAATTCCGAGAATTGGTAATAAGAATAATCAGGTACGATCTTGATTGCCTCGAAGAGCCCAGCGCTCATATTGCCCTGCTCTGCTTCAAGCTGGCTTAGATAGAAGCGCAATTGCACCTGCCCCGGCTGCGCGGTGAGCAACGCCCTAAGATATTGATCGGCCAAGCCATCCAAGCTCAGAGCCCTAAGCGCCTGCGCGGGCTGCAATAACTCGGCGGGCATGGACGTGGAGCAGGATGAGATCGGCAGGGAGGCAAGCGGAGGAATCCCTTGCGCCACTACCCGCATGGGAGAAGCCGGCGACGGCATTTCAGCGGGGCTTCCAGCAGGAAGTTTCCGCTCCCGCAAACTCGCTTGCACCGTGTAATAGCTATGTGCAAACCGATTGCGGAGGAGCGAATAAAGCGCTCGAGCTTCGCTCGCGTCCCCTTGCTCCTCCTCCAGCCTCCCCAGCCAGTAGAGTGCCGCAGGGGTGCGGGGTGAGTCGGGGTAATGAGCTAAATATTCGAGAAGGGCTTGGTGCGCCTGGACATGGGCCCCGTTCAAGTAGTCGCACCAAGCAAGCCGCCAACCCGCGTCTTGAGCGTGGCGCCCTTGCGGGAAGGAATCCACCAACGTCTGATATTGGTGGCCGGCGTTTTGCCAGTCGCTCAGCCTGAAAAAGAGACTTGCAACTGAATAAAGCGCCGACTCGTACGACTCGGAGTGCGAATCAATAGCCTGAATCTGAGAAAGGGCCGCAAGCGCCGCGCTCGAGTTCTCTTCTCGGACGTCCGCCTCGACCAGCAGGGCCAGCCGCTCCGCGTTCAAAGCAGGAGTGGCAAGGCTCACAGAAAGTAATTCGCCAGCCTCAGCGTCACGGTGCAAATTGAGTAGGCAGCGCGCCCGGCCCAACTGCCACTCGCCCACATGGGCACTGCCCGGCCTGGACGCAAGCAGCTCTTCATAGCCTTGCAAGGCCTCCTTAAACAACGAGGCCTTAAAAAGTAATTCTTGCCGGGCGGTTTCTATTTCCTCCGTGGGTTGAGGGAAATCGGCTCCCAGGGCGGAATGGAGACGGCCGAGGGCCTCGCCCGCCTCCTTAGCCTGGGGGAACGCTGGAAAGGCAAAATACACCTCCTGGAAGGCCCGCGCTGCTTGGGGAAGATCACCAGCCGCCTCATAGGCCTTGGCCAACAGAAGAGAAAGCTCCGGATGTTGGCGAACGTTGCGTTCCCCGGTCAGAATCTGAATTACCTCTTGAGGCTTCTGGGATCCCAACAGGGCTTGGGCCAGGGACTCCAGCGCCTTTAGGCGCAAAGGACTCGCAGGAAAATTGGATGCGAAGTCTCGAAGAGCCTCAGCCGCTTCTCCTGGGTTGTCGGCTTCGAGAGCGGCAGAGGCGGAGTAGTAGGTTGCGTAGTCAGCCAGGAAAAATCGGGACGTTGCCGACTCTTGCAAGTCCTGAGCCGCCTCCCGGTAGTCGCCCGCCTCGTATTCCCGGTAACCTAATGCGAAGTAGGCCAAAGCCCGCTCTTCAGGGGCTTTCTGCGACTCCGCGTAGGCGCGCAATTGGGGCCATGCCGATCGCTTCGCCGCGCGGGCCGCCAACTCACGCAACGCTGCGGGAACAGTGGGCTCAATCGCTGCACGCGACGCTGCGGGAAACTGGACAGCGAGCAGCGCCCAGCAGACTTCAGCCAGGATTTTGAATTGGAATCTCACACGGAAGGACCTGGCGGCTCTAAATTAGCAGCCGATTCAGGCTGCGCTTCCCTGCCACTATTCTTAATGACCGCTGTCGTCACCCTGTTTCTTCGTTCCTTCAATCGTTCAGGTTGAGCGCTGGCGAATCCGGCAAGAAGCTCAGGAGCTGCTCTCGCAACTCGCGGACCTGCACGGTTAGAGCATTACTGTCGTCTTCTGGCAGGACCACAACTTCAGCCCGAATCACTTCATCCCGCTTTTCATTATGGTACAAAGCCCCTCAGCGGCGCAACGGATTTCGGGTTTCGGCTATCATTCTCAGCTTTCAGCCTTTATCCTTTCGTCTCTAGCCGTTAGGGTCTACCCATTCAACTCTCAACTATCGACTCTCGACTCTCAACTCTGTTTGACAAGGTGTTAGACGCGGCGTAATCTGAAGTAGAAGAGCGGGGGCGTCACGGTTTCGACGGGAGTCCTTGCGCTTAGGAGGCATGCCGGGGGTCCACACCACCCGAGATCGGCGTGGGACAAAGACAACTGCCAACACGCAGTATGCCTATGCTGCCTAATTAATTAGGTAGCCGTCTCCTCCTTCAGGCCCGCATGAGGGAAAGAGGCGTCGATTGGCGGGCTGGTCCAGGGTTCACCGCTTCGGAATCTTGGGCGAGATCCGCTGCGGCGGAATTGAGGCTAGCCGGCGGTTCGTTATTGCCCGTTCCTTAGGACCGCTGGCGAATGCGGTAAGCGAACGAGACAAGCATGTAGTCTCCTGACCGTTCGGCTCTTCGGACGGGGGTTCGACTCCCCCCGCCTCCAAAGTTTTCGTCCGGTGAAGACTTTGTCCCGAGCTTGCCGAGGGACACCTCCCCAGTTGATCGCTATGCACTACTGTTACATCCTCCGCTGCGCGGACGCTTCCTTCGACGTCGGGGTGGCGGCAAACGTGTCTCGAAACCGGTGGGCGTGTGCGTCCGGCACACCCGCAGTCTCTCAGGGGCGAACTGCACTTCGGCGGCACCTGCGCCCTTTCCGAATCGAACCTGTCAAGGCAAAGTAGAAATGTCCTAATCCCAGCAAAGTAGAAATGTCCTGTTCTCAGCAAAGTAGAAAGTTCCGCTTCTCGTTCTTTGGCGGCTAACCGGAGGAGCCCGTAGGGCGACGGAGGT
>Ga0326727_10016135_pt1 | contig 15840 bp, 14 predicted proteins | sample MB2enrmetagenome_FD_207643 | JGI IMG/M metagenome (GOLD analysis project Ga0326727, IMG submission 207643) | Lab enriched peat soil microbial communities from McLean, Ithaca, NY, United States - MB29MY | ecosystem: Environmental > Terrestrial > Soil > Wetlands > Peat | place: USA: New York... | reverse complement strand
CCCGGCAAGCCCAAGGCAAAAATTTTCTTCATCGCCTACACTCGCGAGGGGACCGACACCGCCTCCCGCCCCGTCACCTTCGCCTTCAACGGCGGCCCCGGCGCCGCGTCTGTCTGGCTCCACCTCGGCCAGCTCGGCCCGCGTCGCGTCAATCTCCCCCAACTCGCTCCCAATCCCGGCCCCCCCTATTCCCTCGTCGATAACGAACAGACCTGGCTCACCGATACCGACCTCGTTTTCATCGACCCCGTCTCGACCGGCTACAGCCGGCCTGCCGTAGGCACCCCCGCCGGCGAGTTCCACGGCTACGAGGAGGACGTGAAATCCGTCGGCGAATTCATCCGCCTCTACGCCACGCAGAACAACCGCTGGCTCTCCCCGAAATTCATCGTCGGCGAAAGTTACGGCGGAGCCCGCGCCGCCGGCCTCTGCGATTATTTGCAGAACGAGGTGAACATGTATGTCAACGGCGTGATCATCGTTTCCGGCGTTCTCAATTGGCAGAACCTCTCCTACACCCCGAGTGACGATACCACCTACTGCCTCGCCGTCCCCACTTATGCGAGCGTTGCTTGGTATTACAAAAAAGAAGCGCCCGAGTTTCAGCAGCGCGATGTTAACGACGTCCGCCGCCAGGCCGAGGACTTTGCGACAAAGGATTACATGCTCGCCCTTGCAAAGGCCGACGAATTGTCCGACGCCGACCGCCATCAGATTGCCGACCGCCTCTCCGCTTTTACCGGCTTGCCGGTCGATTACATCCTTCGTCATCACCTGCGCGTCAAAGATTACGATTTCCGCGCCGAGTTGCTAAAGAGCGACGGCCTTGCCCCGGGCCGTTTTGACAGCCGCTACAGCGGCATCGTTTACGATCCGGATGGCGACATCGGCGACGCAAGTTTCGTCGCCCTTCGCGGCGCCTTCGCGGCCACCATCAACTCCTATCTTCGGAGCGAGCTCAAGTTCGATTCCGATCTCCCGTACAATGTCCTCACCGATGTCCAGCCCTGGCATTTCAACGCCGAAAACAGATACCTCGACGTCGCGGCTCCGCTCGGCCAGGCCATGAGCGATAACCCTAAGTTAAAGGTCTGGGTTCTCACCGGCGCCTATGACATGGCCGTCCCGTATTATTCCACAAAGTACACGCTCGATCACATGCACCTCGAGCCTGCCATCCGCCAGAACCTCACCTTCAGCCGGTACGACAGCGGCCACATGATCTACACTGACCAATCCGCTGCCAAAGCCATGCGCGACGACTTCTCCCGCTTTCTGAAATCCGCCACTGAATCCCGATAGAAGCTCACTCTGCCGGTATCTCCACCGCCTGTCCTTCCTTCGCATTTACCATGACTGCGTGCGTCGTAAATATCGGCTGCCCGCTCGCGGCCCAGTAACCGCTCACCCGCACGCGAACCGACGTGCGTCCTTTGGATACGACCTTCGCATCGATGCGAATAATCGCTCCGCGTGCCGGGCCTGCGAGAAAGTCAAACGTCTCAAACACCTTCGTGACAAAGTCGCAATCGGGATAAGTGAGCGAAGCGGCGATATAGGCCAGCTCATCCGCCCACGCCATCATCGCCCCGCCGAACAACGTGCCCGCGTGATTGAGATCCTTGTGACTGACGAGAAAGTAATTGGAGAACGTCCCGTCCGTGGAAACCGAGGGTAGGTTTTGTTCGCTGGGCATAAGTTACCTATAAGTCATCTATTCAAACTTCATTCTGGAAAGTTCATGGATCAGAACCTTCCTCTTTCCGCATCGACTGACGCCTTCGCCGCAAGGTAACCCGGTTCATCTGTAACTCCCGCGCGAGAACCGTCGGCTTCCCGCCGAATCGCGCCAGCAGATGCCGCAACGCCATCGATTCCAATTCATCGTGCAGTTGCCGGTACGTCGTCCCCGCATCAACCTTCTCGTTGAGCCACCTCCTCAACGCTTCGTCCAGTTCCCCGCTCGTCGACTGCCCCGCCGGTGTCGGCTCGCGCAACTCCCGCGGAAGGTGATGCTGCAGGATCACCGGCCCGCCTGCCACCGCCGCCGCATGCTCCAACGCATTCCGCAGCTCCCGCACATTACCCGGCCACTGGTGCCGCTCAAAAACCTCCAGCGCCGCCGGCGATATTTGGAGCGACCGCTCCGGCGCAATCGCACCCAGCAGGAATGCCGCCAGCGCCGGAATATCGCTCTTCCGCTCCGAGAGCGGCGGCAGCGCGATCTCCAGCACGTGCAGCCGGTAATACAAATCCTCGCGGAATCGCCCCGCCCGCACTTCCTCCCGCAGCGATTTATTCGTCGCCGTGATCAGCCGCAGATCGACCTGCAAATCCTCCCGCCCGCCGATCCGCGTAAACGTCTTCTCCTCCACCACGCGCAGCAGTCGGGCCTGCACGCCGGGAGAGATATCCCCGATCTCATCGAGAAAAAGTGTTCCACCCTGCGCCCGCTCGACATGGCCCGTCCGGGCCAGCATCGCTCCCGTAAACGCCCCTTTCTCGTGCCCGAACAACTCCGCTTCCAGCAACGGCTCCGGCAGCGCCGCGCAGTGCAGCGTGACAAACGGCCCCGCGCGCCTCGCCGAGTTCGCGTGGATGATCCGTGCCGCCCGCGTTTTGCCTGTTCCCGTCGGACCCGTGATCAGCACCGGCGCCTCGCTGGAGCACGCATGCGCGATCTCGACAAAGCACCGCTGCATTGCCGGCGCCGCCCCGACCATTAGCGAGATCGGCTCGTCCGATGCCTCCACGGCTGCTGGTGTCGCGCTCAGCACCTCGCCGAAGGTCCGCTCGACCTCCGGCAGGTCGAGCGGCTTTACCAGGTACGCCGCCGCGCCCAGCTTCTTCGCCGCCATCGCGTTCTCCAGATTTCCATGCGCCGTGATGATGATGACCGGCAGCGCCGGATGCCGCTCCCGCAGCCGCTCGAGCACCGCCAGCCCGCTCATGTCCGGCAGCCCGATATCCAGAACCACCAGCGAAAACGCTCCCGCCGCCTCCTCCAGCCCGCGCGCTCCCGTCGCGCACAGAATGGAGGCGCGCCCCATCCGCCGCGCGACCGCCCCCAGCGCCGAGGCCAGCGCATGTTCATCTTCGATTATCAGGATCATGGGTTCAAATGGATGGAAATTGAAATGTCACCAGCGCTCCCCCGTTCGGCCCGTTCTCGACTCTCATCCCGCCTCCGTGTGCCTCGAGGATCTCAGCCGTGACACTGAGCCCGATTCCCATGCCTCCTTCCTTCTCCGAAAAGAAGAGTTCGCGATGCCGCTCCAGCGCCTGCTGCGTAAATCCCGGTCCGTTGTCCGCGAATTGCAGCGAGACCAGGCCATTTGCTTCGTTCCCGGAAATACGTAGCAGCCCCCCACGCGCCATCGCCTGGAACGCGTTGACCATGGCATTCGTAATCGCCTGGCTCAGCCGCCTCCGGTCTCCCATGACCGCAAGCCCATCCGGAATCTCCGTCTTCACCGTCACTCCCGCGTGCACTGCCGCGCCCGCCTGCGCCCGCACGGCGTCGGATACGATAGGCTCCAGCGCGAGCGCCGACATCGAGGGCGGCTCCGGGCGCGTCAGGAACATCCATTGATTCACCAGGCTCTCGATCCGCCCGGTTTCCTCCAGCAGCGTGGGGACAAATTCGGCCGCGGTCGCCGCCTGTTCCCGCGCTGGCGCGGATTGCAATAGCTGCGCATGCATGCGAATCGCAGAAAGCGGATTATGAATCTCGTGCGCCAGGCTCGTCGCCATCCGCCCCAGCAGGGCCATCCGCTCCGCCCGCTGCCGCTTTTCCCGCTCGCTTGCAATTTGAGTCCGCGCCGCAAGGTACGCCCGCGCGAGTTCTCCCAGCTCGTCCCGCCGTTCCGCCCCCGGCAGGCTCGCCCCGGGGTCCGACTCGATACTGGGAAGCCGCTGCGCCAGCAGCCGGATTGGTTGGACGACTCCGCGTGCGATCGACCACGCAAGCCCCACGGACAACATCCAGAAAATCCCCAGCACCAGCACCGTTTCCGGTCGCCAGAGCGAGAAGAACACCGGTTCCTCCGGCCGGACCAGCAGCAGGTCCCGCCCCGGTTCCACCGGCATCGCCACCGCCTCGTAGCGGTGCTCCAGCAGCGTGACCCCCTGTTTCGCCCCGAGTTGGACGAGGCCCGGCCGCGCGGCGAGCAACGCGCCGTCAGTCGGCTCTGGTAGCAGCGTCGTCCCCGTCCGCAGGAACGCGCGCATATTGAGCAGTCGCCCCAGGTAATCCATCATTTGCTGCGTCTCCGGCATGTGCGCGCTATGCAAAAAATTTGCGTTCGTCCGCGCCAGCGCCGTAAATACCGCTCGCGACTCCCGCCGCGCCGCCACCTGCATCCAGAGTACGAGCACAATGGACCCCGTGACCACGAACAGGAAAAAAGGCCAGGCAATGGAGAGCCAAAGCCGGCTCAGGCGGGCAGGGGGCATCGATTTCACTTGCGAGGATACAATGTGATCCCGGGACAGCAAGGGGGATAAACGGTATCCACACCTTTCGGAGCGTTGCTTTTGATTCCGGAGCCAGTACACTTCCGGTTTCCATGTCATGCATTAAGATCGATCCTTCGCTCCACCAGGCTCGCAAGCCAGAGTGGATCAAGGTCCGGTTGCCTTCGAATCCCGTTTTCTGGTCGACAAAGGAAGTCGTCGCCGATCTTCGCCTGCATACCGTTTGCGAGGAAGCGCAATGCCCCAACCGCTGGGAATGCTGGAGCCAGGGTACCGCAACTTTCATGATCGCCGGTGAACGCTGCACCCGCGCATGCGGTTTCTGTGCGGTCATCACGGCAAAGCCCTTTGCCCTGGACGCCGATGAGCCGCAGCGTGTCGCCGAAGCGGTCCGCCGGATGAATCTGAAGCACGTGGTCATAACCGCCGTGGCGCGCGACGATTTGCAGGATGGTGGCGCCGAACATTTTGCGCAGACGATCCAGGCAATCCGCTCTCTGGATAGGCGGGTCGTAATTGAGGTGCTGACACCCGATTTCAACGGCCGCGAGGAATCGATTCTGACCGTCCTCGACGCCAGACCGGCGGTCTTCAATCACAACCTTGAGACGGTCGAGCGCCTGACGCCCTCCGTTCGCTCCCGGGCCAAATACCGCCTCTCCCTGCAAGTGTTGGCGCGGGCAAAGCAGCTTTCGCCGGGTACCGTCACCAAAAGCGGCATCATGCTGGGCCTTGGCGAAACGGAACCCGAGTTGTTCCAGGCTCTCGACGATCTGCGGGAGTCCGGCGTCCAGGTGCTGACGCTCGGACAATACCTGCGGCCCACCCCGCAGCATTTGCCGGTCGTCAGCTACATCCATCCCGATCAGTTTGCCGTCTACCGCGAAGTCGCTTACGCAAGGGGCTTCGTCCATGTCTCCGCCGGACCGCTCGTGCGGAGTTCCTATCATGCAGACGATTATCACCCCGCGGCGACGTGATGGCGCAGGCTGACAGGACCAACGTCGCGGGGCTCATCCCGGCCTATTTCGAAGAGGCCAATATTCAGGCGGTCGCGCGGCGCGCTCTTGCTCAGCTCGACCATGTGCTCGTGCTCGACGACGGCTCGACCGACCGCACTTCCGACGAAGCGCGCAAGGCCGGCGCCGAGGTGATCCGGCACGAGCGGAACCAGGGCAAGGGCGCCGCCATCAAGACGGGTTTCCGGGAACTGATGGCTCGCGGCTTCCTCTATGTCCTCGTTTTGGACGGCGACGGCCAGCATTTGCCCGAGGAGATTCCGGACTTTCTCGCCGAAGCGAACCGCACCGGCGCGCCGTTCGTCGTCGGCACGCGCATGTCCGATACGCGCAAAATGCCGCTCCTGCGGAAAATGACCAACCGGTTCATGTCCGCCCAGATAAGCCGATTGTGTGGCCAGCCGGTGCCCGATTCCCAATGCGGTTTCCGCATGATGCACCGCGACGTGATCCCGCATCTCTTTTGCGAGAGCAACAATTACGACTACGAGACGGAGATGCTCCTCATCGCCTCGCGCGAAGGCTTCCGAATCGCATCCGTGCCCGTGAGCACCATTTACGGTGAAGAGAAAAGCAAGATTCACCCCGTGCGCGACAGCATCCGCTTCTTCCAGTTAATCTCCCGCTATAAACCTCTCAAGTCGCGGCCTAACGCTTGAATTGTTTGCGGTAACTTTTCTCTATTCAGGCCATGGCAGACGCAACCAAGCCGCGATAGCGGTTTTATAGGAAAGATATCAGACGTTATGCAAAATCCCCCCGAACCTAGCAATACGCCCGGCGACCAGCCAGGGTGGAACCGCCGTCATTTTCTCGGTGGCATCATTGGCGCGACCGCCGCGGCCTCGGCCTTGGCGTCCGTGAAGACCATCGCAGCCAAGGCGCCTCCAAAGGCTACAGAGACCATCCCCCCGCCGGAACCGGCTCCGGTCATTACGCGAAAAATCAAGGTGGGCCTCGTGGGGTGCGGCACGCGTGGGTCGTGGATAATCAAACTGTTCAAGGATCACGGCGGTTTCGATGTTGTCGCGCTGGGCGATTATTTCCAGGACGCGGTCGACAAGTGCGGAGACGCGCTGGCCGTCGACAGTTCGAAACGATTCACGACGCTATCGGCTTACAAGAAAGTGATCGAGAGTGGCGCGGAAGCAGTGGCGTTCATTACGCCGCCCTATTTCTTTCCGGAGCATGTGGTGGCAGGGGTTGACGCAGGATTGCACGTTTATATGGCCAAGCCGATTGCGGTCGACGCTCCCGGTTGCCTGAAGATCGCGGCTGCGGCGAAGAAAGCGACGGAGCACCAGCGCTGTTTTTTGGTCGATTTTCAACTACCGACCGATCCTTCGAATATCGAGGTGCGCAAGCGGCTCCTTGGCCCGGGTACAGGGGCGCTTGCGCATGTGACCAGCTTCGGAATGGGCGGTGGCGGCGGCGACATCATGCCACAGCAGAAAACCGCCGAGTACTTCATGCGGCACGGAGCGTGGATGCATTCGATTGCCATGGGCGGCGATATGATCGTAAATTTCGATATTCACGGCATTGACGGGGCGCTCTGGGTGATCGGGGAAAGGCCGGTGGCTGCGTCGGGAACTTCGCGGGTCCTCGTCGATCACGCACCGTCGGTTCAGGACGCTCACACTGTATGTTCCGTGATCTACGAATATACGAGCGGGGTGATCCATACTCATATCGGACAAGGGCTGACCAACCAGGCAGTCCCGCTGCCCGCCTCACTCTGTGCGCAGGTTTATGGACGGACCGGAAGCGGTGCCGTGAGCTACGGCGGCAAGGCGGAATATCGTTGCGCTGACGACGCGTTTGTTGGACCGGTAACCGACCTTTACGGGGCGGGCGTGAAGCGAAACATCGCGACGTTCTACCGGAATATCGTCGATAACGATTTCAGCAATCCGACCGTGCCCCGCGCCGTCGACAGCACCCTCACCGCCATTCTCGGCCGGGACGCGGCGGAAAGCCGCGCACGCATGACCATGGATGAGTTGATTAAGATTGGTAAACTCCGGGAGATTGACTTGACCGGCCTTAAGACCTAGCAGAATCATTTCCGATGAAATTACTTTCACGTTTCCCCCTCGGTGCGCTCGTTCTTTTCGGAGCGCTGGCCGCTTTTTCGACGGCGCGGGCCGATCAGCCCGCCATGGTGCAGCTAAAGACAAGCGTGCCTCCGCCGCTCTTCACTGATACGCCGGAACCATTCAGCGGCATTCCAAACATGGCTCCGTCGCAGGCTGCCAAGGCGAAAACGGTGGTCATGGTGCCGGCGACCGCGGTCAATCTGGCCAAGGGAAAACCGGCGACCAGCAGCGACAACGAGCCGACGCTGGGCGACATGAGCATGCTCACCGACGGGGTAAAGGAGGGAGACGAGGGGAATTATATCGAACTGCGGAAGGGCAAGCAGTGGGTGCAGATCGATCTTGGAAAATCGGCGAGTATCTACGCCGTTGTGGTCTGGCACTTCTTTTCCCAAGCCCGTGTTTACCACGGCGTCGTGGTGCAGATTTCGGACGATCCGAATTTTGTTCAGAACGTGAAGACCGTATTCAACAACGATTACAACAACAGCCTGGGATTCGGCGTGGGCAAGGATTACTCGTACATCGAGTCGAACGAAGGAAAGACGATCGACACGAAGGGAACCCAGGGCCGGTACGTGAGGCTTTACAGCAATGGCAATACGACCAACGAGATGAATCACTACATCGAGGTCGAAGTCTGGGGCACGTAGGAGCCGACCGCCGTTCCCGATCCCGTGCCACTTGCTTTTCGCGCCTGAGCGCCAACCAATCACCAGCCGTTTTCCCCAATGACAAAATCCCCTGACACCACCGACGCCGCTCCCGCCGGCGTCTCCACCACCTCATCGTGCGACCTGACCCTTGCCTTCCTGCTCCTGCGGGTATGGCTGGGCCTTCGGGCCGTGCTGACAGGCATAGATAAATGGTCGACCACTGTCACGGTCTCGAAGCCGCTGCTAGACTCCTCGGGCAATCCAGACCAGAGCGGCGCAATGGTTGATTTGCCGGAAAAGATTTACGGCTTGGCGCATTACCGTGCGATGCCGCAGTCCCTCCAGGACCGTCTGGACGGAGAGCCGCTGCTCCCTCACTTCTTGACCACCCCGTTTTATGCCGGACTCGGCGGCGCGCTCATCATCCTGGGTCTCGCATTGCTGCTCGGCATCAAGACGCGGATCGCTCTCGTATTGATGGGGCTTCTTTACATCGCTCTGACTGTCGGTCTCATCCTGATCAAGCAGGACGACGGCGTGGCATGGCTGGGCATCCACATGGGCCTGATTGCCGGAGCACTCGTCCTCGCGCGGCACAACCGGTTCACCCTCACCCGCAATTGATCATGGACGACCGCATCGTTTCCGGGCCGCGTTCGTTCGATCGCCGCAGTTTTTGCAAGACCACCCTCGGCGCGGGAATCGCAATGGCTTGGGCGAACCCCGGCTCGCTCTTTGCCGCGGACGTGCCGCCCTCCGAGCAGTTGCGCGTTGGAATCATCGGCGTCGGAGTCGAGGGCCGCGTGCTCATCGAGTCGATGCTGAAAATCCCAGACGTGCGGATCGTGGCCGTGTGCGACATTTGGGATTACGCGCGCAATTACGTGATCCGGTACCTCAAGGACCAGGACCAGGTCGCAACCGGTTACACGGATTACCAGGATCTGCTGGCCAAGGAGAAAGACCTTCAGGCGATCATCGTCGCGACCCCCGATGTCTGGCACGCGCCGATCACCAATGCGTGCCTCCAGGCGGGCCACCATGTCTATTGCGAGAAGATGATGTCCAATACCATCGAGGGAGCGAAGTCGATGGTCCGGACGATGCGGCAAACCGGGAAACTGCTCCAGATCGGCCATCAGCGTCGGAGCAATCCGCGCTATCTCGTTGCCCTCAACCATCTCGTCCGCGAGGCGAAACTCCTCGGCCGGATCACAACCGTAAACGGGCAATGGAACCGCGCGGTGAGCGCCGATTTCGGCTGGCCGAAAAAGGCCGAGATTCCGCACGATGTTCTCGCGAAATACGGCTATGCCGATATGTATCAGTTCCGCAACTGGCGCTGGTTCAGGCACTTGGGCGGCGGCCCACTATCCGATCTCGGCGCGCACCAGATCGATGTTTTCAATTGGTTCCTCGGTACCGCGCCGACCACAGTCATGGCTGGTGGCGGGAATGACTTTTACCCGCACCACGAGTGGTTCGATAACGCAATGGTGATTTTCCAGTATCAACTCCCGGGTGGCGTCGCGCGTGCATCCTACCAGGTCGCGACGACCACGAGTGCGGGAGGCTATTTCGAGCAGTTCATGGGCACCGAGGGGACGATCAAGATGTCCGAGAATCCGAAATCGTGCGCAGTTTACCGCGAGGCCGCGGCACCTTCATGGGACGAATGGATTCATCGCCATTATCTCGCCGTAAAGAATGAGCCGCCACCCGACCCGAGCGAAAAGGTCGATGTCCGCGAGACGGCGGCCCTTGCCGCCTACTCGATCCCGGCCACGTTCAACAAGGCGATCCATCAGCCGCACCTGGAGAACTTCTTCAACGCGATCAAGGGCACGGCAAAGCTCAATTGCCCCGCCGACGAGGCGCTTGCGAGCGAGATCGCGATCTTCAAGGCGAGCGAGGCCGTCGATGCGAAGTCATTGCTCACGCTCCGTCCGGAAGACGGGCAGGCGTAGGCGGGTCAACTGTCCCAGCGGATGCCTTCCGGCAAGGCTATCGTGACCAGTTCAGGACGTTCCGCGAGGCCGATGACGGCGCCCGTTCCCGGGCGCTGCCTGCAGATTTCGGTAATCTCTTCGGGAGAGAGATTCATCCACGCAGTGGAAAGCGCGTCCGCGGCGGCGGCGCTGCTGTCGAAGGCCCACGTCCGCGCATAACGCATCCGCGGGACGCCATCGGCGGGATCGAGGATGTGTTCCCCCTGGACCGTAGAGCCTGAGCTTCCGACCGCGCCGTCCTTCAGGAAAACCCGGCGCCGGTTTCCGCCGATTTCCAATCCGATCTCCCATCCCGCAAAGCTCTCCGGCGCGTCGGGCACTTGCGGCGCCCCGACGGCAAGAAGGCTGCTCCCGCCCGCCGAGAGAAGCGCGGGACCGATCTCCCACTCGAGCAGCTCCTCCGCCATACGGTCGAGGGCGTAGCCCTTCCCGATCGCGCCGAGGTCCAGCGAGACCGGTCCTCCCACGCGCTTGACGCGGCAACTCGCGGAGTCGAGGACGATCTGACCGCGTCCGGGAGGTGGCTCGGTGCCGGGAAGCGTCCAGGCTCCCAGCCCGGGGTCGAAGGCCCCGCGTGTCAGTTGGTGGAACTCCTCGGCGAGCCCGAGGCACCGAAACGCATCGCGGCTGAGCCGTGCGGTTTCTCCGTCGGCCAGGTTGTTCACGCGGGAGATGTCGCTCGTCTCCCGGTAGCGACTCAGCAACTCTTCGAGCCGGTCGCATACGGCGAAAATGGCGAGCGACGCCTCGGAGCCGTATTGCTTTTCCGCGGAGTGAAAACGAACCTCGAAGTGAGTCGCCATCGCGTGGTGCCGAAATACGAGGGATTCATTCATGGCGCATTCCGTGCCGGAGAATATAGCAGGAGAAGGAAACCGGGGCGGAGACCGAAATATTGCGCCGACCAGCCCGGGCCGAGCTTGCGTGTCACCGCGTCCGCAAGCGGCATGGTCGCGATCACGACCGTTCCGCGCAGCGTCGCGGGCGGCTCGCTCCAATAGCCGACATTGGGAAACCGGCGGAGGCACCACGGCAGCGGCCAATAATTGGTCCCGATGACCTGGACCAGCAGGTTCCGCCCGTCTGGCACGCGTGCCGCCACAGCTTCCACAGCCGGGGCGATGTTATCGGCATCCGGGACAGTGGGCGAATAAGCCAGCGGGTTGCGGTCATCGGACGGACAGAGAAACGCAAGCCGGCAGGTATCCCGGGCCATGAAGCCGGCCAGAATGAAAACGGCAAGCAGGGTTGGGAAATACGCCCGCCGTCCGGTCGCCTTCGCAGCCCGAAGGAGCACCCCGGCCCCGTATCCGGCAACCACGGCCGCCGGGACAAGAAAATCGAGCATCAGCCACGGCGTCTTGTAAGGGATGACCGTGTAGAAGCCGGCGAGGATGAACGCGAACGGGCCGACGAACCGCAGCGCTCCAGCGCCTCTCCGAAGGGCGGCGACAGTCCCGATCGCCGCCAGCGCGATTATGCCGACGCCGGTCCATGCCATTCGGTACCTGCCTGTCTGGGTGAGCCAGGCAAGGTAGGTCCACCAGGGCTTCTGATGACCCTCGCCTTTCGCCCGCTGCACGAAGCGAAATATGCCGGCGAGCATCGATTTCGCCCCCGCGGGATAGTGCCCAGCCGACGTGAAAAAGAGCAGCGCGACGCTTATGGCAACGACCGCCGCAAGCAGCAGGCCGGCAGCCACTCCCGGGCGAGTCCGCGCAAGGCCGCGCCGCCAATCAATCCCGGCGATGACAGCCCACGCGGCGAACGCTGCCACGGCGATGAGCGAGAAGGTCTCCTTCGTCGCCGCGAGCGCGCCGAGCGCTGCCCCTGCGACGAATATCCAGCCGCGGCGATGTTTCTCGTCGTCGTAGTATTTGCCGAGCGCCAGGATGATCAACAGCGCGAGCGAGGAGACCAGCGTCTCGTGGATGAAGTACGCTCCGTAATAGACCATCGGCGCGGCTCCGGCGATGAGAAGCCCCGCGGCAGCCGCCTCGACGGTGTTCAACTCCGTACGGAGCAGCAGAAGCAGGAAAATGGCCGCGGCTCCGGCGCACGCAGCCGGAATGCGGAGCATAACGGCATCCATATCTGCGATGCCACGGATGCCGCGCAGGCGCATCCAGGCATACGAAATGTAATAGAGTGTCGGGCCGTGATGATCGTGCGGGTCATAGCGGTAGGGCTGGCCCAGGAGCATGTGCCCGACGATCGTGGCATTCATCGCCTCGTCCGCATGGACCGGCCGCCGATCGGAAGCCGCGATGCGAAGTCCCATCGCGACGATGACCAGCGCCATCAGCAGGCGTTCCAGGCGGCGATGGCCGCGGGGGTCAAGAGGGGCAGCGACAGCCGGTGACATCGTTGTCTATAGGCCGTTTTGGTCCGATTCGGCCACGGCTTTCCCTAGTGCGTGATCGAGGGCTTTTGGGAGGTCGGGGGCGGCGGGGAGGAAAACTCCCCTTTCAGACGGGTGAGCATTTCGGTGACCATGGTCTCGCGCTGCTTGTCGGTTTGCTTGCGGAGGACTTCCTCGATTTTTCGGCGCTCCTGAGTGTACCGGAGGGCGTAAACCTCGCGCTGATCGTTATCGAGATGAAGATTGGATTTGGTAATCGCCTCCTGGATTTCCTGGGCGATTTTCTCGCGGCGAAAGAGTTCCCGGTCGCGGAAGAGCTCCTGCTCCTCCGGGGACATGGCCTTCCATTGATCCAGATTATCGAAGAATTTTTTCTGTTGATCCGGGGAGAGCTGCTCGAAGAGCCGGCGTGCCTCGGCCCATTCGTCTGGCTTCCCTTGCTTCGGCTTGCCGAGCGGCGGCGCCGGCGGTGTGGGCACAGGTGCCGGAGGCGGGGTATGAGGCGGGGGCGTTCCCGGGGTGGGGGACGGAGTGGGTGCCCCGAAAGCGGCCGGCACGAGGAGCAAAAGGACGGCCGGAAGAGCCTGGACTAATTGACGGAGTCGTCGAGCCATAGCGAACTTTCTTCGTCCGCCACGAGTTCGTCGAGGTGTTTAATTACTTCGTAGTCGGGAGTGCCGACGATCTGCCCGGCGTAGCTGACCGGAGTGGGCGCCCTGTGGTGATGCCGCATTAGGGTATAGGGAGCCACTGTGACCAGCAGCGCAACGGCGCAGGTGCCGGCAATGGCGAGTTGCCAGCTCAGGCGGTGGAGGGAGCGGTTAAGCCGGAAGAAAAAGGAACGGACAGGCCGGTCCTCCTGCTCCTGGCGGATAGTCCGGAGTACATTCCGGGCAAAGAACGGGGAAACGGAGGGTTGCCGGGCCTTCCCCAGCAGTTTCCAGAGTTTATCGTTATCGTCCGCGTTCATATTTACTGAATATGGAACACGGGATCGCAATGCAAGTTGCGCGCAATTTCTACCCGAAAAAAAGCGTTCAGTTGCACTCCCGGCTAGACTTCGGTGGCTTCCAGGAAGCCCTCCAACTGCCGGATACGGGTCGGGTGGCGCATTTTGCGCAGCGCCTTCGCCTCGATCTGGCGGATACGCTCGCGGGTGACCTTGAACTGGCGGCCCACTTCTTCAAGGGTGCGGCTATAGCCGTCCACGAGGCCGAAACGCTGTTCCAGCACCTGGCGCTCGCGTTCGGTGAGGGTTTTTAGGACGTCGCCGATCTTTTCCTTCAATAAGACGGCGGCCGTCATATCCGAGGGGTTCTCCGCGCCCTTGTCCTCGATGAAATCGCCGAAACTCGTGTCGTCGCTGTCGCCGACCGGCGATTGCAGGGAAATGGGCTGCTGCGCCATCTTGAGCACGGCGCGCACGCGCTCGACGGGGAGCTGAATCTCCTCGGCAACTTCCTCCGGGCTGGGCTCGCGGCCGTACTCCTGGACGAGCTGCTTCTGGACGCGCATCAACTTGTTGATCGTCTCGATCATGTGGACCGGGATGCGGATGGTCCGCGCCTGATCGGCGATCGAGCGGGTAATCGCCTGCCGAATCCACCAGGTGGCGTAGGTGGAGAACTTGTAGCCGCGGCGGTATTCGAATTTTTCGACCGCCTTCATCAGGCCCATGTTGCCTTCCTGGATGAGGTCGAGAAAGGATAAGCCGCGGTTGGTGTATTTCTTCGCGATGGAAATCACGAGCCTCAGGTTCGCCTCGACCATCTCCGTCTTGGCCTTGAGGGCCTTCCGGAACCAGGACTTGAGCTCGTTGTACTCCGCGATCATCTCCTCCGGTGCGAGCCACATGCGGGATTGCTCTTCGCGGAGCCGCGAGGCGCAGTCGTTCTTGCCATCGGACTTGGCCGGTTTTTTGCGGTTCGCGGCCTCGTTCTGCATGTTGACGATGCGGCGATAGGTCTCGTCGGCGATGTGGACGAATTCCTCGACGACCTTCTGCTTGAAGTAAAACTTCGGATAAAGCTTCTGGAGCGAGTCGTGGGACCGCTTGAACTCCTTGAACGTCTTGGTGTTCGGATTGGGAGTGCTGAGGCCCATGAGCGCCTTGTAACGCTTGGCGACTTCGGCGGCCGATTTTTCCAGTTGATCGCAAAGGCGCGGAAGAGCCTTCATGTACCGCTCCCGGCTCTCGATTTTCTTATCGAGAATGACGCGGTCGAAACGTTCGCGGCCCTCGACCAGCTTCTGGGCCAGCTCCAGGTGGGCGCGGGCCGTGAAACCGAAACGGTAGATGTGCTTCTGGACCATTAGCTCCGCGTCCTCGATGCGCTTGGAGATTTCAACCTCCTGCTCGCGAGTGAGGAGGGGGACCTGGCCCATCTGCTTGAGGTACATTCGGACGGGATCGTCGAGCACGTCGAGCTTTGAGTCGGTCTTGTCTTCCTCCTCCTCGTCGTGGGCTTTTTGGCCGTCCTTGTAGCGGTCGACCTCTGAGGAATCGATGATGTCGATCTCCATGGCCCGCAGCCGGGTCATGATGGCGTCCATCTCTTCCGGCTCGTTGACGCTGTCCGGGAGGATTTCGCTCAGGTCATCGAAGGTGATGTAACCCTGTTCCTTGGCGAGCTTGACCAGTTCGCGCAGCTTGTCCTGGATTTCGGGCGAATCGAGCCGGTTTAGCGCCGCCGGATCGGGAGGCGCGATGACGATCGCTTCTCCATCCGCGGCGGGAGCATGGTGACCGTTGGAACCTTGCTTGGAAGCGACGGGATGAGATCCGTTGGATTTGGCGGCTTTAGGCCCTTTGGGGACTTTTGAGGCTATTGGGGCCTTCGAGGATTTGGAGGGTTTCGGAGCGGCAGAAGACACGGCCGGGGCGGTATCGGAATGTTTTTTCGTAGAAGCTTTGATAGGTTTTGGAGTCCGTTTAGCGGGCTTGGCAGAGGGGGAAACCCCTGGCTTTCGACTGGCGGGCTTGGCGTGTTTGGGGGCTGATTTGCTAGGCATACCGGGCCGATCGAGATGTTTAGAGACCAAATCCCCGCGTACCCGGAATAGAATTATTCAAGGTTCGACGGGGACAAAGGCCGCGAAATATCAGTGATGAGTTTTTGCAGGTCAAGGATTTGTTTCTGAATTTCTGTAATGTCGGAGGCCGATAAATTGGGGTCGCGCATCTGGGCGAGAAGAACTTCGCGGCGGCGGCCCAAATCG